>Ga0256406_1005480_pt1 | contig 13526 bp, 9 predicted proteins | sample RumenRJG_03DNA_FD_185986 | JGI IMG/M metagenome (GOLD analysis project Ga0256406, IMG submission 185986) | Bovine rumen microbial communities from Lethbridge, Alberta, Canada - RJG_03 | ecosystem: Host-associated > Mammals > Digestive system > Stomach > Rumen | place: Canada: Alberta | collected...
TTTTTATGACCACTAGCTTTCCTGCGCTCATTTTCAGTAAAAATCGAACTGCTGACACAACAAACAGGCAGAGGCACTCAAAAGGGGCTGTGCATAAGTGAAAACTCACTCGTGCAACAGCCCCTTTTTTGCGTGGGCATTCGATGTTATAATCAGTAGTAAGAAGAATAGTAACGGTGGCACGGGATAGTGCCGCCAGCAGGAGGTTAGTATGGCAGAGGCAGAGCAAGGCGTGGCAACGAACGTCAAGGCGTTGGATTTTCAAGAGTTTTTGATGGAGAACAATATCGGTGTATTCAGTACGGAGACGCTGGAGGACGACTACAACACGGTCATCTTCCGCTCGAAGATTGAGACGCACGGGCAACTGTTACCGATGGCCATCATCATCGATATGAGTATCTTCACCGTCATCCGCACGCAAATTGTCACGGGGGTCGAAAAGGTACGCTGGCCGCGGCTTAAAGAGTATCTCAACGAGCTCAACAGCCGTTTTAAGATTTTCAAATACTATCTGCGCGACGATGGCACGATTATGCTAGATGTCTGCCTGCCCTATGTTGATGAGTCGTTCGACAGCAAGATGATTCAGCTTATGCTTTCCGTTATCGTGCAGCACCTTGAGGCGGTCTATCAGGACATTATGGCCGAGGTTTGGGGGAAAGAGTGATTATTTAGGCTGTAAGTCTTAACTAGCATAGTAAACTTGCCGATATATTATTATAAAGCGCAGATTGTTTAGTGTTTTTTAGCATACATGACCACTGAGAATGCAACTTTGTGATAATAAAGAAAGCAGGATACTTATGGCGATGCGGGTACTAAATAACAATTCGGCGATGCTGGCACTGGGCGAGTTGAAGAAAAATGACAACTCGCTGCAGAAACAGCTGCAAAAGGTCTCGTCTGGCATGAAAATCGTCGGCGCGGGCGATGGTGCCTCGGAGTACAGTATTTCGGAAAAAATGCGCATCCGTGTGCGTGCGCTCGGGCAGAACCATGACAATGTTTCCAAGGGCGCAGACATGTTGCAGACGGCAGCGGATGGTATCGAGAACCAGACGGCCATCCTACGTACTATCAAGCAGAAGGTCATCGACGCGGCCAATGATTCCAACTCTGATGCAGATCGTGCGACAATTCAAAAGGAAATCAATCAGGGCTACGACCAGATGCAGGACATCGCGGCGACTACGATGTACGGTGAGCGCCGGGTGTTACTGGAGGCGGCCAATATCGATGAGGTCGTGCGCAGCTGGGAGGTCAAAAATGAGGCCGTTGAGGTTCCAGACAGCGAGATGACGGGGCTGCTGGAGATGAACCAGGTGCGCAGTACGCTGGCAGATACGTTGGATGGCCAGCAGGGGCCGTTCGATATATTTCACGAGTGGTCGGAGAAAAATACGGGCACGGTTGATGCACTGGGACTGACCACGGCCTCGACGGCGCTTACGGGTGCTACGACAGGCGATCCGAACACGATAACGATTGATTTGTCGGGACAGTACAGTTCGGTGAGCCAGTTGAATAATGTAGGCTTCAGCGTGCCCGCCAACTGGGGTGGGTATTATACTTATGTTTTGACGCAGGATCCCAGTGGTTCCCGCTATCGGTCATCGCCTAATGAGGTGGATATTTCCGGGTGCGGCTCAGTGGCTGATGTCGCCGCCAGGATGGCTAGTGCTATCAACAGTCAGGGCGGTGCCCGCAGCTATGTGACAGCCAAGGCGGACGGTACGAAGATTGAGCTGACGACCAGATCAACAGGAACTTCGACGAACAGCACTACAGCGGCAGGTGCAGCATTGACGGGGGGGACAGACACTATCCCCAAAACTGAACACCGCGATCCGTCGCCGGCGGTCAGCCCGACCGGCGTAATTGGCAGTCCCATCAACTGGGACGTTACAGGCCTGAATGAGCAGGGCGAGAAAGGTATTCCGGATTCACCGCACTCCGACGGTCGTAATGCGCAGAAAACGTGGGATCTTTCGTCTGTAGCCTCAGGTACGGGTATTGTCCTGCAATGCGGCGGTTCCAACAACATCTATATCCAGTTCGATGACAGCAGTACCGGCTGGCCAGGGACGACCTCGACCAATATCCATACAATTGGCAAGAATGCAACGACCTCCTTTACTATGTATGGCTACTATGGTGGTGTCACCATCAGTCTCGCGGGCGGCAAGATGACTGTCACCACCAACAATGCCAGCTATGGCGCATCGCAGGCCAATAGTTTTTCTCTCGGGGATGGTTTCCCCGAGGGTGCGGCACAGTCGGAGATAAAGGAACAGCCGGAGTATGATATCACCTATACCGAGGTCGCGCCTCTGAGTGAATACTCGATTACAAACCATCAGACAGGTACAGACGGCAGCCCGGCCACGTATGATATGGATCTGAGTGGCTACCAGACGACGGATCCAACGGCGCTGGAGACGCTGATCAGCGACTTGGTCGGCAAAGGGTTGATTTTATCAGACAGCTATTATAACGGCGTGCAGTTTGTCGACAGCAGTGATGTGCAGGATGGCGTGCCGGGCAATGACTCGCTCTATAAGTTGAATAATAATTCGGCGGTTAACCGCTATTACAGTACGCATGTTTTCCAGACGGTGGATCTCAATGATCTGCGCACAGCTGTGCAGGGTGGTACGTCGATTGCGGATGCCTTTGTCAGTCTCGTGCGGGGCAAGTTGCGGACACAAGTCGTGCCGGATGGTGCGGCCGTGGGCAGCGGTACGATCACGGGATTGAGGTTCACGGGCTCGAACAGTACGAAACTTGATATCTACGAGGGCGGGCTCCGGCATTACGATCTGGATTTCAAAACTTTCCTGACCAACAATCCGAATCTGAAACTGCCGGATGATTTGGATAACAAGGGTTTCCGCACCTATTGTGCGACCGATAGCAACCAGTGGTTCAATTTCCTGTTCGTGAATGGCACAGAGAGTCTCGACGATAAACCGCTCAGCGGCACGCGGGCACAGGACATTAAATCTATTGTCATCGACATTTCCAACGTAACGGATGCGAGTTCGCTCGTGGAGGCGATCTATGATCAGGCGGAGCCAGTGCTGGAGGGCAGCAACGCACGCTTTAACCACCTCATGCGCCTCGCCGGCGACCCGGCAAATGGTGTGTTGACCATCTATGATAACCGTCGTTTCCCGGTGACGAACACGACCCTCTACCCTGATCGTCAGGAGGAAGGGGCAAAAATCGGCACGGGGCTCATGGATAACGTCATTTTGAGCAAACGCAACGTGTACTCCGACCATCTGGTGATTCAGGATACGGATCACGCCAGTCAGAATATCCGTATCAAAATTCCGCGCACGACGCTGGATCACGTGTTCGGCTACATCCCCGGTTCGCGAGATCAGTCGGAGTTCAATGTCTATACCAGGGAAAGCCGCGAGATGATGCTGGGTGTTGATCCGGAAAAGGGCGCTCTCGACAAGGCACTGGACTATCTGCTCGATGCGAGCACGTTTATCGGTGCCCAGATCAACCGTATGCGTACCTCGGGCAGTAACATCACAACCCAGAACGAGGCGACGCAGGGCAGTGAGTCTACTATCCGCGATGCCGATATGGCGAAAGAAATGACGGGGCTGGTGCGCTCTAATGTACTAGCGCAATCAGCGCAGGCTATGCTTGCACAGGCCAATCAGAACAGCGGTACGATTATGCAGCTTTTACAAGGCTGAGGTGACTGGTCAAGGAGGATTTAGTCATGGCAATGGTGATCAAGAACAACATGGCTGCACAGCTCACCTTGGGCGAGCTGAATAAGAATAACAATAAATTGTCGAAAACCCTCAAAAAGGTCTCCTCGGGTATGAAAATCAACTCGGCTGCGGATGATGCCTCGGGCTACGCTATCTCAGAACGCATGCGCGTGCAGGTGCGCGGGCTCGACCAGGCCAATGCCAACACGCAGAATGCCACGAGTCTGCTCAAGACGGCGGGCGGCGCCGTGGAGAGCACGGTGGACATCCTCAAGACGATGAAGGAAAAGGCCATTGATGCGGCCAACGATACGAACACCGACCTTGACCGCGCCACCATCCAAAAGGAACTCGACCAGTCCATCGACCAGCTCGATGACAATGCGGAGATGACCTACAACGGCAAGCGGCTCTTTACGGGGGCTACGGACTATACGGACGATGTACAGCAGACCATCATCAAGGCGCTGTACTCGGACTGGGCGGCCAGCAGTCTCCAGCTCATCAAGGACACCTATGGTTTGAGTTTCGAGGGTGACGGTGCCAGTGTCAAAGAGATTGATTTGCAGTTCTACACCAATACCACGGATAATGTCCTAGCCCAGGTGGTATCGCATCCTGATGCCAACGGGGTTACGCAGGCCTTGCATTTGCAAGTCAATCTGCACTACTATGCCGATATGAATAAAACGGATGTGAACGGCAGTTCCGCTTCCTCGGGCTCGGCTTACCTCGACCGCACGCTGGCACATGAGCTCACGCATGCGGTCATGCGTGCCAACATCCCGAACATGAGCAAGATGCCGCGTTATATGCGCGAGGGTTCCGCCGAGCTCACGCACGGTATCGATGATGAGCGCCGCAGTGATTTCCTCAAGCTGCATGCCAGCGATTTTGCCACGGTTTTTAACTCCAGTGATGGCGGCCCCTCCCAGAGTACGACCTATACGATAGGTTACACCTTTTTCCGTTATCTCCAGCAGTGCGGCGGTGAGGGCTCTATGCAACGATTCATGTCCGTCATGCACGAGCAGGGCGGGGCGGCGCTCGATGCCGCTGTGGCAGCAGCTACGCGGAGCCAGTATACGACGCTAAAATCCCTCACGGATCAGTTCGTGTCCGATATTCAGAGTGTAGAGGATAGCGGCGGCAGCAATGTGGATTTTTATAAAAAATATTGCAGCATTGACCTCTACAATCGCGATACCGGTGCGGCCACAGGCTCCGATGCCGGTTTTGGCGATGAGGAGACGGCGGAAACCATTGTGCTGGAGGGGCTCTCTACGCAGGAATGGGTATTCCCTGATGCGGAGACTTCGACGATTAACGGCCTGACCTTTGATTGGGGAGAGCTCAAGCGTCCCGACACCGGCTTCCGTTTCCAGGTGGGCACGCGGGCCAATCAGCAAATCAAGGCCGCTTTCTCCGATATCCATGCGGCGGCCCTAGGACTCAAGAGCGATGAGGGCAAGATGCTCAGCGTGTCTACGCGCGCCAATGCGAAGCGTGCCCTGACCATCCTTGACCGTGCCGTGCAAAAGACCCTCAATCAGGCCACGACCATCGGTGCCATCACGAGCCGCCTCAGTTACACCAGCAGCAACCTCACCACGGCCAGTGAGAATGTGCAAAGTGCCGAGAGCACTATCCGCGACGCCGACATGGCCAAGGAAATGACCGAGTTCACGAAAAACAACGTGCTCCAGCAGGCCGCGCAGTCCATGCTCGCACAGGCCAACCAAAACAGCAGCGGCGTCCTGAGCCTGCTTCAGTAAAAACGTATACAAATCAACCGCCAGACACGAGTCTGGCGGTTTTTTCATGAAATGGTTATGGATACTGGAAACTTCGCTCATAAAAGTGTAAAATAATAGGCAAATATCGCTAATAAAATCGTGAAAATATATAAAACTTCGCTAATAAAAGTGTGGCGACATAAGGGGGAAGGCTAATCATGGCGTATTTGCACCGAAAACTGGATGATTATCTGTGTGCTTGGAAAGCAGCAGAGGATCACTATCCGCTCATTGTGCGCGGGGCGCGGCAGGTGGGCAAGACGGCGTCTATTTTGGAGTTTGCACGGAGAAATTATGAGCACGTCGTCTACATCAATTTCGTCGAGCAGCCGGCCTATCGACAGATTCTCACGGATGGTTACGGGGCGGCAGAGGTCGTGAAAAATATCTCCCGCATCAATCCTGCGTTTTCCTTCGCGCCGGGCACATTGCTCGTGTTTGATGAAATACAGGTATTCCCCGATATAGCGACTACATTGAAATTTTTCAAGCTGGATGGACGTTTTGACGTTATCTGCAGCGGCTCATTGCTCGGGTTGAATTACCATGCCATCGAGAGTAACAGCGTCGGTTACAAGGTAGATGTGACCCTGCAGTCTTTGGATTTTGAAGAGTTCCTGTGGGCCAAGGGCTATGATGATGCTTTTGTTGCAGATATGCTCTCGCACATGGTAGAGGGGCGGCCCTTTAGTGCGCTCGAGCATCAGCTGTTGCATCGGTTATTTTTGGATTACTGCATTCTCGGCGGCATGCCAGCCGTTGTCAGCACATATATTGAGCGGGGGACGTTCGAGGGGACATTGGCGATGCAACGTCAGCTGTTGCTGGACTACGAGGAGGATATTCGTAAATATGCTGTAGGTCTCGACCAAGGGCGCATCTTGCAGGTTTATCGTCAAATTCCTGTGCAGCTGGCGCGGGAGAATAAGAAATTTCAGATATCAAAAGTCGCTAAGGGGGCGCGCTTCAAGGATTATTGCGGCTGCATTGAATGGTTAGCTGACGCAGGTATTGTGAACATCTGCCATGCGTTGCTGACACCAGAGCTGCCCCTACGTGGCAATTACGACGTGGCGAAGTACAAACTTTACTACGCCGACACAGGCCTGCTCGTCGCCTCGCTCGATGACGAGTCACAGACCGAGTTGCGTGCGAATGGCAATCTTGGTGTATATAATGGCGCACTTTACGAAAACCTCGTCGGGGAGGCACTGCGCAAGAGCGGCTATGACCTTTTTTACTATAAAAAGGAGAACTCTACGCTGGAGGAGGATTTCTTCGTTCGTGACCGCACCTCACTCATCCCCGTCGAGGTTAAGGCTACCAATAACCACGCCAAATCCCTCGCCACCCTCGTGCGCAGCAAACATTACCCAGACATCCACTACGGCATCAAACTTTGTGCCGCCAACATCGGTGAGGCCGACCACATCTATACCTTCCCTTACTACTGTACCTTCCTGTTGCGGCGATATCTGCAGCAGCGTTAAGTCTGAAATTCTTGACACCATATTTGGGGTCAGAGTATAATTGACTTGGAGGCGAAAGTATGTCTCAGTTCGAAAAATTATTGCAGAGAATACTCAAGCTGGATAAGGACATGCGGTACCGTGAGATCAAGAAGATACTGGAAGCTTATGGTTATGTGGGCAAAGAGAGCAGCGGTGATTGTGATGACATTGGATGAATATATGCAATTGCCATATAAGTTAGAGGTAGTGCCCGACACGGCGGAGGGCGGTTTTGCGGCACGATATCCGGAACTGCCGGGGTGTATAACCTGCGGTGATACGATGGCTGAAGTAGTGGCGAACGCCGAGGATGCGAAGCGTTGCTGGCTGACGGCGGCGCTGGAGGATGGCACGAATATTCCCTTACCACAGGCACAAAAGGCTTATTCGGGACAGTTTAAGTTACGTCTGCCCAAATCGTTGCATCGCACGTTGGCTGAGCATGCGAAACAGGAGGGCATGAGCATGAATCAGTATTGCCTATACCTGCTGAGTCGCAATGATGTTCTGCATCAGGTGGGATGAACGCGTCAATATATAATGGATTTTATGAGGCGGTGAGGACTATGGCTGGAGGAATTGCTTATGCGGTGCCCGCTGGGGGGACACTGAGCATTGAACAGATTAAGCAGATTGCGGTGCCTATCTTCCGCAAGTATGATATTAAGATTGCCTGGCTTTTTGGTTCGTATGCCCGTGGAGATGCTACGGCTGCCAGTGACATCGATATCCGTCTGGAGCGTGGCCGGCGTATGGGGCTGGAATATGTGCGGTTCTATCGCGAACTGCAGGAGGCTTTGGGGAAGAAAGTAGACATCTACGTTACGGAGCAACTGCTGACCTCATTCCTGCGGACAATCAAAGACGACGAGGTGCTCTTGTATGACAGCGGCCGATAAACAGTACAATCAAGCATGCAATGTGTTGCTGCGGATAGCTCTGTATTGCAAGAAAATTGAACAGCTCATGCTTGCTTATACCGACCCGGACGCGTTTGAGTATAGCGATTTTTGGATTAAGGATTCTGTGGCGATGAATTTGCAACAGATTGGTGAAGAAGCATCCGAGCAGCATGCTGGTGCAGCTGGTTTGCGTGAAAAGTATGCTGCGGAAATTCCTTGGCAGGATTGGGCGGATTTCAGAAATGTGTTGACGCATAACTACGGCGTTATTGACTATCGGCTGGTATGGGAAATAGCCACTAATGAGGTGCCAGAGATATACGAACAGGTCGATAAAATTTTACGGTCGATGAAGCCAAACTATATGAATGATATACAGGAGATACTTAAAGCACCAAAGAATGGTAAGTAATACATTAAATTGCCGCCGCGGCTTAAGCGGCGGTTTTTTTTTTCGATAATGATAGTAGAGAAAGTATAGATTGAGGCCTGCAGATATTGCAAATGTCGCGGGTAAATTGTAGAATAGAGTTAGATATGACGTGTTGATGGAGCGTGGATGCTAGGCACGTCGCGATGATGACAGGGAGGACTCGGCTATGGCTTTGATGGTAAAGCATAACATGTCGGCGGTTGATACGCTGAACCAACTGAATAAAAACGACAGCAATCTGCAAAAGGATTTGCAGAAGGTCTCCAGCGGCATGAAAATCAACTCGGCGGCTGATGATGCCTCGGGGTATGCCATCGCTGACCGTATGGATGTGCAGTTGCAGTCGCTGGACCAGGATCAGCAGAACGCGCAGAACGGTCAGAGCCTTTTGCGCGTCGCGGAGGGCGCGGTGAGCTCGACGGTGGATATCCTGCGCACGTTGAAAGAGAAGGCCATCAATGCCGCCAACGATACGAATACGGATGCCGACCGGGCCACTATACAAAAAGAGTTTGACCAGGCCATTGACCAGATTGATGATAACGCTAACGTCACCTATAACGGGCAGACGCTGATTGATGGTACGAAAAATCACTATGTCGTCGACGGTGGTACAGCAAATGTGTTGACGAATAAAAATTTTTCTATTTACGAAAACTTCGATATCAATGTACCTTTGGATGAGTTGACTGACCGGAGTGGTCGTGCCTTGTCGATTCAAAAGACGGACAGTATTGTTATCTCCTATTTTAAGGGCGGTAACTATATCGAAAAAACCATTCCAGCTTATGATTCTACATGGGGGACGGTTTTATCTTTGAATGGTACGTTCGACAAAGAACCGATGAAGAGCGACTTCAACCTGACCTATGATGCGGACGATCCTACGTATGAAGGCACGGATCATAGTGGCAATAGAGTGCATGCCCTTGATGCGGAAATGGCTATCAATATTAGAGCAGCCGATAAGGGGATTGATAATCAGATTGTGGGATTTAATTATTGCATTATTGATGCTAATGGTAAGCCGCGCACGGATTTAAACAACATCTTTAATGATTTTCAAGAATCTATTCCTGCGGAAGATGCTTCACCAGACAATGCCCTAGATTTTCAGGTCGGGACAAAGGCTAATCAAGTCGTGCGTATGGGCTTTGCTGATATGCGGGCGCGTGCCTTGGGGCTGAAAACTGGTAATGATCCAGAGGTTAACCTAAGCGTGCGGACACAAGGACAGGCTAATTCGGCGTTGCAGGCTATTGATACTGCATTGCAGAAGGCCCTTGACCAGCAAACCAATATCGGTTCTACGGAAAGTAAGCTGGATTTCACCAATGCTAATCTGGTCACGTCGAGCGAGAATACGCAGTCTTCTATGTCGGTGATTCGTGATGCTAATATGGCACAGATGATGACTGCCTACACGAAGGACAGTATCTTATCACAGACGGCACAGGCCATGTTGGCGCAGGCCAACCAGAATAGCAGCAGTGTGTTGCAGCTTTTGCAGGGCCAGTAATTTCACGATAGCGATTGAGCAGAGAAGCCCTTCTTTCGAGAGGGCTTTTCTTTTTCGGATTTTGTTTTTATAACCCAAGGGATGGAGAATTAACATGGATAAGTTAGCGCGTACGGAGAAGTTAACCGCGCAGGTCAGTCTGGCGCTGGCAGCGGGCATGTTCAGTATCATGCCGGTGACTTATGGCGCGCCGGTGCTGGATAAAGTCGTCGCAGGCGGAGCCGAGGTCAAGGCCAACGGCACGACTACGGCCATCACGAGTAAAGAGCAGAACAATATCATTAACTGGCAGGATTTCTCGGTCAATCAAGGCGAGAAAATCCAGTTTGATGGCGGGCAGAAACAGCACAACTATCTGAACCTCGTCACGGGCGAGCAAACTTCGCGCATTAACGGCACCATCGAGGGCGGCAAAGATGTCTACATCGTAAATCCGCATGGCGTGGTGTTCGGCAAGGAAGCCAAAGTCGATGTGGGGAGTCTCTATGTCTCGACGACGAAAGAGGCTCTGAACACGGATAAATACCTGTCTACAGGTGCCTCGCCGCTGGTGAATACGGCCAGTGCAGCGGCAGGCGATGTCGTGAACATGGGCCAAATAAATGCCAGCAAGGTCTATGTTGAAGGCGGCACCATCAAATTCCTCGATGTGGATAAAATCAGTGCCACCGGGGATAATGTCGAGCTCTATGCCAATGATGCCATCAAACTAGGTCATGCGGCGACGAGCAGTGTCAGTGTCGCGGCCAATGAAGTATCGGATGCGGCAGTTACGGACAAGGCTGCCTATAAGACAAATACCAAGCCTACGGATTATACGAATATCACCAAGGATAATCTGTTTACGGCAACGACCGGTAATTTGGCGGGGAATTATTGGTTGACAGAGGATATTGACCTCAGCAATAATGCTCCCATCACGCCGATTGGCTCGCAGGGCACGGCTTTTTCTGGCGTTTTTGACGGTAATTTTTATACGGTTAGCAATTTTGCGGTCTCCAGTGGTACCTATGGAGGCCTCTTTGGCGATGTTACCGGTACTATTAAGCATTTGGGTGTTATTAAGCCTAGCATTAGTGGCACGACTTTTGCAGGCGGTTTGGCAGGTCGTTTGAGCGGCGGCACAATTTCCCAGTCGTATGTTAATGGAGGTAGTGTAGCCTCTTCTGTAACCGGTCAGCCGCGTACGGCTGGTGGCGCAGGCGGTATTGTTGGTGTGCTTAAGGGGGGCACGATTAGTGAGTCTTATGCGACTGGTGTATCTGGCAGTGCAGCTGGAGGTATAGCCGGTTATTTTGCTAAGGGCAATATTACCAATGTTTATACGACGAACATGGGCACTGATAATGGCATTTTTGTTGTGTCAGGTGGTGATTCTGCTAATGCCTCATATGCCTATACGACATCATCAGCAACGAACTATGGTAAAAATGGTTCTAGTACTGTATTGGCATTAAAAGATACAGATACATATCATTATAATGATACCTATAGTGCCTGGAGCATTAGCAATAAGGGCGGCGAAAACACTACCTGGCGCATATATGAGGGGAAAACTCTGCCCCTTTTGCGGTGTTTCCTCAAAGCCAACGGCACGGTGAAGGTAAACTATAGCTATACGCAGGGTACGCAGTCGGGGAGCAATAACGGTGCTGACCTCGAGACTACCTATAACCATGAGCAGGTGAGCTTCGGTACGCCTAGCTATAGTGAGACCTCAGCGGGCGTTACGGTAGACAGCAGTGTGATTACTGCACCAACGGATAGTGTTGACTACAAAAATGTGACGTGGAACTCTGTGACCAATGCGGTCGGGCTCAAAGCGGCTTACTACACGGGGCAGGATGGGTATGACCTCGTGGGCAACAATATTACCATCAAACCGCGCTCGGTGACGATTTCGGCGGATGGCCTTGCAGGCAAGAGCCTTGAGAAAACCTATAATGGTACGGCGGATGTCGATAAGACTAAACTGAAGAGTCTGTTCACGGGCAATACCACTACCGCTGGCTTTATTGAGGGTGACGATACCTATGAACTGAATACAGATAATATCTCAGGTACCTATACACGGGACGGTGTGGCTAGTGCGGATGTAGGCAATGGCAGTGTCGATGGCAAGTTAAAAGTGACGCTGAAAGGTGGCGTTACCTTCAACAATAAAGATGGCTACCATAACTATGAACTGAGCGGGAGCAATTCAGCTGATTTCACAGACAAGACGCTCAACGGTATTATCAATAAAGCAACGCTGACCGTTACTGTAGCGAATAATAATACTATCTCGCGCGAGTACAACGGCAAGAATAACTCGGCGGTCAAGGATGCAGACAAGCTCACCAGCTCGAATGTGGGCTCGTTCCTCACGCTTAAGGGCGCGGCGACGACTACCGGCTCGGATAATAAGTCCACGACGGATGATGTCCAGCTGGCGGTGAATGGCGAGAGTGGTACCTATGTAGACCGGGCAGAGCAGACTGATGGCAGCTATGTGGACACAGCTACGGGCAAAGTGGGCTCGCATAAGGTAAAATATACTGGTATCACGCTCACGGGCACGAAAGCGACTAACTATAAGCTCGTCGACGCCGACGGCAATGACATCTATCAGGTCGCCACGAATGGTGTAGGCGAGGATATCAATACCTCCGGCGGTACGTTCTATGCCAGCGGCAAGATCACGCCGAAAAATATTACCGTCGACAGCTTCTCCATGCCTAACGCTACGGCCACCAAGGAGTATGATGGTACCTCGTACCTGAAGAAAGTGTCGGTAGATGGCACGGATACAGACGTTGTAGGCATGACGCTTAATTCTTCGGATATTATTTCTGGGGATGATGTCAACTTTAAGGTGACGGCGGATAGCAGCGGTTATGGTGCATATTTCACCAATACGGGCACCAGCGATAAAGTCAGTAACGCGGGTAAGGACTATGATATCACCTATCATGTGACTATCTCGGGCGAAGATACAGGTAACTATACCTTTAATACTAAAGAAATTACCAATGGCAGTACAGACGATGTGACGGGCTCGGCTAAGAGTGGCTCTATCACCCCGCGCCTGCTGACCTTTGTGTTGGGCTCGAAGACCTCGGGTATCAACAAGACGTATGACAAGTCGGCCTCGGTCTATGCGGATACGACGAATAAGCGCACGGCGATTACCCTCGCTGATGGCCTCGTGGCCTATAACTCGACGGATGCGGCGCACCAGCTGTTGAGCGGGGACAATGTCACGCTCTCCATTACGGGCGAGTATGAGGGCGCGGATGTCAAGGGTACAGCCAGCAATCCAGAGGCGCAGGCTATCACCTATACGGTGGCCATTTCGGGCGATAAGGCCAAGAACTATACACTCAAATACGACAAGGACAATCCACAGAACGTCGTCAACAGCACGACCGTGACGGGAGCCAAGGGCACGATTAACCCCGTGCGCTTGACGAATGTGGCTTTGGCCTCGGGTGCCAATATCCATAAGACTTTCGACACGGCGACGACGGCCGGCGCCGTGGACACGGACAAGCTGACTATCGACAAAGTGACCTTTGACGGTCTCGTGTCGGGTGACAGCAAGAGTGATATCATCACGGATGCGGTGCTCGATACGCTGAACAAG
>Ga0256406_1005481_pt1 | contig 13523 bp, 15 predicted proteins | sample RumenRJG_03DNA_FD_185986 | JGI IMG/M metagenome (GOLD analysis project Ga0256406, IMG submission 185986) | Bovine rumen microbial communities from Lethbridge, Alberta, Canada - RJG_03 | ecosystem: Host-associated > Mammals > Digestive system > Stomach > Rumen | place: Canada: Alberta | collected...
CGCGAAGCTGACGGCGCAGGAGCTCCGCCGCACGCTCCACCCGCACATGGTCGTCAGCGTGCGCCTCGACGGCCTCGCCGTGCCGGACAAGGTCGTCGGCCGCATGCTCGCGTTCTTCTTCCTCGCGAGCGCGTTCTTCTTTTTCGGCACGATCGCCATCGCGGCCTCGGGCGTCGCGCTACTGCCGGCCATGGGGCTCGCGGCGGGCTGTCTCTCGAGCACGGGGCAGGTCGCGCTGCTCCTCGGCCTCCCAGGCACCGCCGCCCTCGCCCCCGCGACAAAGGCCGTCGCCATTCTCCTGATGCTCGCCGGCCGCGCCGGCATTTTCTCCCTCCTGATGCTCGGCGCCATCGGCGGCGAGAGCGTGCGGAAGAAATGGTGAATGGCGGCAGGAAAACGCATGACCTGCGGCGAAAATATCGGTAGAAGAAACCTCTCTCCCATCTGAAAAAAGGAAACGACATGACCGACTTTACAACGGAACTCCGCGCCGCCGCTGCTGCGGCCTCCATTGACCTCACCGAAGACCAGATCCTGAAATTCACGCGCTACGACGCGCTGCTCATCGACTGGAACGAGCGCATGAACCTCACGGCCATCACCGAGCCGAAGGACGTCGCGGTGAAGCACATGATCGATTCGCTGACGGCCTACGACAAGGCGCTCTTTTCCGGTGCGCCGACCGTCATCGACGTCGGCACGGGCGCGGGCTTCCCCGGCATCCCGCTGAAGATTTTCGACCCGTCCATCCGACTGACGCTCATGGACAGCCTCGCAAAGCGCCTGACGTTCCTCGAAGCCGTCGTCGAAGACCTCGGCCTCACGGGCGTCACCTGCGTCCATGCGCGCGCCGAGGACGCCGCACATGAGCCGCATCGCCGCGAACGCTATGACATCGCTGTCAGCCGCGCCGTCGCCCGCCTGCCCGTGCTCCTCGAATACACGCTGCCGTTCGTCAAGAAAGGCGGCCACCTCATCGCGCTCAAGGGCCGCGCCTATCAGGAGGAAGCCGATGCCGCCAAGCACGCCCTCAAAGTCCTCGGCGGCCGCATCGAGAGCATCCGCCCCGTGACGCTCCCCGGCCTCGACGACAAGCGCGCCGTCCTCACGATTGCCAAAACCGCCCCGACGCCGAAAGCATACCCGAGAAAAGCCGGCACGCCCGCGAAGAAACCGCTGTGACTTTAAGATTCAGCCCCCCTCATTGAGGGGGGAGGGCCACGAAGTGGCAGGGGGAGTAGTAGGATGCGATCGCCAAACGAGAACATCGACCAATCTAAAGTCCTCTATATATCCCTTGTCCGCACGCTGAAACCGTGTTAAAATTTAGGAAGAACCATTGGCAACGAATCATCTGCATTGGAGGGAACCAAGCATGAAACGAATCATCCAAGGATGCCTGCTGCTCCTGGCAGCACTCCTGCTGCCGGCTTTCGTGCCCGCAGGGGATACGACCGCCGAGGCATCGAACTACTACCAGCGCCCGGAAGTCGCGCAGCGCGAGCTCAAGAAGGATAAGGATTACCGCGCTTCGGACGTCTACGCCCGCGCACACCACATCATCTACGGCAGCAAAGGGCCGGTTGGCCCGGGCGGCCGCACGCGCATCGCGGTCATCGTCAACGGCGACGAAGCTCTCGTCACCGAGGACCGCATCAAGAACGACATCTATGCCCAGCTCCGCCAGAAGTTCCCGCGTGACAGCTTTGCGCTCATGAAGGGCACGGACGTCAACACGCGCCTGCTCCAGATGGCGGAGGACCGCTATGCCGGACAGCATGGCACGGCGACCGTCACGAAGAACGGCGCCAAGGTCTCCGGCACGGTTGCCGCCACGAGCGGCGCCATTTCCAAAGATGCCGTCCGCAAAGAAGACGCGCTCGACGCCGACGGCGTTCCCGTCAAAGTCCAGCCGCGCGGCACGGCCGACCTCATCCGCAAGGATCTCGCAGCCGCCGGCAAGGCATTTGACTACCAGTACGTCCTCATGGTCACGCTGACGGAAGGCAATTCCGAATTCTACCGCCACATGGTCTGGCCTCTGCCGACGATCACGTCGAGCACGACGAAGCCGAACGTCTGGCTCCGCGTGCGCTTCGTAGACTGCGCGAGCGGCAACTATCTCTATCGCAATGACATCGCCGCCAAGGGCAAGTCGCACAACGGTTTCCCGAACGGCCGCGCGTTCGAAGTCTCCGTCCACAAGGCCATGCAGGAAGCACTCAGCGATATCGCCCTCGTGACGGATTGACCGTGCTTTCTGAAACCGAGGTGACCCCCATGCAAACGAAACTCTGCCGCACGGCGCTCATCGCCCTGCTCTCCCTCTCCCTCGCTGCTCCGGCCGCTTTTGCTGCCTCCGAGCACGAGGAAGAAATCGACACGCCTGCTTCGGAAGAAATCAGCGATACGACCCCGGCCGACGACTGGTTTGCCTCCGCTGAGGAAACGGAGGCCATCAGGAGCGAGACGGACGACCAGGCGGACAAGCGCAAACAGAAGGAGCAGGAACGCTACGCCTACCTGCTGACGGACAGCGGCTATGACTATTTCCTCGACGGCCGTGCCACGCGCTGGATCCCGCTGCCATACCGCGACGACGAATACATCATCGATGCCTGGATCAAGCTCGTGCCGACCGAGAGCCCCGAAGATGCCGCCTCGAGCGGCGACTACTCCTATCCGCAGAAATACTACCTCGCCCACTACTACATCCGTCCAAAGACGCAGCAGGTGCAGTTCCTCTCCGAGCTCGAAGTCTCGGGCGGCCGCCCGGACAACACCGTCCGCGGCCGCGGCTACATGCCGAAAAATTGGGAAGATCTGACACCCGGCTCCATCGAGGACGAGATCTATCGTGGCACGCTCACAAGCATCAAGAAGCACCGCGACAAGTGGTCGCGCATCTTCGGCGACCATTACACCGGCCCTCGCCGCCTCCGCGACTTCGTAGAAGAATATCTGCGCATCTCGATCTGACAACCTCCAGAAGCTCTTCCGAGCTTCTTTTTTTTGCAAAAAATTTCCTCCTCCTGTTGTATCCCTCCCCTCTCCCTGCAAGTATCAGGGTGAAAGGAGGTGATGCCACATGGCAGCAAAGAAAGACACGCAGAGCACGAAGCTCGTGCTCAAGGTCGTGACCGGCATGAATGCCCAGGGCAAGGCCCTGACGTCCAGCCGCACGCTCTCGAGCGTCAACCCCGCGATCTCGGACGATGACCTGCTCGCCGTCGGCAGCAAGCTCGGCGCGCTCCAGGCGCACGAAGTCGCATCCGTCAGCCGCGTCGACAGTGCCTCGCTCGTCGAGGAGGCATAAAGATAGCCGTTAGCGCTTCAGCGCTTACGGATATCTTTGCCATTTGCCGCAAGGCAAATAGCATCCAATAAAGGGCGCAGTACAGGAAGAAAGGAAGTACGAATATGGCAAAGACCCTGAAGATCGTCTTCAGCCTGAAGGATCAGAAGACGTCCACGATCTCCATTGCCGACCCGAAAGACGGCCTCACGAAGGCCGAGGTCCAGGCAGCGGCAGATGAGATCGTCGCAAAGGACTTCATCCTCTCGGGCGGCTCCGCCGCCACGGGCGTGAAGGAGTTCTACATCCAGTCCAGCGACCGCATCAAGCTCGCGTAAGAAAGGCTCTCCCTCAGGGAGAGCTGTCGCCATAGGCGACTGAGCGGGTGTCGAAGGTAGACACCTGCGATACCAATGAAAAATCCTGCGAAGAAATGACAAATCTTCGCAGGATTTTTTTCTCCCTTGCATCCCACTCCTAAATCTCCTACAATAAAGTCAAAAGGCGGTGAATATCATCATGCTTCTCAAAATCTTCCTGATCGTCTGCGCCATCGCGCTTTCCGTCGCGGGCGGCATCCTCGGGGCGCGTTGGGCAGAGCTGCGTTACGCCTCCGAACGCAGCGTGCTGAGCTTTCCCCAGAAACTCGCCACGCAGACAAAGCGGCGGCCGATGATTCTCGCGGGCGTCTACGGCCTGATCTTCACCTGGTCGATGCTCACGAGCGGCGTCGCGAGCGGAGCAGACAGCCTCGGTGCGGCCATCCTGACACTCCTGTTCGTGCTCGTGTTCCAGTTCTTCCTCGTCCTCTGCACGGTCACGGACTTCGAGCAACGGGTCATCTTTGACCGCATGCTTGCGCCGTTCGCCGTGCTCGGCCTTCTGAGCCTGCCGCTCCTCGGGCGTGTCGTGACCGACCACCTGCTCGCGGCCGTCCTCGGCTTTGCCGTCTTCCTCGCGCTCGCCTTCCTCACGCACGGCGCGGTCGGCGGCGGCGACATCAAGCTCATCGCCGTGCTCGGCCTCTGGCTCGGCACGGACCAGCTCCTCGCCGTGGCCATCGCCGGCCTCCTCCTCGGCGGCCTCGCCGCCCTCGTGCTGCTCGCGATGGGCCGCAACCAGAAAGATCTCTCCAACTATACGCCTTGCTTCCCCCTCGCGGCCATCGTGATGACGATGGTGTAAGCCTCGATGAAGACACAAAAACGGCTGTTGCAAATGCAACAGCCGTTTTTTCATGCAACGTTATTTCCCGATCCGCCGCGCCTGCTCATTGAGGCGTGCGATGCGGTCCTCCGTCGCGGGATGCGTCGAGTAGAGGTTCGCGATTTTCGAGCCGACGCCCTCGAAAGGGTTGATGATGAACATGTGCGCCGTCGCGGGCGTGGCGTCCTGCATGACGTCGCCGTGCTTGGCGTAGTAGTCGAGCTTTTCGAGCGCCTTCGCGAGATAGCGCGGGTTGCCGCAGAGGCTGCCGCCGCCTTCATCGGCTGCGTATTCGCGGCTGCGCGAGATCGCCATCTGAATGAGGCCTGCCGCAATCGGCGCGAGAAGGATCGTGACGAGGCCGGCGAGCCCGCCGCCTTCATCATCGTCGCTGCGCCCGCCGAAGAAGAATGCCATCTGCGCCGTCCACGAAATGACGCCTGCCATGGCCGCCGCGATGCTCGACGTCAGGATGTCGCGGTTCTTCACATGCGTGAGCTCGTGCGCGAGCACACCCGAGAGTTCTTCGTAATTCAGCACGCGCAGGATGCCCGTCGTCACGGCGACCGCTGCATGCTCGGGGTTGCGCCCCGTCGCAAAGGCATTCGGCACGTCGCTCTCGATGACGGCGACCGTCGGCATCGGGAGGCCTGCCCGCTGTGCGAGCGTCTCAATGAGCCCATAGAGCTCTGGCGCATCCTCGCGCGCGATTTCCTGCGCGCCATACGACCGCAGCACCATCGGCGCGCTGAACCAGTACGTGCCAAAGTTCATCGCGAGCGAGATCACGAGCATCAGCGAAGCCCCCGACGAGCCTCCGACCGCCCCGCCAACCGCAACCATGATGCCCGTCAAGAGAGCCATCAGGAGAAGTGTCTTCATCGTATTCATGAGGGATGCCCCCTTTGGAAACTAGAGTTTAACTTTTTGTCTTTTTATAGTATAGAGGAAATTTCTGAAAAAAGGAAGAAGAAAATATCGAACATTTCTTATATCAAAGCCTCCCTCTCACTTCCCCGTCGCATCGACGAGGAACTCTACCGTCACTTCCGTCCCTTTCTCCCCCGTCGACGTGATCTCCCACTCGCCGCCGAGGGCGGGGATGATGAGCTGGAGGATAGCGAAGCGCAGGAGTACCTGGTTTTCGACGCCAGACTGCTTCTTTGCCTTGATGAGGCTTTCGTAGATGGAGCGCGGATTGTCCTTGACGCTCGTGCGCATGGCCTCGATGCTCTGCACGAGCTCGGGCGCGAGATGCAGGCCCGGCGCGGTGAAGAAGAGCCAGAGCACGGCGCGGCCGTCGCTGCGGCCCGTCTCCATGCCATTGAGCGCCGCCGAAAACAGCACGACGCCCTGCGGCGGCGTCTCTTTCAACAGGTAGCTCAAAATCCGCATGATGACCATCGAGAAGCCGCGCCGCTCCATGAGCACGAGGGTATCGAGCATACCGCTGAAGTCGAGTGCGAATGTCACGCCTTTGCGCCGCGCGCTCCCAGATGCGATGCGGCCTTGTTCTTCGAGGTACGAACGGCAGAGCGTCGGCTGCCAGTCGGGGTCGGGGTTGTAGTACGGCGATTTGTGCTCGCGCACAATGGCACCGGGATCATCTGACGTGAGGTCGTTGAGCGCCCGCACTTCGAACAGGAAGCCGAGGAGCTGCCAGCAGTGCACGTATTCCGTGTGGAGCGGGCTCTCGGGCACCATCGCGCCTTTCGCCGTCAGCGCGAGGATGGCCGTGCGGATGGGCGCGACCGTGTTCATCGAGATGTAGCGGTAGAACTCCATCTGCACGCCGCTCAGGCGTTTTTCGAGCTCGAGCGCCTCCGACATCTGCTCCTGCTGCTGCGCGATGCGCAGCGTGCGCCGCTCCATCGCGCGCTGGCGGTAAAGCATGAACGCGAGATACGCCGCGACCGCCAGGAACACGAGCAGCACGAGGAACAGCGCGTACGTCTGGAGCGTCGAGAGGTGGTCTAAAAGGTTGCCGAACGTCATCGGCGCCTCGTTGATCTCGCGCTGCTCGATCTCGTCCATCTCGACGTCGTCGAGGTACTGGATCGTGCGGTCGAGCACGAGGCCGATGCGCAGGTCGGCATCCTTCGACAGCGCCATGCTGATGTGCGCGGGCACCCCCGCCATGAGCTGCATGTCCGTGCCGCCACGCTTCAGGATGTTCACGAGGTAGCCCGCGGTCGCCGCGTCGCAGTAGACAGCATCGACTTCGCCGTCACCAAAGGCCTGAAGCGCCTTCGTCGTCGAATCGTAGACGACGAGGCGGCTGTCATCCTCCCCTTTCCTGCTTTCAAACAGGAAGTGCAGGGAGCGCGGGATGGCCGTCTCCGCGCCCGTGCTGCCCGTACGCGAGATGCGCGCGAGGTCGCCATCATAGTATGGCGTCGTCAGCCGCAGGCCGTCCTGCTCGGCCGTCAGGAGATCCGTGTACACGTAGCCGAGCATGTCGATGTCGCCCGCCTGCATCTTTTCGATTTCCTCATCGCGACTGTCGATGAAGACGTACTCGAACGACAGGCCCGTGAGATCGGCGATGCGCTCGAGCACGCGCACCGCGATACCGCCCGCCGTGCCGTCGTCGCGGATATACGAATACGGTGCATGGTCGCGGTAAAGTGCCACGCGCAGCGTCGGCACGGTCGCGAGGAACGCCGCCTCGCGGTCGCTCAGGAAGATGCGGTAGCGGTCGCGCGTCGGCCGCGCGATGTGCATCAATGCGTCGCGGAAGCCCGCATTGTAGAGCTGGATATTCGCCATGGCCTGGTCGAGCGCCGAGCTGATGTCCGGCCGCGATTTCGGCACGGCGAAATACATCGACTGCGGCGAGAACTCCGCCACGAGCGGGAACTTCTGCGCGTCGCCCGAATACGACGTCGCCACGAGATCCACGTTGCCCGTCTCGAGCGCCGTCAGGAGGTCGCCGCGGTCATGGTACTGGAGGAGCGTCGCCGAAAGGCCATAGCGCGCCATCCACGCCTGAAACGATTTCGTGTCCGCCGTCCCGCGCCGCACGCCGATGCGCGCGCCATCGAGGCTCGCCGTTTCGCCGTAGACAAAGCGCGTATCGTCCGGTCGTTTCACGATGCCGACCGACGTCTGCGCCATCGGGTAGAGCGAAAAATCCATCTGCTGTTCGCGCTCCGGCGTCTTCAGCACCGTCGGCAGGATGTCGATCTTCCCCGCCGCAAGGTCGGCCACGGCCTGCGACCAATCATTATACGGCACGAACGTATACGTCCAGCCCGTGTACCGCGCGATCTCATAGAGAAAAACCGCGTCATACCCCTGAAACCGCCCCTCGTCATCACGGTAAAGCATCGAGCCGGAAGAACTGTAGCCGACGCGGATGGGAGGACGCGCATCATCCTCGGCGAACGCTGGAACCGAGAAAAAAATCAGCGAGAAAAAGACGAGGAGTGCAGAAAAAAATCCCGCAAATAAATGCGAAAATTTTTCGCGAAAATTCCCCATTTTTTTCGCCTCCTATCCCACAATCATATGCTGGTTCCTGCCGCCATTTTTCGCGCGGTAGAGCGCGCCGTCGGCTTTCTTGTAGGCCGCATCGTAATCTTCGTTTTCGAGCAGAGCGCAGCCGATGCTGACGGTGATGGGGAGGCCGAGGTGGGCTTCTTCGCCGAGGCGGGTGACGTTTTCGTGGATGGCATCGGCGAGGGCATCGACTTCGTCGAGGTCGTTTTCCTCGATGTAGCAGATGAACTCGTCGCCACCGAGCCGCCCGACGAAGCCGCGACCGCCGAGCGCCTGCCGCAGGGCATTCGCGACGCAGATGAGCGCCTGGTCGCCGCCCTGGTGGCCGATCGTGTCATTGACGGTCTTGAATTTGTCGATGTCGAGCAAAAAGAGCGTCCCCGGCCGGCAGCCGACGTGCTCTTTCATCCACGCGCGCGTCGCGCTGGAATTGTGCACGCGCGTGAGCCCGTCGAACTGCGCCCGCACGGCGAGGCGCGCCTCCTCGTTCTCGCGGTCCGTGATGTCGCGCAGCGTGCCGACGAGATACGCCGGCGTGCCCTGGAGGTCCTTCATCACATAGCCGCGCAAGAGGAAATGACGCGGCGCCATGCCGCGCCGCACGAGCTGGTAGCGCGCGTCCTCCTTGAGGCTCGTGAGGGCGCGCACGACGGGATAATACTTGTGCTTTTCATCCGCGAGAATGGCCTCCTGCTGCGCCGCAAGCCCGCCGATTTTCTCCGGCAGGTCCAAAAGCCGCGCGAGGCCTTCCGACAGCACGGCCTCGTCGCTTTTCGCGTCATACGTGACAATGAGGATCCCGAGACGCGCCGACAAGCTGACGTGGAACGAGATGCGATGCGACAAAAGCGCCACCTGATGGCGCAGGCGCAGGATATACCACGCGCCGAAAAAGAAAAGGAGCGCGATCAGGGTGTAGAGGCCGTATTGAGACATGGGGTGCACGCTCCTTTCCCGCTAGATTTTTTCAGGCAAGATGCTCCATAGAATCATAGGCATAACTCTGCTCATAGACCATTTCTGGCGCAATATCGATTTCACCATGATTCCATGTAATCACACCATGGAAAATTTGGGGATGAGAAAAGACAGCTTCATCAGCCAGCGGCTGAAAAGCCTCGCCCTGGAGCTTCGTTGTATCAAAAAGACGCTGCTCGCCTGTCGAGAATGTCACGAGCATCATGCCGCCGCGCAATGGCTTTGCCGCTGTCACCTTGATCCCATCTTTCATCGAACCTGCATAGCAGATATCTCCAACCATATACATGCAGATCCCCCCTTTTATGCCATCGGAGGAATTTTTTCGAAATGTTCCCCACGAACAGCAAGATTCCATGCCTTATATGCTTCTTCTTCATGAAAAGCCAGCCAGCCAACGACCATTTTCAGCTGCTTCCGCGGAATAGCTCCAGCCAGCAACTCTCCATCGATGGCAACAACGGCTTCATAATCACCGTAATAAACGTGAACATGCGGCTTGTGATGCTGCCCTACATCATAGAACAGGAGATAGATGACCATTCCTGCAAAACGACTGAGTTCTGGCATATGGCACCTTCCTCTCAGATATCGAGATTCCGGACGAGCTTGGCATTATCCTCGATGAATTTCCGGCGCGGCTCGACTTTGTCGCCCATGAGGATGGTGAAGAGTTCGTCGGCTTCTTCGGCGTCCTCCATTTCGACGCGGAGCATGGTGCGGCCTTCGGGGTCCATCGTCGTCTCCCAGAGCTGTTCGGGGTTCATTTCGCCGAGGCCTTTGTAGCGCTGGACGGTGATGCCGTCGCGGCCGATTTCGTCGAGCTTCTTGGCGAGCTCGTCGTCGCTGTAGGTATACCAGTGCTTCTTGCCCTTGCGGATCTGGTAGAGCGGCGGCTGGGCGATGTAGACGTGGCCGTGCTCGATGAGCGGCTTCATGTAGCGGTAGAGGAACGTGAGGAGCAGCGTGCGGATATGGGCGCCGTCGACATCGGCATCGGTCATGATGATGATCTTGCCATAGCGGCGCTTCGCGAGGTCGAAGTCTTCGCTGATGCCCGTGCCGAACGCCGTGATCATCGTGCGGATTTCGGCATTCGCGAAAATCTTGTCGAGACGGGCTTTTTCGACGTTGAGGATTTTGCCGCGCAGAGGCAGGATGGCCTGGAAGCGGCGGTCACGGCCCTGCTTGGCCGAGCCGCCTGCGGAATCGCCCTCGACGAGGTAGATTTCGGCCTGCTCGGGGTCTTTGACGGAGCAGTCGGCGAGCTTGCCTGGGAGGCTCGAGACTTCGAGCGCGTTCTTGCGGCGCGTGAGCTCACGGGCCTTGCGGGCGGCTTCACGGGCGCGCTGCGCCATGCTGGCCTTTTCGAGGATGCGCTTCGTGATGGCCGGATTTTCCTCGAAATATTCCGTGAGGCCCTCCGTCACGATGGAGTCGACGATGCCGCGGACTTCACTGTTGCCGAGCTTTGTCTTCGTCTGGCCTTCGAACTGCGGCTCGCGGATCTTCAGGCTGATGACGGCCGTCAGGCCTTCGCGGACATCTTCGCCCGAGAGGTTGCCGTCTTTATCCTTGAGGATGCCCTGGCGACGCGCGAAGTCGTTCGCGGCGCGCGTCAGCGCGATCTTGAAGCCGGCGAGGTGCGTGCCGCCTTCTTCCGTGTTGATGTTGTTGACGAAAGAATAGATGTTTTCCTGATAACTGTCGTTGTACTGCAGCGCGATTTCGACGACCGTATCGTCCTTCGTGCCATTGAAATAAATCGGCTCGGGGTTGAGCTTTTCCTTCTTGCGGTTCAGGTGCTCGACGAACGAGCTGATGCCGCCATCAAAATGGAATGTCTCCTTGCGCTCTTCCTCGCTGCGCTCGTCGCTGAGCGTGATCGTGATGCCGTGGTTCAGAAATGCGAGCTCGCGCAGGCGGTGGCGCAGCGTCTCAAAGCTGTACTCCGTGACGGTGAAAATCTCAGGATCGGGGCAGAAATGGACGCGCGTGCCCGTTTCCTCCGTTTCGCCAACGACGGTCAGCGGCTTCTGCGTGACGCCGCGCTTGAACGAGATTTCATGAATCTTGCCGTCACGCTTGACCTGCACGTCCATCGAGGTCGAAAGGGCGTTGACGACGGAGACGCCGACGCCGTGAAGGCCGCCCGAGACCTTGTAGCCGTCGCCGCCGAATTTGCCGCCCGCGTGCAGCACGGTCAGGACGACTTCGACGGCCGGCTTGCCGCTCTCATGCATGTCGACCGGGATGCCGCGACCGTTGTCGACGACCGTGATGGAGTTGTCTTTCTCGATCGTCACGTCGATGTGGTCGCAATAGCCCGCGAGCGCCTCGTCGATGGAGTTGTCGACGACTTCGTAGACGAGGTGGTGCAGGCCGCGCTCCGACGTCGAGCCGATGTACATGCCCGGGCGCTTGCGGACAGCCTCGAGGCCCTCGAGGATCTGGATCTGGTCGGCACCGTAATCGGCATCGACAGCCGTGACCTCGGCGCTCGACTCATCCGTATGGATCGTGACGCCCGTGAGGTCGAGATCCTTGTCCTCGAGCTCGGGATCCATCTGCGGCGCAGCCGCCTCGGCATTCTGTGCGTCCTCTGCCTGCGTGAAATCGATATGCTTGTTTTCTTCAGCCATGAATCTTGTCTCCTATCTCTTTCAATCTCTTGATTTCTGCTTTTTTCTGCTGTTTTCGACAAATGTATAGGATGAACGCGCACGCCGCAGAAGCGTCGCGGGAGATATCGCGGAAAGGTAGATGGCGTCCCGCGTGATGACGAGGGACTTCGGCGGGCGGCCGCCCGTCAGGCTCCGCACGCGCCCCGCCGCCTGCGCGCTCTCAAAGAACGGCCGCGACGGCCCTCCTGGTGCGAAGAGCTTCATGTCGTGAATCGAAACGACATCCGCCGCCCGCACGGAGAGGTTGTTGCCCAAATGCAAAAACACGATGTGTCACTCCTTTTTTCTGCCCCACGAAATATACTCATACCGCTTGACCGGCTTCCACTCTTTCGGTTTTGCCAAATCGTACCGCAGTCGGTAGAGCGTCCTTCTTACGAGGTCTTCCGTGAGCTGCTCGGGCGGAACGCACTGGAACGCCATCGTCAGCGTCTTCGCCTGCATGGTGCCAGGCTCGGAGAGGAGCACGGTGGATGCGAGCTGCTGTACATACGACGCGCGGACAGACGCCAGCATCTCGGGCGTCGCCTCGGGGACTTCCGCCAGCACCTCGCCAAAGCGCGCCCATGGAATGTCCTCGAGATAGCGCCGGATGGCGGCGCGCACGGCCTCCTCATGCTTCCGCTCGCAAAGCGGGCAGCGCGTGCGCTCGGGCTCGCAGAAGCTGCCGCAGTCTTCGCAGGAGTGATAGCCGAGCTCGCGCAAAAGGTGCTGGAGCTTTGCCTGCTTCAGCGAGACGCGGAAGAGATGGTCGCGCAGCGTGTCGTCCTCGACGGCCGCGACCTCCGCACGGACCTTCGCGATTTCTTCGTCCGTCAGATTCACTTTCGGCAGCAGCGTGCGGTAATCAAGCGCCTCCATCGGCTCGCCCCGGAGCTGCATCTTCTCCCGTCCCGATCGCGCGAAGCGGAGCTCCTTCACGAGCGCCTCGCCCGCGAAGTTGTTGACCTTCTGCAGGACATCGAGCTGCATCATCTGGATCTGGTTGCGCCACGTCGCGTCATAGGAATAGAGCCAGAGCGTCCGCTTTACGATGCGCACAGCCTCGACATTGGCCGCGATGGCATTTCCCACAATCTGCGGCCAGTGGAAGAGGACGCTGTGGCAGTAATAGAGCCGCTCGACGGCCGGGCCGAGCGCATGGATGGATTTTGGCAGGATGCGGGAGGCCGCCTCGATACCGGGCGTGCGGATGTCGTGCATGGGGGAGGGGGCCTCCTTTATTCTTAAAGATACAATCGTGGTCGGGGCTGGCGGGGGAATCAACGGAATCCACGGACGATTCCTTAACGGATTCCTTATGATTTTCCCCGCCAGCCCGAAGGTGGGCTCGTTTTCGATGGAAAAAGGAGGCGTTTGGGAAAGAAAGGAGACTTCAGGGTCTTCCTCCCACGCCCGAAGTCACCGGCTCGAAAAACGTCCTTCGATGCCTTTATCTTTTACAGCCCTGTCGATAAACGCGCAAACCTCCTCGAAATGCTTTTGCACGTCGTAGTTGCCAAGACGCAGGACGCGGAAGCCGTGGTTCTTCAGGTAGTGCGTCCGCCGCTCGTCGTGGTCGTATTGCCCTGCTGCATCATGCGAACTGCCGTCGAGCTCGACGATGAGTGCGGCGTCGTAGCAGAGGAAGTCGACGATGTACGGCCCGATGGGCCGCTGCTTCCAGAAGCGGACGGGGTAGGTTTTGAGGAAGTCATACCAGAGATGGCGCTCGGAAGGGGTCATGTTGTGGCGGAGGGACTTGGCGCGAGACTGGGCAGGAGGCCGATAGGTGGTATAAGGCATAAAAGATACCTCTTCTCTCTTTTCAGGCCCCCTCAAGAGGGGGCTGTCGAACGAAGTGAGACTGGGGGAGTAGT
>Ga0256406_1005482_pt1 | contig 13523 bp, 7 predicted proteins | sample RumenRJG_03DNA_FD_185986 | JGI IMG/M metagenome (GOLD analysis project Ga0256406, IMG submission 185986) | Bovine rumen microbial communities from Lethbridge, Alberta, Canada - RJG_03 | ecosystem: Host-associated > Mammals > Digestive system > Stomach > Rumen | place: Canada: Alberta | collected...
TTCTCGTTGGCATCGGTCTCCTTACTTTCGCTTTCTGTCATCTTGACTTCTTGAGACTCGTTCTCTTTCGTGACTCTTTCCGTCGGTTTGGTCTGCGTTGACTTGGTGACAGGCTTGGCAGAACCCGTCTGAGAGTTTGTTTCGGGCGTCGGGGCAGCCGTCGGCTCGTCATCCCCCACAAACGTATTGTTGAGGAAGTTGTCAATGTCGGTCTCAGTTGGTGTAACGGTCGTGCCAGATGCATCAGGGATGGTGGTCGTGCCGTTTGAGTCAGGCGCGTTGGTTTCAGCCTCTGTCGGGATGGTGGTCGTGCCGATTGGAGCGGGTGCATTGGTTCCTGCCTCCGTCGGGATGATGGTCGTGCCGTTGGCGGGCTGGTTGGTTCCAGTCTCCGTTGGGATGATGGTCGTGCCCTGATTAGCCGGTGCGGTATTGGCAGGAGTCTCGGTTTCGATGGTCGTACCTTGTGGTGCAATCGTAGTGCCTTCGTCCGGCGTTATTTCCTCGTCATCGGTGTGCTTCGGGGCTTCGGGCTCCGGTTCGCTGACCACTTCGGCCGGTTCTGTGAGCAGATAGAAGGTTGAGATCTTGAGTGGAGCAAAGTGCTTGTTGTAGAACTTGCTGTAGTCGTCGTAGCTATAGGTAGTGCCCAATAGCGGCAAGTTCTCGCTGCTGATGATGATGGGCCGCGCCTTTCCGATGAGTCTCACCAGTTGGGGCTGCGACAGCAGTTGACGTGCATATTGCAGCACCTCGTCGAAGTTGCGGAATCCCGTCACCTGCATTCGGTGCAGTCCTTCGGCATCCTCAATATTGATGTCGAAGTTGCGCACAAGATAGCTTGTGAAGTTGTAGCGGGCGAGTTGATACAATAATTTGTTCTCATTGACCGAGTCTGGCTTGTAGGCCAGCATGAAGAGGAATGGTGTATTACGCTCATTGCTGAACGCCTTGCTCTTGTTGGCCTCATCGCCACTCTGCACTTCAGTCCGTCGTGACCATACCTCGCCGATGTCGAACTTTCCACCGTGCAGCTTGCGTCCGGCTTTCACGCCATTGATGATCATTCCTGCCATCGTGGCCAGTTCGCTTGTGGAGTAGCGGGTTACGAGTGTGTCGAGATCGGCCATGCAGCCTTCGCTGTCGCCGTCGTTGAGTTTGCTTAAGGCACCGATGAAGATAAACTTATCACGGTTGGCTCCGAGTGGGAAGTGCTCCTTCGACAATTGCGTGTTGGCCTTCACTTCCTGATAACGGTCGGCTTTGAAGGCGTCGTAGGTGGCTGCATAGAGCGAGTCCTCGAGGTGAACGCCCTCCCGTGCATTGCGTACGAAGTTGGGATCAGTGAGCAGGGTGGTCCACTGACTTTGCGGATAACGTGTCTTCAGGCTGTCGAGATATTGGCGTGCCATAGCTGTCTCTCCTTTGCGCGAGTAGAGCAGGAAGAGATGATAGTAGGCGTTGTCCATGTGCTCATAGGTAGGGTAGTGGTCGACGAGTCTTCGCAGTGCCTTCTCACTGAGCGGAAGGTTGTCGAGCTTGTCCTTGAAAATGACGCCACTGTTGTAGAGACCATCCATGATAATCACGTTGCTGGCCTCTTTGGCATCTTCGCTGAATGGGATGTCCTTAAGGTAGTATGCGCGCTGATGCGGGTCGTTTTCGGCCTTCTCGCTTTCTTTTTCTTTAGCCTCCTCGGCTTCCTGCGCCTTCATCAAAGAGTCGCGTTGCTCGTCGGTCAACTCTGCTTCATCGGTGGCGGCACTGGCCACTACCGTCTTGTTGTTGCGTTGCCAGTTGTCGGCGTTCTCACGTTTACCCCACAGCTTTTGGAACTGTTGCTTGCCCTGTGTGACAGCCAGCTGGTTGTAGAAGTACCAGTCCTTGGACTGCTGGTTGATTGTCGGCATGGGCTGCTTGGTTTTGTTGGACGACTTGTTAGACGTGTTCTGACCGAACTCGCTCTGTCCTGCCTGTTGTGCCTGTGAGGCAGCCAGCTCGTCTTTTTGCCGTTGTTCTTCTTTCTCTTTCTTCTTCAGCGCTGCAATCACGCGGTCGATGGCCTCGTTGCGCTTGGCCTCGTCCATGGTGGCCAGCTCCTGCAGTGAGTCTTGCAGATGGATGGCATCGGTGTAAGGCACAAGTTCGTCGAGCACCTTTGAGCGATTGGACAATTGCTCATAGTCAGGGCGCTCCTTGTCGAGCAATCCGATGGCTTCTCCGTAGCATCTTTGGGCGTCGCTGAACTTCTCTGTGTCCCAATAAAGGTCACCGAGCTTGAGCAGTAACACACCTTTCTCTATTCCGTTGCGTGTTGACTTCTTGTTTCCCTGCTCATAGTTTGCGATGGCCCGCAACGTGTCTTTCTGTGCCAGGTAGATGTTGCCGATGGCATAGTACACTTGGTCAAGGTAGTCCTTATTGTTGTCGGAACGCGCCATGCGCTTGAGCTTGCCAATCATCTTTCCCGACTGTCCCTGTGCCAGTACCTCGGTTTGGGCAATACGTGCATTGAAAGCAAGTTCGTAGGGTGGGTTGAGTCTTATGGTGTGTCTAAAGGCCTGATAAGCCTCTTTGTTGCGGCCGATAGCTTTGCAGATCTGCCCCATGAGAAACCATTCGCGTGCTTTTTGCTTGCGTCTCATCTCATGCTTGATGACTTTGCGCAGATAGGGTATGGCACTGTCGTAGGCCGCTGTGTGTATGTAATAGTCAGCCATGGTGTAGTCCCATTCCTTCAGTGCACGCCATGGAATGGAATCGTGCCGCATGTTGCGTATTACGTCTTCGGCGTCGTAGAGGAAGCCGTCTTCAATATAGCATTTGGCGAGCCATGCACGAGCCCGGGCATAGATGGCAGGCTGTGTCTCGTAGAGTCGGCTCATGTAGGCAAAGGTGGAAGCGGCAGCATCGAAGTCGCCTTCATGAAACTGCGAGCGTCCCATGAGCATCCATGCTTTCCACAAGAAAGGATTGTATTCGCGGCGGTTGAGCCATTCGATGTCGCGTTGTGTTTTGCGTCTCGATTTGTTCCATTCGGGCCGCCGTTTGATGCTATGCAGCTTGATGGCCTTCTGTGCTTTGAGGATGGCCCTATCGAAGTTGCTCTTTCCCAACTCGACACTCGACTTGTTGCCGACGGTGTAGAGTGGAATCATCTCAGTGAAGTTGTCCTTGTTGCCGGTTTCTTTTTCCAGTGACCCGTCTATATAAGCTTGTGAGCCATTGAAGTAGGTGTTGTAACGGGCATTGAAGGCCTGCCACCACCGCGAGCGTGCTGTGTTTTTAGCGGTGGAGCAACCTGCTGCCACTGCGATAATCAGCATGGAGGCAAGCAAGTGAAGATATGGCTTTAATGTCTTATTATTCAATGATTATATAACTCGGCTGCTATGCTTTTTATTGCTTCTTAGTTTAATTTTGTGTGATATGTATAACTACAATGCGCAACGATATGTAACAATTTCTTTGTCACGTGCGGTCGTTACATGGTCAGGCTTCTGCCAGCATGGCGAATTCATCCTTGAGACTGTCGGGCATGTTGATGCCACGCAGGATGAGGCTTCGCCCCCAGGGCTTCACCTCGTTAGGCTGCAAGGTCTCGAGTACGTCGGCAAACTGCTGAGTCTCTTCTTCGGTATAGCTGTCAGAGGGCCGTCCTCGGAAGGTGTCCAGCTCCTCGTCGTCGAAATATTCGATGGGTTCGGTAGCTGCCTTCATTGTACATTCTTGTTCGCACATGGCATTGCTGCCACTGCAAGATGTGCAGTCGCCCTGTGCCTTAATTATCTCCTGCCTGTCACCACGCCGGTAGGAGATATAGCCAATGAGTGCACTGATCAAACCTAAGGCCACAAGTGATAGGAGGAGATAGAGCATGCTTCCTTATTCGTTGATGTTAAACCATGCGGTCTTCAGGTCGTTCCAGAATCCAGGGTATGACTTTGATACCACTTGCGGGTTGCGGATGTGAAGGTGCGGGAACTTGATGGCAAAGGGCGCGAAGGCCATGGCCATACGATGATCGTCGTAGGTGTCGATGGCTTCGAACGAAGGTTCGCACTTGGCACCGCTCCACGTCAGCTTGTCGTCATCCTCTATATTAATAATGTATCCCAATTTGAGCAACTCTTTCCGAAGTGCCTCCAGTCTGTCTGTCTCTTTGATGCGCAGGCTGTTCAGACCGGTGAACGTGAAGGGGACGTTGAGCGCACAGCAGGTGCACACCACGGTCTGCGCCAGGTCGGGGCAGTTGATGAAGTCGTAAGTGAGGTTGTCGACGTGGTCGGCATGGCGTGACAGCTTCACCACCGTAGGCTGGTTGGAGTGTGGCTCGCTGAACTGTGTGCGCACGCCGAGCAGTGAGTAGATATAGCGCACGACGGAGTCGCCCTGCCGCGATCCGTTCATCAGTCCGTCAAGCGTGACGCGCACCTCATTCTCCGGGTAAAGAGCGGCCATTTCGTACCAGTAGCTGGCTGCGCTCCAGTCGTTCTCTATGAGATAAGGCCGGTCGGCATAAGGCTTTGGCTTTACCTCAATGGTATCGGTGCCTGTCCAGTCGACGTCGGCTCCGTAGCTTTTCATCACCCACAGCGTGAGGTCGATGTAAGGCCGGGACACAATCTCTCCCGTGAGATGCAACGTCAGTCCGAGGTGCATCATGGGACCGATTAGCAGCAAAGCCGAGATGAACTGCGAACTGATGTTGCCTGGTATCTCCAGTTTGCCGCCAGGTAGTTTTTTGCCACAGATGTGCAGTGGTGGGTATCCTTGCTCACCGGAGTAGCTGATGTCGGCACCGAGCATTCTAAGGGCATCAACCAGCAAGCCGATAGGGCGGTGCCTCATACGTTCTGTACCGGTGATGGTATGCTCGCCAGGCGTCACGGAAAGGTAGGCGGTCATGAAGCGCATGGCGGTGCCGGCAGCCTGGATGTCAATGACGGGCGGCATTGTTTTCAAAGCAGCTTTCACCACGCGGGTGTCGTCGCAGTCCGACAGGTTGTCGGGCATGATCTCTCCGCCGCTCAGAGCGTGGATGATTAGTGCTCTGTTGCTGATGCTTTTCGAGGCTGGCAATGTGATGTCGGCATCGAGGTTATGGGGCGCTGTAATATCGTAAATGGTCATATTTAAGAGAGAAAATTTTCTTATTGAATAATGGTGATGGGCAGATGGACCACGCCTTCGGGCGCTGATGCTCGTGTCGTGGAGGTGCTGTTGCTGAGCTTCGGTCCGGGGATGAGTGGACTGTAGTTGAGCACGGTGCGCATGCGTTCTTTTTGCTGACTTGTAATCTTATAGCCTAGCGAGAAGTAATAGTCCATGATGTTGTTGGAGGTGAATGTGACGCCGTCGCATGACTGTCGTCTGGTGGCTTCCGTGGCTGTCGTCTTACTGCCCAATGACTGCAGATACGTCAAGTATTCGTAGCGGTTGTACGACTGTGTGTCTGTGCAGTAGTCAGTGTCAGCACAGGAGTCCACTGGCTGTACGCTGGTAGTATCGCTGGCACTGGTCGAGGACAGTTCGGTGAAGTCGTGGAAGAGACCGAGATAGTGGCCCAGTTCATGGGCAATCGTCACCACTATGTCGTTGCTCAGAATGTAAGATGCCTGGTGATTGGCGTTGGTGTAGCGGTCGCTCTGATAGTAGCCTCCAGTGGGCATCTGGCCTGCATACAGGCTGTTGATCGAAGAGCAGTAGGCATAGCCGAGGTTCTTTTTCGTCAGATTCTCGTTTTTTATGGTCTGCAGTCCCTCCACCTGATGGCTGCTTCCCTCTACAGAATAGGGCATGTGGGAGATGCCGAGCACAATTTCCTTGTCGCTCGTTGATTTAAAGTTATACATCATGATGTTGATGTAGTTGTTGGGCTCCCAAATGTACTTGACGTTGGCTCTGGTGTTATCTGTCATGAATGCATAGGGGTCAATAGGGTATTCTCCCGTATAGTTGACATATTCCACGCCTGGGTAGCGCAGCGTGTTGCCGCTCTCGTCTTTGGTGGCCATCACGAACTTCACGTTCATGTTCTCACTGTCTCCGAAGTAGCTGCCTTCGTAGATCTGGTTGACGTAGCTCAGAATGTTGGACAGTCGCTGGTAGGGAATGTATTGTGATGCGTCGTTTGCATCGTTGTACAGTACATGAAAGATGACCGGCAGCTCATAGACGTAGTCGCTGTCGATGCTTGTCACCACATCGCGTACTTTGGAGGTGCTGCCTATAGTGTCGTCGTAGGTGTTGCAGCCGGTCATCAGGACCAGCAAGGCCGACAAAGAGAGAAGTGCCTTTTTCATGTTGAATGCCCTTTATGAAGTCAACTGCAAATTTACTAATTTTACGCTACAAGCTACAATGAAGGCCTTATTATATTGTTTAATTATAGCAAACGAAATAAAAAGTGGTAATAAAATTTGGTGGTTTCAATTATTCGTCGTACCTTTGCAGTCGCATTTAAGGAACGGGATTTAGCGCAGTTGGTAGCGCACACGTCTGGGGGGCGCGAGGTCGCTGGTTCGAGTCCAGTAATCCCGACTTTAAGCAAGATAAGCGGTTGGTTTCCAGCCGCTTTTTTCGTTTAAGGCGCAGCCGGTCGGACGAAAGTCGGCCATGAATAACCTTGACCTTGGTTTCAAGGTGGCCCGTTATCGTGAAAAGGACATTGCGCACACGATTTACTCCGTGGTAATTACTTGTCAATGGAGTAGTAGACCATGCGTGTACTTTTATGTCGAAGATAAGCTATTAACTTGATGACATGCCAAAAAAATGATGGGGGTGTAACAAATTGGAGAAGTCCAGGAGTCCGGAAGTTAGGAAGTTCTGTCATTACTATAATGATGGCGCACCCGACAAACCCTGTGGAGGCGGGTGTGGCCTGCTAACCCAAAACCGTCGACAGACGATACATGAAGAAAGGTATGTCGCTGACACCTTTCACTTGTGCACGGAAGCATTTAATCTTGGAGTTGAGCGATTCTGCTGAAGCGTTAGTCTGTCTTTCAATAAAATAGTTGAGTATCTCGTCCTCATAGAACTTGATTGTGTCACGAACAGACTTCACTTCGCGCAGTGTACATTCGGCTACCTTGTCGTACCACTTTTTAAACTTGACCTTTGCGCTTTCCTTGTCCAGTTGGTCGTTGCGGAAGATAGCCCTGAGAGAATTGATAAGATTGTATGCCTCCTCAAGTTTTGGATAAAGGCTGAACAGTATTTTCACCCTTCTCTCTTGTGACTTGCTCCATTTATCACGGCTCATAGCAAGTTGCTTACTGCAACGCGTAAGCGCTTCTACGAGTGTCTCGCCATTGCCAAGTCGTGATGGAATGAAACGGGCGTTGAGTCGCTGTGGTTTTTTTCCACGTTTGCTTTTTCGGCACACCCGATAAACCCTGTGGATTTAGTTTTATAAGCAAAACCAGGTGAAGGAAAAGAAAATGGTCATCGGCAGGCTTCCGCTCCCGATGGAGCTTTGGGTCAAAAGTTACGGGATAGCCTTTCGAGCAAGCTCGCAGGCTATCCCGTAACTTTTGACCCACACCCAAGGTGTCAAGCTTGTCGCTGACGAAAATCGCTTCGCGCAAAATTGCCCTTCGGGCATAAAATAAGCCTGTCGGAAAAGTCGCTTGATAACCTTCGTGATCGATTATTGCAAATTGCCATTTATATTCTCAATATTTTATTGGCTTCTCGTTCCTGCACACCTTTATTATTCTCCTACCCACTTCGTGGGATATTGAGAAAATCGAAGAATATAAACTGTATTTTCTCAATATTCTCTAATATTCTATATATCCCACGAAGTGGGTAGGAGCAAGAAAAAATCAAGAATATAAATGGTTGAATAGTTACAGGGCTTGTCGGCCGTGCTTAAAAGTGTTAATAGTGTAAGTCGAAAGAATGTGCTCAATCTGTATGTGTCAATATTTTTATTGTTAAATGTCCTCTGGGAAGCGGCTCGTTTCATAAAGACAAGGTTTGAATGCAAAATACGCCAGTTTTGAGGGTTTTATATAAGTTGCTGCTTATTAGTGGTTTATATGTGACTGAACTCCCTGGTTGGCAACATGGCAGGCCCTATTGGTCAATTTGTCAGTGTCATTTCGCCGAAAGAGCGCGAACGTATCGGCATGAAGGCACTTCCTTTTCGCCGAGATGGCAACGGCGTATCGGCGAGAAGGCACTGTCATTTCGCCGAGAAGGCGATCAGCCATCGCCAATAGAGGTCTTTCATCTCGATTTTAGCCCGTTTCCGCCTCAAAACAGTGTTAAAATCCTGACAACGTTTTGTTCATATTTTTCGGCACATCCAATCCCCTCCCTGTGGTTTTAGTCCTTAGTTTTTTAATCAAAACCCGGGAAACCCTTTGTGCCAGCTAACTTGGTCACTGTAAGGGTTTTATTTGTTTTTGTAAAAATGCGGTAGTCTAGAGTCACCTTCTTCAACCACAGGGCTTATCGGGTGCGCCGAATGATTTTTCCGTGGTCTAAAGACAGATTTCCTAATATATGCTTTCTTTTTTTCAGACTGAAATGTTACCTTTGCATGAAGTAATATTATCAGAACAACTATTATTATTATGAAGAAACAATTCATTCTAACTCTTTTTGCTGCTGTCCTAAGTTGGAACGCGCAGGCGCAAACCACTAGCGTGACTTCTCCCGACGGTAAGTTGTCTGTCAGCGTCTCCTTTCGTGAGGGTAAGGCGTATTATGCCGTCGACTACGACGGACAGCCCATGGTCAGCGAATCAAGGCTTGGCGCCAAGACAAGTCTGGGCGACTTCTCCAGCAATCTCACACTGGTCGGAACAACGGAAAAGAGCATCGACAACACCTATCACATGCGAGGCACCAAATGCTCGCAGGTGCGCTATGTGGCCAGGCAGGCCAACTTCGAGACGAAGAACGACAAGGGTGAGCGCATGACGATTACCTTCAACGTAAGCAACAACGACATTGCCTTCCGTTATGTCTTTCCCGCAAGCAAGTCGGCCAATGCCATTATCGTGGAGAATGAAGCCACTGCCTTCCGCTTCCCGCAGTCGACCACTACCTTTATTTGCCCTCAGAGTGGCACGGCAATGGGATGGATGAAGTCGAAGCCCAGCTATGAGGAGGAATACAAGCCCGACGCTCCAATGGACGTGAAAAGTCGGTACGGCGAAGGCTATACGTTCCCTTGCTTGTTCCATATCCATGGCGACAAGCAACGAGACGGTTGGGTGCTTGTGAGTGAGACCGGCACCAATGGCCATTACGTGGGTTGTCATCTCTCCGACTACGATGCGGCCAGTGGCTATACGGTAGCTTTCCCCATGAAGGGTGAGAACCGGGGCGTGGGCGATACTTCTGCCGCCATGCCGTTGCCAGCTGCTACGCCTTGGCGCACGCTGACGGTGGGTCGCAGTCTGGCTCCGATCGTAGAGACGACCATTCCTTACGATGTGGTGGATGAACAATATCGTCCCAGTACCGATTACAAGCCGGGACGCTACACCTGGAGCTGGCTGATATGGCAGGACAACAGTATCAATATGGCCGACCAAAAACAATTTGTCGACCTGGCAAGCCGTATGGGCTATGAGTATTGTCTGGTGGATGGCTGTTGGGACGTGACCATTGGTCGCGACAGCATTGCCGCGCTGAGCCGCTATGCACAGCAACGTGGGGTCAGCCTGATGCTGTGGTACAATAGCAACGGCATAGCCAATGACGCGCCACAGACACCTCGCAACTGCATGAACACGGCGCTGGCCCGGCAGAAGGAAATGGCGTGGATGAAACAGATCGGCGTGAAGGGCATCAAGGTGGACTTCTTCGGCGGTGACAAACAGATGACCATGCAACTCTATGAGGACATTCTGAACGACGCCAACCATTACGGCCTGCAGGTTATTTTCCATGGATGTACGTTGCCCCGTGGCTGGGAGCGCATGTATCCCAACTATGTGGCTAGCGAGGCGGTGCTGGCTTCGGAAAATGTCTACTTCTCTGATTACTTTGCCAAGCAGGAGCCGTTCCAGCTTACGTTGCATCCCTTCTGTCGCAATGCTGTGGCAGCTATGGACTGGGGTGGCAGCATCTTCAACAACTATATGAGTCGTGACAACAAGAGCCGTCATAAGCGCTGCACGACGGTGACGTTTGAGATGGCCGCCGCACTCGTTAACCAGAGCAGTATCAACTGCATTGCCATGACCCCAAATAATCTCAATGAACTTGATGCCACGGTTCTTGACTTTTTGAAGAAGGTGCCTACCGCATGGGATGAGACGCGTTTCCTTGCTGGCTACCCTGGCAAATATGTAGTACTGGCCAGAAGACATGGTGACCGCTGGTATATCGCCGGTCTCAATGCAGAGGAAAAGGCGATCTCAGTCAACATTGACATGAAGGAACTTGCCGGACAGCGTGTCGCGCTCTATAGCGATACGAAGGCCGTGGCTCCCATTGAGGCCGCCTGCAAGCTGAAGGAGGTTAAGGTTGATAAGAAAGGCAGACTGACGGTTACCATGCAGCCCAATGGCGGTGTGGTCATCTTGTAGTACGCCGTAGCTTACTGATAGATAAAAGGCCCCGAACTTCCTGAATTGCTCAGAGAGTCCGGGGCCTTTGGTGTTTAGGCTTGCAATACGCAAGAAATCCCTCGCTTTTCTCCTTGCTCCTAACCACTTCGTGGGATGTTGAAAATATAATATATTCTCTGATTTTCTTGATATCCCACGAAGTGGGTAGGAGAATAACAAGGATGCGCAGGCAGACAAATAATTGTTACCCTGCACCACTGAAGATGCCGGTCAAGTGGTCTTTTTGATTATTGTCGTGTGTTCAGCTTAAGCTTATAGTCTTTCTTTCCCGCGGCGCTGACCGTCAATGTAATGGCGGAAGGCTTGACACCTGCCCGCAGGATGACCATGGCCGAGCCGTGGAACAGTCGGATGCGATTGCCGGCCAGGTTTTCATCAGTGGTGATGTCGCCATTGCTCACGGCCACGATGCTGGCATCGCCCTCAACGCTGAACGTGAGCTCGTCGGTATCGTCCCAAACCTTATTGCCATTCTTGTCGACCGCATAGACGGTGACGTGCTGCAGGTCGGTGCCGTCAGCTTTCCAGACTTCCTGGTCAGGTACCAGTTGCAGTCGGCTGACCTTGCCGTAAGTATTGATGCGGTGGCGTGCCACCGTCTTTCCGTCCTTGCGTGCCACAGCTTCCACATAGCCTGGCTCGTAGGCGATGTCGGTCCATTTAATCTTGTTGCGCGTGTTGGGGTCAGTGGTGTTCTTCTTCACGCCCATGCTCTTGCCGTTGACCAGCAGCTCTACCTCGTCGGCATTGGTGTAGGTATAGAGCGTGTATTTGCTTCCCGGTGTGCGGTTCCAGTGGTCGGTGACGGTCTCTCCGCCAAACTTCACGCCGTTCCAGACTACCGCGTCACTCTTGTTGTCAACGATGCCAATATGGACAACGGGTTCGTTGCTGAACATTGACTTGACGAAGTAAGCCATAGGCTTGGGCTGCAGAGAGATGTCGAACACACCGTTGAACCAACCCTTTGCGGGCCATCCCATGCTCTCGCCCAGATAGTCGATCATTCCCCAGTAGGCCAGTCCCACCACTTTGTTGAGGTCCATGCCGAAATAGTTGGGTCCCATCATGGGCAGATTGGCTTCGCTCTGATAGAAAATCATGTAAGGGAAGCGACGGCCGTCGCCCGGGAAATACGCATATCGGTAGTTATAGGCTTGTATGTCGGTGATCTTGGCCAGGTCGCATGGCAGTGAGTCGGTCTCCTCACTGCGTCCTCGTGGATGCATGGCAACGGTGGTGAGGCGGGTGGGGTCGTAGCGCTTGACCAGTTCCCGTTGCAGGCGATAGGCCGTGACCCCCCAGTCGTTGAACGGCAGGTTGGTGTAGGTCTGAAGCTCATTGCCCAGACTCCACAGTGCCACAGAGGGATGGTTGCGGTCGCGTTTTACCCATTCGGGGATGTCGTGTTGCCACAGGTTAGTCCAAGGTGTGCGTCCTCCGGCATATTGTTGTAACCACTTGTCGTAGAGCTCGTCAATCACGATGATGCCATACTTGTCGCAGAGACGATAGAGATCTTCGCTGTAGGGGTTGTGCGAACAACGTATATGGTTGAATCCAAATGACTTGAGCAGTTTGATGCGCTTCTCGATAGCCCTTGGATAGGCGGCGGCGCCCAATGATCCCAGTGTGTGGTGGTTGGCAATGCCTTTGAGAATGACTTTCTCACCGTTCAGCTTCAGGCCGAACTGTGGCGAGAACTCAAAGGTGCGCACACCGAACTGTTCGCTGACGCGGTCGGCCACTGTGCCATCGTTGCGATAGAGTGATACCACGGCCGTATAGAGATAAGGATGGTCGCACGACCAAAGCTGTGGGTTGCTGAGCGGGATAGAGTCGAGCACATACTCGCGGGTCCTGCGCTTGCGTGAGAAGGTGAGCGACTGTTTGTGGACAGCCACTTGATGGCCGTTGGCATCGAGAATGGCTACCTCAATGAGACCAGACGGAGACTTGGTGTAGTTGGATACTTCGGCTGTGATGTTGAGTTGTTTGTTGCCGGGTGTCGAGAGAAACAACGGGTGGTGCTCAAAGTATAGGTCGCGGTTGGTGGCAATGAGCCGGACGTCACGGTAGAGTCCGCCTCCGGTATACCATCTCGAGTTGTTGGGGGCCATGGTGTTTGCCACGACCACCAACTCGTTGTCGGCACCATAACGTAGTTGTTTTGTCACATCGATGTCGAAGCCTACGTAGCCGTAGTCGGTTCCTCCGATGCGGTTGCCGTTGAGGTAGACATCGCCGACGAGCATGATGCCGCCGAAGTCGAGCAGCAGGCGCCGGCCTTGCCATTCCTTGGGCGCGTGCAGCACCTTGCGATAGACGCCGACGCCCATCTCCTTGAAAGCGCGTGCTGAGAGCCGGCTCTTTACGTTGGCAGCCTGGTCGCTGTTGTCAGCTTTCTCGTTTTTGGCTGGCGCCACCCAAGGCTGACTGATCTGAAAGTCGTGGGGCAGGTTGACCTGTTGGACGTCGGACGTGCTGAAGTCCGTGTTCTGGGCGGTGGATGAAGAGTTGCCATACTTGAATTGCCACCCTCTGTTGAGACTGAGGGTGTCACGCTGGGCGTTGGCTCCGAGCGATACTGCCAAGAGAACGCCGAGAAGGATGTTTCTGATCATTGTTGAGCAGTTGAAATTAGTCTTGTTTCACATTGTGAGACAAAGATAGACAATATACGTGACTTTGCCAAGCAATATCGTCATTATTTCACCAAGATGACAGAATTTTCCAAGACGGGGATGTATCAAAATTGGAGAAGTTCAGAAGTTCGGAAGTTCAGAAGTTCGGAAGTTCAGTCAAATGCATAAATATCTGATAATAAGGTGTCATTATAGTAATGACAGAACTCCTGGACTTCTGAACTCCCGGACTTCTCCAATTTTGATACACCCTCGTACCATGAACTCATTGAACAAT
>Ga0256406_1005484_pt1 | contig 13516 bp, 9 predicted proteins | sample RumenRJG_03DNA_FD_185986 | JGI IMG/M metagenome (GOLD analysis project Ga0256406, IMG submission 185986) | Bovine rumen microbial communities from Lethbridge, Alberta, Canada - RJG_03 | ecosystem: Host-associated > Mammals > Digestive system > Stomach > Rumen | place: Canada: Alberta | collected...
GTTGATGACCTTGCAAAGGTACGAAAATTTTAGCTAATCACAACTTGTCTGGCGACGGGAGCACTTCATTGTCGGTTGTTGATGACCTTGCAAAGGTACGAAAATTTTAGCTAATCACAACTTTGTTTGCTACTATAAGCTCGCTCGCTTTGTTGTTGATGACCTTGCAAAGGTACGAAAATTTTAGCTAATCACAACGTGTCCTTTCCCTGTCCTTTAACGGCAACAGTTGTTGATGACCTTGCAAAGGTACGAAAATTTTAGCTAATCACAACAATGAGAGCGAGGGGCGCAAATTGTTCACTGTTGTTGATGACCTTGCAAAGGTACGAAAATTTTAGCTAATCACAACGTTCTCCGGCACGAGCCTTATCTTGTCATCGTTGTTGATGACCTTGCAAAGGTACGAAAATTTTAGCTAATCACAACTGGCGGTGTACAACGATATGCTGTGCGATCGTTGTTGATGACCTTGCAAAGGTACGAAAATTTTAGCTAATCACAACTGATAACGAGCAGGGGCAGAGGATAGCATGGTTGTTGATGACCTTGCAAAGGTACGAAAATTTTAGCTAATCACAACAAAATTCACTTTCAAAAGCCCTGCGTCTGGTTGTTGATGACCTTGCAAAGGTACGAAAATTTTAGCTAATCACAACGGCATACGAACAAACAGTAAAGGATATGCTGTTGTTGATGACCTTGCAAAGGTACGAAAATTTTAGCTAATCACAACGGCCCAGGGCCGTAAGAAAAACCCTGAAAAGTTGTTGATGACCTTGCAAAGGTACGAAAATTTTAGCTAATCACAACGCCTATTGCCTTGATAATCTTGAGTTTACGGTTGTTGATGACCTTGCAAAGGTACGAAAATTTTAGCTAATCACAACTTTTGCTCGTCGTAATATTTATCTCCGATTGTTGTTGATGACCTTGCAAAGGTACGAAAATTTTAGCTAATCACAACTGACCTCAGCGTCAAAACTACCACGAACGGGTTGTTGATGACCTTGCAAAGGTACGAAAATTTTAGCTAATCACAACGGAGAAGTCGACAACACTAACGGTGATTCCGTTGTTGATGACCTTGCAAAGGTACGAAAATTTTAGCTAATCACAACGGTTTTTATAATGATTTAAAGATTGTTTTTGTTGTTGATGACCTTGCAAAGGTACGAAAATTTTAGCTAATCACAACTGACGCGGGGCTTTTTCTTTTTATGGCAGAGTTGTTGATGACCTTGCAAAGGTACGAAAATTTTAGCTAATCACAACACTTTCTCGGCCACGGTGCAGCTCGGCGGTGTTGTTGATGACCTTGCAAAGGTACGAAAATTTTAGCTAATCACAACGCCGAAGTCATCAACAACAACGTCGGTCAGGTTGTTGATGACCTTGCAAAGGTACGAAAATTTTAGCTAATCACAACTATGGCTGAGAAAGAACTTTCCGCAGGATTGTTGTTGATGACCTTGCAAAGGTACGAAAATTTTAGCTAATCACAACGTAGTGGGGTTGATGACCATAAAACGGTTGTTGTTGATGACCTTGCAAAGGTACGAAAATTTTAGCTAATCACAACATAAGTGCGGCCAACGACGTGTCATCCATTGTTGTTGATGACCTTGCAAAGGTACGAAAATTTTAGCTAATCACAACATGTTCTCATAACGAAATCTTAGTGTCAGTGTTGTTGATGACCTTGCAAAGGTACGAAAATTTTAGCTAATCACAACAGGCGGATGATATTTGCTTATCCGTCTTAGTTGTTGATGACCTTGCAAAGGTACGAAAATTTTAGCTAATCACAACTATCTACGACTTTTGCCGCACACTACATAGGTGTCACTTCGGCAATGTGTTGATAATGAAGTAGATACATCATGATTCCTCTTCTTGACGCGAATGGCTTGGGTTGAGATTGTCAGCAAATGTGCGTCGCGTACATTGGTGACCCGAGAGAAGGGAAAATAGAAGTAGGAGGTAAGCAGCTGCCATTGCCGCTTACCTCCTACTCTGTTTTGGGTATGCCTAATAGGAAGTCATAGGCATACCTGTATTACGGAATTACAATTTGTATTGAAGATGGTTAGATTATTGTGCGGCTGTATGGAAAGGTATGAGCTGTATATTGGTCGTTGGACCGCCGTCGAATCCGCAGATGATGATGTAGTAGTCGGCATCAGATGTGTGGGCGTTTGCCTTCAAATCTGTTTGGTTGCCGTTGTGGAAATACTGGTCGTTGATTTGCGAAAGTATGGACCTGTAGAATTGATAGAACATTTGCTCCTTCGAACCGTTGTACTGGTTGAGGTAGTAGTCCACGTAGCTTTTCTTTTGACAGTCGATGAAATAGGTGTCGTTGTTGGTTGTGGTGACGTCAATCAGTACGCCATCAGAGAGTTCCTGCTTGACGGCTACTGTTATGTTGTTGTCGGAGGGTGTTGGTTTTGCCGTCCGGAATTCCTTCTCAGCGATGGCGGAGGTGAGGTTTCCGTCGTTGTCAATGCCGAAGCTATAGACATAATATGGTGTGTTCCACATCAGTGTGCTGCCATAGTCTTCCTCGATGTTGGCTGTATGCTGCCCCGTGACGAGGAAATTCTGCATTACCTCTTGCCATGTAATGCTGTAGAACTGAGCCAGATATGACCACCATCCCACTTCCATGTCATACCAGGAGCCATTGTAGTTTTTGTCGCGGTTATCTTTGCCTATCGAGTCTGAGATGCTGTAATAGTAGGGAATATCGTCGTTCGATGGGGTAATGACTATGTTGGCATCGTCGGATGTGATATTACTCACATTGATGTCGAAAGTAAGGCTGTCTTGTGTGGTCTGCTCTACGAAGTAGATACTATCGATTTGTGATACGGGAATGCTCAGCAGCGTGTCTTTCTTTTGAATTTTCATCACATATTTGTGGCTATCCTGCGCGGTGGCACCCAAGACGAAGAAGAGGAGTAAAATTGTGAGGGATAGATATTTATTCATAATGTGTATTGATATTAAACGTGGCTATTTTGAGAATTTTATACTGTTGTTCCCGATTTTTAGAACATAAATGCCGTGGGGAAGGTCAGATATGTCCATCCGCTGGCTGGTTTGTCGGGTAGCCTGACTGATTATCTTGCCCGTGATATCGAAGAGCGTTACCACCTGCTCTCCTTTAGTTCCGGTCCAAGAAATGGCGTTCCCGCTATCTTCCACCTTAGCCTTAAAGTTGGAAGGTGATGCCTTGGGCGTAGTCAGCGAAGTGGTTGTGTGAAATGTAATCTTCATAATTTGCGGGTAACTGTATGTCTTGGCATTCTTAGCCCGTTCCACTACTGACATTCCGTCCTTTTTAACGAGAACCTTGGCGATATCCGACAGATTGTAGGCATCGCTTCCCAACTGGGTTTGTACCACCATCTGCTGCGCATATACAGCAGTTGGACTCAGGTTAAACAGTAACGCGACTGCTGTCAGTTGGATTTTTGTTTTCTGTTTCATAAAAAGAGACTCTAAATAGATTGATAATGTTCTGATTGCAAAGTTACGGTATTTGCGCTAAAAGACGAAACAAAAAGCAATAAAAATTTAATGTCTTTGATTAAATAGTTGGATATTTGGGTAGTAGTATTGCAAACCGTAAGAAATCTCCGTTGGATTCGATACCCATATCCGTACATTGCGCATACAATATGATGATAGATAAAAGCGTATTGTACTTGAGTGATCTTGTGGCGCGCCATCAAGCGGCAAAAAGAAGGTTTGGGATAGGTGCGCGCCAAGGCTCTATACCCCTTTCTATCCCCCAAACTATCCCCCTTTCTACCCTGCTAAAATTTGGATTCGGGAAAAATATTTTGTAACTTTGCAACGAAATAACAATAGATCTTATCCAACATCTTGATTGCGGGGCTTTATGTCTCCGTTTAGCCTTCGTTGAACGAAGAACGGTTAAATAGACAATCATAAATTAAGACCAAAACCAATAAAAACCCTTTGTTTCAGCGCCAAGGGCTTTCGCCCTTTGCCATTTGGACTTTGAGTGCTTTGAGAGGCTGGGCCTCTCACCGCCCCCAAACCCCAAATGGCAGATCCTCCTCCGTCGGATCTTGGTGCTGACACAAAGGAAAACCATCAAAACAGACTAACACGACAGAGATTCGGTCGGTCGTAAGACCGAATCTCTGCTTTACTGGCCTGCAATTGGTTAGAGAGGTCCATAACTCAAGGAAAATAGTCATAGGCCGACTTTTCTCCCAGTGGGGCTATGGTGTGGAAGTGATGGGGCATCCTTTGAGAGCAAGCTCGCAGTCTGCCCCATCACTTCCACGCCTCCCCTAACGGGGTTAAAGTCTGTCTATGGCGAAAATTGCATCGGCATAAAATTGCGCCAAGGTGAAAAAATATTTTGGCTATTAGCATACATCTATTATATCGCAAAGAAATGACTCAGGGAAAAGGAATGCCACTCTATGCGACGCGCCACGTGCAATGTCGTTGTGGGGGAGGACGGACAGAATAAAAACAGGAGGCAAGCGCCTGCGATTGGCGCTTACATCCTGCTCGATAGAACTTGACAGGACTACGGGGGGTGTAGGCGCTGTCAAGAGGGTGAGGATTCTGGTCCGAACGATACGGCATTATCCGATGCTGCGACGAGATGGATTGGTGCCGGTATCGTCGTGACAGTCAGGGACTGGTTACTCTTGTCCTGTGTTGATTATCAGGGATTAATACCCTTTGTTCTGGCTGTACAGTCCCGGTACGATACTCATCTGATTCGACGGGATGGGGTAGAGGTAGCGGCCGTCGGCCACCGGCGATACATCGGTACCGTCGGGATTGCTGTAGCTGTTGAACTTGTTGATAATGTCCTGCTGCCAGGTGCCATAGCGCACCTCGTCGAACCAGCGTACGCCCTCGCCGAAGAGCTCTAACTGACGTTCGAGACGGATGTACTTCGTGGCCTCGTCCTTGCTGATGCCGCTTGTGGGACGGAGGTCGACACCGGCACGGCTGCGTATCTCGTTAACCTGGTTCATTGCTCCGGCGATGTCGCCCTCGTCGCAGAGGATCTCGGCGTAGAGGAGCATCATGTCCTCGATGCGGATGACGGGATAGTTGACGGGCCAGTCGTAGTAGTCGACCATGCTGTTCTCGATGGTTCCGTCGATGCCGAACTCCTTGCACTTGCGTTTCGAGGCCATATACTTATAGTTGATGGCGTTGACCTGCTGCGATGTGGTCACACCGTCGACGGTAACGTCCTCGAACTGCTGCGAGTAGGTCGGGAACGACGCGCTCTCCTTGTCGTAGCCGTGGATGTAGGAGTAGTTCTCGCCGCGGAGGTCCTTCGATCCGTTGCTCTGTGTGCGCTCAAACTGGTACATCAGTGCCTTGTTGGGGTAGATATGGTTGCCGAAGATGCGGATGCTCGTGAACGACGGCGGCAGCTCCGGGCTCATGTCGAAGATGGCGGGGTTGCCGGATCCTCCCGTCCGGTACTGTATGGCGAATACGGAGTACTTGTTGGCGTTGCTCGGCAGCCACTGTGATCGCCATGCGTCGATGGTCGGTGCCCAGTATTGCGACTTCTTGGCGAGCAGTTGCTCAAGGTATGTCTTTGCCTTGCTCTCGGCCTCGGTGTCGTTGAACGGGAATCCGGCCAACTGCATGTACACACGTGCGAGCATTCCCTGAGCCGCACTCTTGTCGGCACGTCCCGTGACGGTGGCGCCTAATCCGTCGACCATCTTGCCTTTCTCGGGCAGGTTGTCGAGGGCAAACTCGAGGTCGGGGATTGCCGTTCCGGTGATGACGGTGCGTGCGTCGGTCTGTTTCACGTTGTTGGCCTCCTTCGACGACATCGGCTCGAGGATCAGCGGCACGTTGCCGTAGAGGCGCGCCAGCTCGAAGTAAGCCCATCCGCGCAGGAAGTGGGCCTCGCCGAGGAACTGGTTCTTGATGGCTTCGTTGGCGAAGTCGCATTTCTCAATCTTCTGCAGTGCCATATTGGCATCGTAGATGAGCTTGTACCATGCGTTCCATGTCTGCTCGAAGGTCACCTCGGAGGCGTTGGCGCGGAAGGTGCCTATCTCCGAGTACGATCGCTCGCCGTCGGGATGTGGCTCCACCCACATATTGTCGGAACGGACCTCCGACATCATAAGGTACTCATAGTCACTGATATAGCGCAGGTCGGCATACACACCTAATATGCCCTGGTTGCACTGCGAGGGTGTGGAGTAGAAGCCGTCGGGCGACATCTGGTCGCGTGGAGGAGTGTTCAGATAGTCATCGCTGCATGAGGCCAGTCCCAACATTGCCGCAGCACCTATTAATATTATATTTCTAAGTTTCATGATTTGTCTTGCTTGTATTAGAAAGTAATGTTAACACCTAAGTTGTATGACTTTGCCGTGGGGTATCCGCCGTAGTCGATGCCGAGGGCTGTAGTGCCACCGGGAACGCCGCTGCGTGCCGTGTTGGCCGCCTCGGGGGAGTAGCCCTCATAGTAGTGGTCGTAGCGCAGGAGGTTCTCGAGCGATACGAAGACGCGAAGGGTCTTGACGAAGTTGCTCTTCAGAGGTACGGTATAGCCGAGGGTGAGGTTCTTCAGGCTCACGTAGTCGGAGCTGTAGAGCCATCGTGAGTCGCAGGTGCCGCCCGTTGTGGTGCTGAGGATGTAAGGTGTCTTTCCGTCGCCGACCTCATCCTCGCTCCACCAAGCGTTTGTCCAGCAGTCCATTACGTTGCTCTTGGCACCCATCGACGGACGGTCGATGGCACGTCCTAAGGCACCGTAGATGCGGCCTCCGAACTGTCCGGTGATGAGCACGGAGGCGTCGAAGCCCTTCCATTCGAAGGTGTTGGTGAGTCCGAAGGTGACTTTTGGCGTGGGCTGTCCGAGGAAGACGCGGTCCTTGCTGTAGGAGTAGTCGCCGTCGTGGTTTACGTCCTCATATTTGATGTCGCCCGGTTTGATGGTTGTCTTGCCGTTGAAGGTGAGCTTGCTCACACCGCACTCCTGTGCGTAAGCGTCGATTTCGGCCTGATTCTTCCATACGCCGATGGCGTGGAGCATGTAGAAAGCGTTGGCGGGATGGCCCACCATAAGCACGTTTGAGGTGTTTCCGTTGTCGCCGACACCGTTCCATCCCGAGTAGATTGGTGTGTCGTCGGTGCCGAGGCTGATGACCTTATTTTTGTTGTACGAGATATTGAACGACGTGTTCCACTTGAACTTGCCGGTGAGGTTATGCGATGTGAGCTCCATCTCCAGTCCCCAGTTTCTTATCTCTCCGAGGTTGTCCCATGCCGTTGTGAATCCCGATGCTCCCACGACAGGCACCTGATAGAGCAGGTCCTTGGTGGTCTTGGTGTACCAGTCGAGCGACATCTGTAGCCGGTTCTTCAGGAAGCCGAAGTCTATGGCCACGTCGGTGGAGTAGGTTTTCTCCCAGCTCAGGTCCTTGTTGGCAATGGTGTTGGCGTAGTATCCGGCATAACCGCCGTAGAGGGCGTTCGTCAGGGTGCTGTAGGCGGCGGTACTCGATATCTGGTTGTTACCTGTCACACCGAAGCTGGCGCGCAGTTTGAAGGTGTCCCACCAAGGGGCCATAGGGCTGTTCTTCCAGAATTTCTCCTTCGATATCATCCATCCTCCGCTGAGTGCCGGGAATGTTCCCCACTTGTGGTCGGCACCGAAGACTGATCCACCGTCGACACGCAGCGACGCCGAAACCATGTACCGGTCGTCGTAGTCGTAGGACGCGCGGCCGAAGAACGATGTCAGACGGCTCGGTGTGAGCTCGGTGACGAGGTTTGTCTTCACTGTCAGCTTGTTGCCGTCGAACGACTTCGTGATGGCATCGTTAGGGAAGTTGTTCTGGAAGTATTGGTCGGTCGACGACCCGATATTGGCCTGCTCGGTCGATGCTCCGGCCATAAGGCTTACGCCGTGCTTGCCGAAGGTCTTGTCGTAGTTGGCCAGGGCCTGTAGCAACGTTGTCCACTGTCGCTGAGTGTAGTGGCGTCCGCTGGAGTTCTTTCCTTCGCCCTGAGCCCATTTTGATGTTGCCGCCGAGAAGCTGTAGCCGCTGCGGTCGGTGTCGTAATATGTTGTGGCTCCGGAGAGTTCAAGTTTAAGACCGTCCATCGGGGTGATGCGCACGAAGGCGTTGCCCTCCATCCTGACGTCGCGTTTGCGGTCGAGGTTGGTCTCCATGATCTTCAGTGAGCTGGCGTTGCTCACGGCCCAGAAGTAGACGTCGTGGCCGCCGGAGTTGGTGTAGTAGCCGGCATCGGGCTCAGCCACCGGGGTGTTGGCGAGGATATGGTGGATTTCGGAATCCTTACCGTTTGCCTTGCCCTGGTTGTTGGATACGATGTATGTAGGCGCAAGGTTCAGTCCCACAGTGATATACTTGTTTATCTTGCTCTCGACTTTCGAACGGAAAGTGATGCGCTGGTAATCGGTGCCGATGATGAGTCCGTCCTGCTTCATATATCCGCCCGAGACGAGGTAGCTGAGGTTGTCGGTGCCGCCCTGTACGCTCACGTCGTAGTTCTGGATGGCCGCGCTGCGGAACATCTTGTCCTGCCAGTCGAGGAGTGCCAACTGTCCGGCATCGGCATTGTAGGTGTGAGAGGCCTGCATCTCGGGACTGAGATACTGGAACCATCTGTCGTCGTTGACGTATAGTCCGGCATTGGCCGTACCGGCCTTGATGCCCACATTGGCCAAACGTGTCGACGAATCGTCCTTGATGCTCGCCCCCGTTATGCCGTGTTCCTTACAGTATTTCAGATAGTTAGCGTCATTCCAGCGGGTCTTGAATTCCATCCATTCTCTTGCTGTCATGATGTCGAGTTTCTTTTCCGGACGCTGGAAGCCAACAGTGGCGTTGAAGGTGACGGTAGGTTTGCCGTTCTTGCCGCGTTTGGTGGTTACGATGACCACTCCGTTGGATCCTCGCGAACCGTAGATGGCTGCCGAGGCGGCGTCCTTGAGGACCTCCATGCTCTGAATGTCGGAGGGGTTCAGGGCACTGATGGATGTCATCGGCACACCGTCGACGACATACAGCGGGTCGGAGCTGGCGTTGACCGATGCCGCGCCACGGACTCGAATCTGCAGGTCGGTGCCGGGCTCACCCGATGTGGCACGTGTCTGCACACCGGCTAACTGACCTTGCAGAGCCTGCTCGGCACGTGCCAACGGACGGTCCTTGATGGCCTCGCCGCTCATCTTCGATACCGCTGATGTGAGGTCGCTCTTCTTCACTGATCCATAGCCGATTACGACGACATCGTTGAGCATCTGGTTGTCTTCCTGGAGGGTGACCGTCACGGGGGCGCTGCCCTTGAGTGTGAGGGTCTGCGAGGTGTAGCCGACGTAGGAGATGGTGATGTCGGAACCGTCCTTCACATTGCTGATGGTGAAGTGGCCGTCGAGGTCGGTGACGGCGCCGCTCTTAGTACCTTTTACTTGCACACTGGCGCCAATAAGCGGTTCGCCGCTTGCATCCACAACAGTTCCTGTGACAGTGTTCTGGGCGTAGGCTCCCAACGAGCCGGCCGTCAACATGCCAAGAACCATCAGCCGTTGAATAGACTTCCGGCATCTCGATTCTGTTTTCACTTTCTTGTGATTCATGTTCTTGTAATAAATAGCTAGAGTTTCCCACTTGGAGAACCCCTTTATAAAAAGGCTTTCCCAAAGGGTATGCGCATCTTTAACTTTTCAAAAAACTTTTTATGAGCAGTAGAATATTGCATTATCGGACTTCTCCTTTTAAGGTCATTTGCCCTTTCACATTTATTAAGCACTTGTTAAACTACTTTGTTTATGGGCATCCTGCTATTTGAACTTTTCAGAAACCCCTTGTTTATGGGCATTTTGAACAAGTGGGAAACTTTAGTAAATAGGTTTTATGAATGGTTATATTGGTTAAAGTATCCGATAGAATCTTGTCGCAACAGCAATTGTCACATTTAGGTTTTCTTGTCAGATAGGTTTAAATCTTTGGCTCGCTGCAAAATTATTTAAAAAGAATAACATAAAATAATTTTTCGACTTCAATTCTTGAAAATCGCATTTGAATTATGATTTATGTTTAATTTCTTTGTGGTGATTGTTAACGAATATTTCTATAGTGGTGAAATATTCTTGTATTGTTAAGGTTAGTTTACATTTAATGTTCAATACCTCTAATAAATTGTCAAGTATGTGCCACAAGATTAGATCGTAAGACGGTGGGGTAGTGAAAATGCCATTCGAGAGATTACCGTTCGTCGCTGTCGGTTTTGATTGTTCGCTGGTGTTGATGAATAAGACACCGAGAGAGGAATTTCGTTTTTCCGGTACGGGTTTTTGCTGTTCGTCGGTGCCTGCTGTATAGATGTATCTGTCGTTGTTTTAGACGTTTACGCTTGGGTGGAAAATTTTTCTGTTAAAAAGCTTGCATTCGGGCAAAAAATTTTGTATCTTTGTAGAGTAAATTCCCGGTGAACGATGATACACACAGGTGAGAGATATATCAATCCGCTGACCGATTTCGGTTTTAAGCGCATCTTCGGAACTCCGTTCAACAGCGACTTGTTGGTGAGTTTCCTCAATGCCGTGCTCGATGGCGAGCGGGTCGTTGAGGATGTTGAATACAGCAACAGCGAGAAGTTCGGCAGTAATGAGGCTGCTCGCAAGGCCATCTTTGATGTGTATTGTAGGACTGCTGACGGCAGCCGTTTCATTGTCGAGATGCAGAATGTCTATCAGGACTTCTACAAGGACCGGTCGATATTCTATTCCACTTTTCCGATTTCTGAACAGGCTGAGAAGGGCGACTGGAATTATGAGCTGAAGGATGTCTATACTATCGGCATCCTCAACTTTGCGTTTCCGGAGAGCAAGAAGAGCGGCGATAACGGAATTTTCCGTGAGGTGAAGCTCATGGATATCAATACCAAGGAGGTTTTCTACGATAAGCTTACATATATATATGTGGAGTTGGCCAACTTCCACAAGGATATCGATGAGTGTAAAACGCTGATAGACAAGTGGCTCTTCTGCCTGAAGAACCTCCAGAATCTCCTTGAGCGCCCGACAGAGTTGCAGGGCCGTGTGTTCGAGAAGCTCTTCAAGACGGCCGAGATTGCTATGTTTAAGCCTATGGAACTGAAAGCTTATGAACAGAGTATCCATGCTTATCGTGACATAAAGAACGGCATGGATTCAGCGCGGAGGGAAGGTGAGGCCATTGGTCTTGAGAAAGGCGAGGCCATTGGTCTTGAGAAAGGTGAGGCCATTGGTCTTGAGAAAGGTGAGGCCATTGGTCTTGAGAAAGGAGAATTTAAGGCAAATATGAAAGTGGCCCGGATGATGAAAGCTAAAGGATTTGATGTTTCTCTTATATCCGAAATCACAGGGCTCTCGGAAGATCAGATAGCTGAATTATGAAGATAGATGGACTATCCCCTATGGAGCGCATGGCTTACGAGCAGAACGTTTACGCTTACCGTGACATAAAGAATGGCATGGATTCAGCGCGGAGGGAAGGTGAGGCCATTGGTCTTGAGAAAGGAGAATTTAAGACGAAAAAGAGAGCTGCCCGGATGATGAAAGCCAAAGGATTTGACATTTCTGTTATATCTGAAATCACTGGTCTCTCAGAAGATCAGATAGTGAAATTATGAAGATAGATGGACTTTCCCCTATGGAGTGCATGGCTTACGAGCAGAACGTTTACGCTTACCGTGACATAAAGAATGGCATGGATTCAGCGCGGAGGGAAGGTGAGGCAAAGGCTAATATGAAAGTTGCCCGGATGATGAAAGCCAAAGGATTTGATGTTTCTGTTATATCTGAAATCACTGGTCTCTCAGAAGATCAGATAGTGAAATTATGAAGATAGATGGACTTTCCCCTATGGAGCGCATGGCTTACGAGCAGAACGTTTACGCTTACCGTGACATAAAGAATGGCATGGATTCAGCGCGGAGGGAAGGTGAGGCAAAGGCTAATATGAAAGTTGCTCGGATGATGAAAGCCAAAGGATTTGATGTTTCTCTTATATCCGAAATCACTGGGCTCTCGGAAGATCAGATAGCTGAATTATGAAGATAGATGGGCTATCCCCTATGGAGTGCATGGCTTGCTAATATTATATAAGGTATACGAAACAGAGACAGCAGCTGCTGCGTCTGAAGCTGCGTCAGTATGAGAGTCTTAGGGATGATGAGGCAAAGAGAGACACCGGGCAGAAGGAGAAGGACATGAGCCTCGTGGCGCAATCGGACGTGTATGGGCGTATCCGGCACATGCTCAATTCGCCATCTGAGAAGAAAATTCTCACTGATGATGACTGGCGTGAGCTCGACGAACAGCTTTCTGAGGTCTATCCTCTTTTCCACGACCGTCTTGTCGATTTGTGCAAGCTCAGCGAGAATGAATACCGCGTTTGTCTGTTGCTGAAAACACAGTTCTCTCCCTCGCAGATAGCCGTTCTCACTTGCCACAGCAAGGAGTCGGTGTCGGCAACAAGGCGCCGCCTGTATATGAAAGCCTTCGGAAAGAAAGGAGCACCTGCCGATTGGGATGCAATAATACGGTCGCTGTAGCCTGCAAATTGATGGATGCACTTTTTGCGGTTGCATAATTTTGTTTGCTGACAAATATTTCTTAAATTTGCATTCGTTACCAATAAACGAAGATTATGCAGTATCCTATAGGCATTCAAGACTTCGCCAGTATAATAAAAGGTGGATTGGTGTATGTGGACAAGACCGCTCTGGTGTATGATTTATCGAAGACGAAAGGAGTATATTTCCTTAGCCGTCCCCGCCGTTTCGGCAAGTCACTGTTAGTCTCTACCTTCAAATACTACTTCGAGGGTCGCCGTGATCTTTTCAAGGGCTTGAAGATAGATGCCCTGGAGAAGGATTGGAACTGCTATCCCGTCTTTGAGATGGACTTCAATGACTCGAATTATCTTGAGGCCGGTGCGCTGGAGGATACCATCAACTACTATCTGACGAAATGGGAAGAGCGGTACGGTGTGGAGCCTGCATCCAGTCAGGCTGGCCGACGCTTCGCCGATGTCCTGCACCGTGCTCATGAGAAGACGGGAAAGCCGTGCGTTGTGCTCGTCGACGAATATGACAAGCCGATGCTCGACGTTTTGGATACAGGGCGGAAAGCGACAGCCGACGGCAATGAACAACTCTTGGAGGACCGTAACCGCGACGTGCTGAAGGCGTTCTACTCGGTCTTTAAACTTGCTGATGCCGACTTGCGCTTCGTATTTCTGACGGGTGTGACGAGGTTCGCTCAGGTGAGCGTGTTCTCAGGATTCAATAATGCGAGGGATATCAGCATGAATCCTAAGTATGATACTATTTGGGCGCAGGGGGATTTTTCCGTGGATGCCCCCTGCACTCGCCTAACCAAATATCGTGAAACAGCGGAACATGAAGAAGGGAAGGTCACTGACCCCATGCACCTGAGCACGCAGTCCCTTAATCT
>Ga0256406_1005486_pt1 | contig 13512 bp, 7 predicted proteins | sample RumenRJG_03DNA_FD_185986 | JGI IMG/M metagenome (GOLD analysis project Ga0256406, IMG submission 185986) | Bovine rumen microbial communities from Lethbridge, Alberta, Canada - RJG_03 | ecosystem: Host-associated > Mammals > Digestive system > Stomach > Rumen | place: Canada: Alberta | collected...
CCCGCCGTCTTCTCTCCTGACGTTCCAGCCCATCGGCCGAAGCTTCAAATTCGAGCCTGCGGATTTTTCCCTGCCCCGCAGTCCCGGCTTCCCAAAGCTGGCATCGGGCCCTGGAACACCTGCCTTGAAGAACGGCAGGAGGCGGGCTTTCTTTAACCTGGGCAAAAATGGACGCTCTTCCGGGCGCTTTTACAGACACTTGCGTTTAATTTTCGCGTAACTATCCCAAAAATGACATTTTTTTAAATCAGCGTTAAGATCTTGTGGATCAAAAATGGGGCGTCCCTCGCGGGACGGCGGCAAAGGGGGCTGCGGCTTTTCCATGGCAGAAAAAACTGCGAAATACCACATCGGAATCGACATCGGCTCAACCACCATCAAGACCGTCATCCTCGACGGCTCTGGCAAGGCGGTCTATCAGAACTACGAGCGCCACATGTCCGAGACCCGCAAGGCCCTGCTGCGCCACCTTCAGAAGATCCGGCAGGTGACAGGCGGCGAGGGCTTCACCCTCGCCCTCACCGGCTCGTCGGCCATGGGCATCGCCCAGGAGGCGGGCATCCCGTTTGAGCAGGAGGTCATCGCCTGCGCCGCCGCAGTCGAGAAGCTGATCCCCCAGACCGACACCGCCATCGAGCTGGGCGGCGAGGACGCCAAGATCACCTATTTCCGCGGCTCGATGGAGCAGCGCATGAACGGCGCCTGCGCAGGCGGCACCGGATCGTTCATCGACCAGATGGCCGCGCTGCTCTCAACCGATGCCGCAGGCCTCAACGCGCTTGCCGAGAAAGGCAGGGAGATCCACACCATCGCCTCGCGCTGCGGCGTGTTCGCCAAGACCGACGTGCAGGCGCTCATGAACACCGGCATCAGCCGCGAGGACATCGCGCTCTCGGTGTTCCAGGCCGTGGTCAACCAGACCATCGGCAACCTCGCCCAGGGCAGGCCCATCAAGGGCCGCGTCGCCTTCCTGGGCGGTCCGCTCCACTTCCTGCCTTTGCTGCGCGAGCGCTTCGTCAAGACCTTGGGCCTTGGCGAGGGAGACGTCGTCAAGGTCGAGGACTCCAACTACTTCGTAGCCCGCGGCGCGGCTTTGTGCGAAAGCTCCAGGGAGTGCGATCTCGACTCGATCATCGGCGCCGTCTCAAAGCCGTCAAAGCGCACCAGCGCAAGCTCCGAGCTCACGCTCTTTGAAAGCGAGGAGGAGTACGAGGCCTTCAAGGCGCGCCACCTTAATGAGCGCGTGCCGCGCGCAAGCCTTGAAGGCGCCAAGGGGCCTCTGTTCGTGGGCATCGACGCTGGGTCCACGACCACCAAGCTTGCCTGCTGCGACAAGAACCACCGCCTGCTCTACACCGACTACCGCTCAAACGGCGGCGCGCCGCTCAGGACCGCGATAGACGAGCTCCAGGGCCTGTACGCGGCGCTGCCCGAGGGCGCGTGGATCGCCTCGTGCTGCTCCACGGGCTACGGCGAGGATCTCGTCAAGGCCGCGCTGCACGCCGACCTGGGCGAGGTCGAGACCTTCGCGCACTTGCGCGCGGCCTCCGAGTTCTGCAAGGGCGTGACCTTCGTGATGGACATCGGCGGCCAGGACATGAAGTGCTTCTTCGTCAAGGACGGCGTCATCGGCGGCATCACGCTGAACGAGGCCTGCTCGGCAGGCTGCGGCTCCTTCATCGAGACCTTCGCAAAGTCACTGGGCATGCCGGTCTCCGACTTCGCCTCCCTTGCCGTCAAGTCCCGCCACCCGGTGGACCTCGGCACCAGGTGCACCGTGTTCATGAACTCGCGCGTCAAGCAGGCCCAGAAGGACGGCGCCGACGTCGCGGACATCTCGGCGGGCATCGCCATCTCGGTGATCCGCAACGCCCTGTTCAAGGTCATGCAGCTGCGCGACATGAAGGCCCTTGGCGACCGCATCGTGGTCCAGGGCGGAACCTTCCTGAACGACGCGGTGCTGCGCGCGATGGAGAAGCTCACCTCCCACGAGGTCATAAGGCCCGATCTTGCAGGCCTCATGGGCGCCTACGGCGCCGCGCTGCTCGCCTGCGAGCGCGCAGCCGAAGGCGCGCGCAGCTCCCTGCTTGGGACCGATGAGCTTGGAAAGTTCGAGGCCAAGGCGCGCAACTACCGCTGCCGCAAGTGCGGCAACAACTGCTCGATCACGATGCTGCGCTTCCCCGACGGCGGCCGCTACTACACCGGCAACCGCTGCGAGAAGGGAATAGGCGGCAAGAGCGCGGGCAGCGAGGAAAACAGCATCTACGAGTACAAGTACCGCCGCGTGTTCGACTACGAGCCGCTGCAAAACGCCCCCATGGGGAAGATCGGCATCCCGCGCGTGCTCAACATGTACGAGGACTACCCGTTCTGGTTCACGCTGCTCACCGCCCTGGGATTCGAGGTGGTGCTCTCCGACCGCTCCTCGGCGGCGCTCTACTACACCGGCATGGCCACCGTGCCGTCCGACTCGCTGTGCTACCCGGCAAAGCTCGCCCACGGGCACGTGATGAACCTCATCGACAAGGGCGTGAAGACCATCTTCTATCCCTGCGTCCCGCTCAACATGTACGACGAGTACATCAAGCTCGACAACCACTACAACTGCCCGGTCGTCGCCTCCTACCCCGAGAACATCCGCTCGAACATGGACGTGCTCCGCGAGAGGCATGTGAAGTTCCTCGAGCCCTTCCTGCCGCTCTACGATCAAAAGAGCATGCTCCCGCGCCTTGAGAAGGAGCTCTCGGAGTACGGCTTCACCAGGGCGCAGCTCAGGGACGCCATCGAAAAGGCCTACGGCGAGCTCGAGCGCTGCCGCCAGGACGTGCTCAGGCGCGGGCACCAGATCATCGAGGACGCCCGCAAGGCCGGGCGCCACATCATCCTGCTTGCAGGCCGCCCGTACCACATCGATCCTGAGATCAACCACGGCATCCCGCAGATGATCTCCTCCTACGGGCTCCCAGTCATCTCCGAGGACTGCGTGCGCGACATCAAGGTGAGGCAGGAGCACTCGGGGCTCGTCAACCAGTGGAGCTACCACGCCCGCCTCTACCACGCGGCCGAGTTCGCCGCCGAGTCGCCGGATGTCACGCTCATCCAGCTCTCGTCGTTCGGCTGCGGCCTGGACGCCATCACCACCGATCAGGTGCGCTCGATCCTCGAGGATCACGGGCGCGTCTACACCATGCTAAAGCTCGACGAGGTGTCGAACCTAGGCTCGGCGCGCATCCGCCTGCGCTCGTTGCTCGCCGCTCTCCGCAACCGCCAGATCCCGCAGTTCGAGCCCATCAAGTTCGAGCAGCGCCCGTGCTTTACCGAGGAGTGCCGCCGCAAGCACACCATCCTCGCCCCGCAGATGGCGCCCATACACTTCGACCTCTTCAAGACCGTGCTGCGCAAGTACGGGTACAACGTCGTGATCCCGCCCCTGCCCGACCGCAAGGCCATCGATCTTGGGCTTGAGTATGTAAACAACGACATGTGCTACCCGGCGATCGTGATCATCGGGCAACTGCTTGAGGCCCTGAAGTCGGGAAACTACGATCCTGACAACACCTCAATCGTGCTCTTCCAGACCTGCGGGGCCTGCCGCGCCACCAACTACATGGCGGTGTTGCGCAAGGCGCTCAAGTATGCGGGCTTCGGCCAGGTGCCGGTGTTCGCCCTCCACGGGCTTGAGACCGACGCCTTCAAGATGACCGTGCCGCTGATGCGCGACGCCATCCGCGCCGCCGTGATGGGCGACACCCTGATGCGCCTTAAAAACCGTATCGAGCCCTACGAGATCAGGAAGGGCTCGACCAGGGCCCTCTACGATGAGTGGATGGCCAAGTGCAAGGAGGCGCTGGAGAACGGCCGCGGCTCCTTGTACAAGAAGACCGTAAGGGAGATGGTCGAGGCCTTTGACAGCGTGCCGATCCTCGACGTGCCGCGCCTGCCGCGCGTGGGCATCGTGGGCGAGATCCTCGTGAAGTACCATCCGGTGGCCAACAACCACCTCGAGGAGGAGCTGCTCTCCGAAGGCGCCGAGGTCGTGATGCCCGACTTCGTGGACTTCTTCCTCTACCTCGCCTGCGATCCGATAGTCGAGCGCCGCCTGATGGGCGGATCGTTCAAGGACGACGTCTGGGCGAGGATCTTCATATCGATAGTCAACCACTTCAGGGCCCCTGCGGTTAAGGCGCTGAGCCACAGCCGCCGCTTCACCGCCCCCGAGGGGATCTTCGACATCATGAAGATGGCCTCGCAGTTCGTCTCCCCGGGCAACCTCGCAGGCGAGGGCTGGTTCCTCACCGGGGAGATGGTCAAGCTCATCAAGGAAGGCGTGCCCAACATCGTCTGCCTGCAGCCTTTCGGGTGCCTGCCCAACCACATCACCGGCAAGGGCGTGATCCACTCGCTGCGCCAGAACTGTGAGGAAGCCAACATCGTGACCATCGACTGCGATGCAGGCTCCTCCGAGGTCAACCAGTTAAACCGCCTGAAGCTGATGCTCACGGTCGCCCGCCGCGCCAGGCAGCGCGAGCTCCAGGGGCCCATCGCCTTCAAGTCAGGCTCGTGACTTTGCGCCTGCCGCCTCATGCGGCAAGCCGGGCTTTCACGCCACTCCATCAAGCGTCTTGGATCGAATTTTTCCGATAATTTTTCTCCAATCTGACATTCCTCTCTATTTTGGTGCACCAAAAGGCAACAAAGTGCAGTCAAAAATCGTGCAAAGATCTTGTTAAGGACGTGATCATCCTTGCTCTGGGATATCCGTGAAAAATTCGACGCAAATGCTCTTTGTGCGCAAAGGCGCAAACAATCGACGACGCAAAATTGACTGCACTATATTAACCGATGCATGCCATGACAGCGCGGCATGCAAATACCTGTATGCAAGTTCCTGCTATACTTGCTCCACGAGGTTGAGCGGCATTTCCGTCTAACGGACTGTACAAGACCGTGGGACTTCAAGGCGAATGAAAGAAACTTTCATCGTAAACGGTTCCGCCCTCCTCCTTCCCAAAAGCCCCGCCTAGAGGGCCGCGGGCGACAATGCAACAAGAGCCTGCCGGGCGGAGCCTTCCGACCCGGCGGCGGATGGAGAGAAGGCCGGCACCGATGCTGTATTCAATCGGAGTAAAGAACCACAGGACGCTCAAGGATCTGACCGTGATCTTCACGGAACGCAGCCGGATCTCCCCTGTGAACGATCAATCGATCAGGGCTTCGGCAAACGAGGACGCCGCAGAAGGCAGGCTCACCCTCGGTGCCATGAAGGCCCAGCCCCTGCACCTGAAACGCGCCTTCTATCTCTCCTGCTCGTGCATCTCCAGGCTGCTTTCAGGCGAGCGCGTGTCCTCGCTGGACATCGCCCCCAATCTCCAGCTCTACAACGAGATGGGAATGCGCGACACCGTCTTCTCCATCGACATGCGCATCGTCGACCGACTGAACTCCATGCAAGCCCACCGCGCCCGCTACGAGATCTCGCTCACCGCAGGCAGCGTCATGAGCGAGGAGCTCGTGGCCGACAACCGCCAGATCTTCCGCTCAAGCTGCGGCAAGCTGAGCTTCTTCGGGCTCTCGGTGTGCCGCAGCTGCAACGAGGACATCCGGCAGCGCATCATGCCCGCCTTCCTGGACCATTGCATCTGCAGGGGCGATCAGAACGCCCTGGCGATGCCGGTGGCGGCAAAGCTGCTTCCAGGCTACCTGCCGCTTGCCTACTCCGCCTACGACGAGCTCTCAACCCGCCTGTGCGGCCTCAAGAGCGTCACGTTGAGCCGCAGGCGCATGAGCAGGGAGGCGCGTGACGAACAGGATGAGCAGGCTGAACCCTCGCGAAATGGCAGGCTCGCCGAGATCTGCGCCTTCGCTTAAAAGGCGCCCCAAAACTCGTGATGCAGCAGGGCCGGCTTGATGCCGGCCCTGCCTTTCCCGCCCTGCTTTCTTGCGCAAGAACACGGAGGGCCGGCATCCGCCGGCCCTCCCGCCTTCAAGGCTGAGCGCTCTCAGTGCGACTTCTGGATGAGATCCGAGATGTCCTCGGCCGACACCACGTCAGCCTGCACCGACTTCACGCCGTCGGAGCCTGCCTCGTCGTCCCGGGGCTGCTCGTCAGCTGGCACCTTGGCGCCTATGGCCGCGCAGAGCATCTCGTAGGGGATGCGCTCTTGGGCGATGCGCACCTTGAGTCCGAAGATCCCGGAGGAGAGCATGGTGTACATCGAGGACTCCTCGGGGGTCAGCGCGGTCGGGGTCACCAGATCCTGAGCGGAGACGTCGTCATGGGTCCACAGATCCTTGTTGTTGAGGAAGGTCGAGGTGTCCATGAGGAACGAAGTTGTCTCAGGCAGGTAGACCCTGACGTTGTTGAGCATCACGAACGATCTCAGATCGATGGAGCCTGAGAACTCGCAGCGGGCGTTGGCCACCCAGGTGGTCTTACACAGCGCCGACAGCGAGTGCGAGGGGGTGATCACGACGATGGTGCCCGGGACGTCCGGCAGCGAAAGCGCCGAGGCGACGTCCTCCATGAAGATCACGCGTGAAGGCTTGACGTCGAGCTCGCCGAGCTCCTTGACCGGGATGGCCAGGTAGCGGAGGTTGCCGACCTTCTCGCGCAGCACGTGGTCGAGGATCACGATGCGCACCAGCGCAGGCGGCGGCACCAAGCCCAGTTGCAGAAGATCCTTGCGCAGCGGATCGAGCTTGAGGTAAGGGCGCAGGAACACCAGGAGGAGGCCGCGGTGGCCCTCGAACCAGGTGGTGTCGACGCCGCGGATCCTCATCTCGCGGATCAGGCTGCCGCTGTTGCGGTGGGTCAGGATCCAGCGGCACACGTCGACGAAGCGGTCGAAGTCCACGTCGTCGAGCGTGGTCAGCGTGTTGATGTTGTCGATGGCGCTGTCCAGAAGCTGCGGGAGCTTCTCGGAGATCACGTCCAGGCGCTTTAACGCAGTGTGGTACTCGACGAGATGGCCTGCCCAAGTCACTATCTCGTCGGGGCTGTCGAACACCAGGTGCACCGGGACATCGACCTTGCCGATGCCCTTGTACTCCTTCTCGAGGAAGTCGACGTGGCCTGCGGCAAGCTCCTTGTGCCAGTCATCGCAGAACGCGATGAAGGCATCCTTCTGGGACTCCACTTCCTCGTCCAAGGTGGGCGCTCCGAGGTAGATGCGGAACGGGAACCCCTGGATCTCGTGGTTGTCCTTGACGTGCTCGTTGATCCAGTTGAAGACCCTGGCGCGGTAAATGTTGTTGATCTCCGCTCGAACGCTGTTGCGGCTTTTCACAGTCAGCTCCTCATTGTGTTTTCCGCTTGATGGCCGAAGCTCCGGGCCTGCTTTCAAGGCCGGGCTCTTGCGCCCCTTCCGCCATTCTGGACTTGCTCATTATCGCATTTGTCCGCGGCGTGCGGCAGGTGCGCATGAGGCCACCGCCTCATGCGCACCGCCTTGATGACAAGATCACATGATCCGACATCAGCCGTTGCAATTCAAGGGGATCATGGCTCGGAACCGCCATTGCGCCTGATGCTTTCAAATGGCGAGAGCGCCTGCGCGATCCGCCTGGCCCCGAGCGCCTTCATCTGCGCCCGCCGCCTCCTGAAGAACGACTTCAGGATCTCGGAGCACTCGTCCTGAAGCACCCCGCCTTCAACCTCGACATGGTGGTTGTGGCGCGGATCGGAGATGAGCGGGAAGACGCTGCCGCAGGCCCCGGTGCGCGGATCGGGGGCGCCGTAGACCAGGCGACGCAGCCTCGCGTGGATGACGAGCCCGGCGCACATCGGGCAGGGCTCGAGCGTCACGAACATCGATAGCCCGGGGAGGCGGTAGTTCTCAAGGGCCTGCCCGGTGCGCCTTAGCGCCACCATCTCGGCGTGCGCCGAAGGATCGTGGGTCGTGAGCGTCATGTTGCATCCCGCCCCGACGATGGCGTCGCGCTCCTCGTCCACGACCACGGCGCCAACAGGGATCTCGCCCAAGTCGATGGCATGGCGGGCCTGCGCCAGGGCAAGGCCCATCCAGTACGAGGGATCGCGCATCAGAACGAGATGGCGCCGAAGAACTTCAGGAGGAAGCCGCCCCACACGAGGACGTTCAAGGCGAGCATCACAAAGACCGCGGCGGAGCCCAGGTCCTTGGCGCGGCCTGAGAGCTCGTTCCACTCGGTGCCGATGCGGTCCACAACCGCCTCGACTGCGGAGTTCAGAAGCTCGACGACCACGGTGAGCCAGGGGAAGGAGATGAGGAGGATGAGCGGCACCAGGCCGTCTGCCACGAAGAATGCCGCCACGGTCAGGATGACCGCCAGGGCCATCTCCTGCCTGATGGCAGCCTCGTTTGCAAGGCCGGCCTTGAAGCCCTTCATGCTGTAGTAGCCGGCCTTGACGATGCGCTTTAAGCCGGGCGCCTGTTTCTTTGCCATTTTCATCTCCGATGGATAAGTCCGGCGCCCATTCTACCCTAGAGCCGTCAAAACGGCGCCAGAGCCTGCCTCATGCCAGGTAGCGCTCGGCATCCAGCGCGGCCTTGCAGCCCTGGCCTGCCGAGGTGATGGCCTGGCGGTAGATGCGATCGGCGCAGTCGCCTGCGGCGAACACGCCCTCGGCCGAGGTCGCGGTCTCAAAGCCGTGGCCGGTGGTGATGTAGCCCTCGGCGTCGGTCTCGACCTCGCCCTTGAACACCGCAGTGGCCGGCACGTGGCCTATGGCCATGAAGACGCCGCTTACGGGGATCTCGCGCGTCGAGCCGTCGTTCAGCGCGACCTTGATCCCGCTTACCGCATTGCCGTCGCCTTCGACCTCGGAGACCACGGCGCCCAGCACCAGCTCGGCCTTGCCCGAGGCGGCAGCCGCGCGCATCTTGTCGACGAGGGCCTTCTCGGCGCGGAAGCCGTCGCGGCGGTGCACGAGGTAGACCTTGCGGCAGATGTTGCAAAGGAAGAGCGCCTCGGTGAAGGCCGCGCTGCCGCCGCCTACCACCGCCACGTCCTTGCCGCGGTAGAAGAAGCCGTCGCAGGTGGCGCAGGCCGAGACGCCGTGCCCCTTGTAGTGCGTCTCGCTCTCAAGTCCAAGGTAGCGCGGCTTGGCGCCGGTGGCGATGATGACCGCGCTGGCCTTTAGGACCTCGCCTGAGGCGAGCGTCAGCTCCTTGACCTGGCCGCGCAGCGAGCAGGACTTGACCTCGGAGCTTACAAAGCGCGTGCCCAGCGACTTGGCGTGCTTTTGCATCTTGTCCATGAGCTCAAAGCCCGAGGGAGTGCCGGATTCGCCTGGCCAGTTGGCGATCTCCGGGGTGGTGGTGAGCTGCCCGCCCTGATCGCTTCCGGTCACGAGCACCGGCTCGAGCCCGGCCCTCGAGGCGTAGATGGCCGCAGTGCATCCTGCAGGTCCTGAACCGATGATCACGACTTTTTCAACCTTGTCCGACATTGGCTTGTCCTCCGTTGTTGTTTCCGTTGTTGTTATCGTCTGTGAGGGGATTGTAAGGCAGCGCCAAACGGCATTGGCCGATGCTGCGATTTGATATCAGATGAGAAAATCGCCCTGGGGGCTTCAAGAGAAGAGCGCGGGGAAGCGGGATCTTGCAAAGGCGCGCGCCTGCCCTGCCCAGTAGAGGCCGCTTTCATTTAAGGCGCGGAGCGCGCGCTCAAGCGAGAAGGCGGCGAGGCACTGCTCGGCCTCCGGGAGGTATGAGATGTGCCAGGGCTCGCGCGAGATCCCGCCGCGACCGCTGAATGGGCGGGCGAAGCCGAACTGCTCCAAGTGGGTTGAAAGCCAGATCCCGAAGCTGTGGAAGTACATGCCCTCGTCATACTCGCGGCAGGTGAGCTCGAGCCTCCCTCCCCTGGGGATGAGGTTTGCCGCGTAGATGTCATAGTCGGTGCCGAAGTGGTGGCGGGAAAAGCCCGGGAGCGCCGAGAAGCGCAGCGCCGCCTCAAGCCTCTTTGGAAGCGCCATGCCGCTAGTGTCCACGGGATGCTCGCTCGCATCCAGGATCGGGCGGGTCCCCTCGAGCTTGGCTGTCACTATGGCAGCCTGGCGCTCAAAGGACCGCCACCCCGAGCAGGCCTTGAGATCAAAGCCGTCTGCAAGCGCCGCGGCCCTGAGATCAGAGAGCGCCGACAGCGACTGGGAGCTCCCTTTGATCCCGGGGAACTCATCTGATGTGGCGCAGAACGACCCGTCAAGGCCGCAGCAGCGCTCAGGCCACGGGGTACTCGCCAAGCAGCGCCTCCGCCTGGGCCTTGAGATCGGCGCTGCCGCGCTTCTTGATGTCGTTGACTATCTTCATGGCCTCATCGGTGTCGCCGGTCTCGAAGTAGAGCCTGGCGAGGTTCAAGGAATCGCTCAGGTACTGGTGCTCCTTGGGGGTGAGCCCGTCGTACTCAACCTTGGGCTCCTCCTTGGCAGGGGCGGACTTCATCTCGCCGCTCCAGGTGTCCGAAGCCGCCTCGGTCGCCTGGGCTCCTTTGGCCGCGTCCTCTTTCTTGCCGCCGTGCTGCGCCAGATCAGCCTCGACCGAACCCTCGGCCGGGATCTCGCTTTCAGGAGCGTCGACCATGCGCATGAGATCGCTGTCGGAAAGCCCGGCGCCTGCAGACTCCCGATCAGGCACCACGGACCCAGCTGCAGGGGCGTCGCCGCCCAGCATGTTCAGGATCGACTGCTCGTCGCCGCCTGATTCAGCATCAGCGCTCAAGCCCTGGGCCGCATCCGCGCCCCCAGGCTGCTCCGGAACGTCCTTGCCATGCCCGTCGGTCACGTCGAAGCCTTCGTCATCAGGCACCTTCCAGTCAAAAGCCTTGAGATCAGGCTGCCCGTCAGGATCATCGACGGCCTCGGCCGGAGCCTGGCTCTCGCCAGGCTCATCCTGCGGCGCTTCAGCATCACCCGCGACGGGCGTCTCGTCAGCAGAAGCCTGGGCTTCCACTCCGTCAACTGGCTCTTGCGCATCTTTGGCAGAGGGATCTTGAGCTGCATCTTCAGCGGCATCCGCAGCCTCGGCGCTTGCGGCATTTTCTGCGCCAGCCTCTGAACTCTCATCAGACGGAAGCGCTGCATCATCTGCGTCAGCTTGAGCGCCCTCAGCAGCATCCTCGGCAACTCCAGCGCCTGCCGGAGCCTCGGCCGGGGCTTCATCGGCAACGGTTGCTTGTGCATCCGATGCCTCTGCCAAGGGCTCTCCGGAATCGCCTGAAAAGGCGCCCTCTTCCCCAAAGCTGGCTGATGCATCCGCGTCAGGTTGATCCTGCCCAGGCGCAGCAACTTCATCGGCTTCAGGAGCGGCATCCTCGAAAGGCGCCGCCTCATCATCAGAGGCTGCGCTCTCCTCAGGAGCAATTACCTCATCAGAAGGAGCCACAGGATCGAGGGCATCGGACGAAGCCTCCTCAGCGGCAAGATCCTCAGGCGCTGCATCAGAGGCTGGAGCCTCTTCCACGTCAGCAGCTTGGGGCTCCGTCTCGCCTGCGCCTTGATCCGCAACCGGGCTTAGCAACTGCTCAAGGTCGATGTCATCGTCCACCACGGTGTCGATGTTGCCGCCTGCAGCGGAGCCAGCCTTGGCATCTTGCGCCGCGGCCGCGCCATGTTCTGCCTGAGCATCAGCTGCGCTCTCCTCGGAGGCTGGAGCCTCAGGGGCGTTGTTCCCATCTGCAGATGCTTCAGCCTGCTCGATTTCAGCTTCAGTTGCAGCCTCTTCAGGCACAGCCTCAGGAGCACGCTCATCTGATGCGGCATCATCGGCTTCTTCCTGTGCGGCATCGCCTGATGCCTCAGGCTCCTTTGGCTCATCTTCCATCTCAGTCCGATCATCCGCGCCTGAAGGCTCCGAAGCCTCGTCAGCGCTCTTAGGGCTTTCCGCAGCCGCCGCCTCGGCGAAGGCCTTGGCAAACTCTGCTGCAGCCTCAGAAGACTGGGACTCAGGCTCCTGCTGCCCCTGCGCCGCCTCATCGGCAGCGCCAATTGACTCATCGGAATTGAGATCCGGCTCCTTGGCATCCTGCAAGCGCGCATCCGCGTCATCAGCGCCTTCCTGGGCATCCTCAGAAGGCTCAGCATTTGAGGCTTCCACGCCATCATCGGTGATGGCATCTTGTTGCGCTTCCTCAGCAGGCGGAACCTCTTCAGCAGACGCTCCATCTTCGCCTGCATCAGAACCCGCCTGCGCTGCCGCTTCAGGCTCAGGCTCATCTGCTGCCTCAGCCTTGGCATCAGATGCCCCACCCGTTGCATTCAGATCATCCAGCGTGGCTTCAGGCTCATTCCCATCCTGCGCTATCGCCCCTTGATCCGCTTCATCGGCGGATGCGGCCTTGGATGCGAAAGCCTCGAACTCAGCGCGGGCCTTATCCTCGGCGCTGCCTTGGGACACCTCGGATGATTTCTCCTGTGTTTCAGCCTCGGCATCCTTCACAGGCGCAGCCTCTGCGGCACTATCATCCACATCTGGGTTGACATCGCCTGCGGCGTCGTCACTCTGAGGTTGAGCCTCTTTAGTTGATCCGCTTGCTGCCTCAGAAGGCTCAGCAGGAGTTTCCAACTCCTGCACCTCAGCGGCATCAGGGGCTGCATCCTGGGATTGCCCGGCGTCTTCAGTTGCGCTTTGAGCGAAAGCCTCGAAATCCGCCTTAGCCTGCTCCTCGGCGCTCTTGCCTGCATCAGGTTCTGCAGGAGCCTCGCCTTGCGCATCGCCCTGCGGCTCGTCGCCCACAGGCGCCGCCTCATCAGGCTTTGAAGAAGCTTCCTCAGCTTCATCACTTTGCGCTGCACCCTGATCCTGCGCCGCGCCGCCGTCTACTGCCTTTGAGGCAAAGGCCTCGAAGTCTTCAAAATCGGCATCCTCGGCAGCCTTGCCATCATCCTTTGGCTCTGAGGCACCGCTATCAGCAGGTTCAGCGCTCTCATTGGCAGCAGGCTCATCAGCGCCTGCCTCAGGCACCACGCTCTTGGCCGCATCTTTGCCTGCGCCATTGGCGCCTGCCGCCTGCTCTGCGAACTTCTCGAAGAAGTCCTCGTCGCTGTCAGCGCCAGCTTGCGCATCCGGGGCTGGATCCGCTGCGGGATCCCCGGCACCAGCAGCCCCGGATTGCTCAGATCCTGCCGGTGCCTCAGCTTTTGGGGATGCGCTCCCTCCATTGGCCATGGATTGCGCCATGGCCTGCTCCTCCCCAGTTGGAGCGTCCTTTTGAGGCTGGTGGGCGGCCATCGCCTCGGCCCAAGCGGCCATGCCGTCCTTGGCTCCAGGCACCGCGTTGGGATCAGCACTTGACTGATCCGCTTCCGCGCCCTGCTCGCCTGCTTTCTGCTCGGCCATCGCCGCAGCCCAGGCATCAGCCCCGTCGCCAGAGCCCTTGGGTGGCTCGCCGCCCTGCTCGCCGGCTTTCTGCTCAGCCATCGCCGCGGCCCATGCATCTGCGCCATCGTCAGAGCCCTTCTGCTCTCCGCCCTGCTCGCCAGCCTTCTGCTCAGCCATCGCCGCGGCCCAGGCGTCAGCCCCGTCGTCAGAG
>Ga0256406_1005488_pt1 | contig 13512 bp, 11 predicted proteins | sample RumenRJG_03DNA_FD_185986 | JGI IMG/M metagenome (GOLD analysis project Ga0256406, IMG submission 185986) | Bovine rumen microbial communities from Lethbridge, Alberta, Canada - RJG_03 | ecosystem: Host-associated > Mammals > Digestive system > Stomach > Rumen | place: Canada: Alberta | collected...
AATCTTTTCATTTTTTTAGTAAAAGACATAGTAAACTTAAAGACATAGTAACATAGTAGACAAGACATAGTAACGTAGTAAACAAGACATAGTAACATAGTAAACAAGACATAGTAACATAGTAAACGAGACATAGTAACATAGTAAACAAGACATAGTAACATAGTAAACGAGACATAGTAACATAGTAAACAAGACATAGTAACATAGTAAACGAGACATAGTAACATAATAACATTAAACGGACACAATGATACGAGGTGATACGAGACTTACTATTATTCAGTATCCAAATCTCTTACGGCTCATTTATCTGCTACTTTTACTATGTTACTATGTTACTATGTCTTTATGTTTACTATGTTACTATGTCTTTAAGTTTACTATGTCTTGTCTACTATGTTACTATGTCTACTATATTACTATGTCTAACTGATGGAACCCCAGTTGACATTTGTGTTACGCAGTTCCCGCAGCCTGTTCCACAGCAGTGCATACTCTGGCTTGTTGCATTCCGGGTCGTCGCTGATGATGCGCTGAGCCTCTTTGCGGGCCAGCTGTACGATTTGTCCGTCGCGTGCAATGTTGGCGATCTTCAGGTCGAAGGCCATGCCGCTTTGCTGTGTGCCTTCGAGGTCGCCGGGACCCCGCAGCTTAAGGTCAGCTTCGGCAATGCGGAACCCGTCGTTGGTGGCGCACATGATGTCGATGCGCTTGCGCGTCTCCTCAGAAAGCTTGTAGCTGGTCACGAGGATGCAGTAGCTCTGTTTGGCACCGCGTCCCACTCGTCCGCGCAACTGATGGAGCTGAGACAAGCCGAAGCGCTGGGCATCGAGGATGACCATCACCGAGGCGTTGGGCACGTTGACACCCACCTCGATGACCGTGGTGGCTACGAGGATCTGCGTCTCGCCGGTGACGAAACGGCGCATCTCCTCTTCTTTTTCTTTCGGTTTCATCTGTCCGTGCACCTTGCTCAGCTTGAATTGCGGGAAGATCTGGCACAGTTGCTCATAGCCCTTCTCCAGATTCTTCAGGTCCATCTTCTTGTTCTCTTCGATGAGTGGGAACACGATGTACACCTGCCGGCCCTCGTTCACCTGTTGGGTGATGCCGGCGTAGAGGCTGTTCATCTGGTTGTCGTATTTATGCAAGGTGACGACAGGCTTGCGTCCGGGAGGCAGTTCGTCGATGACACTCACGTCGAGGTCGCCGTAGAGAGTCATGGCTAGGGTACGCGGGATGGGTGTGGCTGTCATGACGAGGATGTGTGGCGGCCGCTCGCTCTTGGCCCACAGTCGGGCACGCTGTGCTACGCCGAAACGGTGCTGTTCGTCAATGACTGCGATGCCGAGACGCAGAAACTGCACGCTGTCCTCGATGACGGCGTGCGTGCCCACGAGGATGTTGACTGACCCGTCGGCCAGTCCCTCCAGCACGGCCTTGCGCTGCTTGCCCTTCACGATGCCCGTGAGCAGTTCCACGCGCACGTCCATGCCCTTGAGAAACTCCTTGATTGTGTTGAGATGTTGTTCGGCCAGTATCTCCGTGGGAGCCATGATACACGCCTGGTAGCCGTTGTCGATGGCGATGAGCATCGACATCAGTGCCACGAGCGTCTTGCCCGATCCCACGTCACCCTGCAGCAGGCGGTTCATCTGCCGGCCCGAGCACATGTCATCGCGTATCTCGTGCATCACGCGCTTCTGGGCACCGGTGAGCTCGAAGTGGAGGTTGTTGCGGTAGAACGTGTTGAACTGATGACCCACCTTCGGAAAGACGTAGCCCCGGTATTTGTTGCGCTGAGCGGTGGCGTAGCGCAGGATGTTGAGTTGCACATAGAACAGCTCTTCGAACTTCAGCCGTTCCTCGGCGCGTTGCTCGTCGCGCAGCGTCTTGGGGTAGTGGATGTCGCGCAGGGCTTTCTCTCTTGACACGAAGTGCAGCCGTTGCAGCTGTGAGGGCAGCAGCGTCTCGGGGATGGATCCCTCCGGCAACCGCAGCACGAGGCTCTTGGTGATTTTCTCCAGGGCATGCGACGAGATGCCCATGTCCTTCATGCGTTGTGTCGTGATGTAATAAGGTTGCATGCCCATCTGGTCGAGTTGTACATTGGCAGCCTTTTCCATGTCGGGATGGGAGAACTGGTAGATGCCCATGTAGGCGACGGGTTTGCCAAAGACAATGAACTCCTCGCCCACCTTATAGGCATCGTAGATCCATTTGCCGCCATGAAACCACACGAGGTCGACGAAGTCGCGGCCGTCGGTGAAGTGGCCCACGACGCGTTTGTTGCGTCCTTCGCCAAACTCCTCGTATCGCGTGATATGTCCCTTGATCTGAATGACCGGCATGTTGCCCGTCAGCTCGCGGATGGCATAGATCTTTGAGCGGTCCACATATTTATAAGGATAATACTCCAGCAGGTCACCCCACGTCTTAATGTTGAGCTGACGGTTGAGTATCTCCTTGCGTCGCGGTCCAACGCCTGGCAGATACATGATGTCCTGTGAGAGGATGTTTGACATGTCTCCTTGTAAATAAAATGGATGATTACTATTATTCCTGTGCCAGCACTTCGCCCACTTTCAGGTCGAAGGGCGTAGTGATCTTGATGTTCTCTCGGTTGCCTTCCACGGTGTTCACCTTTACGCCGAGGCTCTCCACGACGGAGGCGTCGTCGGTGAAGGCGTCGCGCTCGGGTTGGTTGAAGGCCTGCTTGGCCAGCGAGATGTCGAACACCTGGGGTGTCTGCACGGCGCGGAACAGCTTTCGGTTGACGGTGTAGCTGTTGCCCGTTCGGTCGTCGACGTGGCGCAGCGTGTCGGTGACAGGTATGACCGGCACGGCGGTGTATTCCTCGTGAGCCATATCGAAGCAGCGGCCGATGACCTCCTCCGACACGAAGGGCCGCACGCCGTCGTGGAACGCCACCACACCGTCCTCGTCGTCGGGCACGAGAGCCAGTCCGTTGCGGGAGCTTTGAAAACGTGATGCTCCGCCGTCGGCAAGAGTGTGCGGGATGTCGAAGTGATGGTCACGGCACAGCGTGCGCCAGTAGTCCTGCTGGTCCTTGGGCAGCACGACGATGATGCGCAGGTCGTGACTGTACTGATAGAAACGGGCGATGGTGCGCATGAGTATGGGCATGCCCCCGACGGGCAGAAACTGCTTGGGCAGGTCAGAGCCCATGCGCAGGCCCTTGCCGCCGGCTACGATGATTGCGTAATCCATGTGGTGGGAGTGTTAGGGTTGTGGTGTTTTCATATCCATGAGATGGGCGTACTGCATCTTCACCTGCAGCGCCTTGACCTGCTCCTCGGGTACGAAGTAGCTCAGCAGGTGGTAGGCGTAGGGCAGGGTGGCGGCCGGTCCCTCGCCGGTAGTCACCAGTCCGTCTTCCTCAAAGAGCGCGCCGGTGTAGGTGGCACCCGTGAGGTATTTCTTGAAACCTGGTGAGCAGGTGGCCCGCTTGCCCTGTAGAATGCCAATGGAAGCCAGCACCATGGGAGCCGCACAGATGGCGGCCACACGACGTCCGGCGTCGTACTGACGACGCAGCGCCTGACGTACGCCCTCGTGAGCGTTGAGATTGGTGGAACCCGGCATGCCACCGGGAATCATCAGCAAGTCGGCATCGCTGAAGTCACCGGCCTGCTCAAACAGCAGATCTGTCTTGATGGTCACGCCATGAGACGACTCAACCAGTTGTGAACCCGTTACGCTTACCGTCTGGACCGTCACGTCGGCACGGCGCAGAATGTCTACCGGCGCCAGGGCTTCTATCTCTTCGAAGCCATTGGCAAGAAATTCATATACTTTTGCCATAATTTATGAGTGCTTTACAAAAAAATAACGTATCTTTGTGCCAATGATATAACTAGTCGTCATCATTGATATTGCAAATTTACAAAAACTTTATAATGGTGCAAATGCTTTTGCGCTAAAAAAGTGAATAAAAGATTATACAAAGACACGTTTCCTTATGCAGCATGACAAGAGAGCTGATATAGACAGAAGGCTTCGCTTCGCTTTGTTTGGCAATGAATTCCAGTCGAAAAAGAGCACGAGCGTGCAGCTCGTGCTACAACGTCTGAAGCAACACAACGCTGAGATATACGTTGACAAGCCCTATTATGACTACCTCACGATGGGGTTGGGTATGGACGTGCGTGCCGACGGATTGTTTGAGGGCTACAACGTGGATGCAGACTATGCGGTGTCGGTGGGTGGCGACGGTACCTTCCTTAAGACGGCCAACCGCGTATTGTCCAAGCATATACCCGTGTTGGGAGTCAACACGGGGCGTCTCGGCTTCCTGGCTGAGGTGCTGCCCAGTGAGTTTGAGCAGGCACTCAATGAGATCTATAGCGGAGAGTGTACGTTTGAGGAACATACGGTCATCCAGATGGACACCCAGCCGGAGACAGAACTGTCGGAGACACAGTCGATAGACGACAGTCCGTATGCGCTCAACGACATTGCCATCCTCAAGCGCGACAGTGCGTCGATGATCACCATCCGTGCCTTCATCAATGGTGACTTCCTCATGACCTACCAGGCCGACGGACTCATCGTCTCTACCCCGACGGGCAGCACGGCCTACAACTTGAGCAACGGCGGACCTATCATCGTGCCGCAGAGCGGAAGCTTGTGTATCACACCCGTGGCACCGCACAGCCTGAACGTGCGGCCGATCGTCATCAACGACACCAGTGTGGTGCAGCTTGTCGTGGAGTCGCGCAGCCATAATTTCCTGGTGGCCATCGACGGCCGGTCGGAACGGTTTGACGAAGGTACACCAATCATCATTAGAAAAGCCCCTTACACGGTGCGCGTGGTGAAACTCCAGTCGAAGCGTTATTTCTCTATCCTGAGAGAAAAACTCATGTGGGGCGCTGACCAAAGAGGGTAAGAGGGACAGCTTATGGAGAAAGTGCAACATAAATATGCAATTTCCGTCATTGTCAAGTGGCTTTGGCATGCATGGCGGGGCAACCGGTTGCAGGCGTTGCTCAACGCGACCATCGGCCTGCTGTCGGTCGTCGTGTCGCTGGCCGAGGTGTGGGCTGTGCAACGGGCCATCGATGTGGCGTCGGGGGTCGTAGCCGGCAACATCTACTACAGCGTGGCATTCATGGGTGCGCTTATTCTCATCGACTTTGGCCTGAACATCTCGTCTATCTGGGTGAAGAATATCCTGGGCATACGTGCGCAAAACCGCATGCAACAGTATATGCTTGACCATATCCTGCGGTCGGAATGGCGCGGCAGGGAGAAGTACCACTCCGGCGACGTGCTCAACCGGCTGGAGTTTGATGTCGTCACGGTGGTTAACTTCCTCACCGAGACCATTCCCAGCACCATCTCCGTGGCTGCGATGTTTATCGGTGCTTTCTGTTATCTCTTTGCCATGGATGCTGTGCTGGCGCTCGTTACCGTGGGCATCATCCCGGTGTTTGTGTTGCTGAGCAAGGTCTACGTGTATAAGATGCGGCGGCTCACGGCCGAGGTGCGCAACGAGGACTCGCATGTGCAGAGCACCATGCAGGAGACCATCCAGCATCGTATGCTCATCAAGACGCTGGAGAGCGAGAAACCGATGGTCAGCCGTCTGGAGAACACGCAACGCGTGCTGCGCCATAAGGTCGTGAGACGCACGGTGTTCTCCGTGTTCAGCAATCTGATGCTCAACTTCGGGTTTGTGCTGGGCTACCTTGTGGCGTTTCTGTGGGCGGCCCTGCGCATGTCGGCCCACACGCTGACGTTCGGTGGCATGACGGCATTCCTGCAGTTGGTCAACCGCATACAGGAACCGGCGCGCAACCTGACGAAGCTTGTGCCGGCCTTCGTATCGGTGCTCACGGCGGCTGAGCGACTCATGGAACTGGAGGAGACACCGCTCGAACAACAGGGTGAGCCTGTCGTGCTCAAGGCTCCCTGTGGCATCCGCCTGCGCCATGTGACCTATACCTACGAAGGAGCCGAGCGTCCGGTGCTGCGCGATCTTGACTTCGACTTCAAACCGGGTTCGTGCACGGCTATCCTCGGTGAGACGGGAGCAGGAAAAACGACGCTTGTGCGCATTCTGCTGGCTCTCATCCAACCGCAGACGGGACGCGCAGAGATCTACAATGCCCGGACGCACAAGAAGCTGTCGCCAATGACACGGGGCAACTTCGTCTATGTGCCACAGGGCAACACACTGCTCAGCGGCACCATCCGCGACAACCTGCGCCTGGGACGTCTCGCCGCCACGGAAGAGGAGATGGCCGAGGCCCTCAAGGAGAGCTGTGCCGACTTCGTGTTCGACCTGCCCGACGGCCTCGATACCTTGTGCGGTGAGGGTGGCGCCGGATTGTCGGAGGGACAGGCACAGCGCATCGCCATTGCCAGGGCACTGCTCAGACACGGTTCGGTGATGGTCTTCGACGAGGCTACTTCCGCCCTCGACCCGGAGACAGAGAAACAGTTGCTCTATAACCTGCTCTCGACGCATAAGCGCACTATCATCTTCATTACCCACCGGCCGGCGGTGAAAGACTACTGTGACCAGACGCTCACTATAGACAGAATACATTAGCACGACATCGGATAAAACAGGCTTAAGAGCTAAACAGACGTAGAAACAATAATTTAAAAATTAATCAAAACAAAACATATGATTCCACATTATCGCACACTTGTGACAAGTTTATTGCTTTTCCTTTCCAGTACCTTCGCCTTTGCGCAGGATGCTGACGAACAATACGCCAAGGACCTGCTGAAACCCGGAACGGAGGCGCCTGACTTCCCTTTGCAGTCCAAACGTCCGGATTCGTCTTACAAATTGAGCGATTTCCGTACCGCTTACGTGCTGCTCGACTTCTGGGCCTCATGGTGCCCCGACTGCCGAAAGGACATACCGGCCGTGAAGGAAATAGCCAAGACGTATGGTGACAAGCTCGTCATTGTGAGCCAGTCAATGGATACGGACTCGGCGGCATGGAACAACTGCATCAGAAAGTACAACATGGATTACGCGAGTTGGTTCCACTCATCGGAACTGAAGAAGTGGAAAAAGGAAACGACGGTGGACAGGCTCTATCACGTCAACTGGATTCCCACACTCTACCTCATCGACCCCGAGGGCAAGGTGGTCCTTGCTACGGTGATGGTTGACAAGGTGCAGGCCAAGCTCAAGGAACTAGACAATGCGGGACAGTTGAGGCATTGCATTACCATGCCCCGTTATAAGGGAGACTCGACTCCTCAAAGCGTAGTAAAGTTTCTTACCGCCAATCTGCAATATCCTGAGGAGGCTTTGCAATATGGCATCACGGGCAAGGTACGCATGACGTTCATCGTCAATACCGATGGAAAGCTGGACAGCATAAAAACCAAAAAGGTGGAGATTACCTCGTATAAAAAGCGTTTTACGAAGAAAATGACGGAAGCTGAACTGAACAATGCCATCAGCCTTGCGGCCAAGGCTTTCTCTGACGAGGGCAAGCGCGTGATGGGCAAGATGGACGGTTGGGAACCGGCCCGGATGGGAAACAAGAAAATGCGTATGCGGTTTACCCTGCCCATTACGTTCAGCTTGAAATAGGAAGACAACAGTATGGCGATGATAGAGCTCCACAACATCAACAAGACTTATTTCGGCGCGCAGCCGCTGCATGTGCTGAAGGGCATCAACCTCAGCGTGGGCGACGGTGAGTTCGTGTCAATCATGGGTGCGTCGGGGTCGGGCAAGTCGACGTTGCTCAACATCCTCGGCATCCTCGACAATTATGACAGTGGCGAGTATACGCTTGCTGGTACACTCATCAAGGATCTCAGCGAGCGACGGGCGGCCGAGTACCGCAACCGCTTCATCGGCTTCATCTTCCAGAGCTTCAACCTCATCGGCTTCAAGACGGCGGTGGAGAATGTGGAGCTGCCGCTGTTCTACCAAGGCGTGTCGCGCCGCAAGCGCCACAAGATGGCGATGGACTATCTCGACCGCCTCGGGCTGTTGCCGTGGGCTGACCACTATCCTAATGAGATGTCGGGCGGACAGAAGCAACGCGTGGCCATAGCCCGTGCGCTCATCACCAATCCCAAGGTTATCCTCGCCGATGAGCCTACGGGTGCCCTCGACTCCAAGACGAGCCTCGAGGTAATGGAACTGCTCAAGCAGCTCAATGCAGAGGAGCACAAGACCATCGTCGTGGTGACCCATGAGAGTGGTGTGGCCAACGCCACCAACAAAATCATCCATATCAAGGACGGCATCATCGGAAAAATAGAAGAGAACCTCGACCACAATGCCAGTCCCTTCGGCGAAGGTACCATCATGAAATAAGTATCTTACCCTCATTTCCATCATAACCTTCATTCATAACAACCATCTATGAAAGATATCCTTCAGGAAATATGGAGCTCCGTCAGTCGCAACAAGCTGCGCACAGCCCTTACGGGTTTCTCTGTGGCTTGGGGCATCTTCATGCTGATCTTTCTGCTTGGTGCGGGCAACGGCCTGATAAACGGCTTGACCCACAACGCCGACCATTTCCTCAACAAGTCGATGGTGGTGTATGGCGGTTCGACGACCAAGGCTTACGACGGACTGCGCGAAGGCCGCTCTATCACCCTCGACGACGGCGACCTGCAGACCACCCGTCGGCAATATGGAAACGTAGTGGAGACCTTGGGCGCGGGCATCTCGCAGGGCTCGGTGGTCATCACAGCGCGCGGTGGCAACTATGTCAGCAGTACGCTCAATGGGGTGTCGCCCAATCAGGCGGTCATCAACAAGATTGAGCTGCTGGCGGGTCGGTTTATCAATGATATTGACGAGCGCGAGCGCCGAAAGGTGTTGGTTATCGGTGATGAACAGGCGCGCGAGCTTATCAACGGCGACTTCCGTGAACTTGTCGGCCAGTCGCTGCGTGTGGGCAACTTCGCCTTCGAGGTCATCGGTATCTCAAAGGCCGATGAGAGCGGCATGGGCGAGGATGTGTACGCACCGTTCTCCACCGTGCGTGCGATGTACGGCCGTGGTGATAAGGCCGACAAGATCTCATTCTCCTTTCACGGACTCAATACCATGAAGGAGAATGAGGCCTTCGAACGGCAATATACGGCGAGTCTGAACACCAACCACCGTGCTGCGCCCGACGATGACAACGCGATATGGATATGGAACCGCTTCACACAGGCGTTGCAGATGGATATGGGCATGAAAACCGTTCGCATCGCACTGTGGGTGGTTGGCATCCTCACACTGCTCAGCGGTGTCGTGGGTGTGAGCAATATCATGCTCATCTCGGTGAGGGAGCGCACGAGGGAGTTCGGCATCCGTAAGGCCATCGGAGCCACACCGTTCAGCATCCTGCGCCTGATCATCTCCGAGAGCATCATCATCACGACGTTCTTCGGATATATCGGCATGCTCCTTGGCATTGCCGCCAACCAGTACATGAACGCCACCATCGGACACGAGACAGTGGACTTGGGGTTTGAGACGGGTACGGGCTCGCAGATCACCACCTTCCTCAATCCGACCGTCGGCCTGGACGTGTGTATAGAGGCTACCATCGTGATGGTGGTCGCCGGCACACTTGCCGGATTGATACCGGCGCGTAAGGCCGCATGGATCAAACCTATAGAAGCATTGCAGACGGAATGAGATTTGATGTAGACAGTTATAAGGAAATCATTGAGACGATCACGCGCAACAAGACGCGGTCGGTGCTGACGGGCTTCGGAGTGTTCTGGGGCATCTTCATGCTTGTGGTGCTGCTCGGCGGAGGCAATGGCGTGAAGGACTCGCTTGGCAACAACTTCGAGGGTTTCGCCACGAATAGTGCCATCCTTTTCCCGAATGCCACAACCAAGCCTTATCATGGCTTCCGAAAGGGACGGGTGTGGGGCCTGACCATGCGCGACGTCAGTGCAATATCGGAGCAGATGCCGGAGTTTAAGGTGGTGACGGCCATGCTGATGCGATGGAACAGCATGGCTTACTTTGGCGATCATAAGGCATCGTGCAATTTCCGTGGCGTGATGCCTGACTATGTGCAGGTGGAAGCACCGGAATTGCGCTATGGACGCTATATCAACAACATGGACATTGCGCAAAGACGCAAGGTCTGCGTCATCGGGGAGCGCATCTACACTAATCTCTTCCCAAACGGCGGCGACCCAACGGGCAAGATGATACGTGTGGACTCCACTTATTACCGTATTGTCGGCCTTGATGTCTCATCGGGGTCTATGAGCCTTGGCAGCAATGCTGACGAAGTGCTGGCGGTGCCACTGTCGCTGATGCAGCAGACCTACAACTGCGGTGACAGTGTGACGATGGTTTGCATGGTGGCGCGGCCGGGCGTCAGAATGAAGGCGCAGATACCGCGTATCCGTGAGATTGTGGGACGGACGCACGACGTGGCACCCGACGATGAGAAGGCGCTTACGGTTGTAAATACCGAGGTGATGTTTTCCATGATGGACAGTCTCTTCAGTGGCGTTAACTTCCTCGTATGGCTTGTAGGCATTGGAACGCTGCTGGCTGGCGCTATCGGTGTGAGCAATATCATGATGGTGACTGTGCGTGAGCGTACTACGGAGATAGGCATCCGGCGCGCTATCGGCGCCACGCCGCGCATGATCCTCTCGCAGATCATCACAGAGAGTATCTTGTTGACACTTGTCGCGGGTATGAGCGGTATCATCTTCGGTGTGCTGATTCTGCAGATGTTGCAGCTCGGCGCGGGTACGGAAAATGGCGTGACAGTCGCTCACTATCAGATTACATTCTGGCTGGCGCTCGGTGCGCTGGCCTTGCTCAGCCTGCTCGGTGTCTTGGCCGGACTGGCCCCGGCATTGCGTGCCATGAGCATCAAACCTGTCGATGCCATGCGCGATGAATAAGATTCGTAGGAGTATATAATGGTGTATATATAATAAGGTGTAAACAATAATAATGATGAGATAATGAAGAAAGCATTAAGAATTGCAGCTGTTGTGCTGGTCATGTTGCTGTTTATAGGCACATTCGTGTTTTTGTGGATGCAGGGCAGAGCCAAGCCGGTAGAGTATGAGGAGTTCTCGGTCAAGGTCTCCGACCTTCGCAAAACCACCATCATCACAGGTGAGATTGTGCCACGAAATGAGGTCAGCGTCAAACCGCAGATTTCAGGTATCATCACCGATATCTACAAAGAGGCCGGTCAGACGGTGCGGGCCGGTGAGGTCATTGCCAAGGTGAAGGTTATCCCCGACGAGGCACAGCTTAGCTCGGCCCAGGCACGTATCCGCCTGGCTGAAATCAACCTGCGGCAGGCCAAGGTGGATTATACCCGCGAGAAGATGCTCTACGACAAGGGCCTTGTCTCGGGCGATGAATACGACCAGAAACGCAAGGCATGGCAGCAGGCAGCTGAGGAACTGCGGGCGGCTAATGATAACCTTGAGGTGGTACGCGATGGTGTGTCAGCACAGAACGCCAGCACCTCCTCGACGCTCATCCGCTCCACTATTAGTGGACTGATACTCGACGTGCCGGTGAAAGTGGGCAACACGGTGATTCTCTCCAATACGTTCAATGACGGTACTACCATTGCCACTGTGGCGAATATGAGCGATCTCATCTTTGATGGTAATATCGACGAGACGGAGGTAGGCAGCCTCAGTGTGGGCATGCCGATGAAGATTACCATCGGTGCCCTGCAGAACGAGCATCTTGAAGCGTCACTGGAGTATATCTCGCCGAAGGCCACGGTGAGCAATGGTGCCAACCAGTTTGAGATTAAGGCTGCCGTGCATGTGGCAGCCACCAACAAGATTCGGTCTGGCTACAGTGCCAATGCCGAAATCGTGCTGGCACAAGCCAACGGTGTGCTCGTCGTGCCGGAGAGCACCATACAGTTCGAAGGCCAGAAAACGTTTGTCTATCTGGTTAATGGTAAGGACAAGGAGAAAACGTACACTAAGCGCTATGTTACTACCGGCCTTAGTGATGGTCTCAATATTCAGATTAAGAGTGGCTTGAAAGCAGGTGACGTCGTGAGAGGCCCGAAGAAGGTAGCTGATAAGGAAGAAGAGTCTTGACCCAGCCTACCCGCTTACCTTGCCTATCTTTCCTATCTTTCCTATCTTTCCTACCTTGCCTATTTCCTATCCCGCCTACCTCTCCTATCTTTCCTACCTCGCCTATCTTTCCTACCTTGCCTATCTTTCCTACCTCGCCTACCTCGCCTATCCTTCCTACTCCTCCTATCAACAAGAGGCTGTGCCCAAGTCGTTTCGACTTATGGCACAGCCTCTCTTGATTTGATGAAAAGTGAATGGTTGTTTATTTCATGATTTTCTTGCCCTGATGGATATACACGCCATGCTGTGTGGGTTCGTTGTTAAGACGCATGCCGGAGATGGTATACCAGGCGTTGTCTGTGCTGCGCTTTGTTGTGATGGTTGGCGAGCTGATACCTGTGACACTGCTGGTCAAGTCGTTGATGGTGTATTTGCCATTGGACACTGCGCCAAGCTCATAGAACTTATCTTCGCTGATAGGCCCGATATCAACGGTCTGCATCTTGTCTTTGCCTTGGTCGAAGATGATGTTGAATGAATAGTCGGATGCATTGATGTCGAAACTGCGATAGTACCACTTCTGGCCGTTGATGGTAGTGGTGGCAGTAGTGGCCGTACCAGGCCAACCGCCGAGCAGTTGGGTGTTCTTGCCATCATTGGCCCATGCATAGAAGTAGACTGCTGACCACGACGGGTCTTTCAGATATACCGTTGCGGTGTGGGCTACAAAGGCTTTGATGACGTAGTCGCGGGAGATGATGTTCTTGACGGTGCCGTTGGTCAGCAAGCCCACCTTCAGAGTGCAGCTCTGACTGATGTTCAGAGTCGTGCCGTCGGCAACAGCGGTGCTTGATGCCGTTGGGTCGGTGCCGTCGAGTGTGTATACCAGCTTGGCATTGTCGTCGGCGCTCACTGCCTGCAGTGTCACGTCGAAAGCCTTCTCAAAGGTGCCTGATGGCTTGCTCACCCATGGTGTCTCGGCACTCTTGCTGAGGTAATAGGCGTAGTGGTAGCCGGAGAGAATCTGCTTATAGGTCGCAGTACTCGGCGTGTAGTTGACGCAGCCAGGACCTACTGCGGCGATGAGGTCAGCATTGTTGCCTTTTGCCAGCACGGCGTAGTAGGTAGAACTGCTGCGCATTGTGTTGTAGCTACTGGTGTTCACGATGCCGGCAGCCTTGCGGGCGTTGATCATTGCCTTGATGTCCTCCTTGTAGGCTTTCCAATGGGTGAGGAAGACACAGGGCGTGCCCGGCATGGCGAGTAGATAGGCGTTGGCGGCCAGTGTGTCCTTCTTGATGGGATCGGGGGTGTAGCCGGATGTCGTGCCGCGGTCCTGCATGTCGTGATTCTCTACGAAGGTCACGGCATACTGCTTGTAGCTGCCGCTGTTATAGTTGTTGTTCACAAGATACTGGCTTGTACCAAGCGTGGCCCAGTTGCTGTTGTTGA
>Ga0256406_1005489_pt1 | contig 13511 bp, 9 predicted proteins | sample RumenRJG_03DNA_FD_185986 | JGI IMG/M metagenome (GOLD analysis project Ga0256406, IMG submission 185986) | Bovine rumen microbial communities from Lethbridge, Alberta, Canada - RJG_03 | ecosystem: Host-associated > Mammals > Digestive system > Stomach > Rumen | place: Canada: Alberta | collected...
AGGAGCATAGCTACATCAAAGTCTTTAAGATAGCTATAAGGCTTGTCTGTCCATCCTGTCACTACAAGATTAAGTCCGTGTACCCGTGCAAAATCTTCGATTTCCTCTCGCTGCTCGCCATCCCCGATAATAACGAATGCTGAGTTCGGTATCTCCTTATGAATCATCTCCGCTGCTCTAATGAAAACGTCAGGGGCTTTCTGGGCAGACAGCCTGCCTACCATGCCGACAACGAAAGCGTCCTCAGCAATATCCAGCTCGGAGCGTTTTACAGGAACAGCTGACCTTACTGCATCAATATCAATCCCATTCGGTATTAATGCAAGTTTATCTTCCGGTGCCACATTATTATATATAGCCGACTCACGTTCCGCCTCAGATATGCACACAATCTTATCCGTCATAGGGGCAAATATTTGTTCCATCTTCCGAAAGACCATCAACTTCTGAGCCGATGCACTACGCATTTTGAATGCCCACCCATGAGGATTGTAGACTACCTTGCAATGGGTCCCGATGGCTGCCAGGCGGCCGAACACCCCGGCAAAGCTGCTATGGCAATAAACAATATCAGGATGAGAAGCTATTATAGCCTTACGAACCTGTCTGATAATTTTTACCACAGCTAAAGGATTGAATGTCTGTCGAATATCTGTAACATAGCAGGCATCTGCACTGTCTTTCAGTTTGTCGAGATTGACAGAATGAGAGCAAACGATCGACTGTTCAATTCCTTCCTTCTTCAGTCTTGGCGCAAGCATCTCCAAATACCGCTCGACACCGCCGGCGCACTCAAGTATGTGTGTTATCTTCATCATTCTATTATGGGTTGAAAATTTTGTTGTAGAAGCTGTTATGTACTTTTGCCGCCTCTGTCTCTTTGCGGTAGTTGAGTTTATGGATGAAGACATGAGCTTTTACATCTTGCCACCATTCATCATTATAAGGTTTGCTAAGGACGGAAGCGAGCATAAGGCTATGATAACTGTTTTCATGTGGCATTTCAGCAATCATATATAGCATTGCATTGAGCGTCTTGTCAAAACAAAAGAAAGCAATGTTCTATATTCTTGTTGCTGGGATGATGTGAAAGACCAAACGTCAGGTTTGGGAAATCTTTATTATTGCTTATTGCTAGGTTTTCGCTGTTTCTTAATTCCTTATCCAGAGCCTGGTTAATTATTTCTATAGCATCGTTAATGGTACCTACAAGGACATATCCTAATAAAAGAGTATTGTAAGGATAGTATCCATTAAGAATATGATCAACCCCTGTGTTCACGTATCTTTTCGCATATGCTTTTGCTGAAATGCTATTCGAGCGTCCCGTTTTCTTAAAATTTTGACTGTAAAGATTTTTTGCTTCCATATAGTATGCAATTCTTTCTATCTCATCAAAATTCCATCCAAATCCGCCTACAGTTATATCAATTCTTGGAAGGTTGTTTACAGATGATTGCGGTGACGTTGCATTATGAAGTTTTAATTTCTTCTCAGTAAACACAGTGATAAAATTTTTCTTTGTTTCTGGAAGGATGTTCATACAATCCACAATCTTTTCTGTTATAGCATTCTCTTCCCAGTCTTTGTTGACTTCGTGTTGGGTCATTAAGTTAAAATACGCCTGATTCAAAAGGCGGAAACATATCATTTTAAAGGATTGTGCAGCATCTTGTATGTGCAGTAAAGAAATGCCAATATTATCCATTGTTTTGATTTTGCATAGATAGAATTTCAGAAAAAATTGAAGACGCATCTTCTAAAGCTTGCATGGTCGTCCAATAGCGTCTTTGACTAGGCTTTATTATAGTTATCTTGTCGTCGCCATAAATTCGGTACACTCTGTTGATAATTATGCCATCATCTACCAGCGATGCCTTGCTGTTGTAAAGAAAAGACAGATTTTGTCTATCCTTATGGCTTTGCTGTCTATTAACACCATGTGACACATTTCCGAAATTGATAGTTACCATATTTAGCGAATCTAATATGTTTGGTACTAAAATAGAGGCTGTTACTCTTGTAGTAGAATATTTATAATAGTCATTCAAAGTCCCGCTCAACCGTTCCGCATAAGCATTAAGTTCTTGTTCTCTCGTAGGCTTTAAGGCATCAGACTTTTCTTTTAAAGAAAACAACCTGAAAGAATTTGAATAAGCATCTTCCAAGACCTCTATGTCCAAATCGGAAAGCTTGAATATATTGTAAAAGAGTTTGTCTATCTCTTCTCTTAAGTTTCCTATCTCTGTCTGAAGTGTTTTTGATTGTCTTGAACTGATTTGTTTATACAATGAGACCATTTTATTCTTCTGTTCATCAGTAATGTATGCAAAAGGAGATGGCAACTTCATTGTTTCACTAGTAAGTTCAATTCTCTCACGCTCAACTCCCCAAGTAGATGAATTAAGGAACATGAAAACATTTGCAAGCTTAGAATTCAAGAAACATACAAGTACGACCTTGTCTTCATAAGACATTCCGTTAAAAACAAAGGTGCTGGTTGTCGTAATTGCATCACCGTTATAAATACCTGCTATTATGCCTTCTTTGTCAGGGCACTCCTTCATTACTACATACGGATGATTAAAAATTCCAAGTTTGTTTTTTCGGAATGGTTTCCTCCCTAAATTTGGAGATTTGGCTTCCGCATCTATACAATATCTTGTAAAGTTTAAAGAAAGAAGTTCATTTGGTACAAAGTCCTTATGATTCTTGTCTGCATTACATCCACGACCATAAATCCATTCATTTCTCCTGAAGGTATCCAACAAACTTGGTTGATTGGACAATCTATTGACAAAATCCAAAGACAGTTTATTTCCCCAAGCACCTATCTTCCATATACTTGGATTTCCTTCTTCACACAATTCTCGTGGTATATATTTTACATCACAACTGTCAAATACTATGCCACTTAGCATATTAGGCTTAACGTACGTCCTTGGTGCCCAATACATAATATTATGAGAAGCGACATCCGGTCTAGTTGCTTTATAGAAGATAACTGCCACTGGTGTGGTTGCAGAAGAAAACAAGCTTCCTCCGTATTTTTTTGTTGCTTTTCTGAAAATAGAAAAATTATAGACTTTTTCTATATATGCTTGATTGAGCAGCCACTTACGGAAACGGCCATATGTATCTTCCGTATTGGTCAATATTTTCATGTTGACCACTAGTCCAATCTTACCATTTGGACAAAAAGAAACAGCTTTTTGAATGAATGGCAATGACATTTCATTGGCGATGTTATGTTCTCTACAATAATATTTAATAGATTCTTGATTATGTCGAGTACCATAAGGAGGATTACCTACTATAATGTCAACTTTTGGGATCAATTTTGAGAAATCTGTTGCTATGGCATCTTTGCACCACAAGTTTCCATCAACTGTTTTATTCTGATTGTCTGAATGAATTAAAAAAGGTAGTTCAATGTCTGGCCTCGACCAAAGCGTTCTAGGATTCAATTCGTCTACTAACGCCAAATATAGGCTAAAAGAGGCTACAGACAAAGCCGTTCGGTCAATATCTATTCCGTAAATATAATTGCACAATATATATCTTAAGTGTTCAAAATTTATTTCAGTCGTATTATGCGCTTTCTTCCAAATCAGGATGAGACGTTTGTAGCCTTTGACAAGGAAAATACCAGAACCACATGTAGGGTCCAAAATTTTAATTTTCCAATTAGTGGTGCTTAATGGCAACATTTCGTCTAAAACTAAATCAACAAGAGAAGAGGGTGTGTAAAACTGGCCTTTCTGTTTTTTAGTCTTACCTAAGAATATCTCAAAAATTTCACTAAGGAGTTCAACTCTGATGATGTCAAACTTGAACAATCTCCAATCTCCGTACATCTTCGGATTGTCAGATAAATCACCATCAATAAAACATTTTCTTATTAGATTGAGATGTTCCTGACTTACATGACATTCTTCATCTGCTTCTACATTCGTTATATCACCCTTAAAATGTTCACTTAATTTTGAAAACAGCCTGTATGTGGCATTTTTGTCTTTCAAAATGTCAAAATATGATTTGCTACCAGACAAAACAGATGCATAGATACCAGCATCTTCGGTTGCTCCTTTATCCTCAAGAAACAATATGAATAATGATCTAATTAACAGAGCATGTATATATCTATCATCTAAGCCTTCTTTCGTTAATGCCTCTTTTGTTCTATTTAAGCTGTCAACCAAGTAAGCATCAACGCGTTTTGAGATGTCTATCTTCTTATTTTCATTTACATTTCTCCAAAGGGCTCCTGTATCAAGTGCCTCTCTTGAGAATAATGCGATGAAGTTTTCTAAGTCAGGATTTCCTTTATCAACTAATTCCTTGAATTCTGTTACCTCTATTTTAGCATTACCGATTTCGGCTTTATTAATCTCTTTTTCATAATCAGATTCTTTTGAAACGTAATTTGGTTTTGTATGGCAGTTGTAGGCTCTAACTTCAAATTTGGAATAAGTTATGAGAAGAAAAACCTTATTATAGTTCCATGCATTATGAAGTATTTCTGAGACCCTCTTAGAGTAGACTGTATCAAAGCTATCAGTTTTACAAAATATTGCAGCAGGGTGACCACTAATAAAATAGCATTGATCTGCCCCTAATGATGTGATATCGTCATAATTCGGATATTTCATGATTATCTCATTCATATCCAATAGATTGCCTTTAAATCCGAGCTGTTCTATTATATTATTCATATTATAAAAGTCTTCTAACTTTTATTTTTGATTATAAGGTGACTTTAATAATGCAATATCAATGTTCTTTATTACTATTTGCTTCGTAGAAAAACGCTTATCTATGTTTGATAAGATTAAAACAACTTCTAACAATATTCGGGCTAAGATATGACAAGAGGGCAGCTACGCGAGTCTTCTTTCTTGCCTTAGAGTTGAACAAGACCTTTGTTCGGTATTCTCTAACTTTTGCATAGAGTTCTTTCTTTCTTGGATAGCCTTCTGGCATACTCAATAAAATGTGGAAAGCGAAACTAAGCATCCTACAATAATAAGCGTCCTTGCAGCCAGTCAGCAAATCTTCATGAGCTTTAAAAGAATCGAATATCTTCATGGCACTGTCCATCTTGGCATTGCTAAAGACTGAGCCCTCAATACTATCACTACGTAAAAGATAATAGTACTGCTCTGTAGCTTTGAAAGCTATTTTATCGCATAGCTTAAAAAGTCGATATGTCGTTGGCAGGTCCTCAAAGAGCAAACCCTTGGGATAGCGTATGCCAGACTCAAAGAGAGAACGGTGATAGAGTTTTCCCCAAGCCGTAGTATCAAACTTATTCTGATAGAACATCTGTTCAAGGGTCTCATCAGCACTCCAGCAATATTCTTGCTTGTCATGCTGGAAGGTATGAGTTAATTTTCCTTCTTCATCAACGGCAACTGGATTGATGACCGAAGCCTTGGTTTGATATTTCTCTATCAGACTGTACAGAATCTCAACGTAAGTAGGTGCAACGTAATCATCACTATCCACGAAACAAATGAACTCACCCGAAGCCACATCTATTGCGACATTGCGAGCATCAGACAGTCCACCGTTTTTCTTATGGATGACCTTAATACGTTTGTCTTTTTCAGCATATTCGTCACATATAGTAGGGCATCCATCGGGTGAACCATCATCAACAAGAAAGATTTCCAAATTCTTATACTCTTGACTCAATATGCTGTCTACACATCGTGGCAACCATTTCTCCACATTGTATATCGGCACGATGACACTTATTAGTGGTTTATCATTCATAGTATATTATTTCTTTGATTTTTCTTTCTAACATTTTATCTTACACTGCTTTGCTTTTTCTCTTTCGCTGCCTAATGAAAGATGTTTTACTATAAGCTTACAACATCCATTGCATTGAAATTACCTCATAAAGATAGTTAGGACACCCCATAAACACGCTTAGTTTGCCCCGTGATTGCATCATATATAAGATCTTATGTTATTTTAGGTTTATAATTGCTCAAATTCCAGTGCCTCCACAACATTGCGTATGGACAAAGATATTTGTCATTACATCGTGTCCAAGGTTTCATATAACATCTGTCATCAACTACAGTTTTGGGAGATTTTTCACACCAGGGTATTAGGTCGCATATATCTTGTCCTTCAGATAGACAATTGTACACTTGTTCAATTGCAGGAAAATATTCTAACCAATAGTTTTCTTGTGTGTAACCTATGGGAGGGACTTCCCAGTAATTAGAATTGTGGTCTTTAATAATTGGAGTTCCCACCTCCCTAATATATCTTCTCATTATTTTATTGCTTAGAACATAACCATTCCTAACAATGTCAAGCATAAAATACCGATTAATTAGCCTTTCTCTCAAACCGAAACCGATAAGCTTATGAATAACGTTATGAAAAGGACGGAAAGAAGGGTGATTCATATAAAGCTTTAACCTTTCTCCTACAGACAAGCCTTGCAAAATCAACCCGTCAGCCATATTTCTATCTTGTCCCATTTGATTAAATGGAGTCTTATAGAAGTGATCGATTACTACATTCGGATCTTTAGGCAGGAAACCTTCTCTTTTGAATATCTCTAAACTTTGAACAAATATCTTGCCAGGTTCAGAAAACTGCAAAGAACAATCACAAAGTGCAATTATACGTAACTTGTCATTTCCAAATTCAGGATAAATTTCATTGACTACCATTTCTGCTGATAAGTATGGAAAATCTGATGGAGTGGTAGAGCCTACTGTAATCATTCTTTCCATTAAATATGCCATACTTTCCATTATAGCCCTTGCACCAAATTCGACCTTACTACCTTTTGCAGGAACAAGTATTATTTGGGTTAAATACTTGACATAGGGATTGCCATAAGGAACTTTGATGTATCGTTTTTTTATTTTCGTTAGGAAAAAATTATTCTGCTCGTTAAAATCACCTATGCATTTTGTATTTACGAATTTATTCAAGTCGATGTTGCCATAGTTTGATGGCAAAATAACCGGAATAGAGAATTCTCCTTTTGGGAAGTTATAGATATAGGAAACATAACCGTGAATTTGCTCACTATATACATAAGCATTATTCAGACCTACATACGTTGATATATCCTGTAGAAAATGAATGTATTCGTGCGTAAAAACAGAGACATCCTTTTCTGATAATCTTCCGCTCCAATCATTTCCTGATGGAAAAGGAAAATTTACCTCCATCCTAAAGAATGCCGGCATGTAACTGCCTAATGTAGTATTTAAGGGATGCATATGACTTCATAAAATGAGAGCCCCAACCTCCAAAGGCTCTCTGCGCCAGTCCGTGACCAGCAGTGTTGAGTTATGTGTGTGATAGTTCTGAAGGTTGTACTCAAACACTAATTATTGAAATTGAAGGTATGTTAGGAGTATACTTCCTGCGAAATCTTCGCATTCAATTCCTTCGTTACGTCAACGCCCGTCCACCGGGTGAACATAAACTTGTATCTTTTGAAATATCTTAATATTGAGGTAAAATCAGCCTTATCTACTCCCATCAAGCCAGCTATTTGAAACTTATATTCTTTAGTAATGAAAGGGCATGACATCAAATCAAGTGTCAGAAGTCGTAATTCAGCGGTAATCTTACGAAGGTCTTCTGGTATGGCATTGATCTTTTCAAACACCTTATTCGTCAGGTCAGCCTTCATTGTTTTGTACTTCTCCTTGTTGCCGAAATAATAGAGTAAGATAACAATTGAGATAGCATTAGTTTTTGGATAATTGAGAATAATTCCATCATCGTCCCTTTTCACTCCCATATACTTCTCCAACGCCTCTGGAGAAATGTCATATTTACTACGCAATACTTTTAGTATAACCAAAAAATATAGAGTTTCGAGTTGAGTATTCTCGTCAAAGTTGGTTGTCTGAAAAACTAGCGCGATTTCGTCCTGTATCTTTTTAAACACAAGAGAACGTGCATCATCAGAAAACCTTTGTATAGTATCACCTTCAATCTCATAATCATGGTCAATCATAATAATTATCTGATTAAGGATAGACAATACTTTGAGTGTAGTATTTACCTTCTTGTTAGTTGAATAAAGGAAGAAAACAGAATCAAGCAGTTCGATAAGGAAGTTTGTCAGCATTCTCTCCTTCTTCTGTTTTGCCTTTTTAATATCAGCCTTAATGTCTGCAAAGGCATCACTTTGCATTGCTCTACTCAATAGTTTGAAACTTGCATCGTATTTCTTTAATCCAGTCTCCAATTTCCTGGATATTCTTGCCAAAGCGTAATTGATGACATCCTTGCTTTCAACACCCATTGATACAAGAATTGATTTATACATCTTATTAAAATGCCTGGCATTAGTATGGAGATAGCTCTTATCATTTATGGCTTTCTCAACCTTTTCCTTTTTAACATCAGTTTCTTTCTCTTTGTCGTCATCATTATCTTTATCCTCAGAATCGTCAAGCTCAAATTCTTCTGAATGATACTTCAAACTTTCGTCTATCAACTTATCGAGTTCTATCTTTGCCCTTGTTATTTCGGTAATGAATGGACGTTCATAGCTTTTTGTCTTTTCTGCGCTAATACTCATTTTAAATTCGCGAAGGTTATTCGCGAACGATACCATAGCACTGTCTCTTACCTTGTCGCTATTGAAGAAGAAAAAGTAATCGTCAACATAGCGATAGCAAGCATAATCCTTATTATAAGTGTAACCTTGGCTCATAAGTTCATTTTCCACACGATTATCCACATGTTGTAGTATTACTTCCGCGAATATTCTTGAGAATTCAGGACCTATTACTATCCCATTTGTTTCATTATAGTTCATCAGCTGCATTAAAGAATCCCACTCTGTAGCGAATGACAAATCTGAACTTCCCTTAAAATGCCTCTTGTATGAATCTTTTCCACCTCCAGTTGCCCATGATATGGAATGTGTGTAGATACTGTCAAAACAACTCTGTATGTCGAATTTCAGCATATGTTGAAATTTCTTCTCAGCGCGTTGGTAGCGGTAATCTTCATAGAACTTATAGATATTGCTGTAGCGTTCATATGTGAAATAAGTCCTTAGATTCTCATATTCGTGAAAGTATAGTTCCAACCTGTCTGTCTTTTTACCTAACAAAACATGATGTAGCCTGTCTTTATAGTAGAAATAACAGGCTACTTTATTTGGATGACGTAAAGAAAATCTGTCAAGCCCAGTGTAATAAAGCATAAGGGAATGGCGGCGTTCATAGAAGTCTACCATTTGAATTTGATTTACAGGGTCTATGACAGTAAGCTCACGCATTTTGGTAGCCTTATGACGAATGTGGTATGCAAAAGGAATGCGTTTAAGACTCTTTATCTCGTTTCCTTTATAACTTATTTCGCCATCGTGTTTGAGTTTGTCGACGGTTGTATTAAACAAGAAAGCTATAATAGCAAGAACTCCGTCATTGCAATGCTTGTTCCATAGTAACTTCTTCCCCTGAAATCTTATTTGGTTCCTTACGAGAAAGCGATAAAAGTATCGGTTGCTGATAATAAATGGCAACTCGTAAGGCAGAACATCACTGAAGAGGACACGTTCTTTCTTGTATTTGAGTCTTATCTTTCTCCGCTTCATAACCACTTCTGCATTTCCAAGATACGTTTAATGGGAAACTCATACATCTTTCGTTGCTCCCATCTCTCTTTCATGTCTATTTTATCAATCTTGGCTTTCAAATTTGTCTTAAACTGATTATATTCCTCTTCTGTTGCGAAATCCTTACGATAAGGTTTTAATTCCTTGCGATGGAGATAATCATTAAGCGAATTGATTGCATCAAATTGAGTGATAAGATCATTACTATAGAATATTCCTGCCTTTACTCCTGACTTTGCATTTCTCAAGCGAATATTGCCAGTAATTAGATTTAATGCGTCTATGAGATCTCGTCTTGCACCTTTAATGTCAACCTTGCTTTTATTTTCAAAATGAGTAAAAGCATTGTCTATTCTGTTCTTTATCTTTTGCTTCTTATTACTGGACAAATCGTATCTTACATAGTCATTTGCACTTGTTGGGTCAATGAATATTTTATAACCAAGATAGTCAAAGTTATGCCTGTCGTGAGTTGTAACCAAATCAATTAACTGGCACTTGTCATCCGTTTTCGGTTTAAGGATAATACCGGATTCTGAGAAGAGTTTACATACGTCACTGTAATAATCATCAATATCCTTACTTTGACCTATTGACCTTACAATAAGGATAATATCGTCAACATAACGGACATAAAACATGGTTTCTTTTCTGTTGCGTAACTTGCGATCTATGTCTTGCATATATATTTCACTGAGCATGCTGCTTACGCCTATGCCACGGGGTACGCCTTTTCCAGAGGGTATTGCTGTAATACCTTTCTCTACCTTTATCCTTTCAAACTCTTTCAAGATACCCTTAATGAAAGCGAACGACTTGTAACTTAGTAGCGCACTCCCTTCTATCTTGTTCATTAGTTTGTCCTGTGGTATTGACTCGAAAAATTTTGAGGCATCAGTCCTTATAAGATAAAAAGGCATTTTGGAATTTAAAAGAGATTTCAGAGCCGTCATTATAGTATGACGATCATACATTTTTACATTAAAAGTCCGCTTAAGATTATGCATCAATTGTGTTATGGCGAATTGAGTGGAAAGAGATACAGTGTTAAGAGTGAACTCGTCATGACCTTCATGCGTATGATGAGTCATAGTCATCCGAAACATTGGAGAGTTTATTTCTTCTGCAAGTTCTTCCATATTGATGTCAAGTTGCTCCTTCTTCTCATTGAAGAGTCTATCCAACTCAAGATTCCAATACTTCAGGTTTTCCTTGTCCTTATCTGTCCAATCTGATTTCTTTTTCTTCCGTATTTCTGAAATATTTCCTCTAACATCTTTGATATCAGTTATAGCATTTTGATAGCCTTCCGATAGCCTTTTCACATCAATCTTACCCTTTCTGTTAAGAAGATTGAAGATGGTGTGAAAGTTTGAAGCTGAAAAAGATTGGTCAAGAGTGGACATCATCGAAATTATTTGTTTTCTTGATTTCCCCTTTCTACATATTCAAGTAGATTCTTCAGATAATCCGCCATCTGCTGAATGTCGCTCATCTGCTCGGGATCTAGGCCAGCTGGCTCGAAGTGCATAACATCATTGCGAGCCTCCCGAACCTTGTTTAGTTGCTTAATGAAGTATGTACGGTCAACTGTACCAAGTCCGAGCTTATCCCAGTATATAGGATTCTCAATTAGACGTAGGTATTCTCCAAATGTAAGGTCATCGATGTTTTTAACTAACCTATCATCCTGACAAATTTTCTGAATATCTTCAAGTAAGAATTTACCTTCCATTAGCATCCGAAGGTGATTTTCAATCTGTTCTAAAAGGACAAATGGCTTAGTCCAGCGAATATACTGCTCAGAAATATCTGCCGTCGTTACAATGCCACATAACTCTTTTGTAGTATTGACGACAAAGGCAAAGTCATTAGCCAATATCTTATCTATGGCATCCAAAAGAGGGGTCTCTAAAGAAAGAATAGTAACGGCTTTCTGCATATAATCATTAACCTTTTCTCCTTTTACGCCATTAGCAATTGCAGTTCCAATGCTTTCCCATGTTATTGAACCAGAAATGTTCCGCAGGTTGTTTATAACGGGCAATTGTGAATACTTGTGCATTTGCATAATGGTAACCGCCTTGCTCAGATTGTCTCCTGGTGATACATATAGAGGCATATGGGTAGCTGCTTCCAGTATTTGAAGCTGTTTAACTGGAGCCTCATCACCACGCCGCATGGCCAAAGGTTTAGGCACAAGATTAATTGTGTTATCAACCCATACATCAGTATAGAATGGCACTGCTACAATATTATGCTCCTCTAAATATTGTTTTACCACGGCGTTGTTTTTTGTAGAACGACGACGAAATCCAAAAGCCTCGAAAAGTTGGCGTGGAGTTATAGGTTTCTTCTGCTGGGTCTTTGTTATTTCCTCAACCAAAGCATCTAATGATTGTCTATCCATATATTGCTATTTGAATAAATCTTATTGTATGCAACGACTTCATTAAACCTCTTAATACTTTATATCTGGATTCAGCCAAAAATTGATAATGTAAATATCTTCTTTAGAAACGATTTGACAACTTATAACTATTTTTTAAAAATTACAAACTTGCTTTTCTATTATTGAAATTGTCAATAACTTTTTTGTATGGATTTAGAGGTAATCCGAAACAGGGTAAGCTATTAAAGTAATCTATCATCTTATCAATTGCAGATGCTATCTCATCCTTCCCAACTATATCTTTGGCAATGCCATCAGCATACTTTTCTTCAGCTTCATCTCCCGAATCGTTTCCATTTTGTTTTGCTAATACATGGCCTAGTTCGTGTGCGATAAGGGCAAAGCATTCGTCATTAGTCAAATTCATCTTCTTGATAGTCTCTTGTAACTCATACAACTCATAAGGACTATTAGATGTATCTATTTGGAATGGCGAGTCCTTATCAACATTGTCTGGTATGTTTTCTCCTATCTGTAATTGGATGCCTTCTAAGCAAACATGAATAAGACTGGGATATTTTTGATTTATACTGGTTGCATACCGAGAGCAGAAATCAGAAACCAATTTTGAATTTCCTTTAGTAGACATGCTATATGTAAACAAATAATTAGGGCGTAAAGTTTGATGTTCCAATTTATAGGCGGTACGATGTAAAATCTTGTTTTTCACTGCAACCCAGTTTGTAAACATATGCTATCTTGCATAGGCATCAATCCAAACAAAGGAAACAGCCTTCCTTTGTTGGTCATTATGCTTTTGTTAATAACCATTGCATATTTCTGGCAACATTTAGCCTTTTCGTCCTCCTCGTAAACTGACAGTCCGAGTTTCTTTCTCCAGTTCTAAACAGAATTGTAACACGCAACTTTTCCTGGTTCTTCTCCAAAACACTTGGAGATGATTACGTGTGTAGTGACAACAGTGAGCCAACAATAGCTGGTCTTATACTCGAATTAGTAAAATAAAATTCTTCTATAATTTTAATGGATATATTTATATTAGAATGCATCATTTTACTGCTTATTTATATTTTATAACCTTAGCTGGATTACCTGCAATCATGCTTTTTGCTGGAACATTTTTAACCACTACACTTCCAATACCGACTATAACATTATCACCAATGCATATATCTCCCACAATATTGCAACTAGGAGATATGGTAACATAGTTACCTATTTTTGGCGCTTTACCATTTTTGTGACCTATAGTGACGTTATGAGACATACTAAAATAACTTCCAATGACTGTGTTACAATGGATAGCAACCCCCAAAGCAATGCCAAGGGCAGAAGTAGGGACCAATAATAGTATGCTCATTAATATCAAAGCATAAGATGTGTTTGTAAACTATTGCATAGAAAATAAGGAATGGCCAGCCAATATACTTATGCCAACCCAAAGTACACCAATGGGCAATACGGAAGTTCAGA
>Ga0256406_1005491_pt1 | contig 13505 bp, 11 predicted proteins | sample RumenRJG_03DNA_FD_185986 | JGI IMG/M metagenome (GOLD analysis project Ga0256406, IMG submission 185986) | Bovine rumen microbial communities from Lethbridge, Alberta, Canada - RJG_03 | ecosystem: Host-associated > Mammals > Digestive system > Stomach > Rumen | place: Canada: Alberta | collected...
CCTTGTGACCTTAGTCGATCGTAAGACAAGATTTCTTGTCGGTGGTAAAGCAGATGCTAAACGTGCAGCTGAAGTGAACAAAGTAATGATTGAATCACTTCAAGGTCATCCTATTAAGTCCATCACCTCTGATCGTGGTAAAGAGTTCGCAAAACACGAGGAAGTAACTGCAGCCTTAGATGGTGTTAAGTTCTATTTCCCTCAGCCTCACCATCCATGGGAGCGTGGGACTAATGAGAATACCAATGGGCTACTCCGAGAGTACTTTCCGAAAGGAAGTAACATAACGGATATCCCGGATGAGTATATACAGGAGATGTTTGATAAACTGAATCGTCGACCTCGCAAGTGTCTTGGATATAGGACTCCATATGAAGTGTATTATTCAGAGACGTTGCACTTGACTTGACAATTCGCCGTTTGCACTGATAGATATGCAGCGAAAATATGTGCAAGCACAAAAATGAGCTGTAACAGCTTATTCAACTGTTACAGCCCCTTTTACTTTTGTTCCATAAATGCTTTGACGCGGCGTCCGGCCCGAAAGCCCTGGACATACAGGTCTTTGATAGCCTGTTTATCTTTGGTTAATGTGCCCATGCCTTCAATTGATTCCGGGGCAATGATGAGCCCTCTGCCTTCGTCCTGCATTTTCTTTACCTTGTCATAGCCGGCATTATAGCGCTTATACTTTGCCCGCATGCCTGTGGCTGCTTTGGAATAGCCTCTGCGGTCCAGCCATCTTGCACAGAGCTCATAAGTCTTTGAATGCACGATGTGTCCATCCGGTTTTGTCAGAATCAGCACAATACGCTCACATCCATCCTGCAGTGCTTTTTCCACCGGTACCGGATCGGCCAGACCTCCGTCTACATATGGTACGCCGTCAATGACATATGGTTCATCCGCAATCGGCACACAGCAGGAAGCCTTCAGGGCATCATAGTCATTGCGCCGCATCCCGCGCTCACCCAGGGTAAAATACTTCGGTTCACCGGTAATGGCATTGCAGGCTACTGCCCGGTATTCACTGCCTGATCTGACCAGGGCATCATAGTCCAATGGATTTTCACCATCCATATTGAAAAGAGTGGAATACGCGTAATCCAGATCAATATAGTTATGGTGACGGATGAAATTATCGAGACTGATATATTCATGCCGGAAAATATAATCCGTATAGAAGACATAATTGCGCCCCATCTGGCCGGCCAGAGAACCGGCAAGGTTTGCACTGCCGGCGGAAACACCGATGCCGTAGTCAAAATGCACGCCATCATAAATACATCTGTCCATTACGCCGCTGGCAAAGGAACCTCTGAGTCCCCCGCCTACATCGATCACACCTGTTTTCATATTCCCTCCTCCGTCTGTTTAGACATTTTACCCAAGTCTGACAGAAAGAAAAGGAAACTGCTCTGTATCCTGTTTCAGATCTGTTTATCTGCATGATGCAGAAAAGACAGAAATGTATGAAAATACAGAAACAGAAACGGCAGAATGAGCTTTGAAAACCGGAAAATTTATAAAAAACGAAAAAGCCGGACTGTTTATCTGAAAAATCATGTAAAAAACAGGCTGATATCCGTTGACTGTAAAAGTGAGGAATTTTATTCTTTTGTTATATGCATTGAAACAGAAGAGGTGGTATGGTATGAGTTTCAAGGAAAGCAAAGTTGTCATTGTAGGATGCGGCAATGTCGGTTCTACAGCAGCCTATACCCTGATCAACCAGGGCTTATGTGAGACGGTTGTGCTGATTGATGTCAATAAGGATAAAGCATATGCGGAAGCGCTGGATATGACCCATGCGGTTTATTTCATGAACCGCAACATCAAAGTCATTGCCGGTGATTACAGTGACTGCAGGGATGCGGATATTGTGATTATTACGGCCAGTGCACCGATGCCCAAGGACAGTCATGACAGACTGAAGATGCTGGAACCTTCCATGAATATCATGAAGAGTATTGTCAACAGTGTCATGGCCAGCGGATTCAATGGTATTTTCTTAGTGATTTCCAATCCGGTGGATATCATGACGTATTATGTCTGGAAGCTTTCAGGCCTGCCGAAGAAGCAGGTCATCGGTTCCGGTACGAATCTGGATTCGGCACGTCTATGCTATGAGATTGCCAGTCTCTATGATCTTGATGCCAAGAGTGTGGAAGCGTATGTATGCGGGGAACACGGGGACAGTGAAATTGTCTTATGGAACACTGCAACCATCGGCGGCAAACGCGTGGAAAATGTCTTCCGTGACAATGAAGACCGTACCAGGGAAGCGACCAGGGAATCCCTCCAGCATCAGACCATTGAAGCAGGCTGGGATATCTTCAACCGCAAGGGCAATACATGTTACGGCATTGCGTCCAGTGCTGCTGCCATTGTAAAGTCCATTCTGTACAATGAAAACCATATTTATCCGGTAACTACCGGCCTGAATGGAGAATACGGCATTGATCACGCCTGGCTGTCTGTACCGGTCATCATTGACCGTACCGGGGCCAAGGAAATCGTGGAAATCAGACTGGATGAACATGAATCTGCAGCCCTCAAGAAGAGTGCCGCCATGCTGGAAAGCTTCTATGATGAGCTGAAGGTATGAGCCTGGAACGTTTTAAAAAAGCCCAGGAAGAGGACTATGAAACAGCACTGGCGGAAATCCGGTCAGGACGTAAAAGAAGCCATTGGATGTGGTATATCTTTCCCCAGATTGATGGACTTGGCTATTCTTCTACGGCAAGATATTATGCCATTCAAAACCTTGATGAGGCTAAGGCATATCTTCATGATCCGGTCCTTTCTGCTCATCTGAATGAAATCTGTGAATCGCTTCTTTCCCTGAAGAGAAGTGATCCTTACCGGATCTTCGGCAGTCCGGATGATCTGAAGCTCTGTTCCAGCATGACGCTGTTTGAACAGGCGGATCCGGATAATCCTGTCTTTGGCGAAGTACTGGATCGGTATTACCAGGGAAAACGGGATCAGAGAACATTGAATATTCTGAAAGAAAAATAAGAAGTTAAAACAAACGGCAGCGCATCAATACAGCGCTGCCGTTTGTATTACTTTCTGAGATTATCTGCCTGCTCTTTTGTGGAGGCCATGCCGCCCCAGCTAAAACCATAGAGTCCGGCAAAGCAGGACATCGTATATTCTCCATCCTTCAGCATCCACGCTTCCGGGGCGGCACCCTGAAAGAGGAAATAGAGTGTTTTTTCCTTTCATGGAACCGGCAGGTACCGGACCATAGAAACGATCCAGCAGAGTCCGCACCGAACTGCATATGTTATGCCAGTATACCGGGGAGCCGATGGCAATAACATCTGCTTCCTTCATTTGATGAAGAATAAAGGGAATAAGGGGATGAGTACAATATGCATTGTGCAGTGCACAATGCATATCATGAATAGTCATCAGAAGGATGAACAATCTCAATTCCGATCAGGCGCGCACAGGCCGCAGCCTGTTCTTCATTCATCCGGACACCTCTGAGGTTTTCAACATTGACGGAGAAGCTGGCAATACTGCAGGTGGACAAGTCGACATCTTTCAAAGAGGTTTCCAGGAATTCCGATTCGCGCAAACTCGTATTTCTGAAGCAGGTATATCTGAAGGAACACAGGGTAAAGGCAGAATGATCCGCCCGGCAGTCCTGCATGAGGAAGCGTTTCATCTTACTGCCGGAGAAATTGGCATATTCGGCAATACAGTCTCTGATTGAAACACTTTCAAAAAGCGAAGAAGAGAAATCACAGCCGGTCATCCTGCAGGAGCGGAAGGAACATCTGCGAAAGACGCATTCCTTCATGGAAATATTGGAAAAGTCACAGTGATTGAAGGTGACATCCGTAAAAAGAAGACCGCGCTGCTCCTCTGCCCAGCTCACACCTTCAAACTGGCAGGAGAAGAAACTGTGTTCATCGAGATCCCTGTCGACTGTTTCATGCCGGAAAGAAGCGTTTTCGCTGCGCATTTCATCCATGATATCCGCCATGGTTCTTTCCTGAAGGGGATCACGGAATATGGGCGGTGTGATTCTTTCATCCTTTCTTTCTTTCATATCTTATGGAATCCTTTCTTTCCGGACCATCATAGCAGATTCTAAGATACGTTAAAAAAGATCTGCAGCTGAGTGACAGGGTAAAGCGGAACAGAAGTAAGTAAATATATTTCAATGCTGACACAGAATGACACAAGCCATTTTTTTGGGGGGGGTACAGCTCATACAGAAGAACAGTATCTTTCTGCGCTTTGAGGCAATATTGGCCCAGGTGTGCACGACCGTCTGGAAATGACGAATGCCTGTCATTGACGAAACGTATTGAAAGCCCTTACAATAAAAGTGCTTAATTAGTCTAAGACTAGAGGAAAATTTATGGACAGCAAATGGAAATTTGAACTGCCGGCCGCAGGTTTGTTCATCGTTGCCATTGGACTCGGCCTTCTGGGGAAAGATAATGCAGGAAAAATGACGGTTGATATACAGCCGGAAGAACCAGAACAGAAAGAAGTTGAGCTGGGTGCAAAAGCAGCAGAAACGGGTACAGGTATTACGGTCACAAAAGCAGATGACTGGTCTTCAGAATTTGCCAATGAGTATGAGTCCTTCATGCAGAATAATGAAAATGATGAAGTGGTTGACTATATTGAACAGTCGCCGTACATCAAGACACTGTATGAGGGCTATGGCTTTGCGATATCTTACGGCAGTGCCAGAGGTCATACTTATGATATTGATGATCTGTATGCTACAGGAAGGCCGCATAAGCTGGCAAACTGCTTTACATGCAAAACATCGGATTTTACCGCGAAAGTACTGAATGAAGGCGACAGTGTCTATGCCATGGCGTTCGATGACTTCAAGAGTGAGGTACAGGATCCCTTCGGGTGCTTCCACTGCCATGAGAATACCCCAGGTGAGATGTATGTTACACATGGATATCTGGCCGATGCACTGGGAGATGATTTGAATACGGTGCCGGCAGCTGATCTCTCCTGTGCACAATGCCATACGGAATATTATTTTGATCCGGAAACCAAGGCAACAACGCTTGGATATCAAAGTCTGGATACAATGAATCCGGATGATATTCTTGCCTATGAGAATTCACTGAAAGATGCGGAAGGCAATCAGTTTGCGGACTGGGTGGATGAGTCTACAGGTACGCGCAAGCTGAAGGTTCAGCATCCGGAGTTTGAGACTTTCTATGGTGAAGGAAGTATTCATAAATCCATGAATCTGACATGTGCTGACTGTCATATGGCTAAGGAAAAAGCAAAAGATGGTACGGCCTACACTAGTCATTACTGGATTTCACCATTAAAGAGCGATACGATCATGAACAGCACATGTGCCAAGTGTCATTCAGATCTTGAAGCCCTGAAGACAAAGGTCAAGGAAATTCAGGATGAAACAACGAACCGGGAAACCGAAATCGGCGAAAAGCTTGTTGAACTTGATAATAAGCTGACAGATGCTGTCGCTAATGGAACAATGTCCGATGAAGATATTGCAGAAGTCCGTTCGCTTTATCGTGATGCCCAGTTCTACTGGGACTTCGTCTTTGTTGAAAACAGTGAAGGTGTCCATAACAGCAGCCTGACCAAAGAAACACTGGATAAGGCAGAAAAGCTGGCTGATCAGGCACTTGCCATGTTCTGAAACTGAATGCATTGGAAAATGCCATCCGCGAAGGTGGATGGTGTTTTTTCTAAGGGTAGATTATGAAGAAGGTTATCAAGTTTCTCAGATCCATGAAGTTCGGACTGATTCTTCTGGGATTGATCGCACTGATCTCTATTGCAGGAAGTGTCATCCCTCAGGGTGAAGAGGCGATGTATTATGTGCGCAATTATTCCAGTTATGGCTTACTGCTGAGATTACAGCTGGACCATGTTTTTACAAGCTGGTATTTTGTTGTGCTTGTCATGCTGCTCTGTATCAACCTTGCCATGTGTTCCATTCTCAGATGGCGCCGCATTGATCCGAAGAAAGAAATCAGCGCCGTATCTGAAGGCAAAGCAGATGTGCCGGCATCCCGGGAAGAACTGGCACTGATTGAGGATACATTGAAAAAGCACCACTGTCATAAGACAGAAACAGGCGGCGTGAAGGTCTATGAAAAGAACAGGTTCGGCAGATATGGTACGTTCATTACGCATCTAGGCATCCTGCTGACTGTGATCTTCTTTGCGCTGGCCATGTATACGCCGGTGGTCACAGATCAGACCTGCATGCCGAAAGACGCGATTACTCTTGATGACGGCACACAGATTTATGTGGATTCCTTCCACATTGAAGATCAATCCGGTGATCTGGATTATCGCAGCAAGATTAAAATCACCCTTCCCAATGGCACATCCAGCGGTCTCAAAGAGATATCTGTCAATCATCCTGCTGCATCAGGTGATTATAAGGTGTACCAGCAGACATATGGAACCATCGGTTCAGTAACCATAACAGATGATGATGGAAATACAGATCATATTTATCTTGAAGACAATGTGTTTCTTTCCAGGGATGGCCATACAGGCATCTACTTCAATGCCCTGTATCCGGACTTCAAGCAGGATGGAGATGACTTCTCTCTGATTACATCTGTAACCGGATCATATCCCAATCCGGTTTATACATTTAATCTTGTGGAATATAACAGTGAAGAAAGTGATGATAATGATCTGAAGATGACACCGATGCTTGCTTTCCCGGGGGACGATGTTGATGCTGGCGGTCTGCATTTCCATTTTGAAAAACCAACGGAATATCCCGGACTTCGCATTAAGAAGAGCAGCCGGATCATATCACTTCTGCTCATTCTGTCGTTTCTGATCATGACGATCGGATTTGTCTTAACTTTCCTCTTCCAGCCGGTACTGGTCGGTATCTATGAGGATGGCTATCATATCTACGGGAACAAACCGGAAGATGTCCGGATGATGATACATATAGCTTTAAAGAACAGGAGAGAATAATGGATTACTTGTTTTTTGCCGGGCTGATCGTCTATTTCATCAGTCTTGTCCTTCAGTTTATTGCAGGTGTCTGGAAGAAAGAAAAGCTCAAAAAGGATGCCTGGTATCTCTTTATGGCAGGTGCTGTACTGGCAACGGTATACCTTGTCATCCGCGGTATAAGGGCCGGCCGGCTGCCGATGTCCAATCAGTTTGAATTCGCCGCAACGTTCTCATGGGGTATTGCGATGATTCTCATTGTTATGCATTATGCCATACATGCGGACTGGATTACGACACCTGGTATTTTCATGACCTGGGCCATCCTGTTATATGCGGCCATGCAGCCAAGAGAAATTACAGACCTGATGCCTGCCTTAAGATCCATCTGGTTCGGTATCCACATCGGTTCAGCGGCATTTGCCTATGCTGCCTTCATGCTTGCCGGTGCGGCAGGCATCCGCTATCTTCTCATTCATAAAAAGAATCCGGGTGATGAAAGACTGGAGGAAATTGATTACTTTGCCTATCGTCTGATTGCTATCGGGCTTCTGCTTCTTACGGTAACCATCCTGATCGGGGCGGTATGGGCGGAAGAAGCCTGGTCAGCGTTCTGGACATGGGATCCCAAGGAAGTCTGGGCTTTGATCACGTGGATTCTCTACTCCATCTATCTGCATCTGCGTCTTTCAAGGAGGAAGAAGGGAGTATTCATGGCCTGGTATGCCATTATAGCAATACCGGTGGTGCTGTTTACCTTCATCGGGGTCAACACCCTGATGCCCGGCCTGCATTCCTATGGATGACAGTCATGCCTGTGCACTGCTGCAAAACTGAGCAGTGCACAGGTTTATTTTTTTCTAGATCGGGCAAGGAAACACGGGTTTTTAAAACCGTGATGAATTGGCCCTGACCGATGCATATTGTATAACATAAGTATGGAAAGGCACGATGAACGTCTTACACATGGCAGAATCTGCGTTTACAATTTGAACTGCCATATCGTATGGGAAATAAAATAAAGAAACAAAGTTCTCAATGACAGCGTTGAAGCAGATCTGATAAAGCTGCTGTATGACATCGCAGACGAAAAAGGCTTTGCAATCAGGCATGATGAGATCGGGCTGGATGATCATGTTCACATGCTTGTTTCGGCGCCCCCGAAGCTCTCTGTATCTACCATTGTCAAGTGCCTTAAAGGGACTTCTGCGTTTCGTCTCTTTCGAATGCATCCAGAGCTGAAAGCATATTACTGGAAGAAAGAAGACAGACATCTATGGTCGCCTTCCTGTTTCGTCGAAAGCATTGGCGCATCCAATGAACAGGCTGTTGCTAAATACATTGACGATCAGAGGGAAAAGGAACGCATGCATGACAAAGATTAAGAAAGGATTTGTAATCCGCCTTTATCCGAATGCCGAGCAGATGCACCAGATCCGCATGACTGCTGGAAATTTACTGATTTTTTACCCACAACGGTGCCTGAAAAGCCTTTTTTTCGGTGTTTTTCCCGTTCGACAAAAAGAAAAATGACGCAAACCCATCTGGTTAGGTTTACGCCATTGACCGCATTGTTATGCGATTTTTCTTCGTGAGCGATAACAAAATCAATGTCATAGTAACAAGACGTATCTCCATGTATATCAACGAATAATAAGGCATATCAAGGAATTGCTCCAGACTGTATAAGGCATTTTGAGGCAGTTAAAAGAAGAAATTAGTGATCAATTGTCCACCAATTGTCCACTAATTTTTTTGTTTCTACAACCAATAATTGCATTTGGCCAAGCAATTAGTCAGGAATCCAAAATTAATATGTGGTTTTAAAGGTACAATATGGAGCATTGTGAAATAGTCTTTTTTTAGTTTGCAAATTGATAGTAAAATGATCTTAGCTAGATAGAGAATGAATGGAAAATTGTTATGAGTGGATTTGATAATTTGTTATCTGAATTGCGCAAAGCAAATGCAGATAAAGTACAGCAAGGAACTCTATTCAAAAAATTAATGGCAATAAACATGATTCTGGCATCGATATTGTTGCAAAAAAAAGATATTAATGCTTTTCTACGTGGTAAAAAGCGTCTGTATATGACGGTAACACCAAGAATTGATGGTGATGAAAGCAAGTCGAAAGCTACTGAAAACAATGCTGTTTTATGTTCTATGGATAAAGAAACCATTTATGGTAAAGAACTTTATTCGTTAGAATTCCTATGATAAGCGGCTGTGGATGCGCTGATCCGGTCGGGAAGCCTCCGCTGCCTTGTTCAGGACACGTTGGAAAAGACAGACAAGACGAAGATCAAGGCGCTGATCGAAAAATAAGAAGGAAGAGGTATTTACATGGCAAACCTGTCACAACAGAAGCGTGAACGTATGCTCGCCTTTCTGGAAACATTAAAAACGAAAAATGCTGATGACGATGATACGCTACGTGCTATCGGTGAAATCGAAAATGAGCTGAATTCAAAAAAATACGGCCTTGTCTGGGAAAAGCACGAAGAAGCCGTTGATGTCAAAATGAAGGATTATATCCCCGTGTTTACGGAAGACCATGACCGGGAGATTACTGCCGCTCCGGGAGAGGACTATAACTTCCTGCTTGAAGGAGATAATCTGCACAGCCTGAAACTTCTGGAGAAGACACAAAAGGGCAAGATTGATATGATCTATATCGATCCACCGTACAATCTCGGTGGCGATTTTGTGTACGATGACAGCTACATTGAAAAGGAGGATGCATTTAAGCATTCAAAATGGCTTTCATTTATGCAGAATCGGCTTGCAGTTGCTAAAACGTTACTGACAAACTGCGGTTGCATCATGATAAGCATAAATGATTCCGAATATGCAAACCTTAAGCTTCTGTGTGATGATATCTTTTCAGATGAGAAATATCAGGGCACATTTATTTGGAAAAGTCGGCAACGAGCTGATAGTAGAAATGTAAACAATATTTCAATTGATCATGAATATATTCTCGTTTACAGCAGAGGAAGTAATTTTTCATTTTTAGGAAGGCAAAAAGATATTACCAAATATAAGAATCCTGATAATGATCCACGCGGACCGTGGGCAAGCATCGATCTATCAGGTCTAGCTGATGCATCAAGACGCCCGAATTTGCATTACGACATTGTCAATCCGGAGACTGGTGTACATTATCCTCCTAATCCCAACAGGGGTTGGTCAAAGAGCAAAGAGACCTTGAGCAGAATGATTGAAGAACAAAGAATATTGTGGCCATCATCTCCAAATGGGCGTCCTCGTGAAAAGAAATTTCTGAATGAACTACAAAGCCAATTTACTGGATTTTCTAGCATACTGGATAGTGAAGACGTTGGCTATACAACTGACGGGACAAGGTCAATCAACAACGTTTTAGGAAAAAGAGCATTTAGCTTTCCCAAGAGCGTAAAATTGTTAAAGACAATGATAAATCAGATTCCAAATAAGGAATGCACTATTCTCGACTTTTTTGCCGGTAGCGGCACCACAGCTCAGGCCGTTCTCGAGCTCAATCAGGAGGATGGCGGCAACCGGCACTTTATTCTCTGCACCAATAATGAGAACGATATCTGCGAGAACGTGACCTATCCAAGAGTAAAAACTGTGATCACCGGTATCCGTCCGGACGGCAGCAAATACTCAGACGGCATCTCTGCGAATCTGAAATACTACAAGACCGATTTTGTGGCCAGAAACGAGGAGTATCTTTCTGATGCTCTCTTGAAGCACATTGCCGAGATGATCCAGTTGGAGAATGGCATCAAGCTGGATGGCAAAAGATATCTCATGATCTTAACTGATGAACAGGCGGATGACATATCTTCGCACTGGAATCAGTATCCTGATGTCAAGGCAATCTATCTCTCGAAAAATGTGCTCCTTACCACTGATCAGGAGACCCTCTTTGACAACATTCCGGTATACATCATTCCGGACTACTATTTTGACTTCGAGTTGCGGGAGGAGGGCGAATCATGGTAAACGGACTGACACTTGATCATGTCTTTGACTTTCAGGAGCAGGCTGTCCTGAAGCTGATCGACTTTACGACAAACAGCAACAGCAAGCAGACCATCGTTATGAAAGCACCGACCGGCGCAGGCAAAACGATCATTCTGATTGACTTCGTTGTCACCTATATGGACAGCGTGAACAAAAACACGGCGTTTGTCTGGCTCTGTCCGGGTAAGGGCGATCTGGAGGAACAGAGCCGGAAGAAAATGGAGAAGATTGCCCCACAGCGTGACACACAGAATCTTTTCGATGCTCTGCAGAATGGTTTCGCGCCGGAAAGCACGACGTTCATCAACTGGGAGCTTGTGACAAAACGAGGCAACACAGCTATCCGTGACAGTGAGCGCAAGAACCTGTTTGACCGTATCGCTGAAGCTCATCGCAACCATATTGATTTTGTCGTTATCATCGATGAAGAGCACTCGAACAACACAAGCAAGGCACGGGAGATCATAGACGCTTTTGCGGCAAAGAACATTATTCGTGTGTCTGCCACTGCCATCCAGAATAAGAAGTATGAATTCTTCGAGATTGATGAGCAGGATGTCATTGATGCCGGACTGATCACAAAGGCGATTTATGTCAATGAGGGCATTGAAGCAAATACAGATGTCGGCAACGACTATGATATTCTTCTCGATCTGGCTGATGCCAAGCGCAAAGAAATTGCTGCGCGGTATAAAGCACTCGGAAAAGATATCCGTCCGCTCGTGCTGATCCAGTTTCCAAGCGGACAGCCGGAAACAATCAAGGCTGTAGAGGATAAACTGCGCGAAATGGGCTACACCTATGAGAATGGTCTTGCCAGCAAGTGGATGAGCGAGGATAAGAAGGATCTTCCGGATGATCTGACGGAAAACAATGCAACGCCTGTGTTCCTTCTCATGAAGCAGGCAATCAGTACCGGCTGGGACTGCCCCCGCGCAAAGATTCTTGTGAAGCTCCGCGAAGGCATGAGTGAGCAGTTTACGATCCAGACAATCGGGCGAATCCGCAGAATGCCGGAAGCACACCATTATGACGATGACATTCTCGATTTCTGCTATGTCTACACGTTTGATGAAGAGTATAAAGCGGGTCTGCTTTCAAGTCTTGACAAGGCGTACGAGACCAGAAGGCTGTTCCTGAAGGAGAAGTGCAAGACATTCGCGCTGCCCAAGCAGATCCGTGACCTCGAGTATCACGGCCTCGGTGAACGAGAGGTCTGGTACAAGATTTATGACCTGTTCATGCAGAAATATCATTTAAGCACAAACCCGGATTCCGCTAAGAAGTTCCGCGAGAATGCAGATATTCTGAAGGGATCAGGTTATAAGATTGGAATCACGCTCTATGGACAGGCGCTACAGGGAACCTTCGTCCGGACAGATGCATTGCAGGTATCAGAGGCTTACATCCCAACTCAGCAGAAAGTTGATACGCACAAGGATGGCATCAAACTCCTGCATTGCACGGACGAGATCAAACAGACCATTGGCATGCCGACCGCGAAGGTGAAAACCATTCTGGAACGGCTGTTCCGCAAGGGACGCGCAAGCAACAAGAAGGTGCTATCTCTTGAGACAGCAGAATTCTACGCCTTTGTTATCAACAATGTACATCTGCTCAAGGAAGAATTCAGAGAAGCAGCTTCTCAACAGGGCGAGCGCAATATTCAGATGCACATGCCGGAACCAAAGGTATCGGATTTTCACATTCCGGATCAGGACTTCTTCAAGTACGACCCGGGTGTGAAGGAAGAAGTTGAATATCTGAGCAACGCTTATAAGGACTATACTTCCGGATTTGCCACCTCGTTGATCCGCAGTATGCCGGAGCAGCTGTTTGAGCAATATTGCGAGGGTCGTGACGATATAGACTGGGTCTACAAGAACGGCGACAGCGGTCAGCAATACTTCTCTATCGTATATCTGGATTCGCTTTGGCATCAGTGGCTCTTCTATGCTGACTATATTGTAAAGAAGAAGGACGGCACTGTCTGGGTAATTGAGACGAAGGGCGGGGAAGCAAAGGGCAAGGACAAGAACATCGACATTCAGATCGAAAACAAGTTCAATGCCTTCAAGTCATATGCGAATGCTCGTCATTTAAACTGGGGATTCGTACGGGACAAGGACAATCGTCTATACATCAACAACACTGTGTTTGCTGAAGACATGGCGGATGATCACTGGAAACCGCTAGCAGATATCTTTTGATATAGATGCCGCACTGGAGAAGTCTTCTCTGGCGTGGCTTCTTTATATGTTGCCGGGGTTATTTAATTTTTTCTTCTTTCTCCTAATGTAGATGTTTTGACGCTGATACCTTATCGGAAAGGGATGACTTTTTCAATTATTTGGATATTCTACAGGCTCCTTATTTGCCCAAATCCATGCCAGATGCCACAAAAAAAGGCTCTTCAGGCATCGTTATGGTTGAAAAAGCAGTAAATCTCCTTTGATCATGCGGGTCTAAGCTGTTTTGGTTTTCGGTTAGGAAGTGGGACCTGGATATCTGAGCACACAAGGTACACCATGTCG
>Ga0256406_1005492_pt1 | contig 13504 bp, 11 predicted proteins | sample RumenRJG_03DNA_FD_185986 | JGI IMG/M metagenome (GOLD analysis project Ga0256406, IMG submission 185986) | Bovine rumen microbial communities from Lethbridge, Alberta, Canada - RJG_03 | ecosystem: Host-associated > Mammals > Digestive system > Stomach > Rumen | place: Canada: Alberta | collected...
CGACAGCTCCATGATCGACAGGGAAGGGGACACCGTAGACCCGATGGACGGGCGCACCGTGAGGAAGGGCGAGGAGGAGGCCATCGGCATCACCGGGACCGGCACCGTCGCCGCCCTCTACGACGGTATCAAATCCGGGATCATCCCCACATGCCCCAACATCAACACTCCCGACGGGAAGCTCCACCTGATGAACGGCATCAACATCACATCGCACGATGTCGATGAGGCCGGGAAGGCCATCGGCGCCATGCGCGCAGGGTTCCTGACCCTCCTGCACGAGGCCGGCATGTGGACCGGCGACGTCAAGACCGCGTACATGTCGGGCGCCTCCGGCCTCTATGTCGATGCGGTCAAGGCCCTCGGGCTCGGCATGGTCGTCCCGGGCGCGACCCATCTGATCCAGTTCGGCAACACCTCCATCGAGATGGCCCGCAGGATCGCCATGGGGACCATCGACATGGAGTTCCTGAAGCAGTTCGCCCAGAAGCTCAAGGCCACCCATTGCATGTTCGCGACCTCGGAGACCTTCAAGCAGATCTACTCCATCGAGTACTCCGTCTGGTGCACCGGCATGCCGATGTCCATGTACGACGAGATGCTCGGGATCTACAACCTGCCTCCCCTGGGCAAGCCCTCCGAGAACGTATCGGTCGAGAGGAAGTGCATGACCGACCTCCCGGACACCGACAAGTGCCCGGTGAAGGTCATCGAGTCCGGTACCTTCCTGACCGCCCGCATCGACGGCTGCATCTACTGCAGGAAGTGCATGAAGGAATGCCCCGAGAAGGCCCTTACCATCGTGAAGGGCCCCTCCGGGTGCAGCTTCCGCGTGGACTCTGCCCGCTGCGGAGGCACGGCGTGCCGCCGCTGCGAGCGCGCCTGCCCTCAGAAGGTCCTGCACCTCGACGGCGGCAAGCCGACGGCCTGAACTGCATGGTCCGCAGGGACGGCCTATGCCGTCCCCCGACAAAGAATATAAATGGGTTTTCGATAAACCTAAACAGGAACTAACTTAGCCCGGGGCTTCCCGGGTTTCTTTATTTTCTATCTTCCAGCGAAAGTGAATGAAATGACAGAAGGCAAGTTTGAGGACCTAGGCATCTCGGACGCAGTTCTGAGAGCCGTCAGGTCCGTAGGATGGGAGGTCCCCACCCCTGTGCAGTCTGCCGCGATCCCCGCCGAGATGAAAGGCGATGACATTCTGGCCCTCGCCCAGACGGGAACCGGCAAGACCGGGGCATACGGCGCCGCCATCCTGAGCAAAACCGAGCCGAACGGGAAAGACCCGTCGGCCCTGGTTCTCGTGCCTACAAGGGAGCTTGCGACGCAGGTATCCGATCAGCTGAACGCTCTGTCGAAGTTCAGCGGACACAGGTGCATCCCCGTCTACGGCGGGGTCAACATCGAGAACCAGGTCAAGGAACTGAGCAAAGGGGCCGATGTGGTCATCGCCACCCCCGGGAGGCTCAAGGACCTCCTGGAGAGGAAGACCGTGTCCCTCAATTCGGTGCGCATCGTCGTGCTCGACGAGGCCGACCGCATGCTCGACATGGGGTTCGCCCCCAGCGTGAACATGATCCTCTCCAAGGTGCCCAAGGACAGGCAGACCCTGATGTTCTCGGCGACCATGAACGAGGAGGTCAAGAAGCTCGCCGTCAAGCATATGATAAACCACAGGGAGATTGAGATCTCCCCGGACGAGCCTACCGTGGACCTCACCGCGCAGTACTTCATCAGGACGACCCGCGATTCCAAGCGCGAGGAGCTGGCCCGCCTGATCGACGAAGGCAGCAAGATCATGGTGTTCTGCCGCACCAAGCGCAAGGTGGACTACCTCTCCAGGAAGCTCAAGCGCGACGATTACGTCGTCGGCGCCATCCACGGCGACATGCCGCAGAACAAGAGGGAGAAGACCCTCAGGGCGTTCGAGGACGGGGACCTCAGGGTGCTCATCGCTTCCGATGTGGCGGCCAGGGGCTTCGATGTCCCGGACGTCGACCTGGTGGTGAACTTCGACATCCCCGCTGAAGTTGAGACTTACATCCACAGGATCGGCAGGACGGGACGCGCCGGCAGGAACGGGCGCGCCATCACCTTCGTCAACAGCGACGACGAGGAGATGCTGGCCAAGATCGAGAAGGCCATCGGCAGGAGGATCGTCGAGATAAAGCCGACCTCCAAGCTCTACTACGAGGCGCCTGAGGCGCCCAAGGATGACAGCAGGACCCCCAAGAAGAAGGCCAAGGCCGAGAAGCGCAGGGTCTCGGCGCTGAAAGCGGCCGCCGAGGCCGCCATCAAGGCCGCCCAGGAATCCGGCGACCCGGAGATGAAGGCGACCGGGCGCACCCTGAAGGGCCAGCTTGACCGCGGCAGGAAGTCCAGGTCGGAGGAGGCGTCCTCCGCGCCCGCCGGCCGGCAGAAGGGGGCCAAAGGCAGGGCCGGGAAGCCCCAGGACGGGCGCCAGCAGGCCCAGCAGAGGCCTCAGAACGGCAAGTCCCAGATGCCGAGGCCGCAGGGCGTCCCCGCGCACCCCAAGGTGCTCCACAAGTACGTCAAGATCGACCGCGCCGCCCCTCCCGAGAAGGACATGTCCTTCGACAGGCTGGAGATCTCCGTGGGCTCCGACGACGGCATAGACCAGGACAAGCTCCTCGCCTTCGTCCTGAAGACCGCCGGGATCCGCCGCGAGGACGTCGGGAACATCCACGTCTACAACAGCAAGTCCAGGGTTCAGGTCGTCAGGTGGAGGTCCCAGGAGGTCGTCGACGAGCTCTTCGGGCACACCGTCAACGGCCGCCGCGTGATGGTCTCGAACCTTTCCGATAAGCAGTGAAAGGGCAAGGCCGGGGCGGAAGCCCCGGCCGATCTAAACTGTTTTCCGAGTGTTGTGTTTCTGTGGATTCAGAGCGGGGCTTCCCGCTCACTCCTCTTCCTCGAAGCGCCCGGTCAGGTCGTCTATGTAGATGTGCCGGCCCTTCAGCATGTCCGCGAGCTTCTGGGCGTAGTTTATCCTGCGGTGCCTCGGGCCGTTGTCTATGATGACCCACTCGGTGTTCGGGACCTTGATGGTCGCGACTATCTTCTTCAGCTCGGCCCACGGCTCTCCCTTGAGGGCAGGTATGTCGGGGGACCCGTCGGTGATCATTATGACGTAGCATTTCTGCTCCGGGTTCTTGCGCGTGTAATTGCGCATGTACTTGTCGAGGGTCATCATCGCCTGTCCCAGAGGCGTCGATCCTCCGGTGACGGTCTTGGAAAGGGCGTCGAAGATGGCCTCCACGTTGCGGGTGAACGGCACCGCGAGGTTGACGAGGTGCTGCCCGAAGGTGAGCAGGGCGACCCGGTCGCGGCGGACGTATCCGTCCTCCAGCATGGCGCGGACGGCTTTCATCGCCTCCTCGAGCATCCCGGTGTTGTCCAGGGAGCCGCTGACATCCACGGCGAACATGAACGAGCAGACGCTCTGCCTTATGCGGATGTTCTCGCGGATATCGCGGTTCTCTATGACCACGCTGAGGCCGTTGGGCTTCCTGGTCTTCTGATGGGGCGCCGCGGCGCGGATGGTCGGCACGATGGCCGGGTCCGAGGTCTTCCCCTCGGGGATGCGGAACCCGTGGGCGCGGCCGTTGCGGTCCCCGCTCTCGGCGCCCCTCGGTATCTGCCCGACGACGTTCCTGAGGCTGATGGTCTCGATGCGGTCGATCTCCGCGAGGTTGTTCTGCACATCGTCGAGGAGCAGGGTCATGACGTCCACATCGGGGATCGGGCCGTCATCGTCCTCTTCCTCATCCGATGATTCCTTCTCCGGTTTCGAGCCGTCCCCGTCGGCCTTGATCGCCTCTTCCTCGGCCTCCTTCAGGATCTCCTCGCTGTCGGTGTCGAGCTCTCCCGACTTCTCCATCCTGGCGACCTCGGCGATCTCCTCCGCGGAGATCTCCTGCTCGTCATCATCTGCATCGGGGGCGGCGTCATCGCTGTCGCCGCTGAGGCCCAGTTCCCTCTTCCCGACGGCCGGGAGCTTGGGGTTCCTTCTGTGGAGGAGGCACATGACCGAGGCGTCGCGGATGTCGTCGGCGGTTATCCTGTCCCTGCCGTCGAGGGCGGCGAGGTCCCTCGCGACCCTGGCGCAGGCTATGTCGCCGCGGTGCCCGACGGCGTTCATCTTCTTGCAGACGGTGACGATGTCGTATATGTCGCGGCGGGTGATCTTTATGCCGGGGATCAGCTCCCTGGCCCTCGCGATCCTCTCGGCCGTTCTCCTGTCGTCTTCGGAGAAGCGGGAGGCGAAGCCCTCCGGGTCCTCGCGGAAGGCGAGGTCGCTCTCGATGATGTCCGCCCTCGTCTGCGCATCGCTGTCCGCGAGGGTCGAGATGCAGATCTCGAAGCGGTCGGCGACCGAATCGGGGAGGTCCTTCTCCGCAGGGTTCATGGTCGCCACCACCGAGGTCCTCAGGGGATACTCGGCGGAGACGCCTTCCCTCTCTACCTCGACGCGCCCGGATTCGACGGCGCCCATCACGGCGTCCGCCGTGCGGGTGTCGAGGAGGTTGATGTTGTCGATGCAGAGGATGTTCCCGTCGGCGCGGCCGAGGATGCCCTCCTTGAGGTCGGTCCTGCCGTCCCCTATGGCCTTCTCGAGGTCCATCCCGCCGAATATGTCCTCATCGCCGGCGCCCGCCGGGAGATTGACGATGTCCCGGTCGGATATGCCGGAGAGGGAACGCACGAGCACGCTCTTGGCGGTGCCGGAAGGCCCCTTGATGAGGACCCCGCACAGGCTGTCGTCCGCCAGGAGGCACATCAGGGCGCGTTTGGCGGCGGTTTCGCCGCTGACGGCCGAGAACGGGTACTTCAGAGGTCCTGGAGACATTTGTGCACGTCGCTGATGTCGTAGTCGGGGGTTCTGTCGAACGGCTTCTTCTTCAGTCTGTGGCTCAGGACCAGGGGGGCGACCGCTTCGAGGTCGTCCTTGGTGACCTCGGTCCTGTCCTCGAAGGCCGCATTGGCCCTGGCGGAGCGGATCATGGTGATGTCCGCCCTGTGCCCTTCCATTTTGAAGTAGATGGAGAGGTAGGCCGCGGCCTCGATGAGCTTCCTGTCCGTCTTCACGCTTCCGAGCAGCTTCCTGGCGTTCGCGATGCTCTCGGCTATGCGCTTGGTCTCGTCGGCGTACCTGGCGGTGAACCCGGCAGGATCGCTGTCGAACTCCAGCCTTCTGGAGACGACGTCGGCGCGCTCGCCCATGTCCTTCTCGCCGACGACATCGACCGACATGCCGAACCTGTCCAGCAGCTGGGGCCTCAGGTCCCCTTCCTCTGGGTTCATGGACCCCACCAGGACGAACCTGGCGGGGTGGGTGAAGGACACACCCTCCCTCTCGACGTAGTTCACGCCCATGGCGGCGGAATCCAGGAGCATGTCAACAATATAATCTTCGAGCAGGTTGATCTCGTCGACGTAGAGTATGTTGCCGTTGGCGCTCGCGAGGATGCCGGGCTCGAACTTCTTCTTCCCGGTCTGCAGGACAGACTCGAGGTCCAGCGTGCCTGCGATCCTGTCCTCCGTCGCCGACAGGGGGAGATCCTGCACGGTCATGGGGACCTGAACGGTCTCGGGGGCCTCCTTCCCCGGGCCGTACTTCTCGGCGCAGTAGGGGCAGTACCTTTCGGGGCGGGCGGGGTCGCATCCGAACGGACATCCCTTTATGACCGTCCGCGGCGGGAGGACCTGCTCGAGAGCGCGGACCGTGGTGGATTTGGCGGTCCCTTTCTCCCCCTTGATGAGGACCCCGCCGATGCCGGGGTCGATTACGTTCAGGAGGAGGGCCCTTTTCATCTGGTCCTGTCCGACGATGGCCGCGAACGGGAACATGCTGGAATGCCTGGTTGCCATTGTATCGGGATGCGGACAGGGAAGCACTGATAAAAGGCATTCGGCACAATCCCCGTTAATTGGTTTTGATTAAGATGTTTAAGGCGTCCCGGGAAGCGTTCAGTCGCCCGGTTCGTACTTGGGGACCTTGGAGAGCGACGACTTCACGACGGCCGCCATGACGATCATCCAGAAGACCCCGAAGCCGATGAGGACGGCCCCGCCTATCTCCCCGACGAAGATGCCGAGCGCGATGCAGATGAGGCCCCACAGCAGGCCGAAGCCTCCGATGGAGTAGATCATGATCTTGTTGTCGTCCTGGACGTTGTCCGCGACCTCTTTGAGGACGGCAATGTAGTCCTCCTCGGTGAAGTACTCGCCTTTGCCCTTCTTCCTGGCCGCCGCCAGGTCGGTCTTGACGGTGCGGGTGATCTTCTTGGTCTTCAGCAGGGTGACGGCGGCATCGAGGAACATGGCGTCCGCCATGTCCGGGACCCTCTCCTTAGCCTTGGCGGCGTAGCCGTCGAGCCTGGGGTCGTACACGATATGGTCGCCCTCGTGGTCGAAGAGCATCTTCCTGGCGCTCTTGATGGCCTCGACGCCTTCCCACGCCTGCTTGTCAGCATCGTTCTTCTTGGTGATATCGAAGGTGTGGCCGCAGTACTGGCAGGTGGCCTTGGTGTGCGCCGCGTTCAGAACGCAGGTGCCGCCGCAGTATGGGCACCTGGTCTCCTCGATCCTGCGCTCATCACCCTCGGGCCCTTCCTTCTGCGGAGCGGTTCCCTCGGTCTTCGGTGTATCGCTGGTCATGATACTGCCTTCCTGGGTGCCCGATGTTAAATTGGATAAATAACCGTATTGCCGTGCTGGAATAATCGGGAATCGAAATCATACCGGTGCTTTTGTTAGATGCCCATTGCAGTCGTTCATCTTCAGTCTGTCTGAGAATCGCTGGAAAGCATTTCTCTGAACTGACAGAAACAGTTCGGTTCTGTACACCTTCCTTCGGACAGGATCACGAACAGGCCTGTGCTTTTACACTGACTTTTCCTTCTCACCATCGATCCCGCCTCCATTGCGGCTTCTGTCTATGACTGGGACTGCTCCGAATCTTCCAGCCAGATAATTGGCTGTGAACCGAAGGTCGGACCTGACATTGAAATCAAGGAGGGAATATAGCGAAGTGGCTCCGATGTTCGGGTCCCTGGCAGTGAGCCAAATCTGATCGCGCCTCATGTTGGTTCTGTCGGGTATCGCTGCATCATGGGTCGTGAATATCAATTGGGCGCCGTTCGCGTTATCAGCTGGGTCTGTGAACAGGCTGATGAGATAATCCACAATGGCCGGGTGGAGATGCTTCTCTATCTCATCAATGATGACGGCTTTGCCTTTTTTCAGTGCATCCAACCAATATGGGATGAGGCTTAACAGACGTATAGTTCCGTCTGATTCCTCATCTTCGCTGAGTTCATGGGTCCTTTCTCCCTCGGAACCGCGGATTATGTGTGTTATGCCCAGCATTTTCACAGTTACGATGTCTGTGCCAGCGCTCCTGATGCGTAATCCTTTCTCAATCTCCCGGATATCGGATATTCCGATATCCGCTGCGGACAGCATCTTCACAACTTCTTCTTTCAGTTCCAAGATCTTTTCATTCGATGCATGAGTCTGGCTATTAACAATCACGAGGCTGTCTGCAATCCAATCAAATGGAATTTTCGTTACAGGGATCTGGAACTGGGAGCATTTGGACAGGAACAGCGAATTGGGGTTCACCAGGTCTTTTATCATCTCCATCCTGGCTCTGTCTGTTTTCGATGTGTTCGGGAAATCTATTTTCTGGCCGCTGCGCCGGAAAACGATCTTGCTCTTGCATCTCAGGGTCTCCTCCTCTATATGATCCTCGAGGACAGAGAAAGAGTACGCATATTCCATGCCGTTCGATATGAACCTGATTTTGAATTCGGAGGATCTGGGTTTCGCATTGTCGCAGAAGGCGAATCCAGGGCAGGAGATCGGTTTCTTTTCCGAGTAGTTTCCTGAATCCAGTACCATTTTTCTCAAGAAATCGATCGCCTCAATGACGGCACTCTTCCCGGATGCGTTTGCTCCGAATATGCCTGCAGTCGGAAGGCAGACTTCTTTCCCGTTTCTTATCAGAGATTCTTTGTTCCTGCGGTCTTTGGTATATGCTTCCATTGAGAGCGTGCATTCGTCTCTGATCGAACGGTAGTTAGAGACAGTGAAATCCAAGAGCAATTCAATCACTAAAACGATTCAAACGCTTAATCAGGAAGATAAATGGCATATCTCAAACAAAATGGTTGTTTTAAAACGCAATCTTCGTTTGATAAGCATTTTTGGATTCGCATGCTGTCACTCTAAAGACATTTCGATTCAAAAAGCGACCCGCCGATCCACAATCGCAACAACGAGATGCAAGGAGAAGCTTGAGGACAGCGATTAGGATGCAACTGCACAAAAAGACCGCCGTATCTGCGCGGTTTATGCAGATTCAGGGAGATTGAAGTAAAGGATGAGTGCGGAAGCCGGGATTCGAACCCGAGTTCTAACCTTGGCAAGGTTAAGTGATAACCAACTACACTACTTCCACAACTGGCTTCCACATCTGCTTAATGGATTTAAAGCTTTTGAAGGCCCGCCGGGGCGGGCCCAGTTGTGCCAGATGCCCGGCTGTCAGTTCTGGTACAGGAGGCGGTCCCTGAGCACCGGCTCGCTGGTGACGTTTATGCCGAGCTTCCTGAGGACCGATACGTCCTGCGGATAGAGTATGACCGAACCGTGCAGGTCGCAGCCCCTGAGCCTGCCCAGCTTGGAGAACGCCCTGGCGGACTCCTCGGATCCCTCGGAGCATATGGAGAGCGCCACCAGCATCTCGTCCGCGCGGAGCTTCGGGTCCGTCCTGAGGACGTTCTTCTTCAGCCCTTCCACCCGTTTCAGGACCTCCGGGGGGATGGGGTTGAAGCTCCCGTCCACCCCCGCGAAGACCTTCACGGAGTTCAGGAGCACAGCGGACACCGATGACAGGTCCCCGGTCGCCATCCCGGTGACCACCGTCCCGTCCGGGAGCTCGATGCCGGCTATCGACGCCCCGGTCTCGGACGCCCTCCTCCTGACCTCGCGGTAGAGGAGGAAGCTTTCCGGCGAGGTCTCCGCCTTCTTCATCAGGAGGTCGATCCTGGAGACCGTGGCCGCGGTCGCCTTCCCGTTGAGATGGTCGGCGGCCGCATGGAAGTAGCGCCTGACGATCTCCCTCCTGGACGCTTCCGATACGACCTTGTCGTCGACGATGCAGAACCCGACGGTGTTGATGCCCATGTCCGTGGGGGACCTGTAGGGGGATTCGCCCATAACTCCGTCAAGAATGGTCTTGAGGACAGGGAACGCCTCGATGTCGCGGTTGTAGTTGATCGCGCTCTTCCCGTACGCCTCCATGTGGAACGGGTCGATCATGTTGACGTCGCCCAGATCGGCCGTGGCCGCCTCGTAGGCGAGGTTGATCGGATGGTTCAGCGGGAGGTTCCAGACCGGGAAGGTCTCGAACTTCGCGTATCCGGACTTGATGCCCCGCTTGCCGTCCTGGTATATCTGGGACAGGCACACTGCCATCTTCCCGCTGCCCGGCCCGGGGCCGGTCACGAGCACGATGGGCATCTCCGTCTGCACGTAGTCGTTCTTCCCGTACCCTTCGTCGCTCACAATGAGCGGGGTGTTCGTCGGGTAACCGGGGATGGGGTGGTGGAAGTTGACGTTCATGCCCCTGTCCTTCAGCAGCCCGGCGAACTTGTCGGCCGCCGGCTGTCCGGTGTACATGGTGAGGACGAAGGTGTCCGCTTTGATCCCGTATCCGCGGTAGAGGTCGGCCATGCGGAGGGCCTCGAGGTCATAGGTGATGCCGATGTCCCCGCGGACCTTGCTCTTCTCGATGTCGTTGCAGTTCACGCAGATGACCGCTTCAAGCTCGTCCTTCATGGTGGACAGCATGCGGATCTTGCTGTCGGGCTCGAATCCGGGCAGTATGCGCGCCGCATGGTAGTCGTCGAAGATCTTGCCCCCGATCTCCATGTAGAGCTTCCCGCCGAACCTGCCCAGTCTGTCCCTGATCTCCTGGGACTGCAGCCTGGCATATTTCTCGCCGTCGAAACCGATTCTGCTCATGTGAAACGACCTGGGATGGCTGAACGGCGATAAATCCCCATCGGGGCCTTCCGGGGAATGTCAATAAAGAAATGGGCGGAGATGCTTGCCCCCTGCATGGACAAGACCAATCCCATGCGCATCCTCGACCGCGCGGGCGTGGCATACGAGGTCAGGGATTACACAGCGACGGGCGCGGTGTCCGGCCCTGAGGTCGCCGCCGCCCTGGGCGAAGACCCTTCCGAGGCCTTCAAGACGCTCGTGACCCGCGGCAAGTCCGACAGGATGTACGTGTTCGTTTTGCCTGTCGCGAAGGAGCTCGACCTGAAGAAGGCCGCCGCCTCGGTGGGCGAGAAATCTGTCGAGATGCTGAAATCAAAGGAACTGCTGCCATCCACCGGGTACGTCCACGGGGGATGCTCTCCCCTGGGCATGAGGAGGCCGCTGAGGACCGTCGTGGATTCATCAGTATCCTCATTGAACAGGATGTACTTCAGCGCGGGGCGCATCGGGCTGCAGATCTGCATGGACCCGAAGGACCTGCCGAAGGTCCTGGAATTCGCCGTGGCGGACCTCTGCCGCTGAATGATAGGCGGGGGACCTCAATCGTCCCTTTCGATGACCCAGACCTTCACCCTGCGGCTCTTGAACTCGGTCTTGGGGACATCCTTGAGCATGCGGTTCCCGAAATCGCGGTGGACCTCGACCACCGAGGAGTCCCTGCCGATCTCGATCTTCCCGATGGCGGCGTCGATGATGTGCCCCGATCTCATGATGAAATCGGCGAGCGCAACCTTCCCGGCCCCGTCGGCCTTCCCGATGTCTATGCCGAACTTCACCATGCCGAACGGGTCGGAGAGCTGGTCGTAATCGACGACCTTCCTGATGGTGTCCTTCGAGCCCTCCTCGGCCTCAGGGACCTCCCTCTTCTCGATCTTCAGGCCGTCCACGCGGCGTTCGAACTCGCGGATGAGGTGCTCCTCCTCCGAGGTGACGAACGACACGGCGGTGCCTTCCCTGCCGGCCCTCCCGGTCCTGCCGATCCTGTGGATGTAGGTGTGCAGCTCCTCGGGCATGTCGTAGTTGATCACGTAGTTTATGTCGTCGATGTCCAGGCCCCTGGCGGCGACGTCGGTCGCTATCAGGAGGTCGGTCTTGCCCTCCCTGAAGTCGTCCACGGCGCGCTCCCTGTGCCCCTGGCCCATGGACCCGTGGAGGGCGACGACCTTGTAGCCGTGCTCCTGCAGCCTCTCCTCCAGGGTGTCCACCATCTTGATGGTCTGGCAGAAGATCAGCGCCCTGGGCTTGTCGATGTCGATGATCCTGGTGAGGGCCCAGGACTTGTTCCTCCTCCCGACGGAGATGTAGTACTGCCTGATGTTGTCGAGGACTATCTCGTCCTTGGAGACGTCGATCTCCTTGGGCCTCTTCATGTAGTCGGAGGCGAGGTTCTTGATGTCCTCCGGCATGGTGGCGGAGAACATCATCATCTGCCTGTCCTTCGGGCAGGCGTTGAAGATGTACTCGATGTCATCGATGAACCCCATGTCGAGCATCCTGTCGGATTCGTCCATGACGATGACCTTTATGCCGGAGAGGTCGAGGTACTCCCTGTCGATGAGGTCCCTCACCCTCCCGGGGGTGCCGGCTATGACATCGGCGCCCTGCTCGAGCTCGTCCACCTGCTTCTCGATCTTAGCGCGGCCGTCGGAGCCTCCGTAGATGGGGACGCAGACGTGGCCGCTGTACTTCGCCATCGCCGTCAGGTCGTCGGCCACCTGGATAGCGAGCTCCCTGGTGGGCTCGAGGACGATCGCTCCGGGCTTGGAACCTCCCGGCTCGGTGACCGAGAGGATGACGGTCCCGAAGGCTCCCGTCTTACCGGTGCCGGTCTGGGCCTGCGCTATGATGTCGCGGCCCTCCATGCCGGCGGGTATGGCCTCCTCCTGGATCGGCGTAGGGGCGTCCCATTTCATATCGGCTAGGGCTTTGGCGACATCCTCGGACACTCCGAGGTCGAGAAACTTGGAATCCATATGTTCAGCTCCGGTAATCAGCCTGCGACGGCCGCAGACAAGCTCTGTTATCGGTTCGGGATAGTTTCGGGGCTCATAAAAACGTATCCCAGCAGGCCGATGGTTAAGTGACATGGAGATTATTATATATGACGGGACGGACGCGGCGGTGTCTGGCACATGCGGATCGTTCAGCTCGGTCAGGCCCGGGGCGCGGGACGGCCGCAATATCCTGGAGGAACAAGGCCTGCCTTCCGGGATTCAAAATCAATATAACGGTCCCGTACCGTTAAGGGGCCTATGGCGAAGTACGAGTGCACTCTGTGCGGATACATTTACGACGAGGAAGCGGGGATCCCCGCCGACGGGATACCGGCAGGGACCAGATTCGAGGACCTCCCGGACGACTGGGTCTGTCCCGATTGCGGCGCCGGCAAGGACATGTTCAAGAAGATCGAAGAGTGAACATGTCGAAATACGTCTGCACTATGTGCGGTTTCGCATACCGCGAGGAAAGGGGGTTCGCCCCTTCCGGGTTCCCTCCGGGCATGCCCTGGTCCGATGTCCCGGACGATTGGAAATGCCCCATGTGCGGGTCACCGAAGAACATCTTCCGCCTGTACTCGGACGAGCGTTTCGAGTGATCCCGGAACATAGTATCCGCCGGTATCCTTACGCCTATCATCCAGCAATGGACTGCTTCAAATACCGCGTAACCGATTACCGGACACTATGTCTGTCATAGCTATCGTTTCCAGCCCCCAGATCGGTGCGAACACCGACATGATGGTCCAGGCGGCCGCCGAGGGAGTCAAATCCGTCGGGAAGGACGTCAAGATCTACTACATCAACAAGATGAAGAACGCCCGCCCCTGCCAGGCCTGCGATTTCTGCAAGGCCAAAGGCCAGGGGTGCGCTGTCAAGGACGACATCAAGGAGGTCCTCGATGCTATCATCGACTCCGACGGCGTTATCCTCTCCGTTCCTGTGTACTTCGGACAGCCCTGCGCTCAGTACAGGATGTTCGAGGACAGGCTCTACAGCTACCTCAAGGGAGACTTCAGCTCCATCTGCGCCCCCAAGAAGTTCGCCGTCTTCACCGCCGCAGGCACTGCCGGCGCCGACACCCTCGCCGACGAGATCGAGAAGAGGATGACCGGATTCTTCAAGTTCGAGTGCATCGGAAAGGTCGCGGCCATCACCAAGAACGACAAGAAGGCCGTCGAGAACAACGCCGACATCAAGGCCCAGTGCAAGGCCATCGGCGCCAAGTTCTGATCGGATAAACGCTTTCACGGGAGGGGTTTTCCCTCCCCGGTTTATTTTACATTGATGCTGTGTCCGGATGGTCCGGTCCGGCAGATCTCCGATACGATTTCGGAAGAAGACCCAGATGCCCGCCGAAGGCAGGCATCGCATGGTAAAAGGACAGATGCCGGAAGGCCGGGTCTCTCCCC
>Ga0256406_1005494_pt1 | contig 13495 bp, 8 predicted proteins | sample RumenRJG_03DNA_FD_185986 | JGI IMG/M metagenome (GOLD analysis project Ga0256406, IMG submission 185986) | Bovine rumen microbial communities from Lethbridge, Alberta, Canada - RJG_03 | ecosystem: Host-associated > Mammals > Digestive system > Stomach > Rumen | place: Canada: Alberta | collected...
GAATAAGTCTAATTTTTGCATTTGTAGAAGTACAAACTAGCGTAGAATAGTGGTTAGAGTGTTTTACATCATACATAATTCTAGCTAGATCGTTTCTTGAATTAATTTTGACTTGAAGTAGTGGGTTATTATCAATAAAATTGCTTGAATCTTTATCTATTAAATTTTCAATAATAAGATTATTAGCAACTTCAAGATTGCCCGTTCTATCATCAACTCCAATCCAAGCATAAGTTCCGTGGTCAACAATTACATGACCTTTGAAGTCATCAATATTTCTAGCAAAGTTTTTTGTTAAATGAATGTCTTCCATGCTTGCTTTTGCACTTCCAGCAGGGTGGTTGTGTTCAATGTAAATTCCATTTGCCCCTAACTTATACTCACGCATTTTAATTTCTTCAAAACCTCTAAAATCATTCATTTTTCTATTCTTATATCTATCTTTAAAAATAAATACTGCATTTGGTAGCCTTGATGTAAACGATTCGTAGCCAACAATTTTATTATCCCTTGTATAAATTACTCTAAAAGTCTCAAATAAAGGATTTCTAAAGATTTGACAAATATTTGCTAAATCTTCTCTTGAATGTATTTCTACATTTCTTAAATCTAAATATTTTTTCATATCTTCCATTTGAGGAACACCATTTAAAATAGTTTTAACTCTTAAATCTGACATTCCTTTTTAGCCTCCTCTTGCAATTGTTCTACGAGGTAGTTGATTATTGCATTATCAACATCATTGATGTTTCTTAGACAAGTAATTAATTCTGTACTTTTGTCATCCAACTTAACGAAATACTTGCAAACAATAAATTGGTAAATAAGTAACAAGCAGTGTTTTAAACTATCTAGATATATGGGAAGATATTTTCTATAAAACTTCATTTCATAGATTTTGTAATCTAGTAAAACCTTGAATTCATCTTCAGACATACTTAGATCATCTAAAAACTCATAATTAGTTAAGTCTTCATCAAAATCAATAATCTTGCTTTCTGCTTTAGCCGAATGATTTAGAATTTGCTTTGTTCTCATTTTTATTAGGTCATCAAGTGAATTAAAATTCTTTAAATAAGCTCTAACTTTCATTGCATTTACTTCAATAGGTTGCTTGCTATATGCAGTAAACCAAGGAATAACTTTAGCAATTTCTCTGTAGTTTACATGTACATTCTTATTTGAGAACTTTTGAACAAAATCATAATTGCTGACCGATTTTTCTTTTGTATCGTTATTTGATTTATCTTTGGTAACATTATTAGTTTTAGACTCAATTTTTTGAAATTGTATCTTGCTAGGATCAAAGTCTTTATCACTTTTTATTTTGCCAGATGCCTTTAATTGAGATTTAATTTGGTCTAAAACCGATTTTCTTATATCATCATTAGTAATTTGATTAGATACTTTGTTGAAAGTCTTATTTTTGATTTCAAGCCTCTTTCTATTTTGCGTGGAATCATTCACTTCGTTGTTAGCTGAACTATCAACTCCAAAGCTTTCTCTAGTATCTGAATCATAAAAATAATTAAGATTCTTTGAGGAAAGTTCGTCTTGCTTTTTTGAACTTTGCTTTTCATCATCTCTAGAATCTTCAAATGTTTGATTAAACATTTTGTTTCTCCTTTCTTTTAAATTAAGGAGCCCGAACTCTTTTTCTTGCTAGCAATTATAGGATAGCACGGATTTTTAAAATTTCTTTTTTAGGATTGAAACAATATAGAAAAAACTAGTAATTGATTGAAAAGGATTGAAATAGATTGAATTAGATTGAAATTATTTGAAACAAAACTTTTGTAAATATAAAAATAAAAGAAGAAAATTAAAATTTATTTTGCAATACTTTATTTCTTTAATTATTACATATTGATTTAGTCTGTAGCCTAAGCAAAACAAATATTTGAGGGTTTACTATTATTGCGATTTGTGATAGAATAAAGTCGAAAAATTAGAAATGAAAATATTTGGAGGAAAAAATTGCAAGACTTTGAAAATATTAATTTAGGTAGTGATTATGATATTTGTTATGATAAAATAAAAGAACTAAGAAATGGTGGCATGGAGTGGTCGAACATAAAAAATGCAATTATTTCATCAAGTTCATATTTTGATTTTGTCTTCTCAAATATTCCTGATTATAAAGATAAACTAGATGTTATGATTAATCAATTAAAATATATTGAAGATAATGCAAAACAAAATACTGGGTATATATATAGTGATGATGTAACAAACGACATAAAGGTAAGCTCTAATCCTAATAGTGCCTGGCAAAGATTTGATGAAAAATGTTTAAAACAATACGGCTTAGAAACTGAAGAAAATTGTAGAAGTAGTGCTGTTAAAATTTTGGAAAGATTAAAATTAGAATCTTATAATGAGGAGCCAGGCAAAGGATTGGTAATGGGATATGTACAATCAGGAAAGACTATGAATATAGAATCAGTTATTACTTTAGCGGCAGACTATAATTTTAATGTTTTTATTATGCTATCAGGTACAATTGAAAACTTAAGAATGCAAAACTTAAAGAGACTTCAAAATGACATTGAATTTTCCAAAAATTCAAATGTACAATGGAAATTTTTTGATAATATTAAGGATCCAACTGCAAATATTGACGGAATTTTGAACAATAACAGAGCAAGAATAGTTACTGTTTGTTTAAAAAATTCAACAAGATTAAAAAATATGGAAAAATGGCTAAATAGTACATCAAATATTACTAAACGAAAAATGAAAGTGATATTAATAGATGATGAAGCAGATCAAGCAAGCTTAAATACAAAGAAAATTGAAAAAGAAGAACAATCAAAAATTAATGAAGAAATATTAAAAATAGTAAATAATAAAAATTTTTGTGCCATGAACTATATTAGTTATACTGCAACTCCATATGGAAATTTTTTGAATGAAAGCAGTGTAGAAAGTTTATATCCACAAAACTTTATTATATCATTACCAAAATCAAGTCAATATATTGGTCCAGGAGAGATATTTGGAATTAGAAATGATGAAAAAAATACAGATGGATTAAATATTATTGAAGAAATAACTGATGAAGAGTATGAAAATTTAAGAAAAATGGATGATATAACATTTGTTTTTCCTGAATCATTAAAAAAAGCTCTTTGCTGGTTTATTTGTACACTGGCAATTCAAAGAAAAAGAAACTCAAAAAAGCCGGTTACGATGTTGATACATACTGATAGTAAAACAATAGTTCATGCAAAAACTAGAGAAATTATAAAAAAATGGTTATTAGATAACATACATGAATTACCTAATATGTGTCAAAAAGTCTATGAAGAAGAAATCAAAAAAATTACTAAAGAAGATTTTCTTGAAAAAATGCCAAATTATAATCTTGATGGCAAACATAACATAGAAGATTATCCAAAATACGAAGAAATTACTGATGAGATAAAAGAGATATTAGAAAATGGAGTATCTGCAATAAAAGTAGATAACGGAGATTTAAAATATCATAAAGGAATTCATTTGGTAATTGATAATAGCGATAATAGAGGTGGATATGATGAAAATAATGACTATATTAGATTGTCTTATCCAGATGAAGATAAAATTGATTTTGCAGTGGGTATTATTGCAATAGGAGGAAATACATTAGCAAGAGGTTTAACATTAAATGGATTGACCACATCTTATTTTGCTAGAAATGTTAATCAAGTTGATACATTGCTCCAAATGGGTAGATGGTTTGGATATAGAACAGGATATGAATTATTGCCTAGAATATGGCTAACAGATCTTTCCTTAGCAAAATTTAGAGAAATAGCAGATATAGAGGAAAGATTAAGAGATGATTTAAAAAAATATGATTTAGGTGTTAAGCCTTCAGAATATGCACCTAAAATTCAAATGTCATATATAACAAGATTTTCATTATCATCAAAGAATAAGATGCAAGGGGCAATTCAATCTGGAGCAAATTACGAAAAGGTTGATGATCAAACTGTAATCTTTAAAAAAGACAAAGAGGTTCAAAAAAATAATTATGAAGTAACAATCAACTTTGTTAATGAACTTGCTTCAAATTATAAAAAATTCGATTCTAATGATGGTAATGTCATATTTAATAAAGTTGATTATATGTTTATAAAAAACAACTTACTTGGTAAAATGAAATTTTATGAAAATGATAGATTTTTTGGAAATATTAAATTTTTCTTTGATTGGATGAAAAGAGAAAAAAGAGAAAATGAGGTTTGGGATATAATTATAGATAATGGGCAAAATGGTCAAATTAATGATGTACACGACATCATTTGGAAAAAGACAAACCGTTCAAAAAGAAAAAAATCTCTTGAGGATGTTATTGACATAGGCGTTTTAAGGAACCCAAGCCATAGAAAAAATATGTATTATTACGAGAACCATATTATAGAAGATACTGAGGATATTAAGATACCAAAATTATTCATATATATGATAGATGGAAATTCAAAAAGATTGCGTAAAGAGAATGAGAGTGCTAGAGAAGATTTGAATTTTGGTCAGGATATTGCGGGATTGGATCTTTACATTCCAAATACAGGAAAACCAAAGGGTATAATAATAACTCAAGAGATGAAAAAATAGGAGAAGCTATGCTATTAGATTATAAAATATTGAAGAATGATTCAATGACTGCAACTGGTAGTCAAATATTAAGGGCAATTCAAAATAATGATTTACCTAAATTAGATTTACTAACAAGAGAAGTAATACAAAATTCTTTAGATGCACGAAATGGTATAGATAAAAAAGTAGGAGTTAGAGTAAATACAGGATGTTTTGATATAGATAATTTTGCAAAAATACTAGGCTCAATTGGAGAATCAATTGAAAGAACCTATCCTAAAGAGAAGTACAATACTTTTATATCATTTAGTGATATTTATACTACTGGATTAACAGGACCTTTATTAATGTCAAATGTAAATCAAAATGATTATGGAAAGTATTTGAATTTGATTTTTAATATAGGTAGAGCACAAAGTGATATACACGCTGGTGGCTCATGGGGATATGGTAAAACCGTATTTTATAGAATGGGTATAGGATTGGTTATATTCTATACTAGAATCTTTGAAGATAATCAATATAAATCAAGATTAGTAATCTCTTTTATTCAAAATGATAAAGAAACAATCATTCCATCAATAGAAGAAAATTCTAATTTAAAAACCGGAATTATGTGGTTTGGAAAAAAATACAATAATGAAATCTTGCCAATTGAAGATGAAAATGAAATAAAACAAATTTTATCTTTCTTTAATCTTAAAGCATATGAAAATACAGACACCGGAACAACTATTATAATGCCATATATTGATAAAGAAAATTTATTATTAGACACATATAATGATGATGATAGAGAACCTTGGTGCTATAGTATAGAAGAATATATTAAAGTTGCCGTGCAAAGATGGTATGCACCTAGATTAATGAATCCCTATTATGAAGCTTATGAAAGAAATCCATATTTAGAATTATCAATTAACGAGAAGAAATTTGACATTTTCAAAGACTTTCTCCCTATGTTTAAAACAGTTAGAGACTTATATAATATTGCAATAAAACAAGATTTTGAAGATAATGATAAATATTTTAAAAGAAATATTAGTATTAGAAAAGTTTTTGAAAACGTGGATGAAGCAGGAAAAATAGCTTTTGCAAAGCTTTCTAAAAATGACTTAAAAATGCTTCCTCCTGATAATAGCCCTTCCCCATATGCACAAATAAAAAACTTTGATAAGAAAGAAATTGAACCAATTATAACATTTTGTAGAAAACCTGGAATGTTATTAAAATATGATATTAATGAAAATTGGTCAAAGAAAATCAACATAGATCCTTCCGGAGATCAATACATTATTGGATTATTTGTTGCAAATTCAAATAATTCTATGAAAAGAAACAAAAAATCATTTGAAGAATATTTAAGAAGTTGCGAAAAGGCTGATCATACTAATTGGACAGAAGAAAATAATTCAAATATATTAAACAATATACAAAATAATATTTGCAATAAAATAAATAAAACTTTTGAAGATAATGATATTGAAAATATTAAAGGCGTAAATTCGAAACTAACTAGAGAGTTAACTAATATTTTTTTACCAAAAACAGGTTTTGGATTTAGACCAAATGCAATAAAAAGCAAAAGTAATAATATTGTAAAAGGAACTAGCAAACCTCCAATACAGAGATCTAATATTATTTCTTTAGATAATTCTCACTGGAATTATCTAGAGGAAAACATTGATAGAGATTTTATTATTAGATTTAGTAAACGAGATAATAATATAAATTATCAGTTTCAAATTTTATCTGAAATAAATAATATTAATATTGATGATTGGAAGACTCAATTTAAAAAAGTAAGTCCAATAATTATTGTAAGAATGGATTTACTCTATAAAAAAGATAAAGAAGATGTTTATTATTTTAAAAATATACATTTAGATAGTAATATAAATGTATATAAAGATAGATATTTAGAACTAAAGAAAATATACACTAATGATAACAAAGAGTGGATTGGATGGAATATACATTTATTTGATAATGAAATTAATGAAATAAGAATAAGACTAACATATAAAATTCTAGATTCAAAATTAGCATATGAAATAGTAAGAAAATAGAAAAGGTGAAAGCAAATAATGAGTAATATTTTAAGTTCATTTCCTACAATTAATGATGGAATAAGAGAAAAACTAAAATTTAATATAGGCTTTTATGATATATATTCAAATATTAATAATGATATCTCAAAGTTGGAGTTTACTCCAAACGAAGAAATAGAAAACTCTTTCTTCGTAGATGATGAGTATAATGCTTGGAATCCAAATCAAAATGATTTAAATATAAAATATAAATTACACATGGAAAATTTAGATATTTTATTTAATAGAAAAAATGGTGTAACTGAAAGAAATGCAAAGCTGGGGCTAGCATTAACATGGTATTGTAAAAAAACTAAACAAATTCAAACACTAAAATTAAAAGAATTTGAATTTAGCAATGACAATGCAAGTTTAGTTTTTGAAGGTGAAATATCATTTGTTCCTGGAAGTTTATCTGAAAAATTAAATTTAAGATTCATAATTTATCTTGTAAAAAATGATCTTAAGGATATGATGGCTAGTACAGAAGGAACTATACTAGGAATCATAGATGAATATGAAATTATTTTAGAAGGTGATGGTTCCCTATTCCCAATTGAACAAATTGATGATACAAGATCTAATTTTACATATGAAGTAAATATTAATTATACCGATTTATATGAGGAATTTGATAAAGATCATATATGTTTGCTTATTAATAGTAGTAAATTAGAAAATTCAAGTGAAAATATATTAAAAAATGAACTATTTAAAGAAATATTATCAGATTTCTTTATTTCTATTTTCCAAGATATTAAGGATAAAGGATATGATATTAATTCCATTCTTGAGAATGAATATGATGACAATACTATTGGAAAAGCTGTTCAAATATGGATTTCAACAATGAATATTAAATATGATTCTTACATAAATCTATCAAAAAGTATAAGAAAATATATTTATAGTTTATGAGGTAAAAAAATGAAATGGTTAGAATTAAACAATATTGAAGCTGAAAGAACTTTTAATGAACTAGAAGGTAAAGAACCAGAAAAATATATTTCAATACAAGATGAAGAATACAGAAAAATAAGGAAAGAAATATATAGTGCTTTTTTAGATATTATGATGGAGTTAGGAATCTCAAATTATGAAGATTCCGAAAAATATGCATATGATGTTGACTACAGATTCGGAATAAAGTTATTTGTTTTATTAAAAAAATATGGAATGAATAGATATATTGCTTCAAAGGATGGAGTATGGAAATACCTACAATTAAAAATTTTTCCTGACTTAGTTTACTATAGGTGGAGATATGCAGAAGATAGATATTTTAAGCTTAATAGAAGATTGTGGCTAAAAACAATATGGTGGTATGCTTTTTTAGCGTGGAGAAAAGATGAAGATTATACAAAGAAAATATTAGAAGGCAATACTACAGATACAATACTCCAACTAGTAGAACGTACAGGAAACTATGGATATAGAGTTGAATTATATAATGAAATATTATTTCAAAAATATAATTGCAATATTAAAGATCAAGATATATTTAGAAGAATATTAATTTTAAATACAATGAGGGTCAAAATTATTGATCCATATTTATATAGAGATGGTATTAGTGGATATGTAAAAGATTTGTTAATTGATAGCAATGCCATTACTAAGGAGGAATTATAATGCTTTTAGAAGAACTAATAAGAATTTTCAAGTATATGAATGATGACGATAGATATATAGACTTAAAAGACTTTGTAAATAATAATTGCAAACCATTTGCAGTTAAATACAATGGCTGGTTTGGAGTAGCTATTGAACTTAATTTAGATGATTTAGATTTCTATGAAGAATTTGAAAATGGCAAACTATTAACGCAAATAAAAAATTATGAAGGCTCTAATCATAAAATTCTTGAGCTTGTATCAAATGATGAAGCAACTGTAGAACAATTCGCGATATTGTGTAATGATTTTTTAAATTTCTTTAATGACAACAAAGTTGATGATTTATTTGAAAATTCAAAATGTAAATGGTTAGAAAAATGGAAAGATATCTTAGGAAATACAAATAAGAATGAATCCCCTTATTCCCTATTAGCTGAACTATTAGTACTTAAATATCTTTTAAAAGAAGGAAAAAATGTTTTTCTATCCAACCAGGGAACTCATGATATTGAAAGTGAAAAAATAAATTATGAAGTAAAGTCAACTATTGAAAGATATAGTAATGAAGTACATATTAATAGCCAATATCAAATGGTACCAAACAATGGAAAAGAATTAAAATTAGTTTTTGTAAGATTAGAAAGATCACAATCAGGATATTGTATTAGAGATGTTATTAATTCATTAATTGGACTAGGATATGACAAAAAACAATTAGATAAAAAAATTGAAAACTTTCCAACCAGTTCGTTGAATGAAATATACAAAGTATTGGAGACTAAAATATTCACAATAAATGATAATTTTCCTAGGATAACGGCTAATTCATTTAAAGATAATAAAATTCCAGTAGGAATTAAAAAAATAGAATATATAGTAGATCTAACTGATATTGAAAATGAAAAAATAGATTTGAACTAAGGAGTGTAAACCGAATGTTGAGATTAGCGACTGTATTTAGTGGTATAGGTGCAATAGAGCAGGCACTGAAGCAAATGGATATACCATATGAGATTGTATTTGCATGTGATAATGGTGAAAGATATTTAGATGTTGATGAAAATGAAATAAAAGAAAAAATAAAAAATCTAAGCGATGAAGACAAGCAAAAAGAAATAGCTAAAATATATGATGCTACAGGTAAAGTAAATAATGTAAAAAAATCATATTTCGCAAATTATAATATTTCTGAAGATAGATGGTATGAAGATATACGATTTCTTGATGGTAAAAAATATGAAAATAAGGTTGATTTAATTGTAGGTGGTAGTCCATGTCAGAGTTTTTCAACTTTTGGAAAAAGAAAAGGATTAGAAGATACAAGAGGAACTTTATTTTATGATTATGCAAGGTTAATAAAAGAAATTAAACCAAAAGTTTTCATTTTTGAAAATGTTACTGGTTTATTGAATCATGATGGTGGAAAGACATGGGAGATAATTAAATCTGTTTTTGAAAGCTTGAATTATAAAATAAAATATCAAATCATGGATTCCCAATATTATGGATTACCACAAATGAGAAAAAGAGTATTTGTGGTTGGTATCAATAAAAATCTTGATTGTGGGGATTTTAAATTTCCGGAAAAGGTTGAATTAACTTCAAAGGCTTCTGATTATTTAGATGAAAATGTTGATAATAAATATTATCTTTCAACAAAGGGATTTGAGTATGTTACAACTCCAAAAAGAAACGAAGGTAGAGCAAGAGTTAATAGAGATATTATAGGTTGCCAAACAGCTAATCAACAATTTAACTGGATTGGAGATTTTAGAGTAGAAAAGCCTAAAAAAGAACACTATGAAGATAAAAGAATTTATGTTGGATCTTATAATGGCGAAGATGCTGTAGCTAGAAAATTAACTCCAAATGAATGCTTAAAATTGATGGGATTTAAAGACTTTAATATTGTTGTTGATGATAAGGTTGCATATAGACAATCGGGAAATTCAATAGCAGTACCAGTTTTAAAAAGTATAGTTAATTCAATAATTGAAGTTCCAAACTTAAATATTTTAGGAGGGAAAAATGAACTCAAGTAGCACAAATATTTGGTATTTGGATAGAGGAAAAAATTTCTTCACTGAGGAAGGAAAAGACTTCTTTGAAACAATGATTGCAATATTTAATGCCTATAAATATGAAATAAGTGATGAATTTAATATAATTGAAAAATTTCCTAAAAAATATAAAAACTCTGGCAATCCTGCAGCATTGTTAACAACTTTACGAAATATTGGGATTATCAATAAGGAAAATAAACTTGCAGATAATATTACAAATTTTTATTTAAAAAACAGACTTACATATGATGAATTAATTTTTGAAAACCTATCAAAAGTTAATTATGACAAAGAAAATTCAGCTGAAATAAAACCGCTTATAATAATATTTCAAATGATTTATGCTTTATACTGTATTAACCCAAGTCTTGCCTTTATTACTAAAGATGAATGTGCTAATTATCTTTTTAATATAAAAAAATATGATAAAGATTTAATAAATAATGTTGCCCAAGAGATATCAAGGAGTCAAAGATATACTTCATCTGAATCAGTTGCGGTTTTAGATATTTGGTTTAATGCTTTAGGAAATTTACCATTTTTCAAATTTAAAGACAAAAACACTATACAAATGGAATTAAGTGAATTAGATTTTTTTAAATTTGTTTACGATTATGGTGCAAATATTAAACATTATTACTATGGTGTTGATAGAAGATTTAAAAATTTTTATGATGAATGTGGATGTATCTCTACTGGAATTAATGAAATTATTCCAAAGGTTAAACTAATTGATAAAATAAATGAAGATGAAATTGATTATAATAAAATGTATGAATTTCTATTTGGTGTAAATTATGATGAAAAAATTGCACAATTATTTTATGATAATGCTTTTGGAATATATAAGCCTTTCAAGTCAATAAGAAATATTGCAATAAGAAGTATATGGCATGATAATAAAAATATTGGTGAAAAATTATTTAATATTAACTTAAATAATAAAGAAAATTATAATATTCTCCCTAAAGAAATAAATATTAATGTAGAAAATAACAATAACATATATATAGATTCATTTATAAATATTATTAAAGAAGGAAGGATAAATACTACATATAAATTTGTTTTAGCAATAGCAATTATAAAAAATATTACCAAGATGATTAATAATAATAATCTAATAGAAACAATTAAATTTGATGATATTTCAAAGGAATTTATTGAACATTATTGGGATGAAGTAGTTCGAGAAAATTTTAAACAATCATATAATGAAAATTCAAAGGCAATAGAAATTATAAAAGATTTCCAAGAAGAATTCAAAATTGATTATGGAATTGATAACATTGAGTATTTTAAAGAATATGGTGACTCTATAAAAAATTATGATTTATATGATATTACCTTAAAAAAATTTAACAATTTATTGAAGGCTGATGTTATACAAAGATTTGATAATTTAGATACAAAAGATAGGCAAATTTACGAATATAATCTAGATAAACAATATATATACTTTAAAAAAGAAAATATGTTGAAAATTTATAAAAATAAGGATATGTTACTAGATATTATTGAGAAAAGACTAGAAGATACAGTTTATGATATGAATAGAACTCTAGAGAGTGATATTGATAATGAACAAATGGTTCAACAAAAGAAAGATGCAGAGGCATTATTAAAATCATATGGAATTGATCTAACATATAGGGATTGGTCTTATGCTAAAAATCAAGAAAAAAAAGAAACTTTTTGGCTTAATCCACCTAGACGTTTGGTTGATGAAGATTGGTATATTGTATTAAACAATCAAGTGGAATCAAAATTAATTGTTTTAATGATTCCAAAGAATACTTTAATAATATCAAATAAAAATGATAGGTACTTAAAATGCAGAAAGGATAGACCTCAATATATTGATCTTGAAATATATATAAAAGATTTACGTATTAGAGGAACTGATTACTATTTGGATAAATATATCCAAAAAACAATTAAATATTAATCTATAAAAACAGGAGATTAAATCTCCTGTTTTTATTTATTTATTAAATATATCTAAATACAATGCATGAGTTTCTTCTAATTTTTGCATTTCATATTTATTGATTTTTAATTTTTCAGATAGTTCATCAGTTAAATTGATTTCTTTTTGAGAAAAAATACATTTTCTTAAACTCGGATATCTTTCATTGTTACTTCCAAAGTACGCACCATACATTAAGTCATTTACACCATTTTCAATATTAATTATTAATTCACAGATATCTAATCTTGACCTATTAGGTAAATGATTTTTTAATGTAATAAAACATACTGAATCATCTGCATACATATAGCCAGTTGAATAAATTTGATTATCCTTGGCTCGTACCAAGTCAACTTCTATTCTACCAGGTTTTTTACTGATTTTTAAATAACAATTTAGTTCAACTTTGTATTTTTTAGTTGCATAATTAAAAGCATTAAAATAAATATAAATTTTATTAGAATCAAAAGGGCTATAACTATTCTTATCATTTGAATATTCAATATCTCTATCAAACAAGTCTGATTCATATATTCCTAATTCATCACAAATAATATGTAATTGTTCTACATTTGGTAGTAATTCTCCACTTTCAAATCTACTAATAGTAGTTTTGGACAAATTAAGTCTATATGCAATATTTTCTTGACTCAATCCTTTTTCTTTTCGTAATTTTTTTAACTTTTCTCCAAATTCTATAGCATTAAAATTTGACATATCAATCCTCCAAAATTTTAAATTTAGTCAAATATTAAAGCAAATTACTAATTTAAGTATAGCACAAATTTACATAAAAATCAATTGGAATAATGCCATAATGAACAATGCCATAATTTAAAGGTTAGTATAAACTTTTAGTAGGAAAATTTTAAAAAAAAATTGAATAAGAGATACCGATTTGATAGAATATTTTTACCAAAAAAAATAATATTCAAGGAGGTATCTCTTATGTATTCAATTATACAAAAGATTTATGAGAAAAACAACAAAATTTTAAAAGAAGGATTAAAAAAAGTATTATCAGGAGAAGATGTAAGTTCTCTAACAGTTGCAATAAAAGAATTTACAGATGTTTTAGGAAAAGAATTATTTTCAGAAATAGCCAAACAATTAGATGAAATAATATTTGAAGATAACAAAAAGAAAAAACAATATGAGCCGGTAAGATTT
>Ga0256406_1005495_pt1 | contig 13495 bp, 9 predicted proteins | sample RumenRJG_03DNA_FD_185986 | JGI IMG/M metagenome (GOLD analysis project Ga0256406, IMG submission 185986) | Bovine rumen microbial communities from Lethbridge, Alberta, Canada - RJG_03 | ecosystem: Host-associated > Mammals > Digestive system > Stomach > Rumen | place: Canada: Alberta | collected...
TTCTTTCAGTTTTCTGATGGCGGCTTTCGCATGCTCGTTTGTCAATTTCTGCTCACTTCGTTTCGTCAAAAAAGACATCAAGGACTCTTCCCGTAAATTGGTATTCTCCACCTCTTTCAAATTGCTGATATAATAATAGTCGGGCAGCCTGTCTTTGACGAGTCTCAGCACTTGTTCCTGTGTCTTACGCTCACTCTGGGTTATGTTTTCTTCGTATGGCATAACAAACAGATTTTAGTTATTCTCACTTTGTGGTACAAAACCATTACTTCGCATCCAGTCGAGTGCGGCTTGCCAACGACTACACTTGATACGCTTCTTGGACTCGTGCCAGTTATTCAGGACTTCGTTCAGTATATCATCTTCAGTAAAGGGGTGTCCACTGCGCAGTAGGTCATCCCATGCACTATAGAGGGTGGCTACTATTTCGCACTGCTCAGTTGTGCTTGTCTTAAAGGTCTCAATAACCTTGTTGAACATTGGAAGGATGTCGGTGAAATATCTGTCGAAGTATTTTTTATGCTCGCCACGTTTATCCATTGGCTGATAGCGGTAGCCCTTATCCTTTTTCGTCAGTTCGAACCACTGGTGGCGTTTCATCTGACTGTCGATGGAGCGTAGGGCAGTATTGTCGTATGGACCAGCGGCATCCCTGTGATAGTGGGAGTCTATATCAATATGGCAAAAATGCTCCGTCAGGAAGATTAGTTTCTCCATCTTCACATGACCAAAGGTCTTTTCCTCACATAGACGGTCGGCAATCTCTGCTGCCAAAACGCTCCTCTTGAAATACACATTTGCCACTTTTGCTTTGGGCTGTGCTATCAGTTTTGTTTCCGCTTCTATTAACCTTATCTGCCCTGTCAGCAGTTTTTGCATCATTCCTTCTTTCAATCGGATATATTTGTCTCGTTCCTCCTCAAGAGATTCAATTTCGTTATCCATTGTTCGCAAAACATTGGCTATTGCCATTTGTTCTTTGCGCGCCAAGGGAAGTGCAATTTCAACGTTTCGCAATTCGCGAGTATTCAAGTGAATAATAGTGATGCCTTGAGAGGATTGCTCAATTGCATGTTTGCAAAGTTCCGTTATTTGTGCACTCACAAAATACGGTTCATATCCAAAAATATTCTTGTCTCGTAAAACAACAATGTCTCCTCCCAAATGGATGTTGCTTTCATACACGGAAACAGCTTTCGCCAAATCAATTCCATTTGTAGTAGTAGAGCTCGGCATTAATATATCTCCACACTCCGATAACAAACCTTCATCCGAGCCTGTTTTGCTAATACAAGTTTTTATCTCATAATCATACCTTGTGAAAAGCTCACCATATAATATGCACTTGTTTTTTCCGTCTTGTACAAGATGAGATTTTGATAGACCGTATCCTTTTAAAATGGATAAAAAATCCCCAATCTTATGCTTTTCCCATTCTCCATCAAATCCCAGCAAACGCTTCTTTCCAGTCAGCAGTTGCTGCATAGCACCTTGCTTTATCAGTCGCTTCTTCTCTATCATCTTTGAAAGAGAAGAAATCAGTTTGTCAATATTTAATAACGCTTCCGCAATCCGTTGTTGTTCGTAAAAGGTTGGAGGAAATGGCAACATCTTTTCATGAACGCTATTCCTATTAAGAGTAGGAACACCAGAACCAGTTGCGAATTGTTTCCAATCAAAGGATTGAAATAAATAATATACAAACAGGGGATAATTACCATTAAAATTAGTAACCCAAAGAGATGTATTATGGGGCCAAAAGTTGGATATTACGTAATGAATGTTTCCTATAGTTCCAGAACGTCCCGTCACAACACCTGGTCCATTGACCATATACTTATCATGATATGAGCATATACCGTTCGAATAAACTACTGGATATTCTCCTTTCTTTTGCTCTTTCTTTGGCAAATCAAAACCTCGTTGTAAAGGCGTAGCATCTTTAATGCTCTTTACCTCCCAATCGTTTGGAATGAGACCTATCTCCGTCTGTTTGAATTTTGTTTCAATCATTGCAATCTACTTTAAAATTCAACACCCATTTCTTGTAGATAACCTTTAACGATATCGCGATAGCGGTTTACATCATCTTCCATCTCTGGCAGTGTTACTTTGTAACGTTCATTCAATGTGGTAATAGATGTGATGATATTCTGATGTTCGGTGGTCATCAAGGCTTGCAAGCGTGTATTCATATCTGGCATCCATTTGTCATCGAAGACCATTGTGCGGATTTCTTCTTCTGTCAAAACCTTGTACTTATTCAAAACAGCCGATGTGAGTCTGGCAACCTTTTCTTTTAGGTCCTTCTTTAATTGCTCCTGCTTTTTGAAATGCTTTAAGCAGTCTTCCCATACAGGGATAAAGTCAGCATTTTCCTTGGGATTCTTCTTTCCTTCTTTCAACAAAATACCAACGGCTTTGCAGAACTTGGCATTTACCTTGTCGCTCTCGATATCCTCAAAAGCATCAGCGTATTCCTCCGTAATGGTTTCCATAGCCACCTGTTCTGCATCTATAAGCTGACGGATATTGGTCACAACTGCTTGCTCTTTGGCGAAATAACGATTGACAAGGATTGAAGGAGGCACAAGGTCGCATGACAAGTCTTCGTAGCTGTATGTTTTCTTTACTTCCCCTTTTTTGTTGGTAGGTAGTTCTACCGTTACCTTCCATCCATCGCGGCTAATCAGATACAGGTCATCCTGCATCGTCACCTCATTCCAGTAGGTCATCAGTTCGTCATAGACAGCGTAGGCATCGACCAACGAATGGCAGGATTTGAAGATTCGTAGTATTTCATTGTTCCAACGTGTAATGGCTTTGCGAGGTACGCTACCAATGCCCAATGTCCGCAATTCTACGCGCATAAACTCCCGCCATGTTTCAAAGGCACTATTATAGTTGGCTGCTTGCTGCAAATAGCTCTTGTCCTGTTCAATAAGCTGGGCCAGGTGGCTATTGGCTTCTTTGGTCAGTTGTAGATAGCCATTGTTCTCGTATGGCTCAAATATTTTGTCACGAAGCGATGGACATACATTCCATAGAGTCTCCAAAGAATCAACATCGGCCTCAGGCAAACCGCCATGAATATGAGCATAGAGATTCTGCTCAACCTCCGTAGAACGGGGAGTAATGTAGCGGGGAATATTCAGATTGTATTCATTGCGTTCAATCTCTTTCCACTCCACCAAGCGGCAAAAATGGTCAATTTTCTTTCCTGCCTCCCATGCGTCGCTGATGCGACGGATATCCTGCTCACGAAGTCTGTTCTTTGCTCCGTCTTTCTTGAATCCCTCTTTTGCATCCATCATAAAGATACCTTTCGAGGTTGCTGCATTCTTCTTGTCGATAATGATGATGCAGGCAGGGATCCCCGTGCCATAGAATAGATTTGAAGGAAGTCCGATAATGCCACGAATAACCTTCCGGTCTATCAGGTTTTTCCTAATCTTAGCTTCGGCCTCGCCTTTCTCCACTGAACCACGGAACAAAACACCATGAGGCAGGATACAGGCACCCATGCCGCTAGCCTTTATTGATTCAATGATGTGCAGCAGGAACGCATAATCGCCTTTGGAGGTTGGAGGAACACCTGTGTCCTTTTTCCATCGTCCATATACATCATCTTCTTTTGCCGACTTCATCCACTTTTTCAAAGAGAATGGAGGATTGGCAACAACGTAGTCAAACTGGTCAAGCTTGGCACCATGAGTATGCAAAGGGGTGTTTAATGTGTCTCCTTGTTGCAGGTCAGCCGTCATCATGCCATGCAAAATCATGTTCATCTTGGCCATGCTGATAGTGGAAAGGTCTTTCTCCTGTCCATAGATACCAACATTCACACCTTCTTTTGGTGCTTCGTCTCTGGCACGAAGCAATAGCGAACCTGATCCACAGGCAGGGTCGTAGATGTTTATCTGTGGACGATGGTCTTTGCTGATACCAATGATGCGAGCCATCAAGCGGCTTACTTCTGCAGGAGTATAGAACTGCCCTTTGGACTTTCCCGACTGCGAAGCAAAATTACGCATTAGGTACTCGTATGCGTCACCTATCAAATCATCATCGCCAGCACGGTTGGTTCCAAAGTCAAGGTTCTTGTTTTCAAATACCTCGACAAGTCCCGTGATGGTATCGACTTTGTCCTTGCCTTTACCCAGCTTGTCTTCGTTATCAAAGTCTGCATTGACAAACACATTGTCAAGGTCAAAGGCTTTGGCGATTTTTGCCAGCTTCACATTGATTTGCTCGCCAATATCATTCTTGTGTTTCAGCTTGCGGATTTCATCAAACGTGCAATCATCGGGCAAGTCCTCCATCATAACCTCGTCTCCTGCTTTCTTTTTGTCACTAATGTATTTCAAGAAAAGCATTACTAGAACATAGTCTTTGTAGAGGCTTGCATCCATTCCACCGCGGAGTGCGTCGCAGCCCTCCCACAGCATGCTATATAATTGTGATTTCTTAATTGCCATTATTAATCCTCTTTAGTGTGAGTCTTGTCGAATTTTTCTTCTTAAAATATACTTAGTATCACATTCTATTAGTATTCGAAATAACTCTAAATTATTTGAATGCAAAAATACTAATAAAATCTGGAAAAATACCTAAATTTCTTCATTAATGCTATCTGTACAAGAAAATAGAACAATTTGTATATATAATTTTGTAATTACATCAAAAGGAATAACTATACTGTAGATAAAATTACACGACACACATAAAAGGAATATAGTATCAAACAAAATACATAACTTAAGGATAAATATAATGCAAATTATCTTTAGAGGATAATAACAACTTCGCATTCGGAAATACATTGTGAAACTTTTAACAAAATTATTTTCACATTTTTAAAAAACAGTCACGTCTTCTTTTAGATAATCTTCCAAAGTCTGATCAATATAAATGTCTTGGTATGTATTTAATACCTGCTTCATGTTTTGCCAGTGAAACTTGTCACCTAAATCGTGGTCAATTTGAGTAATGATTTTGTCAAGGTAGGCTAATATGGTTGAAGTTTGACTTATTACCTTTTCCAATGCCATTTTTGTATTAGGGCAGCCTGATGTTACTTGGTCTGGTTTCTTTTGTTGCAATAATGCTATTTTGTCTTCGTTAATAGCAATTCTGAGAAAAATGAAACTTGAGAGAACTGTTTTAATAGTCAATTGCTTGTCTGTAGAGAATTGAACTAATAACTCTTTTACTTTATTTTTTCTACGAAAAGGCATATAATCTATTCTATTTATGTAATCGATAACAACCTTTGCGTTATCGCATATTGGCTCAATCAAATTATCTGCCACAATATCCATACTATTCAATGCTCTCTTACAATTGCTTCTGATTATCAAGAAGTGCCCATAAAGGTTTCCTATATTTGAGAACAATGTAGTTTCTGTGGCAAATTTTAATTGCCGATACTTTATGAACTCACATATTAATACAATGACAAGACTGGCAAAAGCTCCACCAACGAAGGCAAACACAAAATCGTTTGATAGCCATTTAGTATTGGCGACAATAAAATGGTTCTCTATATTCAAAGCTATTAGATATGTTAGGATAAAAACTCCTAACAAAAGCCACAAAAGCCATTTAATTGTATTTACGCTTGTACTCATAAGAAATCAAATAATACTATTGCGACTGCAAAGATACGAAAAGTATTTAAAACAACAAAATACATTTCTTAATCTTTATCACTATTTGTTACAGTTAAAATTTTTCTTATTTTATATTTGTTACACTAAAGGATAGAAAAACTTTTATTAATCAGGGAAGAGTTTTATTTGTAGTATAATTTCATTGTAGTGTATAACAATCAAGTCTTTTTATGTATAAGATTTGATGTTTATTGGTAAAAGTCTTGATGTTTGCTGCAAAAGTTTTGATGTTTTTTTCTTGAATCCTGATGATTACATATAGAGAGTATTTTTTTGTTGTCATAGTTGTATTTTAAGTTTAAAATTTTTTAAAAGAGATGACGACACCTATAGAATACGGTTGTCGTCGTCATCGTTTTTATTTACAAAAATCAAATATAAATAAACATCATAAGATTGATTATCAGTGCTTTTTTTAATCTAACTATTGTTTTAATTTATCATCAGCACGTTGTAGACAAACAGTTCCGTAAACAAACATAGATGACGACACCTATAGAATACGGTTGTCGTCGTCAACGTTTTTATCTACAGAAATTAAATACAAATAAGTATTATAAGATTGATTATCAATGCTTTTTTTAATTTAACTATTGTTTTAATTTATCATCAGTACGTTGTAGACAAACAGCTCCGTAAACAAACATAGAAAACAATATATTAAATAAATTTTATTACACAATGTTTAATACCTGAATTTTAGGTACTTATACATAAGTACCTAATTTTGTACGTTGACGACGACAACCGTATCCTATAGGCGTCGTCATCGTCTAAAATCTGAAAATTTTAAGAACAGAATATAGAATAAAGTTTCTAAAAATTTTTTGGTAGAGTAAATTTTTGAAAACTACATAATAAAATAAAGAATGGTTTCGTTTTATACTAAATTTGACAACAAAAAAATATAAAAATCATGAATGAACATTTAGATAATTTGGAACCTAAGGCTGTTTTTGAACAGTTTAAACCTATACTTTCTATTCCACGTCCAAGTAAGAAAGAAGACAAAATGAGTGCCTATCTGAAACAATGGGGAGAGAGTCACAATTTGGAAACAATAGTAGATAAGGTTGGTAATGTTATTATCAGAAAGCCTGCTACTAAAGGCATGGAAGATAGAAAAATGGTATGTTTGCAATCACACATGGATATGGTATGTGAAAAAAATTCAGACAAAGTATTTGATTTTGAAAAAGATGCCATAGAAACATATGTTGAAGATGGTTGGTTGAAAGCAAAAGGAACTACTCTTGGAGCAGATGACGGAATAGGTGTTGCAACTGCTTTGGCTATACTTGCAAGCAATGATATACCTCATCCTGACTTGGAATGTTTATTTACTATAGATGAAGAAACAGGACTAACAGGAGCATTCAATTTAGGTAATGACGTTTTAAAATCTCGTATTCTTATCAATCTTGACAGTGAAGATGAAGGAGAAATGTTTATAGGTTGTGCAGGAGGTGTAGATACTTTGGGTTATATGCCTGTAACTATGGATCCTGCTTGCCAGAAAGCCATGCCTTATCTTTTACATATCAAAGGACTAAAAGGAGGACACTCTGGTGATGATATAAACAAAGGGTTAGCTTGTGCAAATAAATTATTTACTCGTATCTTTTGGAAACTGAATACGGAATGCAAAATAAAGCTATGCAACATAGAAGGAGGAAATCTGAGAAATGCAATAGCAAGAGAAGCTAAAGTTTGGTTTATGGTTAATCCTAACGATGAACAACGTATGCTTCAAATTGTAAAAGAAATGACAGAAAGTATACAATTTGAATTCCGTACAACAGAACCTAACCTTAATATAACTATAGAAAAAACTGACAGACCTCAAACAATGATGACAAGAGAGGATGCTACAAGATTACTAAACTGTTTGTATGCTATTCCTCACGGTGTTTTGGCTATGAGCAGGGAAATACCTAACTTTGTTGAAACAAGTACTAATCTTGCAAGTATTAAGATAAAAGAAAATGAAGTACATATTGTAACTTCTCAACGAAGTAGCGTAGAAAGTGCATTAGAAGCAGCCAAAACAAGAGTAGAAGCATGTATGCTTTTAGGAGGTTGCAGAGTAGAACATACTGATGGTTATCCCGGATGGACTCCTAATACAGATAGTGAAATTCTTGATGTAGTAGTAAAATCATACGAACGTTTGTTTGGAAAGAAACCTATAGTAAGAGCTATTCACGCTGGTTTGGAATGCGGTCTTATTGGTAAAAAATATCCTGGAATGGATATGATAAGTTTTGGTCCTACTTTAAGAGGAGTACACTCACCAGATGAAAAAATGGATATTCATACTTTAGAAATGTTCTGGCAACATACTCTTGACATTTTAAAAAATATACCAAAAAAATAACAACTTAATAAAAAGTTTAGAGGAGTACTTATAATAAGTACTCCTTTTTTATTTTGCAAAAAATATAAATAAAATTTCCTTTAAAATAAATAAGAATTTTTTACACGTGAAACAAAATTTTAATCTTTTCTACCCTACTTTAGATTATTGCTTTGGTTTGTAATTTGAATTAACTAATTTTCTGTTATTTATCCATTTTTTTTTCCATTCTTCTTCTGGAATTACATTATCATTTTCATCAAGGCTTTGTTCTAAAGTGTTTTTTTTCACTATCTTAGCCTTTCCTGAAAATATTATATTGGTTATCTCATTGAAAATTAAAGAATCAGTAATTTTATTTTTTCCAAGTTCTATTCCTATATCATTGTTAAACAAATCCATAGTCATACTTACACTGTCATAACCACTATAAGCAATATTATTAAAAATATATCTATTATAATTTTCGTATATCTCCCCTACTCTCCTTGTTTTTTCGTCTCCAATCTCTCTTGTTAAAGAGTAAGTCCAATAAATATGTCTGAAAGCATCAAACTTTCCACCTTCAGTATTTCCTCCAAGAAAATTTTCTCTGTTTAATGAATCCATAGTTTTTAAAACGTCAAGGGAGATTTTGTAAGCTTTTTTTATTGAAGAATAATTTTTCATTACCCATATTTTATCTTTTAAAGAAAGAGATTTTATAATTTCTTTTCTATTTTGTGAAAAAGAATTAAAATTAAAGACAAAAAAAACGCACATGGAACAGATAAAGTATCGTAATGCTCTCATTTTTTTAATTCTCTATGTTAAAAAATAAAAATAGTACAAAATATAAATAATTGATATAATATTATTTATAAGTAATAAAAAGCTGTTTTTTATATATCATTTAATTATACCAAGTTTTTTACTAATAGAAAGCATCTTTTCTATTGGTTTTCTTGCATTTATAATGATTTCATCGCTTAATTTTATTTCGTATGCTTCATTTTCTAAAGAATAAAGAACTTTTTCCATAGTGTTAAGTTTCATGTGACGACAATCATTACAAGCACAGGACTCACTACTTGTAACAACTATAAATTCTTTATCAGGATTATCCTGTTGAAGCTTATGAAGTATTCCTGATTCAGTAGCAACAAGGAATTTTTTATTTTTACTTTCTTTAACATATTTTATCATACCTTGTGTTGAACCAACATAGTCTGCAAGTTTAGAAACAGCATCATTACATTCAGGATGAGCAATAAGAACAGCATCAGGATTTTCTCTCTTCATTTTTAGAGTATATTCTGATGTAAGCTGTTCATGTACTTCACAACTACCATTATAAAGAACCATATTTCTACCAGTCATTCTATTAATATATCCACCTAAGTTCTTATCAGGGGCAAATATTATTTTTTGTTCTTTTGGTAAAGAATTAACTATTTGAAGAGCGTTGCCTGAAGTACATATTATGTCTGAAAGAGTCTTTATTTCAGCACTACAATTAACATACGAAATAACAATATGATTAGGATATTTTGATTTAAATTCTTTAAACTCAGTATATTTACAAGAGTCTGCAAGAGAACAACCAGCATTCATATCAGGGATAATAACTTTTTTATCAGGATTAAGTATCTTAGCTGTTTCTCCCATAAAATGAACTCCGCAAAAAAGAATTATTTCTTTTGTTGTTTCTTTAGCTTTTTGAGCAAGATTTAAACTATCTCCAACAAAATCTGATATATCTTGTATCTCTGGTATTTGATAATAATGTCCTAAAATAAGAACATCTTTTTGTTCTTTAAGTTTTAAAATTTTTTCTTTTATAGAAATATCTTCTTTCATAGTGAAGTATTATAGTTTTATAATATTTTTTTATAAATTAATACTATTATATATTATGTATGTTAAAATTGTTTAAATATTTCAGTTTTCAACATTTAAAATGCAAAATTACTTAATTTATTAACAATATAAATATTTTTATTTAATTTTTTAATATTTTAATTACTAATTATTTAAATATCATTTCAAATATTATTAACATTTTATTATTGTTGAAAACTTTTTTATTAAGTTTTGTTGATAAAAACTGTATTAAATGTTTAATAAATCAAACTTTTTTAACAAAATGAACATTGTTTTCATTTATTAACATTATTTTCTATAAGTTTTAACAAATTATTATCATTTATTATGTTGAAAATTTTTTATGTTGATTATTAATCTGTTAAAAGAATAAATAAATTTTATTTAAAAGTAAAGTACTTTAATAACAGATAGATAAAAAATTTTATAGTAACTTTGCAGACAAAAAGTTTTTAACAATTAAGTACATATTATGTCTAATATAATACCAATAGCGTCTGACCATGCTGGTTTTGAATTAAAATCAAAACTTGTGCCATATCTTGAAGAAAAAGGATATAAAATTAAAGATATGGGTTGTTATTCATCAGAAAGTGTTGATTATCCTGATTTTATACATCCTCTTGCTAAAGAAATAAATGAAGGTGTTTTTCCTTTTGGATTTATAATGTGTGGTACAGGCAATGGAGTAAGTATGGTAGCAAATAAATATCCGAATGTTCGTTGCGCTTTGTGTTGGAATAAAGAAATATCATCACTTGCAAAACAACATAATAATGCTAATATAATTGCTCTTCCTGCACGTTTTATTTCTTTTGAAGATGCTAAAGAAATAATTGATTCTTACCTTAATAATAAATTTGAGGGTGATAGACATCAAAGAAGAATAAATAAAATACCTATTAAATAATTATGAATACAACTTCATATAAACAATATCTTTCTTCTTGTAAAAAAAGTATAGAAGAACAAAAAGAGGTTAAAGAGTTATCTTTTACCAAAGTTGATGATGTTGCTTATGGAGTTTTTCGTAATATTAATAGAGTAAAAAAGATAGCATCGGATATTAAAACTAAATTTATTAATAATATCACTGATAATCTTGTTAAGTTTGATAAAATCTTTACCGAGAATGGAGGTAATGTTCATTGGTGTGTAGCATATAATGATTTTATTGATAAATTTATTAGAATTATTGATAAACAAAAGATAAAAACTGTCAATGTTTTTGATTCTAATTTTATAGAAGAGTTAGGATTAAAAGGTGTGTTAAAAAACAATGAAATAACTGTTGATAATGAAACAAATGATGTTGTAGTTTTTACTCCTAAATTTGGTGTTATTAATACAGGTAGTCTGTTTTTTGAGTTTGCTTCTTCTTTTGATATGGAACAAGTTCTTAGTAGTAGAATAAAAATATTTGTGCTTCCTATTAATGATTTTGTTCTAAAACCTGAAGATATAGAAATTTTTTCCTACCTTTATTATATATATAAATATAAAAAAGATTATCCTTATCTTACTTCTCTATATACTCCTCAACCTCTTGAAAAACAAAATAATATACATATATTTTTAATAGATAATGGTAGAAGTAATATACTTGAGAATAAAGAAATACGTTCTGCTTTAAATTGTATAAATTGCGATGCTTGTAAGGATGTTTGTCCTGTTTATACTGCAATAGGAGATGAGCCATACGATAATGTTTTTTCTGGGCCATATGCAAATGTAGTTTTACCTTTCTTAGAAAATGTAGAAAACTATAAACATATATGTTTTTCTTGTACTGGTTGTGGTAATTGTTCAAAGGTTTGTCCTATGAATATACCTATTTCAGAATATATTATAAGTAATAAAAACTATTTCTTTGAAAAAAAGATAATGGATATAACTGATGCTCGTCTTGCTAAATCTCTTGGAAAAACACTTTCCTCAAGAGAGTTTATGAATAAGAGTAGATTTATAAAAAATTTAAGAATAAAATTATTGGTTAATAATTCAAAAAATATAACTGATAATATTGTTTTTTCTAAATTTACTTTCAATCAACAGTACCAACAAAGTTTAGGAAAAAATGAATAGATTAGATATAGATAATATTAAACATCTTGCTTTTACTTTTGAAATAGAAAAATTTAAAACAGAAGTAGATGGACTGATTTCTCATTCTCTATACAAAACAAATAATACCCTTATTAAACTTCTTTCTTTATTAGATATAACAACACTAAATAGCGATGATTATACTAAAGCAATAGAAAATATTTCTTCAATGGTTGAGAGTAGAGTAGAGGAGAAGAGAATAAATGTTGCAGGAGTATGTGTTTATTCTAATCTTTTGCCTATACTTAATAAACAAAACTTGCCTAAAGGAGTAAAAAAAGTTGTTGTTTCAGGAGGTTTTCCTACTGCACAAATGTCTTTAAAAGCAAAGCTTTTAGATATAAGTTTTTGTTTAGAGAATGATGTTGATGAAATAGATATTCCTATTAATAGAGGTTTGTTTTTTGAAAATAGAGAGGAGTTAAAAGAAGAGTTGATACAGATAAGTAATCTTATACATAATAACTCTAATTCTAAACTTAAAGTAATACTTGAAACATCTGAACTTAAAACTTATCAGAATATTTATAATGCTTCTATGATTGCTATGGAATGTGGAGCAGATTTTATAAAAACATCTACAGGTAAGGTTTCACGTGGAGCAGATATATATTCTTCTGTAATAATGTTAGTTGCAATACAAGATTATTTTAATAAAACAAATAAACTTGTTGGATTTAAAGCAGCTGGTGGTATTCGCTCTTCTCAAGAGGCAATAAAGTATTATATTATTGCAAAAGAAATAATGGGTGAAGCATATATTAACTCATCAACTTTTCGTATAGGTTGTTCTAATCTTAGAAATGATATAATAAATAATATTAAGTAAAAGATATATAAAAAATAAGAGAGATATATTTTATGAGTAAATTAAGTGAAAAATTAGCAAAAGCACCTCTTTTGGAGGAAGAAAGACAAACAAAAGCCTTAGGGGTTTATCCTTATTTTAGGGCTATTTCTTCTGATCAAGATGCTGAAGTTACTATTAATGGAAAACAAGTTTTGATGTTTGGTTCCAACTCTTATCTTGGTCTTACTAATCATCCAAAAGTAAAGCAGGCAGGTATTGATGCTATAAAAAAATATGGTTGTGGTTGTGCAGGAAGTCCTTTCTTGAATGGTTATATGGATATTCATGTAGAGTTAGAACAGAAACTTGCAAAATTTGTTGGCAAAGATAGTGCTATTTGTTTTTCTACAGGTTTTCAATCTAATCTTGGTGCTTTAAGTGCTGTTGTTGGTAGAGGAGATTACATTATTTGTGATGAAAGAGATCATGCTTCTATTGTAGATGGTAGAAGACTTTCTTTTGCAACAACTCTTAAGTTTAAACATAATGATATGGCTTCATTGGAAGATGTACTTAAAAAACTTCCTTTAAATGCTACAAAACTTATCGTTGTTGATGGTGTGTTTTCTATGGAAGGGGATATAGCCAATCTTCCAGAAATAGTTAGGCTAAGTGAAAAATATGGTGGTAGTATTTATGTTGATGAAG
>Ga0256406_1005499_pt1 | contig 13481 bp, 8 predicted proteins | sample RumenRJG_03DNA_FD_185986 | JGI IMG/M metagenome (GOLD analysis project Ga0256406, IMG submission 185986) | Bovine rumen microbial communities from Lethbridge, Alberta, Canada - RJG_03 | ecosystem: Host-associated > Mammals > Digestive system > Stomach > Rumen | place: Canada: Alberta | collected...
GTGGTTCTTAATTCTTTTATTTTTCACAACACAAAAGTACTACTTTTTACCGAATGCGCCAAGAACTTTTTGCTTTTTGGCGCTTCTTTGTTTATCCTTTGTGTTGCATTTTCTATTTGAACTTAAGGAGGGGTAAAGGGGAGGGGGCTGTTGCCCGGGGCCTTTTGTTCGACGAGGGGCACAATATGCCACAATATTCCACGTTATTGGCGGTGAACATACAGGAACGCCCCCCCCGTGCGCCCACGAAGAAACCGGAAACTGCACGAGGACGTTTCCAAGCGACGGAATGCCGACCCTATGCCAATGATCCACACAGATACAGACAGATTTGTCGCGTTTGAGAGCATCGAGAACGGGCGCGAGCTGGGTGGCCTCGCCATGCGGGACGGCCGGAAGATACAACACAACCGACTGGTACGCTCGGGGCACCTTGCACGCGCCAGCGATGGCGATGTGGCCATGCTCAAGGGGCGCTTTGGCACCAGCCATGTATTCGACTTCCGCTTCGATGCCGAGACACGCGACGCGGAGGACCGGAGGATGGAGGGCGTCTGCTACACCCGCCTGTCCACCCTGCCGAAGGCGTTCGTTGAGGGGTTCACCTCGGGGCGTGCCGACACGGCGCGGGTGAAATCGACCGACTTCGTGGAGCTGCTGACGACCTATGCCTTCCACCCGCAGGCGCAGGAGGCGTCGCGACGCCTCTACCCTGCCATCGTCATGGACAGCGCCTCGCAACGCCTCTACGGCGAATTCCTGCGCGGGGTGCTGCAGGCCCCGGGGGGTGTGCTGTGGCACTGCTCGCAGGGCAAGGATCGGGCGGGATGGGCCACGGCCTTCGTGCTAGCCGCCCTGGGGGCGGACCGACGAACCATCGTCGAGGATTTCGACCTCTCCAATAAGTTCTATGCACCCATCGTGGAGAAGCTGTCGGCCCGCGTCGTCGAGAAAGGCGGCGGCAAACCCGAACTCGAATTCATCCACTCGATGGTGGGTGTCAGCACAGCGAATTTCGAGCAGGCGCTCGACCTTATCGGGGAGCGATACGGATCGCTGACGTCGTACATCAAAAGGGCCCTGGGCATGACGGCCGGGGAACAGGAGCAACTGCGCGAGAAATACCTAACACAATAAGAAATCATGAGAGAAATCGACATCACACAATGGAAGCAAGTGGGCGAGGGTGGCAACGGCAAAACGTACGTCAACCCTGCAGAGCCCGGAGTAATTCTCAAAGTGAACAGTGCGAGGCTGAGCACGCGCGAGGCGGTGGAGAAGGAGTTCTACACATCGCGGGCGGCGAAGGACCTGGGGCTGTCGGTACCCGAGGCGAAGGAGATGGTGCGGGTAGGCAACGCCTATGGTACCATCACGCAACTCATCAAACCCAAGCGGTCGCTCTCCCGCATCTGCTGCGACGAGCCCGCCCGCATCGAGGAGATGGCCCAACTTCTCTGCGCCCGGGGGAAGGAACTCTTCGCCACACCCTGCAACACGACGTTTTTCCCCAGCCGCAAACAACAACTGACAAGGGCGCTGGCAAAGATTCAGTTCGTCGGCAAAAAAAACCGCAGGCGGATTGAAGCCTTTGCGCAATCCATCCCGGAAAGCGACACGTGCAGCCACGGTGATTTCCAGATGGGAAACATCATCCTTTCAGGCGAGCAGCACTACTGGATCGACCTGGACCGCCTGGGACACGGCGACCCGATGTTCGACATCGGGCACCTGTATATGCTGTGCAACGTGTACTCCCGAATAAAGCGGGCGTGCGACCTGTTCCACATGACGCGGCCACAGCTTCAGTGCTTCTGGAACGCCTTTGCCACAGCCTATACCGGCAAGGATGACCATGCAGACTTCGACCGCCAAGCCCGCCGCTTCGCCTGCCTGGATGTCATTCTCCGCTATGAGTTCGCCACCCCTACCCTGCCGGAGAAGCTGTTCTTTGCCTTGTACATACACCGGCTGGCAAAGGGTATACAACGCCCCCCGGCATAAAAAAAGGATACCCCAGAGAATCCGGGGTATCCCAACCATAACCAAATAAATATGAAAAACTATTTTCTGAGGTTGAGTTGTTTGATGATGGCGCGGTAGCGTTCGATGTCCTCTTTCTTGAGGTAGTCGAGCATGCGACGGCGCTTGCCCACCAGACCGACCAGAGCGCGTTCGGAGACCTGGTCTTTTTTGTTCTGTTTCATCAGTTCGGTGAGGTGCTGGATGCGGTAGGTGAAGAGGGCGATCTGTCCTTCGGCGCTACCGGTGTCTTTAGCGGACTTACCGTACTGGGCGAATATCTCTTCTTTCTTCTCTTTTGTCAGATACATAGTGACTTACGTGTTGTTTCTTCTGTTATTTCGTTCTTGATTTCGGCTGCAAAAATACGACCTTTTTCTGAACTGGCAAAATATTTTTGCAAAAAAGTGCATTTTTAACACTTATTAGGAAATTTGGGGGCCTGTTGACGAGTGGTTTCAGCGGGATGGGTTTGGGGAGGGGTTCTCTAGGGGGATGGTAGGGGTTCTCTAGGGTAATAGATAGGCCATTACACATGATTACCCATGATTACCCATCGCTGGATAGTTTTGGCAGGCTACTCGATGGCGGCGGCTATCTGACGTGCCAGTTCGGAGAGTTCTTCCTGGCTGATTTCCACGCGGTTGGCAAAGTTGAGGTCGGCAGGCTTGGTGAGCGGTACGAGGTGAACGTGGGCGTGGGGGACGTCGATGCCGATGACGGCCTGCCCCACTTTGACGCAGGGGCATATTTTTTTCAATCCCTTGGCCACACGCTTGGCAAAGAGGTGCAGCTCGCAGGTCGATTGATCGTCGAGGTCGAAGATGTAGTCGACCTCCTGCTTGGGGATGCAGAGGACGTGTCCGCGTGCGATGGGGTTGATGTCGAGGAAGGCGAGGCAGTGGTCGGTCTCGCAGACTTTGTGGCAGGGGATTTCGCCGTTGACGATGCGGGTGAAGATGGAGGCCATTAGCGTTCGATTTTGGTTAGTTCGAAGGTCATTTTGCCGGCGGGGACGACGACGTCGACCACGTCGCCGACTTTGTGTCCGAGGAAGGCGGAGGCGAAGGGGGAGGTGACGGAGATTTTGCCTTGCTTGAGGTTGGCTTCGCTCTCGGGGACGATGGTGTAGACCTGGGTTTGGTTGGTTTTGGTGTTGCGGATGGTGATGATGGAGAGGAGGAGCACTTTGGAGGTGTCGATTTTGCTCTCGTCGAGGAGGCGTGCGTTGGCCACGAGGTCCTGGAGTTTGGAGATGCGGGCTTCGAGGTGGCCTTGTGCTTCTTTGGCGGCGTCGTATTCGGCGTTCTCGGAGAGGTCGCCTTTGTCGCGTGCTTCGGCGATGGCGGCCGAGGCGGCGGGGCGTTCGACGACGATGAGTTGATGGAGCTCGTCTTTGAGTTTTTGGAGTCCTTCTTCGCTGTAATATTTGATTTCAGACATGTTGGTTTTCTATTGGGTTTTAAAAAGTGGGAAAGGCTTGTTCAAAGCCTTTCCCAACAAGGATTATGCACTTGAGAGGTTTTTAGAATCGGAGGGAGGCGCCGATGGCGTGGGTGCCTTTGAGCGGATCGGCCGATTGGAAGGAGTAGTCGATGGTGAGTCCTATGTCGCTGCCTTCTTTTTTGGAGAGGGGGATGTCGACCGAGGCGCCGGCGCAGATGCCGTTTTTGGCGGTGGCGGCATCGTTGGTCCACAAGCCAGGCTGGAAGATGTAGCCGGCACGGAGCTGCACCAGATTGAGCAAAGCGTACTCGAGGCCGAGGGTGTAGTTGTCGCGGAGGAAGGCATTGGAGGTGAAGCTACCGGCCACGGTGAGGCGCTGGTCCCACTTTTCGAAGAGGAAGTCGTAGGAGAGGCCCACGTTGAGGCAGGTGGGGAGCTCCATTTCGGCCGAGCGGGTTTCGACGGTGAAGGAGTTGCCACCGGTGTTGATCATCTGGAGCGAGAGGCCAGTGCCTTCGAAGGACATCGAGGGGCCCCAGTTTTTGAGCGAGATGCCGAACTTGAGCTCGTCGTTTTCACCCGTAACGTACTGGATACCGGCGTCGATGCCGAAGCCGGTGGCGCTGACGTTGTCGGTGCTCTCGGTGACCAACTTGATGTTGACACCACCGTGGATGGTGTTGGTGAAGCTGTGTGCATAGGCCACATTGATGTTCATGTAGCTGGGCGAGAAGGTACCGGCGGTGCCCTGACCCTCGGGGTTGATTTCGGTGGTAACGTCAATTTCGCCAAAACTCATGGCCATGACGTAGACGCCGAGCACGCCAGCGTCGAAGACACGGATGCCCAAGCCAAAGCTATTGATGGAGCCACCGCTGTTGAGTCCTTTGCTGCCGCCATAGAGGATGGTGTTGGTGTAGCCCACCTCTATGTTCTTGACGAATGCCAGACCGGCGACGTTGCCGAACATGGCGTCGAGGCCACGGACATTGGCGATGTTCACTCCACCCCAACCAGTGCTACGGGCCCAAGGGTTGACAAGCAACTCGTAGGCGCCGGCCGTACCGCGGCGCTCGTCGTTGCCGGCCTGAGCCGAGGGCACAGAGAGCCCGGCAACTATCACAACAGCGGCAAATATCTTTAAAATGTTCTTCATAATCTGTAACTTTTTGATGTTGTCTTACACTGTGTTAGAATTGGAACGAGTTGAGGTCGACCGGACGCATGGTGCCGAACCACTTGATGACGCGTTCGCCGATGCCGGGGACACTGACGTGGATGAGGTACATGCCGCCTGCGATGGGGATACCAGTCTGGTTGTGGAGATCCCAGTCGACACTGGTAACCTCGGCCTCGTGGTCATTCACCATGACACGGGAGGTGGAAGTGGGTCCAATGGTGCGGACGAGGGTACCATCGACAGTGTAGATGCGGATGAGGCATCCTTTCGGTTTGCCGTTCTCGATACCCACGGGCAGGTTGGTGATGCGGACCTTGGTTTCAAGCTGGCTGGAGGTCTCGTAGGCCGAGTAGCTATAGTAGGGATTAGGCACCACATTGATCAGACCCAGGAGCGAGTCGATATACTCCTGACGGGCGTTGCTGGCGGTGGCCAGGCCGGTGACAGCGGCATCATCCTTGCCCATGACAAACTGGTAGGCCGGCATCTCGTGGTTGACACGAGCGGTGCCCGCGGCAACCGAAGTGGTGTTGTTGAGCGACATGTAGTTGCCGTAGGGTACGCGGACATCGATGTCGATGGTGACATCGCAGGGCATCTCACGCGGGTCGGAGAACTCGTAACGCGGCGAGGCGGTCAGGGGCATATTGACCCATGCTGTCGAAGCATAGAGCAGGGCGATGGAGTCGCGCGTCGGAATCATGTTACTCAGAATGACGTTGCGAGCAATACCTTTCTTCATGGTGGGCATACCCTCGTCGGTCTCCATCTGCATCATGCGCTTGGTGGAAGCGAGCATCGAAATGGCCCAGCGGCCAGCATCATAGGAGGGTGTGGTGTAGTAGTGGGTAGTGTAGTTGTCGTTGCCGCTCACCATACGGTAGAAGGGCTGCTTGGTAGCATTCATCACATAGATGTAGTGGCGACCACCCATGACATAATTCTGGCCCTCGACCGAGGTGGTAACGGGATTCCAGAGCATGTCGGCACCATTGTGCTGGATGAAACGCGAGTCTTCGCCGAACATGATGTTCAAACGTTCGCCGGTGGCGACGTTGATGGCGTAGCCCGGGAACCAGCCCATACCGGAGTCGGAAATGTAGGCGGGGCTATTGGGGTCGGCCAAGTCGGCAGCGGTTGCCGGGCGACCGAGGGTCCTACCGCTCTTGTCAACCGAGGCGTGAGCACGAGCGCTGAAGCGACGGGCGTTGCCCTCGGATTGAGTGTGGTCGTCGCACATCTCGATAACCGGGCAGCGGGTCCACTTGGTGGTGTCCTTCGTGAGGACGATGCGCACGCTGGGCAGGGCTGCGAGGTTATTAAAGTACAGCGACTTGTTGGTGATATTCACCATCAGCTGACGCTGCAGGGTGTTCTTGTTGACATTGAGACGGGTGAGGATGTCTTCATCGGCCATGTAGTAGGAATAGTTGAACGCGGGGTGGAACGGGAGGGTCGAGGAGAGGCCATAAGGAGCCCACAGGCCCATAACAACGTTCTCAAAGACCTGGTTCTTGTCGACAGCCTCGGTGCTGGGGGCAGCACCCATCTCGCTCTCTGGCAGATAAGCGCGGAAGTAGTCCTCGTCCAGGTAAGCCTCATTGACAGAATAAGGAGCAGTACCTCTGCTGAAACGGGTGTAGGAATTGGCCGAGAACTGCGTACCAGAACGCACCCAGTTGGTGACCACCGAGTTATCGTTATCAGCAATACCGACAAGCCATTGCATGCTCGAGTCAGCATACTTCATGCTTGAGGCCAGAACGGGGTCATTGGTGGTAACATTGCCCCAGTAATCATACAGATTGCCCATGGACATCACGCCCTCAGTGGCGGTGGGTGCGGGGTTGGTCAAGGTGATGGCAAGGCCGAGGTCGAGGAACAACTGCTCGTTGTAGCGTCCAAGGCTGAAGTCGGACCAAATGGTGTCTTGATACACCCAACGGCCATCGGTGAAGGTGGAGTCGAAATGCTTGCCATCCTCGCGCACCACGCACCAGCGGGTTTCGTTGGTAATGCCAAGCGTGCTGTCATTGTACATGCGGTTGCGGCGGTCGTAGGCCACATTCCAGAAGAGGACGTTAAAGCGGCCTTCCTTAACCTTCAGAGGATCGATGACGCGGACGCTGATGGGACCATAGTTCTTTTCATACGTCGGGTTGGCGACGATGCAGGGGTTGGTCATCACGGAACGGTCAATACCGGTGTTGCGGTTGAAGTTGACGGTCAGCGTGCCGGGCGCCTTGGCAGGCTCGTTGCTAGCACCCATCAAGGAGTCGATAGAAGCCTGAGTGAGACGAAGGACGGAGTTGCCATTGCCATAGCCACCGAGGCGGATGATATTCGGGCTCATACCGAACTCGGCCTGAGCCGTGCTGCCACCATGCTCAGCTGCAGGGCTGTGGGGGATAACGGTGATGGGGGTAATGCTACCGCCATTCTTCTCGTTCTTGCGGCCAGCCAGGTAGGGCTCCTTCTGGCCATCGAGGAAGGCGGCTTCAGTCTGCGAGTACTCCTTGAAGCGGTTATGAGCATAGGCCACAGCCACAAAATAGTACTCCTTGTTATTGACCAGGGTGTTATTAACGCCGGTGGCAAACATGTCCTTCGTGATACGGAAGACATGCTGGATGCCGCGGTTTGAACCCTGCACCATCACACGACCGGTAAGGATGCCGGTTTCGGTGTTGGTTGTGTAGTTGATCAGCGTACCGATAGGCAGGCTGGGAGCGTCATTCACCGTGGTGTCGAAAACCAGGACGCTGTCGCCACCGGTAACCTCCCAGCGAGACTTGATAATAAGGCTATCGTAGTAATTCTCAATGTCGCACTGAGCCACGAGAATGGCCTTGGTAGCATCGTCGATGTCAGCGATGGAAGCAGAAGCATCCTTCAACTGATAGATCTGATATCCCTCGAACTTGTACATCAGCTGGTCGTCAGAGTACGAATGGGTTACACCGTGCTCATCAATGTAGTAGTTGGTGATTGCGGGATCGACCTCGGCATACTTCTCACCGTAGTTGTTCGACTGGGGATTTTCGTAGGTGAGATAAAGAATAATCTCGTTGCTGAGCTCTTGGGCCGTCATGGTGGGGGCATCGGGACCGTCGAGCACTTTGAAGCAGTTTTCAAAGAGCGCTTGGCAGACGTCGTCGATCTGACGAAGCAGGGTCACAGAGGTCCACTGGTCGCCCGAGTTGGCCTGGGCAAAGGGGATACCCACGGTGATGTAGTTCAGAGCACCGGGCTTCAGGGTGAAGGGACCTGCCGACTGCATGAAGCGGCGGTCGTTAGGCTGGTTACCGGCGGTAATCTCGGTCCAATCCTGATCCAATTCGCCAGGGACGACACCGTCGGTACCCCAACGCCAAGGATCGCTGTCACCGGGGAACATAAAGTCGCAAGGTATGCCGTTGGGATCGATACCATTGCCACCATAGGTCATGCGTTGACCATTGTTCCAGTAGCCGCGGAGGTAGTTGTAGTAGTCACTCGCCTTACGGGGTTCGGAGTTGATACCGCTAAGGGAGTTGTTGTAGTAGACGAAACGGCGCATACCGAAACGCTCGTCATCGACAATACCATTGCCAAAGTTGACACCGTTGATGGCGCAGTTGCCAATGGCATCGCCAGGAACAAAGTACCAGTACTGCGGATCGAACTTGTCGGCATCGTAGGATATCTGGATGGTATCATAACCCTTGGCGGGGTCACTGGGGTCCTTCAGGTAGTTGGAAAGGAGTTGCTTCATGGGAGCAGAGCCGACGGACTGAATCTTGGGGATGTCGATCTTGGGATTGTCCTTGCCGTCAGGATCCATATAGGGACCCTGGAAGAAGTCGATACCTACGGCAGGAGGAATACCCGTGTAGCTACCCGAGCCAGGAGTATCCTGAGGCTGGCCATTGTAGCAATAACCGAGACCACGACGGACATCGCAACCGACAAAGTCATCTCCGGGCGAACCCAGATCGGGGTCAACCCACTGGCTGAAGTAAGTCTCGCGAAGTTCATAGGTAGAACGGTTGATAATCTCGTAGGAGTAGAAGGTCATATCGTTGATACGGTCGTTGGTGGAGAAGGCAAAAGCCTGTGCACGTATCTCGAGACCGATAGGCTGACCCTGAGTCTCAGTATGGGTGTTACCCATGTCGTTGAAAACCCACCAGATGGTTTGGTCGCCCTTGAGAACCTGGTCAGAGAGAATACTACCAGTGATACCACCACCATGTGTCTCCTCCATCGAAGGGATCTTCACAGTGGCTTTCTCAGGATTCTTCATCTTGATAGTGCGAGGGCAAAGGTCATTGTTGAAATCGTAATAAGGATAGTCTCCGTTATACGGATTATAGACACCATCGCGGTCAGCATCATAGAACGGGGCCAAATAGCTGGTCAAATCTTCACCCTCACCACGGGCAGGCCAGTTAAGGATGACATCCGTAATATCCTCTTGAGGATCAGAGTTCTTGACCACAGTGGAGTCGAGATAGGTGAAGTGCTCCTTCAGAGCCAAAACCTCGGCCTGGGTAATAATCCAGTGCTTGTCGTAGGCATTACAGATGGGGAGGTCAACGGAAGCTGTACCATTGATCTTGAGAGGGCCGGGCCAGAAGTCATCGCCCTCGGAACCGAAACGGAGAGCAGCGATGCGAATCTGGTCATTAACGTCCGTACCACCAATCCACAGAGCAGCACAGAAGAGCGGACAGGTGTTGCTATTCTTAGGCAGGTGATACTGAGCGAGGTTACCATCATACCACATGTTGCCGTAGCCATTAATCAGGGCTCGCACATTGTTGATGTTAAGCTCGGCTGTACTTTGGGCACGCTTACATGCAGCAGCCTTGGACCTTACGACAGCCTTTTTCGCGTTGGTTCTCTTGCATTCGATACACTCGCGAGCCGATACCGACCCGGCGAAGGACACTAGCAGCAAAGAGACCAATACTAATTTGCTATATATACTTTTCATTTTTATAATGTTTTACACGGTGAGACTAGAAGTTGTACTGCAGGGAGAGACGAATCATGCGAGGATTGGAGTAGTTCCAGTATCTGTTATGCATGTAGATGGAGTAGAGGTCGCGGAAAGCCTGGGGGTCAAGATAAGAGTTGATAACCTGCTGCATGGCGGGGTCGGTGAGGTAGCCATCATCCTCGGGGTTACCCGTGACAGGCCAGACACCAAGCACGTTGCGGATGTCGAACAGGTTGTTGATGGTGATAGCAGCAGTCAGCATCGTGGTGCGTTTGCCAACCTGGATGGGCCACTGCTTGTCGAAAACGACATTGAAATAGAAGCCCCAGGGCAAACGGGCACCGCGGTAACTACCCACGATGGTCTGCTGTGAATGGGAGAGCTGACGGGTATAGGGACGACCCGACTGAGCAACAGCGGTGAAGTTGACACCGAAGTTCTCGAGCAGCTTGATCTCTTTCTTGCGTTTCTCACCAGTTTCCTTATCAGTAACTACGCGAGTGAAAACAGGGCCATTGTATTTGTTGCCACTTGCATAACGGAAGTCAACGTTAGCCTTGAACTCATGGCGACGGTCATCGTCAATGGGGTTGAGCATCTTAAGTGTGGTGTAGCCTTCACGGATAAGGGCGGTCATAGTGTTGCCCGAGAGGCCGGTTCCTTCAGCATACTGGAGGGTGTAGTTGGCATTGATGCGAATGTTTTTGGTCTGACGAAGATCGTAGGCCAGAGTAACACCCTTGGTGGTGCGGAAGTCCTTGTTGTCGTAGCTATAGTAGTTGGGGTTGGGGTCGGCACCAGCGTACTGCACCAACTGGATAAGGTCACGGGTCTCCTTGTAGTAGGCCGAAGCGCTGATGGCAGAACTCTCGTTGAGGGCCTGCTGGAAACCAAGTTCATAGTTGGTGATACGCTCGGGCTTCAAATTAGGATTGTTAATGGTATTGGAGCGGTAGAGGGAGGTGAGCTGAGTCATGTAGAGATAACCCTCATACTGAGCTGCCCAGCCACCCGAGGGACGACGGGCAATAATATCGAAGCTGGCCTTGAACTGCGACTTCTCACCAATGGGGAACGAGAAGGCAATACGAGGCATGGCGACAATCTGAGGAGTATAACGCTCAAATGCGCTGGTACCCACAGTGCGGTTGGTGAGCGCATTGAGGCCACTCTGAGTATAGTAAGGCGTAGGCTTACCTGAAACACCGCTGACACCGGCGTATGAACTCAAGGCGACACCATCTGCGTTATACCAGTTACCATCAGGGTCACGATAACCAGTAATCGTGGGCTTGGTAACGCCCTCTTCGCCGGAAACCTGGTTCACATAGGGAACCCAGTCGTCGCCTGCATTATTCAGGTACTGACCACCACCGCTAATGAGCGATTGGTCCTTGCGGAGATCCGCAACAGTGTAAGACTCATAGAGCAGGTAGGGGTCTTTCATCACATATTGGTTACCATTGAAGTAGTCAACACGGACACCCACGTTGAAGATAAGGTCTTGGAAATAGAACTTATCCTGAATGTAACCAGCCGCATAGATGGGCGAGAAGGAAGGCAGGTAGCGGTACTTACCGTCAGAGTTGAAGAACTTGTCGAGGCTCCAGTTGGCTCCATCATATTTCTTACCCGTATGGTCAAAGCCGCTGTAGAATACAGTCGTGTTACCGCTATTGAATAACTCATCGGCCGAGAACATGTCAAGACCACCTGCTTTCACGAAATCTTCTGGGGAATAGCGGTCGATGTCAATCCACGTGCGGTCGAACTGATCACGATCGGTTCCCTCAAAGTAAGTTCTCCAAAGGTAGTCACGGAAGGTCTTGTCGAACAGGGTTTGCTGCTCAGCGTTGAGCTTGCGTTCATAGTTGACATAGAGCTGAGAACCACGAACCTCGTAGATGGGATTGTCGAGATCCAACTGCGAGATATGGTAGTTAGCATTCTGACGCATCAGTGTCCAGAGACTGTAGGCACCAAGGCTATAGGAAGAGTTCCACATTTGGTCGTACTGGAAACCGATCTCGATTTCATGGCCATGCACATCGGCAGAGGCTTTGGCTTGCAGGAAGAGGTAATCATCCTGAGTCTTTTGGAAGGTAGTACCCTGAGTACCCACATTGTCCATGAGGCTATAGATGGAGCTGGGGCTGTCACCATTGAACAGACCCTTGTACTGACGGATGAAGTCGATATTGAACAACATACCGCGCACATCCTGAAATTCATCGCTATTGAAAAGCTGGTTATTGTAGTTGGAAAGGATGGGGTTGTAGGGGCTTCCTCCAGCATAAGTGACATAGTCGAACCAGCTATTCTGAACCATGGCCTGACGCTGCTGACCATAGTAGTCAATTACCTTAGACTCGTAGCTGCGAGACTTATTGGTGATAAACTGGCCAATATAACCATACTTGAAGACATCGTCAAGTTCGCCACCGAAGTTCTCGTTATAGGTCTTGGTGACATAACGGTTGACCATACCCGTAATGTTGTACATCACGTTCTTGATGGGGGAAGAAGCTTTAGCCTCATCTTCGTTGGAAGTTTCAGGGTCGCGGAAACGCTGCGTAAAGTCGAGCGTAAGGGCGTAGTTGCGAGCCTGACTGACGGAAGCACCCGAGAGCGACATCGCAAGAGGAGAGATGCTGGCGTTGGGGCTGTGAGTGGCGCTGAATTCACCCGTGACAGTCAAGGTGGCATACTCGGAGAAGCGGAAGTCAAGGGCGCCTTCCATAGCCACACTGTAGTACTGCAGGTTCGGCACACGGCTGGCACTGGTGAAGTCGGAGGAGGTCAGACGAGTAATATCACGGAAATCGCTACGACGAAGACCAGTTTCAGCGGAGTAGTTAATCGTACCAGTAAGGGGGTCGTAGGTGAGAGGTTTCTCCTCAAACTGACGCACAAGGTCATCATTGACAATCAGGTAACGATGGTCCTTCACACGATAGAAGGGGGAGTTGCGGTAGGCGGCCTGACCTGTGAAGCGAAAACCGACGAGGGTACGCTCTATCTCGGAGCCATTATCCTGGATGGTTTTCTTCTTGTAAACAGGACCCGTCAAGTAGACAACGAGCGTGTTATAGAGACGATAGTCGAGATAGCCTTCCCAGCGGACCATACCCTGGAACTTGGGGGTTGGCGGCTTGAGGGTGATAATCTGCGTACCACCGATGGCCTCACCGATGCTGGCAGGCGTACCACCGAGAATAACCTGAATCTCAGCGATAGCGTCCTTCGGCACATTGATACCGGTGCGCTTGCGAACATTACCCTGCATAGTGACCATACCGCCCTCACCGCGGGCTGTGCCTGTACCGCCGTCGCTATAACCCATACCACCGACGGTGGCGACGATAGACTCGACAGAGTTACCCGGCATACGGGCGATATCTTCACTGGAGAGACGTGCACCCTGCTCCGCAGAACCGATCTCGATGACGGGAACGCGTTCTACTTCAATTACCACCTCATCGAGGTTCGTTGCATTGGATTTGAGCTGCACGTCGACAATGGTGAAACCGGATGCCTTCACATTGATACCCGTACGCTGGTAGCGGGTGTAGCCCACCGAAGAGACTTCAATGTCATAGGTACCAACGGCCAGCGGTTTGATGGTGAAGACACCGTCAAAGTCGGTGGTGCCGCCATGCACTTGTTTGCCATCTTGCTTGACAATGACGTTGACGAAGGGCAATGGTTCCTTCGTTTTCTCGTCGGTAATGGTACCCTTCATAGTGCCTTGAGCGAGGGCGACCATTTCCGCCATCAGCAAGAGTCCGAATGTCAATAGTACTTTTCTAAACATTCTCATTGCGTTTACATGTTAAGAGATTATTGATT
>Ga0256406_1005500_pt1 | contig 13479 bp, 17 predicted proteins | sample RumenRJG_03DNA_FD_185986 | JGI IMG/M metagenome (GOLD analysis project Ga0256406, IMG submission 185986) | Bovine rumen microbial communities from Lethbridge, Alberta, Canada - RJG_03 | ecosystem: Host-associated > Mammals > Digestive system > Stomach > Rumen | place: Canada: Alberta | collected...
CAATACGGCCAATCCAGATGGAATGACGCCATATGATTATCGAAGAAAATACGATTTGGAGAAGGCGAAACTGCAGGTAGCATAAATTAGTGGGTTTTTAGACTGCAAAAATATTGACATCTCCATTGTATGGCTTTGAGAAAGCGCACCGTTTTTATACTGATAGGTCGTTGTATAACCTTGTGATTCAATCTTAGTAATATATCCGTTACTGTCATAAGTTATTTGAAACGAATAATCCTCGATATCTGATTCATACTTTCCACCGATCAGACGTCCTTTGGAGTCATAACTGTAATAATGATACCATGGGTCATAATAGGGTTCGGTTTCCTTCATCATTGTGAGACGTCCATTTTCATAGGTATATTCGACATCCGTATATTCCGGATCATTGTCCTTAGGCCAAACAGTATGCCGAAAGCTGATCAAACGCCCATTATTTACATTAAAATCAATGTATTCTTGAACATCCGTAGAAGACGTGTGGCACTCGATATGTCTAATCTTTCCACTTAATATGGCATCACTGCATGCAAAAATTTGAGCTTCATGATATGTGAAAGCATCTGAAAAAAAGTGATCCAATCTCTCATTGACTGCCGTAAGAAGTAGCGGATACTGTTTGATTTTAGAATAATCAACCATGCAGGCGAAAGCATAACTATCAATCGATACATCATTTGTACTGATATCAAGTTGTTTTATATTACTATTATATTCATAGGTATAAGTACGTGGGTTATTTTCCGCACCATATACCCTTACCGTTGCGCTCTTCGCCAAAGGTACCGCCGCAAACGCATTCACGCACACACTTGCAGCCATCAACACAGCCAACACACTCAACAAGATTCGCTTCCATATTTTTCGTCTATTCATTTGAGAACCTCCTTATTCGCAAAATAGACGTCAAATATTTGTGAGCGGTTTTAGGACACGGCGGCCCTCAGGTCGCCTTCTTTTTGCCTCCAAGACTAAATCGCCCAATTTTTTTATTGGCGATGAACGGTCATTTCCTCCCTCCACTGACTCAAAATCATGCAGTATTGAAAGAAATCCCAGAAAAATCTCCTCAGATTTGCTTCAAATCAATAGAAATTTGTGGGGCTAATCAGATGGTTCCTCGAACATGGCCAGCAATCAAAGCGACAAAATAATTCTAATTGTAAAATAATTTCGATTCCCGTAAGATAAAAGCGAACTAAACTTTTATGAAAGAGGGAATGAAATGAAAAAGCTAATCGCGCTCATCCTGTCATTGGTAATGGCAGCGGCTGTTGGGGTCGTACCGTGCATCGCCGCAGGGGCAGCAAACAACGGTGTTGTCAAAACGGAGTTCTATTACCTGTCCAAGGACCCGGACTACCGCATTCACGCCATTTCCTGGAAGCCCAAGTGTCATCCAGTTTGTCCACGGAATGGCGGAGTACATTGACCGCTACGACTCCATGGCACGCTGGTTCGCCAGCCGCGGGTATGCCGTCTATGGCAACGATCACATTGGCCACGGTCTCTCGGTGACCCCGAAGCATCCGCTAGGCGACCTCGGCGGGCGCAATCAGGACGGCGAAATCTTCGTCAAGGACGTCAAGACGCTGAGCGATATGGCGAAGAAGGAGAATCCGGGCAAGCCGTTCTACCTGTTCGGCCACTCCATGGGCTCGTTCATCGGCCGCTGCTATGCTGCAGAATATGGCGATTCACTCACCGCCGCAATCTTCTGCGGTTCCGGCATGGTTCCGCCGGAGACCTGCGAAAAGCTCGGAGAAGCCATTGAACATGTCGGTATGATTCAGCCTGAGAACAAGTTCGACCAGGCAGTCGCTGACATCATGGCCGTCACCGGCAGCACCGACTGGCTGTCCGTGAACCAGAAGAACCAGGACGACTACAAGGCCGATCCACTCTGCGGCTTCGCCTTCACGATTCGGGGCTACGGCCAGAGCCTGGAGCTCATTGCCGAGAGCTGTGATCCTGAGACCATCGGCGAAACTCCGAAGGATCTGCCCATGTTCTTCATCTCCGGTTCCAAGGATCCGGTTGGACTATATGGGGTCGGCTTCAACGCAATGGTCAACGCCTACACGAAGGACCACACTAAGGTATCCAGCAAGCTGTATGAGGGCTACAAGCACGAAATCCATAATGATGACTGCAAAGATGAGGTTTATGCCGACATTCTGGCGTTCATCCAGGCAAACAAATAAGTAAGCTAAAAAGGGGCTGCGTCGCAATGATTGCAACGCAGTCCCTTTATTAATTTCTTTTCATGGTAGATAGGCCAATTTTTTATTAACTAGGTATTAGTTCAACCGGAACGTCTCATCCGCAAACGGCTTCACACTGAAGTCCTGATAGCGCAGCTCCCCGTCGTGCATGCAGAACACATCCAGCCCCGCAATGCCCTCCGGGCTGCCGCTCGGGAACAGCTTGTACAGGTACGGATTCTTCTCCAGCAGCCCATCCAGCTTGTCCCGTCCAATATTCTCGACCCGGCCGTTGAATGTGATCATCTGGGAGTTGAAGAAATCATCCGTGTGGGTCATCGCTGCAATGGACACAAATTCGTGGTTCGACATGTAGCGATGCAGCCTCTTCTTCGCCGACGTGAACACATAAATGCCCGACTCATCCGCCGCCATCAAATCCATGAACGCCACATACGGCTTCCCATCGTCATCCAGCGTGCCAACAGACACCGTGTGCATGTCCTTATAGAGGATTTCCAACACTTTTTCTTTTGTCATGATTGTGCTCCTTTCTAAGCTTATTTCAAAAGCAGTCCGTTCTGCTCTAAAAAGTTCATTACCACTTTTTATAATACACGTGTGTGACAGCAAAACAAAGACCTATTGGATCTCATTGATAATTTCAGAGATTCCGATAGTTATAGCCACAAATAACAAACGGTCATTCCCCCTCCCCCATGACTCAAAACCCATCCAATTTAATAATAATCCGAGCAAATCTGCACTCATTCTGCTTCATTTTGAAAGAATTTGGCCCGTCAAATCCGATGGTCGGCCACAGCAATGATTCAGCATGTATCAAAATCACTAAATCCCGCTCTCACTTTTGCAAATATTCTATAAATATTTTATACTAGACAGGACTACTCACCCTGGAAAGGAGCCCTGCCCATGGCAGCAAAAATCATCATGCTCGTGCTGTTCTTCGGCGTCATGATCTTCGTCGGAGTCTACTCCAGCCGCAGCGCACACAACGTCAATGACTATGTACTCGGAGGCCGGAGCGTCGGTCCCTGGATGACCGCCTTCGCGTTTGGTACGTCCTATTTCTCCTCCGTCGTCTTCGTCGGATACGCCGGGCAGTTTGGATGGAAGTTCGGACTGGCCTCCACCTGGATCGGCCTTGGCAACGCCCTCATCGGCTCCCTGCTGGCATGGGTCATCCTGGGCCGCCGCACACGGATCATGACCCAGAAGCTCGACGCCAGAACCATGCCCGAGTTCTTCGGCAAGCGGTTCCAGTCCCGGGCGCTGCAGGTCACCGGGTCCATCATTGCATTCGTCTTCCTGGTGCCCTACACCGCCTCCATCTACAACGGCCTGTCCCGCCTGTTCGGCATGGCCTTTAACATTCCTTACTCCGTCTGCATTTGGGTCATGGCCATTCTGACCGGCCTCTATGTCATCCTCGGCGGGTATATGGCGACGGCCCTGAACGACTTCATCCAGGGCATCATCATGCTGTTCGGCATCTGCGCGGTTGTGGCCGCTGTGCTTATCAACAATGGCGGGTTCTTAACAGCCGTAAATCGCCTGTCCCTCATAGACGCGGGCGATGTAGCCGCTCCTGCCCTCCAGGGCTCCCAAGGTCTCCTCACCAGCTTTTTCGGCCCGGACCCCCTGAGTCTCCTCGGCGTTGTAGTGCTGACATCCCTCGGCACCTGGGGCCTGCCGCAGATGGTGCAGAAGTTCTATGCCATCAAGGACGAAAAAGCCATTCACAAGGGGACCATCGTGTCCACGGTCTTCGCCATCATCATCTCCGGCGGATGCTACTTCCTGGGCGGCTTCGGACGGCTCTATGACGTCCCGGCCATCCACAACCCGGACGGCACCATTGCCTTCGACAACATTGTTCCCACCATGCTGTCCACCATGCCGGATATCCTAATTGGAATCATCATCGTTCTGGTACTCTCGGCCTCCATGTCCACGCTTTCCAGCCTGGTCCTCACCTCGAGCTCCACACTGACGCTGGATTTCTTCAAAAAGACCTTCTGGGAAAATATGTCAGAGAAGACCCAGCTCCGTGTCATGAAAGTCTTCGTGGCTTTCTTCATCGTCCTGTCCGTTGTCCTGGCGCTGAACCCGCCGGACTTCATTGCTCAGCTCATGGGTATCTCCTGGGGCGCCCTCGCCGGTGCGTTCCTGGCGCCGTTCCTCTACGGGCTGTACTCGAAAAAAGTCACCCGCGGCGGCGTATGGGCAAGTTTTGCCGTCGGCGTGCTGCTGACGACAGTGAATATGTTTGTAAAATTCATTGCATCGCCCATCAACGCGGGGGCCATTGCCATGCTGGCCGGCCTCGTGGTCGTTCCCATTGTGAGTGCGTTCACGCCGAAGATGGACAAGGCGTTTGTCGACGACCTGTTTGAGAGCTATGACGTGCCGGTCACGGTACATCGGAAGGATGTGCTGGAGGAGGACACGGAAGAAGAATAAAGCAAGAGGGACTGTACCCAAATGGCGAACTTGCCATTGCGGTACAGTCCCTTTTCTTATCACGGTGGGCGATTCAGTCTGGTCCACCCAGATGAGCCCTTACTTCAGCCGATACTTCGTCCCTCTCCCATTGCCGGTTCGCTCCACTGCCTTCTTTTCCAGCAACGAGGTAAGCGTTCGAATGGTCTTCGCCTTGTTGAACCCCACCGCCTGCGATATTTCCGAGCTCGAGGAGAGCTTTCCCTCAAGGTAGCTTCGAATTTTCGTCTCTGCGTCAGTATATGCCTCTGCTGTTGCCATGATATTAGGCAGCATGATTCGCACCGTGTTTTCCGTCACGGTGAACTCCGGTTGCCTGACACAACCGGCATATGCAGTTCGAATTCGGCGCACCCCGGTACCAAATGCTTCAATATAGTGCAACCGATAGAAGACACCGGCCAACACAGGATTCCGTAAGGTAGACACGCCTCCCCGCAGATAGTCCTCTTCTCTCAACCCATGTGGCAGTCCCCCAATGGAGACGATATCAATGCGGTCGTCAAACATTTCCACATGGATGTGGGGTGTCACGTCCCATTGGCGATGCACGAGCGCATTCACCACAGCCTCCCGAAATGCCGTCTCCGGGACCTTTTCCACGGTCTCCCGCTCCATTCCGCGGATGACCTCCTGCTGATAGTACCGTCGGTACATGGTAATGGCCCCATCAAGCTGCTGCAACACCGAAATACCGCTGAGCGTCTCCCGGTCCTCTATGATGTCAATGGAACTGCCAAACTTGGCAATGTCTATGCCCGGAAAGTCGTTCTGATCCGCCAGCAGTGCAGCAGCATTGTTGTAGCCGCCCTCCTCTTGATACAGACCCAACGTCCGCAAAACATCCAAATCCACTTTCTTAACACCGAGCTTTTCAGAGAGCCGCTCCTCCAGGTCATGGAACATCAAATCCTGATTTCGTGCAGCCAGCCCCTCAAAAGTCTGGTTCGTCCCCTCCAGCACAAGACGTCTCAATTCAGTCCGATCAACTTCCACTGTTGCGGTGTCACTGCGCCGGTAGGCCTTTCCCCGGTAAAGATAAGGCTTGTCCATTCCCTCCTCAACAATAAGTGTCAAGATGCCCTTTCTCATGTCCGCCTCCAGGTGGAACACCGGCTTCGGCCGAATGGAGTCATTGATTTTGTTTTCAATGGTGAGCCGTGCCGCCACAATGTCCTCCAGACCCACCGGCACCCCGGCATCATCCATTCCAAACACAATTCTTCCCCCTGAAAAATTGGCAAAAGCGCTCACCGTTTTCTGAAAGGTATTGGTTATTTTCTCTTTGAATTCCAGAGTTGCAGACTCCTTCATAGTATGACCTCCGGGCGATGGAATTGTGGAAGGATATTACACTAATATTTTACCAGAAAGCAGAACGAAAGTGCAACGAAAAAGTTTTCGTTGCACTTTCAACTAGAAGATAATATGATTTTCTTTTCATGAAATCACTCCTTTACCTATAAAGACCGATTATAATAAAAATAATTCAAATTATTTTGGAGGCCCCATGAAAAAATCCATTTTTTCTCTCTTCCTTGCCATCCTGCTCATTCTCTCCCTTGCCGCCCCCAGCTTTGCCGCCGCTCCATCGCCCCTCCCCGCCCATTTCACGGCGACCGTCACCTCGACGCAATCAGAAAAGAGCGACACCTGCATCTACACCTATGACCGCACCACAGGTGCACTCCGCCTAGACTGCGACACATATAATTCCGCCTTTCTCGCTCCCCTTGTTGACTTCTCCAAGTCGGAGGATATGCCGCTTCTCCTTGCCGCCTTCAACTATGTGGGCAGCCTTGATAACGGCTACACCTGCTTTGACAATGGAGAGACCTTCCTGTTTGCCAGCTCCCCGCTGATCCTTAGCGGTACCGTCAAGCAGATCATCATACCGCAGCCCCATGTAACTACCATCTATGAGTTCGACGTGTCGGGCGGCCGCCTGCAGCGATACACCCACCGCGACGAATACTATCGCTACTACAGGGTCTACCACTACGAGGGCGGCCAACTGCACTTCATAGAGACCACACAGCCAGACGTGGGCACCTTCCCGTTCGCCAACATCTACTACGACGCTGGCCGCATCAAGGGCGGCAACTACACGTCCTCGGTCCATGGCTTCCCGTTCACTGTGGAGTACGACAGCCGTGGCCGCGTCTCTCGCGCCTGGAACGGTAACACCACCTCCCGTTATCTCTATGTGGGCGATTCACTGGCCGGTCTGTACACAACCTCCAACAAGAACCCCACCCAGTTCACCCGCAGCACCTTCTGCACAGAAAACGGCCGCATTCAACAGTTCCAGTTCCGTGGAACAAAGTCCAAGCAAAACGTGATTTTCAATTATAATTAAGTAATATTTTCCCCCTTCTGGACGAGCGGTTATTCACCGGTCTCCATGAATCAAAATCCTTCAAATTGAAACGGATTACACTTCATATAGCTAGCATTTGCTTCAAATCATCATAAATCAGCCATCACAATCTGATGTTTTTTCAAAGCGAGGTATCATGAACTTTTCAATACAGAAAGCAACCGGACAGAAAATCCCGTGCATCGCCCGCATTCCGGAGAACGCGGAGCACATCGTCATTTCCATCCATGGCATAGGAGCAAACAAGCAGGACACCAATGCGGTGAACCTGCTGCAGAGGCTCCCGGAGGCCGGCATTGGGGTCGTCGTCTATGATCAGCCCGGCCATGGCGATGCAGCCTCCGACACCCTAAGCCTTAGAAACTGCCTGGACAGCCTCTCCGCCGTGGAACATTGGGTGCGGGAGACGTACCCGGCGGCCCAACTCGGCTATGTGGGTTCCAGTTTCGGTGCCTACGTCCTCGGTATGTATGTCGGCCGTGGATTGAATTCCGGTAAGAAAGCATTCATGCGATGCGCAGCCGTCATCTTCCCGGAAATCATCCTGGGCGACCCCCACGCAGAGCTCGACCCACAGGCTGTGGCGCTGCTGGACCGACAGGGGTACCTGGAGACCATCGTCGAGGGGAATGTCATCCGCCTCCCCAGAGACTTCCTCTACGAAATCCGTGAAAACAGCATGGTGGAACTCTACAGCGCCCACGAGCCTGAAGGCACCGAGTTCGCCTTTGTCCATGGCGGTGCCGACCAGGTCGTTCCAGTGGAGGCCGTCCGTGGGTTTGCGGCAAAGCATGGCTATCCGTTCACGGTCATCCCGGGTGAGGGGCATTCCATCAACTCGCTGCCAGGGTCGGAGGAGAAGGTGGCAGAGATGGCGATTGAATTTTTCAAAAGCTAATTGAATTGCGTTAGCAAACACAAAAAAAGACGGGCAGTATCACCAACAAGGTGATACTGCCCTTTCTTTATACTTTCGTGTTAAAAGAGATCTGAATGTGATCCCGTGCGGAACAAAAAGAGTTCCAAATCTTCGCCATCAACTCGATAGATCAACAGCCAATCTGGCTCCACATGGCACTCCCAAAAATCATGATAATTTCCTGAAAGCCGGTGATTTCTATACTTGGGTGGGAGTTCTGTTCCCTCTGCCAAAAGGTCAATCACCTGAGTCAGATGCGAGAAATCATAATGGCGCTTTTTTGCCTGTTTGATATCTTTTCGAAGTTGATTGGAGGGGACAATTTTAAGTCTCATCCTCCACCTCTTTTAGAAAATCTTCAAAGGAGTCATATCTTTTATAGCCATCTTTTTCACGTTTCATAACATAATACTCTGCCAGTGCAGCCCTTGTCTCTGCATTAAGCGATGGACGTTTTACTTCAAAAGGAATTCCATTATTGCTGACGGCACTTTTCAAAAACATGGTGATGGCGGTCGACATGTTCAGGCCCAGATCCTTAAAAAGATCCTCTGCCTCCTCTTTGAGTTCAGAATCAACACGGACATTGATATTCGAGGTAGCCATAGCGTCACTCCCTTTCGTGCAAATTGTATCACATTGTAACGCATATAGCAACACAATATGCTTTGATTATGGCAACGTCGAGCACCAATCCTCCGCAAACTCCCCAAACTTTTTCAAATTCTCCGACCGCGGGCTGTCCTTTTTAAAGACCAGCGCCACCGGCCACACGGGATGCTCGCAGAGCGGTATTTTCCGCATTCCCTCCGTTCCCATGTCGTCAAAGATGAAGTCCATGGATGCGGTATTCGCCTCGCCCTCGCGGCAGAGCTTATAACAGAGGCTGAACCCGCTGGTGTTGAAGTAGATATCCGGTTCCACCTGCCCCTGCCGGCAGGTGTCCTCAATAATATGGTGAATGAGAAAATTGCTGTTCTCGGTGACAAACGGTTCCGTCATGACGTCCTTAATGCTGACCTCCGGCAAATCATAGAATCGGCTGCCCGGATGGGTAATGAAATAGATCTCCTTTTCAAACAGAGGAACATACTCCAAGTCCTCCTCCTTGTTCAGATAGGGAACCATGGCGACATCCGCCTCCCCTTTCCGCACCATATCAATAACAAAAGAATCCGGCGCCTCGGAATAGTCCAGGTGAAGCTCCTTGTTCTGCTCCGTGAACGAGCGGATAAAATCCGGTGTGAGGAAGCGCAGAATGCCGTAAGCCGATGCCAGCCTCAGATACCCCTCGTTCTGTTTCTTCAGAGCGGCCAGCTCCTCCTCCGTCTTCTCGGCAATCCCGACGATCTCCTCCGCTCGTGGAAGGAAGACCCGGCCATATTCCGTCATCTGGATGCCCTTTTGGGACCGCGTGAACAGATCCACCCTGAGTTCCTCCTCGAGGCGCCGAACGACCTTGCTGACCCCCTGGGGTGTCATAAAGCATTCCTCCTCCGGCTGTGCGACACCGCAATAAAGCACTGCAGATCTTTCAGGTTCATCCTGTCTCCTCCTCCCCGTGGGCGATTCACTTCTTATCTCAAATAAATTATCCCGTTTTCCGCCCGGCCTTTCAATTTTTTGGACGGATTCTTACATACCCAAAAAGCGCACCGCGAATTGCGGTGCGCTCTTTCATTTCGTTATTAAATTCAGACGTCCTTGTCCTCTGCCATCGGCTGCAGCTCATCATAGGAGATGGGCTCGGTGGTGTCCTCACCGATATAGTTGCAGAACGGATGCGGCTGGCGATAGAAGTTCAGCGTCAGATACTGGTTGCGGTAGTGGCCGGCAGCATCGAAGCCGTACTTATAGTCGATGATATCCTCGAGATCGATGTCAGCATAGGCAATGCCCTCTTCGCCGGACGGGACATAGTCGCTGACCAGGTTGCCATCGGGTCCGATGATGGCGGTGTGGCCGTTCTTCAGGGTCTTGAAGTAGGCGAGGCGGTCCTCCTCAAGGTTGCCATCCTCATCGGTGCAGAGCATGTTGTACAGACGGTCGTCGTAAACGGAAGAGGTCATGAGAACGAAGGTGCCGGTCTGGATAGCATAGGCCTTGCTGGCAATGTCGTCATCGAAATATCCCGGCCAGGAAGCTACATGGACCTGCTCGTTCTGGGCATTCATTGCTGCAATGTCGAGGGCGACATCATGCTCCCAGCACTGGCAGCCGCCGAGACGTCCGAGCTCGGTATCGAATACCGGCATCATGGAACCAGAGCCGTCGCCCCAGATAAGGCGCTCTGCAACGGAGACGCGCATCTTGCGGTGTTTGCCCATGAGATTGCCCTTGTTGTCGAACCAGAACTGGGTCAGGTACAGCGAACCGCCGTCCTTCTCAGAGCCGGAGATGCAGACATAGATGTCATTGTCACGGGCAGCCTGGCTGATTTTGGCCAGTGCATCGCTCGGTACTTCAACGGCGTTGAGATAGAGCTGGTGATAGAAGCGGGGCACATAGTCAAGCGCTCTGCCGAGAAATGCAAACCACGGATAGCCCGGAAGGAAGCCCTCGGGGAAACCGATCAGCTTGGCGCCGTTCTTGGCGGCCTCTTCAATGATGCCGACGGACTTGTCAATGGTTGCGGGAAGGTCGAGATAAACGGGTGCTGCCTGAACTGCTGCTACTTTGTATTTCGGATATTTTGCCATGATAGGTTTCCTCCTTTGAAACTTTGTGAATTGCCTTTGTTGTGATGCAAAAAGACGCCTGCGCAACGGGCCCGGTCCGCGGCGGCGGGTCCCTTACGAAGGCGTCTTTGTCTTTGCTTACTACACAATACAAGAATTCCAAGATTTTGGGAATCAACGAAGGGTGAGGAGATTGTAACGGGTGGTTGGGGATGTGCTGGACTGGGCAGGAAAGGGGCTTGCTGGTGAAAAGGGGGCGTGAATCGCCCATAATGAGGGAGAACTCATACCTCTTGGGGGAATATTTGCTTCGAGGTATGAGACAAGCCACAGCAAAAAGCGAGCATCTCATACCACGGGGTCTTAAATTTAGGAGCCGGTATGAGAAGGAGCCCACCCAACTCATACCATGGAGTTAGAAATATATCCGATAATATGAGACAAGCCAATATGACTCAAAACATTCTCATACCACCCAACCAAAATCACACCTCATGGTATGAGATTCATTGTGCTCAACCATATTTTTCTCATACCTTCTCCCAAGAATAAAGCACTATGGTATGAGTAAGCGCTCCATAGCTATAGCCCAACTCATACCAACAGCCTCAAAAAAGCTAGTAAGGTATGAGATGCTTCCCTATTTCAGGTATTTTTCAATCAAATACAGGACCTGGCTCATGGAGAGCGGGTAATTTTTCGCCTCAAACGTATAGATCATGGGGTGGCCAATAATATAGCCGTACGACGAATAAGTATTGATTTTCCATACACTTCGGCTGGCGTACTGCGGGTCATCCATTTTTCCATAATGTTCCCAGTAATACTCCTTGCGGGTCCGGGTGTTCAGGACGAGGAAATCCGGGAAGAATTTCTTTGTCCCCCAACTGCAATACAGGCTCGTAGAAAAAGGGCACATGTTGGACTCCCAGAGGGAATGAACGGCATTATTTGGGCGATTTATTTCCGGTTCAATGAAACAAGTTGGCACTTCATTCCATCTTTTTCAATAAATGTGACTCAGATTCTGCAGCAATATATCTATATATTTATTGATTTTTTAACTGATATATTTTATGATGTGCTTAATGGAAAGGATGGATGATTATGGCAAATGTAACCAGTGCAATCCGGAACACAGTGCCAATCTCTCAGTTTAACCGCGGAATGGCCGGAAAAATTTTTGAAGATGTAAAAGCTACTGGCGCAAAAGTCGTCATGAAAAACAATGTTGCCGAGTGTGTGCTGCTCGCCCCAGACGAGTACACCAAGCTCATGGATGAACTGGAAAACGCAAAGCTTCTGGCAATCGCCAATGAGCGCCTTGCAAAAAATACAGAAACCCAAACACTTTCTGAAGAAGACGTAATGAACGAACTCGGTATTACGGAAGAAGAAATTGAGTCGGCCGATGAGGTCGAGTTTGAATGAGCTGGCAAATTCGTTATCTTCCTGAGGCTCTGGAGTCTATGAAACTGCGGCGAAGCGGATAAAATAAGTAAATAACAACAAAAATACCCACATACCATCTTTCTGGCCTGTGGGCATTTTTTATGCAATGCTCCATCGCCTGCCCCAAAAGAAGGACAGCGAAAATGCCCAACTCCATTGAAGTTCCTCCATTTATCTGCGATTATTAGACAACAAGGAGGAATGCAACATGAAGGGAGAAGACAAATTGGAAAAAATCAAACTGATTCTCAGCATCATTCAGCTTATTCTGTCTCTTGTTTTATGGTATATTTCGAGAAAGCAGAGGGAGGAGGATCATGGCTGAGAAAGAGAGCAAATATAAAGCGCAGATGAAATATAACCGCAAAAATCTTGTCGCTTTTCACATTGACTTTAAGCCGGAAGTCCTGGAGGCATTTCGGGAGAAATGCAAAGAGAATGGAACAACCGCCACCACGGAAATCAAAAAGTTTGTGAACGAGTATATTGAAAGCCATTGAGAATATGACTTTCGCCATCCAACCTGCTAGTTATTATCTTGTGATTATCCATACGACTAATCCAGCAGCTATGCCTGAGATGATATTGGCTATTGAGTTTGCTACGACTGTAGGCCAATCAATCTCAGGTTTTTTTCAGTTGACGTACGCGTAAGCGTACGCTAAAATGCTTATGGAGGTGATATCATGAATTCTATTAATGCCACTAATGCTCGAAAAAATTTTTATCAGCTAATAAAAGATGTCAACCTTTCAAGCAGTCCAATAACCATCACTAATACGAATGGTGATAACGCAGTGTTAATTTCAGAAGCTGACTGGAATGCAATTCAGGAAACCATGTATATCAACAGTGTTCCACATCTGGCGGAAAGCATACTCGAATCGGATAAGGAACCGCTGGATACCCGGTCAATTTATGATCCGGATGAAGAATGGTAAGTCATGTATCTAGTAACATTCAGTAAAAAAGCTGAGGCAGATAAGAAACTATTAAAACAAGCCAACCTGGAAAAGAAAGCAAAATCAATGCTGAATATTTTAGTGGAGGACCCTTTCCAGAGTCCCCCTCCTTATGAAAAGCTGATTGGAAATCTTTCTGGATATTATTCCCGGAGAATCAATATCCAGCACCGACTGGTTTACAGTGTGGAGCCTGCGGATCAAGACAGCCAATTTGACGGGATCGTGTTTGTAAGACGAATGTGGTCACACTATGAGTAAAGTAAAAGCTGTGATAAACCATTTTGGTTTGTCACAGCTTTTTGTCACGCGCCCTAGAAAATACCCCGCCCACCACACTGCAGACGGGGCATTA
>Ga0256406_1005503_pt1 | contig 13472 bp, 6 predicted proteins | sample RumenRJG_03DNA_FD_185986 | JGI IMG/M metagenome (GOLD analysis project Ga0256406, IMG submission 185986) | Bovine rumen microbial communities from Lethbridge, Alberta, Canada - RJG_03 | ecosystem: Host-associated > Mammals > Digestive system > Stomach > Rumen | place: Canada: Alberta | collected...
CCATTTCCACACGGTGTACGGGTTGAGGTGTTCCCGTTCCGCCCATTCACGAACCTGCATGCCAACAATGATAACATATGATAAGCAAGAATATACCACTCATACGCCAACAGATGAACACCCCCGTCATCACACCTACCGCTCACCGTTGTCACGCCACATGCCCGCGTCACGCAGACGCCCCAACGTGATCGCGGTTGACAGGACGTACGCTTCACGCGTGTCGGTCGCGTCCCAGCCGCAGATTTCCGTGGCGCGTTTGAGTCGGTAGCGCACAGTGTTGGGATGCACGCTCAAGGCTCGCGCGGTCGCGTCAAGCGAAGCGCCGGAATCAAGGAAAATACTGACGGTGAGCAGGGTGGGGTCATCCGGATTGTCACCTTTCAGAGCCTCATAAATCGATCCGATCAGCTCATCGCGCGCATCCTCATCCCCCATTAGCGCCCGCTCCGGCAGCAGATCCTCAGTGCGCATCGGCTGCGGTACGTCCCGCGTGCATGCACGCATGGCGAACAGCGCATTGATGACGGCCTGGATGGCGTGTGAGGCGCCGGATGCGTTCTGCCGCGTAGGGCCAAGACAAATGGGTTCAGCCGGGTCAAAACAAGTTTTCGCAATACCGGCGACCTGGTCGGGACTTGTCTCGTCGTCCACTCGTACAAGGGCAATAAGATGCCCGTCATGCTCGCCGATAAGGCAATCCTGTGGCGTGCCGTCCTGACGGGCGGGAAGCGACGTACGGATGGATGCCGCACATACGGACACGTCATGCTGCGCGGGTGTGCCGGCGATACTGCAGCATATGAAACTGCCCGGCCAGCCGAGCAGATGCATCAGGGACACGATCCGCTCGTCGTCGATACCTTCAGCCAGACAGGCGAATACGATGGATTCGAGCAGTGTCCGCGCGTCAGTAGGGCCGGGGGACAGCGTGTGTGGCGAATCCTTGTGAGCGTTGTCCGCGTCGGCCGTATCGGCCACGGTATTGGATGCAGACCGGCCTGCCGCTGCGGTATGGGCGCGGTCAAGCACGTCATCGCCGAGCATAGCGGCGAGCCGTACCATAAGCAGGTCGAGCAGATCCTTGCGTTCGCCGCCCGAACCGGCATGTACGGAAGATGAGACCATGGGGTCCAGCCTAGTTCCGTGCCTTCACCGTGTCACGGGCAGGTTCACCGCCAGTGGTGGCGTGTCTGGACTCCTGCTCGACAGCGGTGCCGCCGACGCGGCGTGATTCACGCCAGTAGGTCAGCAGCAGGAAGCAGAACACGAAGGTGACCGGCAGCATATGGCGTTCGAAATTATTGGCCGGCGAGGTGACCATCACGCCCATGAGCAGCAGCAGCGGCATATGCCAGGCGAGCGTGCGCCACCGCCGGCGCAGGACTTCAGCCGCGCCGATAAGCAAGGTGACAATGACATAGAAATTGCCGTGCGTAACCCATCCGAGTACGGGGATGTTGCTCCAATCGCGGGCGAATTTTGCGATGTCATGCCGCCATTGCTGCTGCCATTTCCCGATCCACGCGGTATTGTCCACATAGTCGCTGGTCACGTAATAGTCCATGGACACGTAAGGCAGGTCCGCAACGTCGAAATACCCGAAACATTCGGCAAGGAACGCGTCCAACGCGATGACGGGATTGGCTCGTACAATCTGCCACCATGCGCTGTTGAAATCAGCCATATCCTCTTTGGTGACCGACCTCCACTTGTAACTGACTTTTTTGGATTGGATACCTGAGGATTTCACCGGGTCGGCGTCCTGCTGGAAGTAGGATTCCCCCATTTGGTCGAGATTGAAAATCGGGGCGAGTTTGGCCGCCGCGTCCTTGGGGATGCCGGTCGGATTGAGTTTGGCGACACGCGCGATCTGCTGCAATTGGATGCCGCGGCTCTCAATCGGATCACCGTTGATGACGCTGCCGGAAGCGACTAGCATCATCAGTCCGCCATGCATAATCACGGCTGGCAGCAGCAGGATGGCGACATAGGTTTTCCACCGTTTGCGATCGGCGACAAGCATGATGATGGTCTGCGCGAGCAGAATATACCACGCGTATTTCGCGCTGATCAGCATAACGCAGGCGCTGACGATACCGGCGATGAACGTGTTGCGCGGCAGCCGCCGGGGTTTCCCATCCTGCGTGGCGCGGGTCATATGCAGCTGGTAGACGATGCCGAACCACCAGACGAACGCGAACGCGAACAATGGTGATTTGGTCAGGCTGATGGTGGCGAACACCGGAATCGGGCACACCAGGAAGAACAGGATGGTCAGTACGCGGGGCCATACGCCGGCACGCGTGGCGGCATGTGGATAGTCTTGCGCAGTGCTGTCAGGCTCGCTTGGTGGTATGTCAGCCTTGGTATCATCCGCAATCCACGGCAGGTTGAAGAAACGATGCATGGTCGCCGCACAGCAGAATACGGCGAACAGGAACTGGAGTGCGGACAGCAGCACATAGCCGGCGTCATTCGAACCGGTGAAATAGCGTGACGCGGCGGCGACCGCCCCATAGACCACGGTGAGTACGAGATTATGCTGGTCGGTCAGATACGTCGGGTTTTGCGGCCACAGGTAGTGTGCGGTCGGGTAGATATCCATCGGGACGAAAGCGAAGAACCCGGTGTACGGCTGTTGCAAGCCGGTCCACTGGTTCCACGCCCAACTGAATTCGCGGGTCTGCGAGCGGATATCCGCGCCGAACGCGGACAACAGGGTGGTCGGCACCCACAACCATCCGATGAACAGGATAAGCGCCAAACCAAGCCAACTGCTCGTGCATCGCATGATGATGCGCGGGGCGGCTATACGTACGGCACGCCAACCACGTGCGATGATTGTGGCGACACGGGTTGATGCGAAACGATGCCAGCCGCGCGCCATCGCCCGCAGCAGGGTGCCTAGACGTTGGAACCGGCGGCGTGAGCCGAGAGTACGGAACGCAGTTGCGATACGGCGCAATGGGGGGTGTATTGCCGGCGGCAGTGGCGGCAACCCGCCTCCCACGCGGACCAAGGCCAGCAGAATCAGTGTGTAGATGCCTGCGGCGACGAGGAAAAACAGGGTGTTGGTGCCCTTCCAGTCGGCGATACCGCCGCCGAACCAGTAGCATGGGCCGACTGCTGTGCAAAAACTCAACCACAGCACGGCGAGTACGGCGAGCGCCAATCGGGCGATATGCCCGACGCGTTCCAGGTGTCGATGCTGGGCGCCGCGGGATGAGCGAGATGAATGGGTACGGCTGTTGCCGTGCGCGATGCTGGGCGAAACCGACTGGTCGGGCTGCGCGTGCGGCGTGGTCTGGTTTGTCGTGGTTCGCGTGGCTTCAGTCATGCTTGAGCATTGTAGTCTGATGCAAGGAGTCGTCCGGAGTGGTTCGACGGTGGGGGAGGACTTGGCTGGGCTGGTGCTGGGTGCTGTTGTGTGAGGATTGGCTCACAAACCGGCATCGCGGATACCGGTTCGCGGTTCCAGCCGTCTGTCGTGTGGACCATCCGGCGCGTACATCCGCGGTTTCGATCGTATCGGCGTTAGGCTGGGAGTCATGGAGTTTGATAAACAGGGGACGATTCCACGCATGCCGCGGACCGAGCAGGAGTCTGACCGGCTGATCGCATTGGCCGAGGTGGATTCGACGAACACGCTTGCCGGCGAGATGCTCGCCGATGGGCGGATCGGGGGCGACCCGGCGGATGACGGGAAGATCACGGTGATTGCGGCGGACTACCAGACCGGCGGGCACGGACGGCTTGGGCGTGCGTGGGTGAACCGGCCGGGAGAGTCGTTCACGGTGTCGTTCGTCACGGTGATGCCTCGGCAGGTGGTCGCTGACGAGACCGTCAACGGATGGCTGCCGACATTGGCGGGATTGGCCTCCTTGGACGCAATCAGAAGTACCGTCCGCGCTTGCGGTGCCAGTCCGCGTCGGCAGGATTGCTCGCTGGCCATCAAATGGCCGAATGACATCTTCTGCCATGGTTTGAAGCTTGGCGGGATTCTCGTCCAGCTGGTGCCGCTTGACACGCAGCGTGTGGGCGTGATCATCGGCATCGGTATCAATCTTGCGTTGCGCGCGGAAAGCCTGCCGACCCCGCAATCCACCTCGCTGCAACTGCATGTCGATCCGTTGCCGGACGCGCAGGTGGTGCGCGATATGCTCGCGGCGGACCTGACAGCCGGCCTGCGAAATCGGATCGCACAGTTTGTTCAGGACAGCCACGGGTATGCCGGCCAGTTGCTTGACGAGACCGAGCGGTCGAGTTGGACGCTCGGACGGCGTGTCCAAGCGCGATTGGTTGGCGGCGACGCGCTTGAGGGGCGTGCCGTGCGCATCAATCCTGACGCTTCGCTTGCCATCGTGGATGATGACGGTGCCGAACATACGGTCACGACCGGTGATGTCGGCGTGCTCGCCTGAGCGCGTCCGACGCGTTCATTGACGGATTCGCGGATACTGCGGAACATGCAGAAGGCCGCCGCCCACAATCATGGGACGGCGGCCTTCCGCTATCGACTGGTGCGACTAGTGCGTACGGTCGTTATTTGGCGTTATTCGACGTTCGTCGTCGTTACTTCGCATCACGGGCGATGTATGAGGACAGCCCGCTGACGGCTGCGGAGGCGACAACTGCCTTGAGCAGGTCACCGCCGGCGAAGCCGAGCGAGGCGAGCGCCACAGCGCTCAGGGGAACATGCGTGAGCATCGCCTGGATGCTTACACCGAAGGCGTACACGACAACCACGCAGCCGACCAGCGAGGCGCCGAAATACCTCACGGCGGTCAGCCAGTAGGCGCGTGCACCCGTGCTGCGTGCCTTGCCCTTGAGCAGGGACGTGACGATGGCACCCGGCAGGAAGCCGAACAGGAAGCCGGCACTCGGGCCGACCAGCGCCAGCGTGGACATGCCGCCAGAGAACACAGGCAGGCCGGCGGCTCCGGCGAGCAGATACAACACGACCGCGCCGCCGGCTTCGCGCCAATCAAGACTCAAGGCGGCGAGCATGAGCACGAAGGTCTGCAAGGTGATGGCGACCGGCGTGCCGGGAATCGGAATGCGCCCGGCGGCTGCTGCAGCCCACAGGAGCAGTGCGAACAGCAGGGACACGCCTGCTGATTGCAGCAGGCGGCGTGCGGTGGTCGAAGTCGTGACGGAAACCGTGGCTGATGGTGTGGTAGGTGATGACATGGAAGCCCTTTCTTTCCAATGCGCCCTGACTGGGCGTGCAGGGCATCATTGTATGGGCGCGGTTGTGCGTCTCCATGTCGTCCAAGTATCGCCTCGGTTGCGTTACAGACGCAACAATGGCGGAATACCGCCGAAAATCGCAAGCCAACTTACGGTGACGTTTGTGGAGGGTTACAAAAAGATCGCGGATTCTTTGTCGTCCATGCCCCCGTCCCGCTCAAGCTTCGCGTCATAGCTTGGAAAGCATGGTCAATACTGTCAGCAAACTTCTGGTGGCGAACCGCGGCGAAATCGCGCTGCGCGTCGTGCGCACCGCCCGGGAAATGGGCATTCGCACGGTCGCTGTGTACGCCGAACAGGATCGTGACGAACAATACGTCCAGATGGCGGATGAGGCGTATCTGCTGCCCGGCGACACCTACCGTGACACGTATCTCAACGAGGATCTGCTGATCGGCATCCTGCACAGGAGCGGTGCCGACGCGGTGCACCCCGGCTACGGGTTCCTCTCTGAAGTCCCGTCATTCGCAACCAAGGTGCGTGAGGCCGGAGCCGTCTGGGTCGGTCCCGATCCGAAAGCCCTGGTTGATCTGGGTGACAAGATCACGGCCCGCCGGGTTGCCGCCCGCGCGAAAGTCCCGCCGGTCCCCGGTATTTCCGAACCGGTGCGTGACATGCGTGAGCTGCTTGATTTCGCGCAGACGCACGGCTATCCGATTATGATGAAGCGCACGGATGGCGGTGGCGGCCGCGGCATCACCATCGTGCACAACGATGACGAGCTGCGCAGCTTCTATTTGAGTCATGACGCGCTCCAAGGCGGTGATTTGGACGAGTATTTTGTCGAACGGTTCATCGACAAGGCGCGTCATGTGGAAACCCAGTGCGGGCGGGACAGCCACGGCGATTTCGTCGTGTATTCGACGCGTGACTGCTCGGTGCAGCGCCGGAACCAGAAACTCGTCGAAGAAGCTCCCGCCCCCTTCCTGCCCCCGAAAGCGCTTGAAGCGTTGGAACGCTACTCTCGCGGCCTGTTCGAGGCGGTGGATTACGTTGGGCTTGGCACTTGCGAGTTCATGCTCACCGAGCAAGGCAAAGTGTATTTCCTGGAAGTCAACCCGCGGTTGCAGGTCGAGCATACGGTCAGTGAGCAGGTATGCGGATTGGATTTGGTGCGCGAACAGCTGACCATCGCTGCAGGCGGGCATCTGACCCACCCGGAGAGCATCCGCGGACATAGCTTCGAGCTGCGCATCACCTGTGAGGACCCTGCGACGAACCTGACACCGAGTTCAGGCACGCTCACCGGATTGCAATGGCCGGCCGGTCCGGGAATCCGCGTGGATTCCGGAGTCAAGGCGGGGGACACGATCTCGCCGAAATTCGATTCCCTGATGGGCAAGCTCGTCGTCACCGCGCAGAATCGCGCGACTGCGGTCGCCCGCGTGCGACGGGCGCTCGGCGAGCTGCGTATTGAAGGCGTGCCGTCGCCGGCGAGCCTGTTCGAGCAGATCTTCGACGATCCTGAGTTCACCGCCGAACAGCATCCGTTCAGCGTATCCACCAAATGGCTGGAGCGCAAGTATCTCAACCGTGAGCCGGCGGCCGCCGGTGCCGGTCAGCCCGCTTCACTCGCCGGCGCTTCCAGCGAAAAGCCTGCCGCCAGCGATTCCTTCTTCATCGAAGTCAATGACAAGCGGGTCAAACTCACTGTCCCCCAGACGATTGTCGATGGGCTGACGGGTGCCGCCCGCGTGCGGTCCGCGCGGCGTGCCACCCAGCCGTTGCGCGGTCAAGGCTTGCACGATATCGGCAAGCCGAAGGTGGATGACGGGGCGAAAAGCGGCATCATCTCCTCGCCGATGCAGGCGATCGTCACCCGCGTCAACGTGGCGGAAGGCCAGAGCGTCACCAAGGGCGACCTGTTGGTCGTACTTGAATCCATGAAGATGGAGAACTACGTGTACGCGCCGGTCAACGGCACGGTCAAGAAAATCTGCGTCGGTCCCGCGGACGGTGTTGACGGCGGGCAGACGCTTGTCGAGCTTGATATCCACGCCGCCGAAGGCGCACAAGCGGCATCCGCGGCATCGGCGGGCGAAGGCCAGGGCACGGAAGGAGACCGGCAATGACCAGTACCATCAGCGCACCGCAATCATCAGTGCAGCCGGCGAACACCACGGCGCAAGACGCGACCCAGCCGATCCGCCCGGCGGTGGGACGGGCCGCCGAACTTGCGCGCACCGCCGAAGAGCATGCTCGCGAACGCCAGCATGCGAAAGGCAAAGGCACGGCTCGCGAGCGCCTCGACCTGCTGTTCGACGCGGACAGCTTCCAGGAGATCGGCCGGTTTGTCGGCGGCGACATCAACAAGGGGGTGGCGGGTTCGGCCGTTATCACCGGGTTCGGCAAAGTGTATGGCCGCACGGTCGCCGTGTACGCGCAGGATTTTTCCGTGCGCGGCGGCACACTCGGCGTGGCCGAGGGCGAGAAGATCTGCCATCTCATGGATATGGCGATCAGCCTCAAAGTGCCGATTGTCGCGCTCATCGACTCTGGTGGCGCGCGCATCCAGGAGGGTGTTGCGGCGCTGAGCCAGTATGGTCGGATTTTCAAGAAAACCTGCGAGGCAAGCGGTTTCGTCCCGCAGATCTCGATCATTCTCGGCCCGTGCGCGGGCGGCGCCGTGTATTGCCCGGCGCTGACCGATCTGATCATCATGACGCGCGAGAACTCCGACATGTTCGTCACCGGTCCGAACGTGGTCAAAGCATCCACCGGTGAGATGATCAGTATGGCGGATTTGGGCGGCGGCTACGTGCATAACGTGGTTTCCGGCGTTGCCCACTATCTTGGTGAGGATGAGGCGGATGCGATCGACTACGCGCGCACCGTGCTCGCGTACCTGCCGTCGAACTGCCAGTCGGAGCCTCCCGTGTTCGCCTACGCGTCCACCCACGCCGACCAGGCGGCCGCCGCACGTATCGCTTCCATCGTGCCGGACAACGACCGTCAACCGTATGACATGCTTGATGTCATCCACTGTATCGTCGACTATGGCGAGTTCGTGCAGGTGCAGGAACTGTACGCGAAATCCGCGGTGGTCGGTTTCGCCTGCATTGAAGGCCATCCGGTCGGTATCGTCGCCAACCAGCCGAATGTGCTCGCCGGCATCCTCGATGTCGAGTCCTCCGAGAAGGTCGCGCGTTTCGTGCGGTTGTGCGACGCGTTCAACCTGCCGGTCGTCACGCTTGTGGACACGCCGGGATACAAACCGGGCAGCGACCAGGAGCATGCGGGTATCATCCGCCGCGGCGCGAAAGTGATTTACGCGTACGCGAATGCACAAGTGCCGATGGTGACGGTGATCCTGCGCAAGGCCTTCGGCGGTGCCTACATCGTCATGGGTTCCAAGGCGATCGGCGCGGATGTGAACCTCGCCTGGCCGTCCAGCCAGATTGCGGTGCTCGGTGCCCAGGGCGCGGTCAACATCATCCACCGCAAGGACCTGCAGAAAGCCAAGGAACGCGGACAGGACGTGGAGGCGCTGCGCGCCAAGTACGTCGCCGACTATCAGACCACGACCGTCAACGCGAATCTTGCGATGGAAACTGGGCAGATCGACGCGATGATCGACCCCGAGCAGACCAGGGACGCGATCGCCGGGGCCCTGCGCACTTTCGCCGGCAAGCGTCGCTTTCGGCCGGTGGAGAAGCATCACGGCAATCAGCCGATGTAAGCGCTTCCAACCGTCAAGCTCATCAATCAGCAACACACGAATCGAACGGAAACCAGTAAAGGAATAACAATGACCAGTACGAAACCATTCCTGTCCAGACTTGTCGACGAACCGCATGCCGTGGTGTTCGGCGGGCAGTCCACACCGTGGACGATGGCGCTCGCCGACGCGATGGGCGACCCGACTCTCGCCGCGGACCTGCGCACCCAAGTCCTTGCCGCAGACCGTCTGCTCACCCCCGTGGCCGCCGATCTGCTCGCCGTGACCGGAAAACCAATCGACGTGTTCGGATTCAAACCGTCCGGTGCTTCGCTCGGTGTCGCCGCCGACGCGTCGGTGAGCGTCGAAGGCATTGCGCTTACCCAACTTGCAGCCATTATGGACGCCGTGCATCTGGGATACAATCCCGTTTCGCAACCGGTGGCGCTGCTCGGCCACTCGCAGGGTGTTATCGGTGTGCATATGGCGCGTGAATTGCAGCATGCCGGTTCGCTCGAAGCCGCCCAAGAGCCGATTGATGAGATTCTCGCCATCGCACGCCTCATCGGTGTCGCCGGCACGCGCCAGGCCCGTTTGCTAGGCCTGCATGCCAAACTGGAAGGCGCCACCCCGATGCTGTCGGTCAAGGGGGCGAACCGCAAACAGACTGAAACGCTGATTGCGCGTATCCCGGCCACCCGCGGGCCGATCTCCATCGCCGTGGAGAACGCCCCCGACCATCAGGTCCTGTCCGGATACCCGGAGGATCTGGCGCTGTTCGCGCTCGCCGCAGGCAAGGAGCATCGCAAGCAGGCGCGTCTGCGCGAGCAGAAGGTACGCGGTGGTTCTGTGTTCGATCCGACGCTCGAATACCTTGACGTGACGCTGCCGTTCCATTCCCCGCTTATGGCTGAGGCCGTCGACCAGACGGTCGCGTGGGCGCAGGCGTGCGGCTTCGATGGGTTGCGTGCCCGTGAGCTTGCCGAAGAGGTGCTGATCAATCATGTGGATTGGACTGCCCGTGTACGCAAACTGCTTGCGTCCACCGACCCGTCCGCATTGTGGATCATCGATATGGGGCCGGGTACGACCGCCGGCAAACTGGTCGCCGCACTCGCCCAAGGCAGCGGTGCCGGCGTGGTCGAGGCGGCCAGCTCCGCCGATCGGGCGGCGCTGTCTACACTGACCGGCGAGCCTGAACGTCTGCAGAACTGGAATGTGTATCGTCCGCGTGTCATCCACACGCCAGCCGGCGACCGCATCGCCACGAAATTCAGCGAGCTGACCGGCAAGCCGCCGATTCTGCTGGCCGGCATGACCCCGACCACCGTGGACCCGCAGATTGTCGCAGCCGCGGCGAACGCCGGATACTGGGCCGAACTCGCCGGTGGCGGTCAGGTGACCGCCGAGGTGCTTAACCAGCATCTGTCCGAGCTGGAAGATGAGCTCGAAGAAGGCCGCACGGTCGAATTCAACGCGATGTTCATGGACCGCTACCTGTGGAACCTCCAGTTCGGCACGCAACGACTGGTACCGAAGAAGCGTGCCTCCGGCGCTCCGATCGACGGCGTGGTCGTGTCCGCGGGCATCCCGGAATTCGACGAAGCCAAGCAGCTCATCGCATCCCTGCGCGCCGACGGTCTGCCGTACGTGGCATTCAAGCCGGGTACGGTCGACCAGATCCGCCAGGTGGTGCGCATCGCGAAGGCGGTCGCCCCGGTCACCATCATCGCCGAAGTCGAAGGCGGTTCCGCCGGCGGACACCATTCCTGGGAGTCGTTGGACGACCTGCTGCTCAACACATACGCTGACGTGCGCGGCTGCGAGAACCTCGTGCTGGTCGCCGGCGGCGGCATCGGCACGCCCGAGCGCGCCGCGGATTACATTTCCGGCGAATGGTCCCGTGCTTACGGCGAGCCGGCCATGCCGGTGGATGGTGTGCTCGTCGGCACTGCCGTCATGACAGCCAAGGAGGCGCACACCAGCCCGCAGGTCAAGCGTATGCTCGTCGAAACCCCCGGCATCACGCTCGAACAGGGCGGCGACGATCCGTTCGCCCCGCGCGGCGAACGTTGGGTGCCGTCCGGCAAGGTGGTCGGCGGTGTCAGCTCCGGCTTGAGCCATTTGCATGCGGATATCTACGAGCTGGAGAACGCGTCAGCCCGTTGCGGCCGTCTGCTGGTCGAGATGATGAAGCACCCCGAGCAGATTGAGCCTCGCCGCGCCGAAATCATCGACGCGCTTGACAAGACCGCGAAACCGTATTTCGGCGACGTCGCTTCGATGACCTACCGCCAGTGGGCGCAGCGGTTCGCCGAGCTGTCCTTCCCGTGGGCCGACCCGACTTATGCGGACCGCTACCTGCACCTGCTGCAGCGCATCGAGGCCCGCGTTCGTGACCAGGAATCCGGCGAGTTCACGCCGTTGTTCGCCGTGCGCGCCGATGTGGAATCCGACCCGCAGCAGGCGTTGAACCAGCTCGGGGAGCGCTACCCTCAGATCGACACGCTTGAAGTCGAACCGACCGATGCCGCATGGTTCATCACTTTGGTCAACGAATACCCCAAGCCGATGCCGTTCGTTCCGGTGATCGACAACGACCTGCTGCGTTGGTGGGGCCGCGACCAACTGTGGCAGTCCGAAGATCCGCGCTACAGTGCGGACGCCGTGCGCATCATCCCCGGCCCGATCTCGGTGGCCGGCATCACGACCATCGACGAGCCGGTCGCCGATATTCTCGGACGTTTCGAACACGCCGCGCTGGAACGCACGCAAGCCTTGGCGGCGCAGTCGGACGAGCCGGCTGTCAACGCCCTCGGCACGCTCGCCGGAGCAGGTGACGTGCAGGCGTACGTGCGCAGCTGCCCGAACATTTCTTGGATCGGCCACGTGACCGGCAATCCCGCATATGGAACGGCTGCGGATGACGCAAACTACCGTATCGACGAAGTCGGCACGGACGGTGACAACACGCTGCTGGATCTGGACATCCACCTCGACACCTTCTGGGACAAGGATCCCGACGGCGGACTCGGCAAGCACGCGGTGCGCGATATCGTGATTCCACTGATCGTGAGCGACGCGGATTGCGGTCGTCTGCCGATCGTGGACCGCGAGCGTCTGCCCGAACATGTGTACGCGATGCTGGCCGCGGTCGCCGGTATCGGCAATACCGCAATCACCGGGGACCGGCTTACCGCAATGCCCGAAATCACGCCGGCAGACGATACCGAGCGCTACCCCTTCGGCCAAGCGCACGCCCAGTACACGCTATCCGCGAATCTTGGCGTCGACCATGAGGCTGCGACCGCCGGGATTATGCCGGGGGATCTTAACGCTTCGCGTATCGCCCCCGACGCGCTGGTCGGCCCGGCATGGCCGGCGATCTACGCGGCGCTCGGCTCGGTGAGCGTCAACGGCTACCCGGTCATCGAAGGCCTGCTCAATGCGGTCCATCTCGACCATCTCATCGAACTGCAAGTGCCCGAACATGAGTTGCTGCGTCACACTGGCGAGCAGGTCAGCCTGACCAGCTGGGCGGACCCGTACGCCGAATCCGCCTCCGGGCGCGTGGTCACCATCCATGTGACGCACACCGCCGCCGACGGCACGGTACTCGCCCATGAGACCGAACGCTTCGCCATCCGCGGCCGCGCCTACAGCGACGCGCTTCCTGTCGAAGCGCCTGATTATGGCGAATATCTCACTTATCGGAATCATCCGTCTCATACCCCGAATGAGGATGATGCGAAGGATCAAGCCGGTCAGTCCACCGAGCCGACCCCGCGCCGTTTGCTGCGTCGCGTCACCGTCCGAGCCCCGCATGAAATGACCGCATTCGCACGGACTTCAGGTGATTTCAACCCGATTCACACCTCCGTGCGCGGCGCTGCCATCAGCGGCCTGGACGCCCCGCTCGTGCACGGCATGTGGCTGTCCGCCACCGCCCAGCATGTGGTGCAGGCGAGCGATGACAAGGGCATGCATTACGAGATTGCCGGCTGGACCTACAACATGTACGGCATGGTCCAGTTGGACGATCAAGTGGAGATCACCGTCGAACGTGTCGGCCATATCCGTCATGGCGGGCTGCTGCTCGAAGTCACCTGCCGTATCGATGGCCAGCTGGTTTCGCGCGGCACCGCCGCCACCCGCCCGCTCGTGTCCGCCTTCGTCTACCCGGGGCAGGGCATCCAGAAGCAGGGCATGGCTCTGGATGAGCGTGCGAAATCCCCGGCGGCCCGCGAAGTGTGGGAGCGCGCCGACGCGTTGACCCGAAGCAAGCTCGGCTTCTCGATCCTCGCCGTCGTACGTGACAACCCCAAGGAACTGACCGCGAACGGCGTCACCTACCGGCACCCCGACGGGCTGCTCAACCTCACCCAGTTCACGCAGGTCGCGCTCGCCACGGTCGCATTCGCCCAGACCGCACGTCTGCGCGAAGCCGGTTGCGACTTGTGGCCGTCCTACTTCGCCGGCCATTCGCTTGGCGAATACAACGCCTTGAGCTCCTTCGCAGGCATCATTCCGTTGGAAACCGTGCTTGAACTTGTGTTCCACC
>Ga0256406_1005504_pt1 | contig 13471 bp, 8 predicted proteins | sample RumenRJG_03DNA_FD_185986 | JGI IMG/M metagenome (GOLD analysis project Ga0256406, IMG submission 185986) | Bovine rumen microbial communities from Lethbridge, Alberta, Canada - RJG_03 | ecosystem: Host-associated > Mammals > Digestive system > Stomach > Rumen | place: Canada: Alberta | collected...
CGCGCCGCCGCTTTGCAGGAAGAACTGGACAAGTCGCAGGCTGCCACCGTCAACGCGGAAAAGTTTATGGGTATCGTCCGAAAGCACCTTGCCTTTGAGGAATTGACCCCCACCCTCTTGCGGGAAATGATTGAAAAAATCGTCGTGCATGAGTGCAGCTATGACGAGAACGGCACCCGCAGGCAGGACATTGAGATTTATTACAGCTTTGTCGGCAAGATTGACTTGCCCGAAGCCTAACGCCCGACCTATCCGACACAATGCGCAAGTGCCGGATAGGAACGGCAAAATTTTTTACACTTCTATTACTTCTTTATCGCACATCAGTAAAATCACAAGGAATGAAGCAACTTATGGCTGGCGGCGGTGTCGCACTTATCGGAATCACCCTTGTGCCACTGCTTTCCGGTCTTTTCGGATAAGGAGTAGCCTATGCAGGGAATTCTCGATAAGATTGCTGAATGGTTCAAAGAGTTACTAATCGATGGAATCACAAGTAATCTTTCGGGAATGTTTGATACCGTCAATGAGAAAGTCAGCGAAATCGCTGGGCAAGTGGGGCAGACACCATCGGCATTTAACGGTGGTGTCTTTTCCATGATTAGAAACTTATCCAACAATGTCATCTTGCCGATAGCCGGTATCATACTGACCTTTGTGATGTGCTATGAACTCATTCAGATAATCATAGAAAAAAACAATCTGCATGATGTGGACACTTGGTTCTTCTTTAAGTGGATTTTCAAGACTTTCTGTGCGGTGCTTATCGTATCGAATACTTGGAATATCGTGATGGGAATCTTTGATGTTGCGCAGCATGTAGTCAACAATGCAGCCGGAGTAATATCATCCTCAACCGCAATCAATGAAGCTACAGCTTTAGGAGATATACAGACGCAGCTAGAAGCGATGGAAGTGGGAGAACTACTTGGACTATGGTTTCAATCCATGTTTGTAGGACTTACCATGAATATCCTATGAGAGCATGTATGAAGATGGGCTTTGCAAATTAGACAGAACGCATTATTCAAAATGCATTGAATTTGAAGACATCAATTATCAGCTGGCTGGTAATGATGATAAGGCAGCGACTTTTGAAAACCTCTGTGACTTCTATAACTATTTCGATTCTTCTATCGCAGTGCAGATATCCTTGATATCAAGATTTACGAATCGTGAAGAATGGGAAAGAGTCATCGCAATTGAATCTCAAGATGATGCATTCAATGAGATCAGAAGTGAATACAGAGATATGCTTCAGGAGCAAAGAAGCCGTGGTAATAATGGGCTTGTGAAAACCAAGTTCATCACGCTGACCATAGAAGCGGATAATGAGAAAGTTGCCAAAGCAAAGATAGGAAGAATAGAGACGGATGTCTTGAATCACTTCAAGGTACTTGGCTCTAGTGCAAGAGTCCTAAAAGGAAAGCAAAGACTAGCGGTACTTCATGGGATGATGCATCCCGATGGAGAGAAGTTTATCTTCGACTGGAAGCAGCTACCGCCTAGTGGCTTATCCACAAAGGACTTTATTGCGCCATCATCTTTTCATTTCGGTAAGACAAGAGAATTTCATATGGGAGGACTTCAGGGAAGTGTATCCTTCCTTCAGATTCTTGCACCGGAATTAGATGATCGAATGCTGGCTGAATTCATGGAAGCAGAAGAAGGTGTGGTCGTTACGCTGCATATTAGAGCAGTGAATCAAAGCGAAGCGATAAAGACCATCAAGCGTAAAATCACAGACCTTGATTCCATGAAGATTCAAGAGCAAAAGAAAGCCGTAAGAGCAGGATACGATATGGATATCATTCCAAGTGACCTAGCGACTTATGGTGGCGAAGCAAAGAATCTATTAAAAGAGCTGCAAAGCCGTAATGAGAAAATGTTTAATATCACATTCCTTGTGATGAATTATGCACCAAGTAGGCAGAATAGAAGCAATCGTTCCGGAGCCTGAAAAGGTAAAGGAAGAAGCTCAGGAAAAGGAGAATTATCTCAAGAATGCAGAGATGCAGATGGAAGATGATTACGGCATGATCGATGGAATCATCAATAATGGTGAAAAAGAAGAAAAACCATCCATCATGGCTGAGCTAAAGGCAGCTAGAGAAGCAAGAGAGGCGAAACCGCCTGAAAAGAAGGAGAAGCATCATGACAAGAAAGTAGATATAGACGATAGGTAAAATATAGCGGAGGTACACTTAGCGGTGTGCTTCCGCTGTTTTTTTATTGCTTTTTGTGAAAATGAGGTTCGAGAACGTGAATTTCGATTGTGATATCGTGCGATAAATGGTATTCTAGGAATAGAATCATGTGCATTAACTGCTGTTTCATCAAAAAAAGAGGTGGAAAATGAGCGTATCTTATAAAAAACTATGGAAACTACTAATTGATAAGGAGATGACCAAGGTCGAACTTCGAGAAAAAGCCGGTATCAGCACCGGTACTTTAGCGAAGCTTGGAAAGAATGAGAATGTCACAACAGATGTCCTTGTAAAAGTATGCGAGGCTCTTGATTGCGATATCTCAGACATCATGGAAATGGAAAAACACGAAGAAATGTTGGAGGCTAAGTAGAGATGCCAATTGCTTTAGATAATACAAAAATTGGTGCCGTAGGCGAGTATATCAAAGAGCATACTGGTGAAGCTGCAAACATTTCCGTTGCTTCTCCAATCTTTACGATATATGCCTTCGAGGAATTAAGAAAGGTACTTGAGAAGAGTGGCAAGTTCCGCTTCCTTTTCAATGAGCCTACTTTTGTACGAGATATCATTGCCAATAATAAAGAGGTAAAAGAATTTGAACTTAAGATGGCTCAGAGGGAAAGAAATGTCTCTGAGTTTAATCTTGAGATTGGACTTAAGAATAATCTGGATCAGAATCAAGTGGCGAATCGCTGCTATGAATTCATCAGTGAAAAAGCAGACGTGAAGTCTGTAACTAGAGAAGGGATTGCTACTGCAAGTGGTGTTCTTGTTGAAAACCAAGACGGAAGCTTCCTTGTCCAAGGGAATAATCTTTCCTTCTCTAAAAGTGGCTTAGGATATACCAATGAGATTCTCTTTGACTTTAACCAAGTTAATGATGAGCAGGAATTCATTGAAAAATATAAAGAGTTTTTTGAGCAGCTATTCAACAACGAAGATATAGTAGTGGATGTAAAAGAGGAACTCTTGAAGCATCTAAGCAATCTCTATCGTGAGAACTCACCAGAGCTTCTCTATTATTTGACTCTATATAACATATTCGGAGAAAAGCTTCTGAATATGGATGATATGGCTCGTGTTAAGGAGCGTACAGGAATAACAGAAACTAAGGTCTGGAATTCGCTCTATAACTTCCAGCATGATGCTGTTGTGGGAGCCATTAAGAAACTGGAACTTTATAACGGATGCATTATTGCAGATTCCGTTGGTTTAGGTAAGACTTTTGAGGCACTTGCCATCATTAAGTATTACGAACTTAGAAATGATCGTGTACTTGTGTTATGCCCGAAGAAATTGAGAAATAACTGGACAGGATTCAGACAGAATTCAACTACGAATATGTTGGCTGATGACAGATTCAATTACGATGTTTTAAATCATACGGATTTGTCCAGAGAAAAGGGAAAGTCCGGAGACATCAATCTTGAGACAGTTAATTGGGGAAACTATGATTTGGTTGTCATAGATGAATCTCATAACTTCCGAAACAATGTGGCATTAAAAGGTCACAAGACAAGATATCAGAAGCTGATGGAGAATATCATTCAGTCTGGTGTAAAGACGAAAGTGCTTATGCTTTCAGCTACGCCGGTAAATAATTCGTTGAATGACTTAAAGAATCAGGTAATGTTCATTACGGAAGGTAGTGACGATGCCTTTGAAGAGAGTGCTGGTATTCCAAGTATCAGCAATACTCTAAAGAATGCTCAAAGAGCTTTTAACGATTGGTCAAAGCTCGATCAAAGTAAACAGAGTACAGAGAATCTTCTTCCTTTACTAGATTATGACTTCTTCAATCTGTTAAATACAGTGACCATTGCTAGATCAAGGAAGCATATTAAAACCTATTACGACACAAAAGATATTGGTGAATTCCCTGAGAGGAAAGCTCCGGAATCAATTAAGACAGATATCGACTCAGAGAAAGAATTCCCGGAATTATCCTATGTGAATGGACAGATAGCTAGTCTACATCTTGCGGTGTATTCACCGATGGTATATATCCTTCCGACTAAAATTTCCAAGTACGAGGAAAAGTACGACCAGAAGGTTAAGGAAGGACAATCCATATTCAAACAAGTAGACCGAGAAAAAGCTATCGTCAATTTGATGCGTGTCAATATCTTGAAGAGAATGGAAAGCTCAGTAAATTCATTCTCGCTAACTCTTGAAAGAGTATTAAAGCGTATTGAAGATATGTATCAAATACTGGAATCCGGAGAAGAGTTTGACGATGATTTCAGTGAAGAAGCAGAAGACTTGGATGATGAAACCAACACTGTTGGTGGAAAGATAAAGATTAAGGCTGCTGATATCGATAAGCTAAAGATGATGCAAGACCTTGATGAAGATAGAGAAGTCCTTAAAGAACTTTTGGATTATGCTGCTAAAGTTGATCCGGAAAGAGACTTAAAGCTTACAGAGCTTAAGTCTCAGATTGATAAGAAGCTTAAGAAGCCTCTTAACGGAGATAATAAGAAGGTGATTATCTTTACTACCTTCTCGGATACAGCAGAATATCTATATGAAAATATTGCAGATTGGTTACTTAAGGAGCATGGACTATACACAGCTCTTGTAACTGGTGGCAGCACTAAAAATAATCATGCAAAGGTAAAGAATGACTTTGATTCAATCCTTGCATCCTTCTCTCCAAAGTCAAATAGCTATGACACAAAGGGAGATGATATTGACCTTTTGATTGCTACAGATTGTATTTCAGAGGGACAGAACTTGCAGGATTGCGATTATCTCATAAACTACGATATCCACTGGAATCCGGTACGTATCGTGCAGAGATTCGGGCGTATTGATCGTATCGGATCATCAAATAAATATATTCAGTTAGTGAACTTCTGGCCGAATATGGAGTTGGACGAATATATCAACCTTGAGAACCGTGTTAGAAATAAGATGGTGATGCTTGATATGTCTGCGACAGGTGATGATAACCTCATCAGCCCGGAATTCAAAGAACTGGATTACAGAAAGAAACAGCTTAAGCAACTTCAAAGTGAAGTGCTGGATGTTGAAGAGATGCAAGGCGGTATTTCTATCACGGACTTAACCTTGGATGATTTCATGATGTCATTGGATAGATACATGAAAGAGAATCCTAAGGTATTAGAGAAATATCCGACTGGCGTTTATGCTGTTACAAACAAAGAAGAGAAACTTGGAGCAGATGCTGTAAAGGGCGTTATCTATTGCTTAAAGCAGACTAAGTATTCGGAGTCACAAGAAGGTGCTACATCGCTCTATCCATATTACTTAGTTTATGTGAGTGACAACGGAGATATCCATATCACTAATTCTTCTCCGAAGAAGATACTGGATATCTATAAGGCTCTTTGCCAAAGCAAAACAGAACCGATAGAGCATCTGGTTAAAGACTTCAACAAAGAAACAAAGAATGGTTCAATCATGACGAAATATACTGATCTTCTTGAAAAGGCAGTATTTGATATTAAAGGTGTGGCAGAGAAGAAAGGTGTTCAATCCATGTTCCAGATTGGAGCAGCAACATTATTTGAAAATACGGTATCAGGTCTTAATGACTTTGAATTGATTTCCTTCTTGGTGGTGATGTAATGGATGTATTAGAAAGACTCAAGATGCCGCCATGCGATAGGACAAGAGTACCGGTAAAGACTCTTGAAGAGCAATTGGAGGCAGATGCAAAACAAAAGAAGCTGCTATCAAATCATATAGCATCCATGTATCTGGTGAGTTTGCTAAATGAGCAGACTATAAGGATCAGAGCATATAAGGATGATGATTATAGCTTTCAAGCAGTATATGTATTTGAGATAGAGCTTAAAGCGAATGACCAACTAACGGATTTTACAGAGCTGGTGCATTCAGCCTTCCCAGAATCTACGCTTCTGATTCTTAGGTACAAGGATAAGACATATTTATCCGGTGCCAGCAAGAGAATCAACAAGCTGGACAGGACAAGAACTGTACTTGAAGATTCAATCTGGATAGAAGTACCGGATGGATTGAAAGCACAGGATATCAAGGAAGCCAATCTAAGGGAGTATTATGAATCACTCATACGATTGCTTTACAGATACAAGGTGCTGAATGTAACCGGCGTATTTCCGGTTAAGGATGGAGAATATAAAGGCTCGATCAAACAATATGAGCAACTAATGGCTCAGATAAACAAACTGAAAGAAGAATACTCAGCAGCATCGATGAGAAATGAGAAGATGCGTATAGATGAGGAATTATATAAACAGGAACAAGAACTCAAGCAGTTAAAAGAAAGAATAAGCGGAGGACAGAAATGATGGAAAAGATGAATGGGAAAAGCATGGATTTATTACAGGAAAACATAGAATATGTCAAATCTTTGTTTCCAAGTGCTGTTAGTGACGGAAAGATAAATTTTGATGTATTGAAACAATTTCTTGGTGAGGCTATAGATGAGTCCAAGGAGAAATATCAGTTTACATGGAATGGTAAATCTAACTCAATTAAAATGGCTCAAGCGCCATCAACCATGACATTATTACCATGCAAAGAAATATCAAAAAACTGGGACAATACAAAAAACCTGTTTATAGAGGGCGATAATTTCGAAGTTCTAAAGCAACTTCAAAAAACTTATTTTGGAAAAGTGCGAATGATATATATCGATCCTCCGTACAATACCGGGAGAGATTTTGTGTATAAGGACTCATTTGATGAATCATCACAGAACTACAAAGAGCAAACACAACAAACGAATATGTCTAATCCCAATACGGGAGGTAGATTCCATACAAATTGGCTTAACATGATGTATCCGAGATTGTTATTGGCTCGCAATCTCCTAAGTGATGATGGAGTCATCTTTATTTCGATAGATGACAACGAAGTTGATGAACTCAAAATGATGTGCACTGAAATATTTGGAGAGAATAATTTTGTAGGATGTGCTGGACGTATTACTAAAAAAAGTAATAACAAGGGTGAATTTTGGGCACCGAACTTTGATTACATCCTGACATATACTAAAAATCGAGGAGAGGCAATTGAGTTTACTGGAGGAGCCAATGTTGAGTCTTATAATCTTGTCGAAGAAGATGGCCCAAGAAAGGGAGAAAAATATCAGCTTGTGAGACTATATATGTCATCAATACAGAATAGGAATCCTGAACAGAGATTCTGGATTGAATGTCCAGATGGAAGTAAAATCATTCCTCCAGGAACTACATTCCCTCCCGAAAGACCAAATTTGGGCGATGGAATTTGGAGATGGTCAAGATCAACGTTTGAGGCTAATAGAGATAAGATTGTTATCAAAGAGGTGAAATCATCTAATCTTTTAAACGAAAACAAGGAACCAGCAAAATGGAACGTTTTTACAAAAACATATCTTAATGATGTTTTGGAAAGATCATCTGCGAAACCAAATAGTTTTATTGAAGGCTACATAAATCAAATGGCTTCTCATGAGCTTAATGAGCTTGATATTCCTTTTGATTATGCAAAGCCAACAGCTTTGATTAAATATTTGATGGAAGTGGCTCAAATCAAGAACGATGATATAGTGCTAGATTTTTTTAGCGGTTCAGCATCGACAGCAGACGCAGTTATGCAGTTAAATAGCGAATCAGATTCCAAAGTTAAATTCATAATGGTTCAGCTGCCGGAATTGACAGATGAGAAGAGTGAAGCATATAAGGCGGGCTACAAAAATATTTGCGAGATTGGAGAGGAGCGAATTCGTAGAGCAGGTAAGAAAGTTGAGGACGATTGGAATAAAAAGCAAAATGAGAAAGGATTGCTTGCTTCGGATAAACTGTTTTCTACGGATACAGGATTTAAAGTATTCAAGTTAGATTCAACAAATATCAATCCGTGGGACAATATGAATGAATATGATGAAGAATCATTATTTACTACTGCTACAATATTTAAATTAGATAGAAGTAAGGAAGATGTTCTGTACGAAATAATGCTGAAATACGGAGTGTTTGATCAACAGGCAAGTGAGATTGAGGTCAACGGTAAAACGATGTATCGAGTTGGACAACGTCACATGATGGTTTGCCTTGAAGACAAGATTGACGATAGTGACATCACGGAAATCTGTAAACTTGAGCCAAGAGTAGTAGTGTTCAAGGAAGATGGATTCAAAGATGATAACGCAAAAATCAACGCAGAATATAACTTAAAGAAATCCGGCGTTGAAGATGTGAAGTGTATATAAGGATGGTGAGATCATGAAATTAAAATTTGTAGATCAGCCATATCAGACAGATGCTGTAAATGCTATATGCGATATCTTTGAAGGATGCGAAGTCAAGGATTCTATTTTCACCATTGATACAAGTCAAGATTCAGGACAGCTGAAACTTGAAGGTGAAGGAGTCTCCTACTTCCTTGGACACGCAAATAAAATGTCCATTGATGACTATCGTATGCTAGATAACCTTCAGGAGATTCAGTCAAATAACAATATCCAGATGTCAAAGTCCATCCAAGGTAGAAACTTTACTATTGAGATGGAAACCGGTACCGGTAAGACATATGTTTACACGAAGACGATTCTCGAAATGAATAAACGATATGGATTCACCAAGTTCATTATCGTTGTTCCGAGTATAGCCATCAAAGAAGGTGTAAACAGTTCTTTCGTTGCGACTAATGAGCACTTCAAAGAGAAGTACGACAATGTAACATATAACTGGTTTGTCTATGATTCCAATCATCTGGATAAAATCAGAGACTTTGCTACAAGTACCAATATTGAAATTATGATTATCAATATTGATGCATTCAGAAAAAGCTTTACTGATCCTGAAAAGGAAACAAAGGCGAATCTGATTCATAGAGAGAGTGAAAAACTTAGTGGTAATAAGCCGATTGACTTGATTGCAAGTACCAATCCTATTGTTATCATCGATGAGCCGCAATCTGTAGATAATACTGCCAAGTCTAAGGAAGCCATTGCATCTCTTAATCCTCTTTGTACGCTTAGATATAGTGCTACGCATAGAGAATTATATAACCTCATGTACCGCCTAACGCCTGTGGATGCATATCAAGAGAATCTTGTTAAGCATATTGAGGTTGCGTCAATTACTTCTAATGACACATCAACAAAGCCATATGTGAAGCTACTTAGTGTATCAGACAAGAATGGAACATATTCTTGTAGGATTGAGATTTATTACAAAGACAAGAAGACGGGAGCTGTTGATAAGAAGACAGTTACAGCTAAAACCAATGATGATATCTGGGAGCTGTCTAATGAAGTAGATTACTATAAGAGTTCTAACTATATCATTGACAACATCGATTGTTTTCCGGGAGAAGAATCCATATCGCTTGCTAACGGAGAATATGTTAACAAGGGAGAGGCTATCGGCGAGATTGATTCTTCCGCCATCAAGAAAGCGCAAATCAGACAGACTATCGAAAGGCACTTAGATAAGGAAGTGCATTATCTCAATCGAGGTATTAAAGTGCTAAGTCTTTTCTTCATTGATGAAGTTGCGAAGTATCGTGACTACGATGCCGAAGATGAAAAAGGTGATTACGCTAAGTGGTTTGAAGAAGAATACAGCAAGCTTATTAAGAATTCAAAGTACAAAAAGATAATTGAGCAGTATGGTGATGCCATTTCTACAGATGCTACAGCTGTCCATGAAGGATACTTCTCAAAGGACGGTAAGGGTAGAATGGTCAATTCTAAAGGCGAGGGTGTTACCGCTGCGGACGAAAGTACATATCAGCTTATTATGAAAGATAAAGAAAGACTTCTATCTTTTGATGAGCCTATTCGCTTTATTTTCTCCCACTCTGCATTGAAGGAAGGATGGGACAATCCTAACATCTTCCAAGTGTGTACTTTGGTTGAAACTAAAGACACTATGACCAAAAGACAAAAGGTTGGTCGTGGTCTGAGAATTTGTGTTGATCAGAACGGCGAAAGAGTTCTGGATAACAGATACAACACCTTGACTGTAATTGCGAATGAGTCATACAAAGAGTTTGCTTCTACGCTTCAGAAGGAACTCGAAACAGATAACTTCAAGTTTGGTATTGTTGAGCCAATCAGCTTTGCTGGTATTTCTGTTAAGCAAGCCAGTGGTAAGAGATATGAGCTTAGCCAAGCTGAATCGGAATCTATCTTCAAGTATCTCGTTGATAATGACTACATGAGCAAAGGTGGAAAGGTTACTCAGAAGTATTATCAGGATGTGCATAATCAAGTGTTTGTGCTTCCAGATAAGTTTGAAACTTTTACTGACAAAGTTGTTAAGCAAATCAATAGTCTATCCAGAGAAATTGAAATTAGAGATGCATCTACCAAGGTTGATGTGCATCTCAATAAGAAGGTTGAGTTGTCTCCGGAATTTAAGATTCTTTGGGATAAGATTAAGCAGAAAACGAAGTATTCAATCAACATGGATATTGATAGGCTGAAACGTGATGCCGCTGAGCAAATCAAAAACATGCCTCGTATCAAAGCGGATCAAATTGATGGAACCATCACAGAGGTAGATATCAATAAATCTGGCGTAACGATGGTTCGTGAACAGAGTAGGCAATATGGAGCAATCTCAGAATTTGAGCAGATGGATTATCCGGACTTTGTAAGAAGATTGCAGGACGCAACAGGTCTTCTTAGAAGAACAATTATTGAGATAATCGTTGAATCTAGAAGATTGCATGACTTCTATGTGAATCCGGAAGAGTGTATCAAACAAGTATCTAAGATTCTTCTGAATGTAAAGAAAGAGAATCTAACAGATGGAATCAAATATGAGAAGACAGATGAATATTACGAACAAGACTTCATATTCAATGATGAAGGTTTATATGGCTATAAGGATAGAAATGTCATTGAAACCAAATCTGATAAGAATGTCTTCGACCATGTAATATATGATTCCAACATAGAGAAGCAATTTGCTGAAGATGCAGAGTTTGATGAAGATGTTCTTCTGTACGCTAAACTTCCAGCAGCATTTAAGATTGACACACCAATCGGAAGCTATAATCCGGACTGGGCTGTCGTACTAAACACAGACGCCGGAGAGAAGCTTTACTTTGTTGCCGAGACAAAGGGCACAGATGTTGTTGCAGATTTAAAGGGCACAGAGCAGAAGAAGATATTCTGCGGACGAAAGCACTTTGAGGTTATCGATACGGATATCAAGTACGAAGTGGTTAAGGAATTGAAGTCCTTGAAGGACTATGTGTAGGGACAGGATGCGCAGTATGAAGGTAGTTGAATCAGGATACAGAATAGATTTGCATATCCATTCCGCTTACTCCTCTACCAAGGATAAAGCCAAGGTTGCTTTTAATACGGTGGAAAATATTGGCGTGCTGGCAGAAGGACTTAATTCAAATGGCGTGCAAATATGCGCAATAACCGACCACGATGCCTTTAGCTATGAAATGTATCAAGCTCTGAAGGACTATGAGGAAGACAAAAGCAATTCAATAATAAAGGTGTTTCCGGGAGTTGAATTCTCTGTCGAATATATGGGGGACGATGGTGCCACGATACTTCATGTTATAGCGATTTTCAATGATGAAGATGATGAAGCCGTAAAGTCGATTAAGAATTGTATTAATAATGTATCGGGCAAGGCAGATTACGATAGAAAAGGCGCCTTTTCGGAAGAAAGATTTATTGCGATTCTGAGAGAAATTGACCTAGATACAATACTGATTGTACATCAAAAAAGCACACTCTCATCTTCTCGTCCATATAAGAATGATGCAAAGTCTGTTGGAGATGAAAAGTTTTATGAATTTGTTTACTCTGATTATTTTGAGGCTTTTGAGTTTAAGAATAGAAAGAACGAAGTATTCAATAAAAGTTTTTTGAACAAGAAAAACCTAACGGAGAGTATCAGGTTTATAACAGGTTCAGATTGTCATGATTGGCGATACTATCCAAAAGAAGTAGAAACAGATAAAACGGAATTCAAATACACTTTTGTTAAATGCCTTCCAACATTTCGTGGTCTTGTCATGGCGATGACGGACTACAGGAGGATTAAAACAATTAACAGCTTTTTCAATCCATCTGAAACGTATATGAGGAACATCAGTATTTCCATAGGAGGAAAGACGTATGTTATTCCTTTATCGAGAGGAATTAATGTCATAATTGGAGATAACTCTATTGGAAAGTCGCTAATCCTGCATAAATTAACCGATTATAGAAAACAGCAAGCTGGTTTACTAAAACAATCCGTCACAAAAGGCTATGATAAATACTTAAAAAAATATGACATAACTATTGATACTCACATACCAGAAGCTGAAGTGTTTGCGTTTGATATGCAAGGTGAAATTAGAGAAAAGTTCGAGCAGGGCAAGCTTAAGTCAGATGATTTTCTTAAAGACTATTATCCTGCTGAAATTAAACCGGAAGCATATAACAGAAAAATTCAAAGAAAGTTAAACGAGATATTCGGTTATCTGGAAGAAAAGTATTCAATTGAGGTTCTTGAAAAACAATTAAGCAGATTCAAGATTTTGGATGAAGATATTATACAAGCGGAAAGCTTAACATTTGTTGGTGCGGTTTCTAAGGACAAGAAAAGAGTGACGGCATACAGCGATTTATGCAGCGATTTTGATGGGATAATCGAAGAAATTGAAACAATTGCGGAGAATGCATACTTAGAACAGGAAGACATTACAATATTGCAAGACATAATCATCCAGCTGAAAAAGATGGCTGAGAAGTATGGCAAGAAAAAGACACTCACTGAATATGAGAATACAAAGATTGCATTATTTCAAGATGTTATTAGCAAGTTTAAGCAAGAGTATAAGTCATCAGTTTCAGACACGCAGAAAAAGCTCTCTGCGTACAATGAAAGCATTGAACAAGCAGCCGAGTCGATAGTAAGTATTATTAAGAGAAAAAGAGGCATTTCTATTCCTGATTTCAAAATCGATAAAGAAGAGATTAAAGTGCAGACGGAGAGGGTACATGATTACGAATTTAACAGCAAGCTTGGAATTACAGAAATAGATGAATCATATTTGAAGAATCTTTTTTCATCGCAAATGAAGAAAGACACAAGAAAGTCTATTCTTGAAATGTCGCAAGAAGAGTTAGCGGAGAGAATGCTTCATTATTCAGAATCTCCATCAACAGCTTTAGAAGAATTAAAGAGAAGAGTAAATGAAAAGATAAAAGAAGACTTATCTTGTAAGTTTACAATTACTCAAGCTGGAGAAGATAGAACTCAGGAATTATCTGCCGGCTTTAATTCGCAGATTTACTT
>Ga0256406_1005505_pt1 | contig 13470 bp, 11 predicted proteins | sample RumenRJG_03DNA_FD_185986 | JGI IMG/M metagenome (GOLD analysis project Ga0256406, IMG submission 185986) | Bovine rumen microbial communities from Lethbridge, Alberta, Canada - RJG_03 | ecosystem: Host-associated > Mammals > Digestive system > Stomach > Rumen | place: Canada: Alberta | collected...
ACCCTGTCCTGCAAGCTTAAATTCTGATATTCAGCTCTCAAGGTTTGCTCCAAGCCACCCAAGAGATGGCTTTGTTTTGATGTCATTCTACGCCATTGCCGCATCCACTCTATGGATTCAAACTTATACCTCGCTGAGGCAAAACACGCGGATGTGGTTTTGCCGAATGCGGCAGCCGGTGCTTCAGCACCGATGCTGCAGTTTGAAAGTCCTGCATCAGCAGGACTTTCAAACTTATACCTCGCTGAGGCAAAACACGCGGATGCGGTTTTGCCGAATGCGGCAGCCGGTGCTTCAGCAACGATGCTGCAGTTTGAAAGTCCTGCATCAGCAGGACTTTCAAACTTTCTCTCTTGCGGCCTTCTCTTCTGCATGCATCCCCCTGCCCTTGAAAGGGCGGATCTTCTTCAGTATACCTTCGGCCGGGTGAGCAGCAGAAGATGATCCTTGTATCTATTTATCCTCCTCTTTCATGACTGCGGCGTAGCGCAGCATCTGCTTCAGCGAGCGGATGCCCAGCTTGCTGTAGATGTTGCGGTTGTGGTAACGCAGCGTGGACTCCCGGATTCCCTTGATCCGGGTAATCTCCTTCGTATCTTTCCCATCTACATACAGATCGAAAATCTCCCGTTCTGTAGGAGTAAGACTTTCAAAGCCTGTGAGAAACAGCTGGTACTGATACGGATCGATCTCGTTTTTACGGTCGAAGGCAAGACGGCTCAATTCCCGGCTGTGCGCGAGATCCTTCTGTTCGAGGAAAGAAAACAGGTCGTCGATTTCCTGTATCTGCGAATCACTTTTCTGTCCTGCCTGGTAATCCGAGATGCAGCGGAGCAGAGGCTTTGCAAATCGCTTACTCATGAAGAAACAGAGAAAAACGGAAATAACGAAAAGAAGCAGCACAAGGAAAATATTCCACAGCAGATCCCGGATGCGGCCTGCCCTGAATTCCTGCTCCGGAATGAGACCATAGAGCTGCATAGTTTCCCCGGTCAGCGGATTCCTGAGACTACTCTTGAACCCGATGAAGGTTGCATTCTCATTTGAATATCGGAAAAGGCCATTTCCTGCATTTTCCCGTGAAAATCTGCCGGTCAGCGCCGGACGATCGGCATCCGTGCCGGAAAAATAGCAATTATTCTCATCAAGAGACTCTGCATTCCCCTGGCAGACGAGAAACGTGATGTTCTCCGGTTTCTCAGAACGGGCAATCAGAGAATGGAAGAGAAGCGCTGCGGCTGTCATTGTCACGATGGAAAGCGAGACGATCAGCATATATAGGAAGAGCTTTCCTTGCATTGTATGAAAATAAGAGGCTATCTTCTTCCTGTCTTTCATTCTGACCCCTCATGTCATTCTCTGTGGCGGCTGCGCCGGCGTTTTCGCATGCATTCAGGAATGCATCGGAAGTAGTCTTTCTCCTGTGGTTTTTCCGGAATTTTTCTGGCCGCATCGCCTGTCAATTTGCCATTAAAGTCTCATCTACTACTCAGAATACCACTTATAATGACCAAAAATACTACTGAGAAGCAGAAATATTCCCATCAGATTGTCTTATTCTGACGGGGAAATGGCGAACAGAAAAAGTTATTTTGTTCCTGTAACAAATCCATCCTACAGCGGGATCGGAAACGGAGCAACAGCAACACAGAAAAAGGAAGGAGTATAGATTGCTATGAAAAAGAAAAAAGGGGAAGAAAGAAAAAAGAGGTTGTCTTTCATGCTGATTGGTGCTATCGCGGCATTCTCTGTGACAGGATGTGGAGCTGCAGGGGAAAACGCAATCGAAGAAACAACAGAGGCAGTGCAGACAACAACGCAGGCGGCAGCGGAATCTTCCACCGGGGCAGAGCTGGAAGAAAACGCAACCTCGAAGGCGGCAGCAGGGACAACGGAAGAAACGCCTGCAGCCACGACGGAAGAGCCGGCGATCGAGGGAACGGAACTGTCTACAACGCTGTTCTCACTTATTTATTCGGATGACTGGGAGATTGATGAGGATAATACCTCGGACGAAGAGAGTTACTGTTACGCAGATCTGACGATTCCGAATGAAGATGGATATCTGGTCGAGTGCACCATAAGAGCCTCCGTCGATGATGCCTCCTCTTATCGGAACACTCTGAAAAGCGGCGGGATTGATGCCTACCAGCTGATTGAGGAGAAGAGTGTTGAAACGGTCGATCTCGGCGGCGTCGAGTGTGTGGAGTATGAAGGAACCTACTGGGGAGAGCCGGCTCTGTTTTACCTGGGACGGGATGAAGGAGCAGGCACGACCGTCAATGTTACTTTTTACGGCGATTTCCAGGATTCCAGGGTCCCGGATCTGCTTCATTCCGTGAAATTCACGCTGAATGACACCGGTGAGGTTGATCCGCCATGGCCGTGGAACGGAGAACCTTATTCGACGGATGCGCAGCACACCTATGGAGTGGGAAGCTTTACAGTGACATCAGACTTCCTGAAGCTTGAAGATCCGTTACTGGCTGATGACATTTTCTCAGGGCGCGTAGAAGTGGTCGGCGATACAGTTTATGTTCTGCTCGATGATGTTCTCTATGAATATACATACAGCGACAATGCGTTGACCTACGTGAGCGCAATGGATCTTTCGGAAGAAGGGGATTATTCGGAATTGTCCTCGGATCAGAATGGAAGACTCTATGTTTCCGGATTTATGTCCCGGATGCTTATCATTGAGAACGGAGAGATCGCAAGCCGGGTCGATGATGTGGACGTTACCGTCATGCATGAAAGCGGTACCTGGGGCGTCTCCTACTTCTTCGGAAATACGCTGAAGAAGGTTACCCTGAAAGGTGACAGTGCAGGGCTCGAGGACTGGCCGCTGCGGGCAGATGAAGAAACGGCGTCCGCGTTCCTGTCGAAGAATCACGTCTACGTCGCCGGAACATCCGCGGACAAGGATAACGAGACAGTATGGGTATTTGATACAGAAGGCAACCAGCAATTTGAATTTGGCAATGCGAGCATGGGCGAAGCCGGATGGATGGGCTCGATCACCGATGTGGCGGAGACGAAAAACGGATTTATTATCCTCGATGGAAATATGCGTGACCTGTTCTTCTACGGAACGGACGGTGAGCTGATCGCGACGGTGGAGGACTCGGACCTGTTCGGAACCGATTATCCATGGATCAGCTCTGCATCCACGATGCCGGACGGCAGCGTTCTGGTCGCTATCGTGGATGAGCGCGCAGACAAATCCGCAGATGAGCTTATCCTCTTCAGGCTCAGTGGGTATTGATCTCCGACTGCAGGAAAGAAAGATGAACTGCAGAAAGGATTCCTTATCTGGAAAGGAGTAAATATGAGATACGAGATTAAAGGCGGAAATCTTCCGGTTGTTGAATGCCATCTTGAGAGCGGCGAGAGTATGATCACGGAAAGCGGCAGCATGAGCTGGATGTCTCCGAACATGAAGATGGAGACGAAGATGGGCGGTGCGAAGAAGGTTTTTGGACGGATGCTGTCCGGCGAGAATATTTTTCAGAACGTTTACCGGGCAGAGAACGGCGAAGGAATGATCGCCTTTGCGTCGAGTTTCCCGGGTTCCATAAAGGCATGTGAGATAACACCGGGCAGCGCGATGATCGTGCAGAAGAAGGCGTTCCTTGCATCGGAAACGGGGATAGAATTCTCGATCGCCTTCAATAAGAAAATCGGTTCCGGATTCTTCGGCGGGGAAGGATTTATCATGCAGAAGCTGTCCGGGCAGGGAACAGCCTTCATCGAGATCGACGGCTCTGCCTGTGAATATCATCTGCAGTCCGGAGAAAGACTCATTGTGGATACCGGATATCTTGCGGCTATGGAGGAGACCTGTTCGATGGATATTGTCACGGTCCCGGGTGTCAAGAACATGCTTTTCGGAGGCGAAGGTGTCTTCAATACCGTGATCAGCGGGCCTGGCAAGGTCATTCTCCAGTCCATGCCGATCACGAATGTGGCGGCATTGCTGCAGCCGTACATCAACCCGAAGAAGAACTGACGGATTCGGCGTCCGCCGGTGATCAACAGGGGGAAAAACAAAGCGGGCAGGAGTCCGCAGATGAAAGTCCTCAGGTGTCTGACGGTGATTGGATGCCGGTTACAGATACATAGATTGCGGCCAGGAAAGAGGCAGTCCGGAAATATTTCCGGGCTGCCTCTTCTTGTGGTGCGCCCGCTCATCATCGAGTGGGAAGCACGAGATAGCGGCAGGCGATGAGCCAGAAGCCATGATGCCAGCACGCTTGCAATCTTTACTTTTGTAAGATAATGTAAACATATCGGACACTGGATGGAACGCAGTTTTTCAGGATCGGAAATTGTTTTGCCGGAAAGGGTCAGAAGGAGTGGGGAAGATGCTGCATTGCAATAAAACAACCATCCGGGCAGTATGGGCCGCTGTCTGCCTGATCCTACTGGCGGTTGCGCTTCGCTACGTGCGTATCGGAACCTGGTGGGGGGATGATGTTCCCTTTGCCTGTTTGGAGTCGATGATCTATGTGGGACTTCTTCTTTATTGGGGAATTTCCCTCAGGTACCGGCTGACAGACGTGCATGTGAAGAGGCTGCTCTTCGCCTCCATTGCGCTCATAATTCTCTGGTTTGTACTTCGCTGTGCGAAGTATGATTTCTTCGACTCTTACAGCGGTATCCGCCGGCATCTCTGGTACAGCTATTATATTACTCTGAATTATCTTCCCACGCTTTCGCTCATGGCAGCCTGGCGGATAGGGAGAAGAGGGCATGAGCAGAGTCTGCGGCTGCTATTTATCCCGGACAGTGTCTTTACCGTTCTTGTTCTTACCAATGACATTCATCAGAAGATTTTTGGTTTCCCCGCAGGTTATTACTGGGAGGATTCCTATGAGCAGCTTCCGCTTTTTTTTGTCATGTGTGCCTTCATGGCAGTGCAGTATCTGACTGCCCTGGCCATTATATTTCATCAGTGCCGGATTTCCAGAAGCCGGCATCTGGTGTGGCTTCCGATCTTGTGGATTCTAGTCATGACGATCTTTTTTTTCTGGTACAACGCTTTTCAGTTTTACCCGATCCGAAAACCGTTTGGGGTCACAGAAGCTGTCAGCATTATCTTTGCAGCAGTCTGGGAGAGCTGTATAGAAACTGGTCTTATTCCGTCCAATATCGGATATCGGGAGTTCTTCATGGCCTCCACGGTGGGGGCACAGATTGTAGACCGGGATGGCAAAGTGCGCTTTTCATCGGGTGGAGCGCTGATGCTGACGGATATGGACCGACAGGCCGCAATCGATGGACCAATATTTCTGGGAACGGATATCCGCCTGCAGAGCCGGCCTATCCGGGCGGGACGCGTGTACTGGAAAGATGATCTCACTGTGATCCACAACCTGAACCGGGAGCTCGCGGAGGCAAGAACAGCTCTGTCGGAGGAGAATGACCTGATCCGGGAGGAGAACAGAATCCGGGAGGAAAAGGCGCGCCTTCAGGAGCAGAACCGCCTATATGACAACCTGGCGGATGCGGCGCGCCCGCAGATTTCCAGGATCCGTCAGCTGATCGGAAATCTGACGCCGGATGCCCCGGACTTTTACAGACGTCTCGGTATGGCATGTGTGCTGAACGCGTATATCAAACGTTCGAGCAACCTCTGTCTGCTTGCGGAAAAGGAGCAGGCCGCAGATGCGGAAGAGCTCGCCCTGTGCATTCGCGAGTCGCTCGATTATATCTCTGTCTGTGGTGTGGCGTGCAGCCTTACGCAGATCGGGAAGGGGAGGTTTTTACTTTCGAAAATGCGGAATGCCTATACCTTTTTCGAGGAGACAGTCGAAAACATTCTGCCGGATCTTTCCGCTCTTCTGGTAAATCTTTCGGTGGACGCAGATGGGCTGACTCTGCGGCTGATGATGGACGGACCGGAAGAGGTGCCGGGTGCCGTGGAAATGGATGGCACATTTTACCGAACCTATACGACGAAGAGGGAGGAGGTAAGATGATCTGGAATATTCCCCCCGCTGTGTCGGGGATACTGCTCACCCTGTCACTGACTCTCTGCTTTGCAGAGCTTTTCTGCCTGATCGCCTTCTTTGTGCAGCATCGGAGCGCGTTTTATACAGCTTTCTCCGGAATCCTCCTTTTCTTCGGGTATACTCTCTTTCAGCTGCAGGAGAGCATCGTGAACAAAGACCGTGCTGAACCGTATCCCACATGGAGCCGGGCGCCGGACTGGTTCCTGTACGTATTCCTCTTTGCGCTCTGTGTACTGACTCTATGGGAGACCCTTTCGATCTGCCGGTGGGGAAGAGATGATTGGGGCCCTGATACTATCCGGGAGAGCATCAACCAGCTTCCAACAGGCCTTTGCTTCAGCGCGCCGAACGGGAGCGTCCTGCTTTCCAACCGGGAGATTGAGGAAATCTGCCTAGCCTACACCGGAGAAGCTCTGCTCGATGCCAATGCATTCTGGAAAGCCGTGGAACAAAACCGGTTCCTGACTCTGGAGGACGGAAGAACATGGAGTTTGGAACGCAGGATTCTTGCCACGGAGATGGGAAACGTATATCAGATCACGGCATCGGACATCACCAGAAAACATGCGCTGATGCAGGAACTAAGACATGATCAGGAGCGTCTTCTCAAGATCAACGAAAGACTTCGGGACTACGGTGATTCGGTCAGGGAAGTCACTGAAGAAAAAGAGATCCTCGCGGCCAAGATCCGCGTTCATGACAGTCTCGGAGAGTGTCTTCTCGCGGCAAAGCGCTGTATCCTCACACCAGTCGGGAGGAAAGAAAAAGAAGATACTCTGAAACTGTGGCAGCAAAGCATCACGCTGCTCGAGGTACCGCCTTATGAAGAGAGAAGCGACAGCCTCGGGGAACTGCTCACAGCTGCCGGAGCAGTGGGGGTACGGGTTGTCATTTCCGGCAAGGTTCCTCCGGAGGGCAGTACCGCAAGAGCTATCGCCGTGGCGGCGATTCATACGTGTGTGACGAACACAGTGCGCCACGCACATGGAAACAAATTATATGTGGAGATGAAAAGGACGGGCACGCAGTGGACCATCCGCTGCACGAATAATGGCGAGGCCCCGGACGGGCCGGTCCGTGAGGGCGGAGGCCTGTCGTCCCTTCGCCGGAAGACAGAGCGGGAAGGCGGAACGATGATAGTGGAAAGTGAACCCCGTTTTGCACTGATTCTTTGTGTGGAGGAAGGAGATCCTGCATGATACCGTATCGGGTGCTTGTGGTAGAGGACCAGGCGATGCCGAGACAGTTGTTCGAGATGTTCATTCATTCCTCGGAACAGTTCAAACTTGCGGCCTCGATTGATAACGCCGCGCTGGCGGATGTCTATTGCGCCGGAGGAGGGATCGATCTGATTCTGATGGATGTGGTGACAAAGAACGGAGCGAACGGTCTGGAGGCTGCTGAAAACATCAAAAAACACTGGCCGAAGATCCGAATTATCATTGTGACCTCGATGCCGGAGTATTCTTATCTCGATAGGGCAAGACGCATAGGTGTGGATAGTTTCTGGTACAAGGAGATCAGCAGGGAGCCGATCCTGTCCCTGATGGAGCGCACGATGGCAGGGGAGCATATATATCCGGATGCCCCGCCGGAGATTCGGTTGGGACTTGCGGCAAGCAGTGAATTCACCGGAACGGAGCTTATGATCCTTCGGGAGCTCACCGGCGGTTACACGGACGCGGAGATCGGAGAGCATCTTCATATGTCTCGCTTTACCGTGCGTGATTATGTAAAAAGCATGCGGGAGAAGACAGGTTTTCGCTCGAGAACGGAGCTCGCGGTAAAGGCCAGACAGAGCGGACTGGTTATTCTGGAGCCGGAAAAAAAGGAGTGATCCGGATCCAAACGTCGGAAGAACCGAGGCCATTCGGATCATGCCGGGACAATCTTCGCATTTACGGGGCAGGAAATTCAATGACTTCTATATACATAAATGCAGTCGGAGCGTAACCCATGCTCCGGCTTTTTTTGTGACGGCGGAGTCGTCGGATCGGGTAGAGCAGAATTAATCTGCTCTGCCCGTTTAAAACCCGTCAAAAGCAGGGTGTGCTGTACAAAGAAAGTCGATACGATGAAGGTGCCGCAGAAAAAGGAGGGAAAACCGTGAAACGGATTGTGCTCAGCATCCAAAATCAACTGTTGTCTGAGGCACTGTCACAGGCGCTCATAAAAACCGGAGATTTCCGACCGGAGCAGGTGCCGATCGACAGGCTTCAGGATACGGCGTATCTGTGCCAGGCGATCAAGGCAGAGATCCTTCTTATGGATGTAGCCAGTTCTCCGGCCGCTGCGATCGAACGGCGGCTCGAGACCGGACAGGAGGTGCGCGGAGAGGTGCCCTTCTGCAGACTCGTTCTTTTATGCGACGAGAATGCGGATCCGATGATTGCACGGAAGGTCAAGGAGGCCAAGCAGACAGGGAAGATCGACGCTTTCTTTTATGCCTCGGTGACAACCTCGTACCTGACGGCGGCGCTGGACGCACTGTGAGGAGAAAACTTTCATGAGATATGCAAGGGTACTTTTGTGCCTTTCTGTAATGGTTCTCTGCATTCTCAGCGCAGGGTGTGCGGGGGAGCAGGTGACGGCAGGGGCGCCGGTTACGCTGACGATCTGGCACGTCTATGGTGAACAGACGGATTCGCCGCTTAACGATCTGATTGATGAATTTAACCGGACGGAAGGAGAAGAGAAAGGAATCCGCATCGAGGTCACCTCGGTGTCGAATACCAATGTGATCCACGAAGCTGTACTGGCCGCTGAGAGCGGTCAGCCGGGCGCCGGTAAGCTGCCGGATCTCTTTGTGTCCTATCCGAAGACGGTGATTGCCATGCAGGACAGTTCCATCCTGGTGGATTACAGCGATTATCTGACCGAAGAGGAACTCTCCGCTTTTATCCCGTCGTTTCTTGCGGAGGGGATGATTGACGGACGGCAGGTTATCCTGCCGGTGGCAAAGTCCACGGAGATTCTGTACATCAATAAGACGGCCTACGATGCTTTTGCCGGAGCGACGGGCGCTAAGATGGAGGAGCTCTCGACCTGGGAGGGACTCTATCGGCAGGCAGAGCAGTATTATCGGTGGACTGACGCCGGAACACCGGACATCCCGGATGACGGAAAGGCTTTCTTTGTCCATGATTATCACTTCGATTATTTTCAGGTTGGTGTGGAGTCGCTTGGGGAGGACTTCTTTGATGGAGACAGTCTGGCGTTTGGACCTGCGTTTCGCGAGGCTTTTGCTCCCTACGCCCGGGCAGCCATTTCCGGAGGAGTGTGGCTTGGAGACGGATATGCAACGGAGCCCCTTCGCACCGGGGATGCCATCGTCTCGGTAGCTTCCTCCGCGAGCGTTCTCTATTACAGTGATGTGGTTACACATGAAGACAATACCTCGGAGAAGATTGAGCTTACAGCCATGCCCTGCCCTGTTTTTGCGGACGGAGAGAAGCTGGTGATGCAGCGTGGTGCCGGTCTTTGCCTGGTGAAGTCGGACAGGGAGCGCGAGGAAGCTGCGATCACGTTTCTCAAATGGCTCACGGATCCATCCCGCAACGTGGACTTTGTGACAAAAACCGGATATATGCCGGTGAAGGCAGAATCTTTCCAATACCTTGGCAGAGCGATCGATGACCTGACGGATCCCAAGTACGTGGCAATGTATAAAGCTCTTCTGAAGACACAGAAAGAATTTTCTTATTACACGATGCCGCAGATCGATACATACCTCAGCCTGGAGGAAGGGTTTGAAAAGAACATCCGCGAGGTGATGCGCGATGCAGGAGGAAAGTACCGGAGCGTGAAAACCGATTCCGCAGTCCCGGATCAGCTCGTGGAGGAATCGTACAGGACGTTCCGGTCCGTCATGCAGAAGGCGGTATTCGACTGACGGGGTGGAGAGACAGAAAGTATGAGCAATCAATCTGGCGTTCTTGCCGCTGCGGCGGTAAAGGAAACTACAAGGCACGGTGTGTGTATGCGCAGGAAACTCCTGACGTACTGGCTTTTCATGTCCTTTCTGGTTTTCATGCTCTTTCTTGCAATTTTGTATGCAGCGGGAGTTTTTTCCCAAACGGCGCGCCGGCTTAATCAGGACCTTACTGTCAGTCTTCAGGACACCGGAACGGATGTGACAGAACACTTCGACATGCTGGCTGCCCGGAGCATCCAGCTCTCGAAAGAGACATCGGAGGAACTGAGTAAAGTCCTTGGCCGCGGTGAAGACATACAGGGCCTTTGTGATCATCCATCCGAACTTGAAGAGTTGGAACAGACAATGCTGCCTGCGCTCAGCTCCATCCTGCGGACCGGACAGTGCAGTGGCGCTTTTCTCATTCTCGATGCCACAGTGAACACCCATGCTCCCGGTGCCTCACACTCCCGCAGCGGTCTGTATCTGCGCTGTCAGGGACTCTATGCAGCGAACCCGGTGAACCAGAGTATCACCTGCTATCGTGGATATCAGACGGCAGCCCGTTCTGCCGGAATTGAACTGCACAACCGTTGGAACCCGGAGTTCGACATCGATCATTTCCCGGGTTTTTCCGAAATGATGGGCCGGAACATCAGCTCTCTTTCGGACTGCCTGTTCTGGACGAAATGTACAAGAATGCAGGACACGTGGGAGGAAGTGCTGCTTCTGTGCGTCCCGGTGACACTCGGCGATGGTACGGTGTGCGGCCTTTGCGGGATTGAGATCAGCGAGCTGTTCTTCCGGCTTTCATACCCTGTACAGATCGGAGAGTTTGGGAACCGCATTACCGCCCTCGGTTTTCAGGACGGGGCAACGTTCTCTCTCTCCGGCGGAATGGTCGGTGGGCAGGAAGGCACCTCTCTTCGAAAGGATCAGAAGCTGGAAATCCGGAAGGAAACGTTTTTTGATACCATTACCGCGCAGGACGACACCTATTTGGGGCTCGAGAAAAGTCTTTCTTTCCGCACCCTGGATGGGAGCACAATGAAGCTCGCGATTCTGGTGCCGCAGGAGGGTTACCATCACGCACTGGCCCGTAACCGCATGGCATGGGCAGCGGGTTCAGCTGCCTTCCTCCTTGCGATGTTGATCCTTGCCTTTCTGTTCACGGGAAAGTTTGTAACGCCGATTAAAAAAAGCCTTGAAACAGCGCGGCAGGATGGGGAAAACTGCGGTATTGTCGAGATCGATGCATTATTGGAGACCATGCAGACCAGAGCTGTCCGCGAAGAGGGGCTTCCGCCCAGGGTAGAAGCATTTCTCACGGACTTCAGAGAGGGAGTCGGAACATTGACACCCATGGAACGGACGGTCCTGCAATATTACATTGACGGTTATGGGATCGAAGAGATCGCGGCAGAGGCTTTCATCAGTATCTATACGGTAAAGAAGCACAATTCCAATATCAACCGGAAACTTGGCGTCTCCACCAGAGAGGAGCTGCAGGTTTACATCGAAATCTTCCGGCGATACGGAAGAATCGATGAGATATCATGGCACTGAGGAAGAGAAGAAATTAACGCCCAAGATCAGAATGATCTGCAGCGTTTATCCGCCCCGGGATATACACTCCGGGAATACATTTCGTCTACTATCGGATAGTATTCAGGCTTTCTGTCTGAAAAATACTACCCGGAGTTATTTTTTAATAGGATGTCTTCCCTCATGATGAAATCACAAGGAGGGGAGAGCCATGAGCAGAAAGAAAAAATACGTTCTGGCGGCGGTGCCGGTATGCATAATGGCTTTTTCTTTTGCCGCATGCGGCGCCGATACGGAAGAGGCGACGGTGAAGGCGGCAACAGCGGCTGCTTCCGAAACGTCCACGGCGATGACGATGACGGAGAAAGACACGAATGCAAAGATTCAGGCTCTGGAGAAGTATAAGCTCGCCGCAGAAAACAAAGACGCTGAGGAAGAAACTCCATATCAGCGTTATTGGAACGGGGACTGGTACGGATGGGGCGGATTCACAAACGGTACCAGCCTCTATGCGGAGACGGATGGAATTTTCTTCGACTGCATGGCGAGGGTCTCTATTGACGCGGGTGGTGAGGGCAACCTGATTCTCTGGAATGAGAAAACGAAACCGTTGTGGCCACTTGCGCACGTCGATGTTTTCGTATCGGGAAGCGGTCCGGACATGGGAAAATTAAAGAGTGTGTCAGGATGGTACATGGACAATGATCTTGGCGTCGATGATTGGATCATCGCCCCCGACAATATTGGATACGAGAACATCATCCATATCGAGGGAACGTATGTAAATCCGGAAGATGCGTCAAGTACCTATGACTATCAGTTCATTCTTCGCCCCTGGGGACTTGACTGGTCGGACGTTGAAGCGGATTACCCGGATGGCCTTCCGTTCTACTACGAAACCTGGTATCTGCCCGCAATCGGAGCGGGAATTCCGATGCCGGATGTGATCGGCGGCGGCAGCTTTCTTGCGCCCGGTGAAGTGCCGGATAAGGGGATGGAAGGGCAGGAAGGCTGATTCCGGAGGAACAGGTCCGGGAAGAGAAAACTGAGAAAATGCGGCCGAAGTGGCAGAGCATTTCAGACAAGAATGGAAAGAGAGTTCCTATGAGAAAATCGATTGCTGTTCTGCTCATATCCATGATGATTGTTATCTGTACGGCCTGTGCGAGAGTACCGGATGAGGGCGCGGACTCTTCCATAAGTTTGACTTCAAACACAATTTTTGAGAGCACATCGGACACCGCATCCGGGAAGGAAGCATCTGAAGCTCCATCGGAGAATTCAGCCGCAGTCAAAACTACGTCCACGGGCAGGGAGATGGCCGGAATTTCCGCTTCGAATCTGGATTCGGGTAAAGAGATAACAGCCTTTCCGGAGAAGAAATCCTCTTCTGTGCTTCCGGAAATAGAAGTGACGAAGCAGATCGTGAACCTTAACCATGAAGGCAGTGAGGTTTTCAATGGAGATTATTATAAAATCGTCCTGAAGGAGAAAGATGCGAAGGCGTATCCCGAGCTTGACGGTGCGATCCGGTATGCCTGCGAAGGCATTTCGGAGGAAGTGGAAAACGCGATGATCAGCTCCGCTCCATACATTGCGGACAATGGGTACGAGGAACCGACATACACGCACAACGCGGAACTTTTCATTACCCGAGCGGACAGAAAGGCCGTCAGTTTTTGCATTTCCTGTGATTCTTACTTAGGCGGCGCACACCCATACCATTATTTCAACTCATTTAACTTTGACACAAAAACCGGAGAAGAGATCCTGTCAGATGCAGTTGTAAAGGACATGGATGCCTGCACCGAGGCGATTGTGTCAGAAATTTTTAAGGAAGAAGAATTCAAGGATGTGGACAGGCAGGCATTAGTGGATTCCGTCAGGGAAAATGTAAGCCTTTCCTCCCTGCCATTCGGTCTGGGAGAAGATGCTCTCACGGTATACCTGAGCGATTATTGGCTGGGATCATATGCTCTTGGCTGGCATGTCGTGAAG
>Ga0256406_1005506_pt1 | contig 13469 bp, 10 predicted proteins | sample RumenRJG_03DNA_FD_185986 | JGI IMG/M metagenome (GOLD analysis project Ga0256406, IMG submission 185986) | Bovine rumen microbial communities from Lethbridge, Alberta, Canada - RJG_03 | ecosystem: Host-associated > Mammals > Digestive system > Stomach > Rumen | place: Canada: Alberta | collected...
GCGTCAGATGCTAGCATACATCAACCGCATCATGGATCTCTGCCTGAGATGCCCTAAGGGAACTGAAACAAGCAATCCGCACCTGATGTGGTTCCGGAGACTTCTGATGACACACATCGATGGGATCCATCGCGCATGCGACTTATCGTATCTCTGCTGGAAAAATCGAGGGCATCAACAACAAAATCAAGACGCTGCGCCGCCAGGCATATGGCTATCCTGACGATGAATACTTCTTCTTGAAGCTCATCGACATGAGCCGCCATTGACTGCTGGCCATCCCACAGGAAAAATGATTGAGCCATGAAAATCACGAATGGCAACTGGCTCATTCAGGATCATCTGGAGGTCATGCAGGCCGTGGCCTTTTTCGCCGCTGAATCCTGTGCGGAGGGCGTGCGCGTCTATGTGGCACCGCGCGACGTCTCGACGCGTGGCGCGCAGGTCGATGTGCCGATCTTTACCTATACGTTCTTTTCCCGTGGCAAGGATACGCTCGGTGTGCGTATCGAGCACTATGCGGGAAGTTACCAGACCCTGCCGCGTTATGAGACGGCACCAGCGGATGGGGAAGTCACGCTGGCCGAGACGGATGCGGAGGTCACGATCACGAGTGGCCATGTGCGTGCTGTAGGACAGAAACAGGGCGCATGGCAGCTGGCCTTTTACTACGATGACAAATACCTCACGGGCAGCGGCGAGAAGGCCGCGGGCTATGCCGTGGATAAAAACACGCAGCAGCCCTACGTGTTTCAGGAACTCCACCTCGGCGTGGGCGAAATGGTCTATGGCCTCGGCGAGCGGTTCTCTCCCTTTGTGAAAAACGGGCAGGTCGTGGACCTCTGGAACCGCGACGGCGGCACGGGCTCGGAGCAGGCCTATAAGAATGTGCCGTTCTATCTCACGAACCGCGGTTATGGCGTGTTCATCGAGCAGCCGGAACGCGTGCAGCTCGAAGTGGCCTCGGAGAAGGTCTCTGCTGTGCAGTTCTCCGTGCCGGGCGAGAGCCTGACCTTATCATATCGTGGGCGGCAGGGATCTCAAGGAGGTACTCGCCAACTACACGGCGATTACGGGTCGTCCGCCGGAGCTGCCGAACTGGTCGTTCGGACTTTGGCTCTCGACGTCCTTTACCACGAATTACGATGAAAAGACGGTCATGAGCTTTATCGATGGCATGCAGGAGCGGCATATCCCGCTGTCGGTGTTCCATTTCGATTGTTTCTGGATGCAGGGCCTGCATTGGACGGATTTCGCGTGGGACAAGGCGACGTTCCCCGATCCCGAGGGGCTGCTGCAACGCCTGCATGAGAAGGGGCTCAAGGTCTGCGTATGGATCAATCCGTATATCAGCCAGCTCTCCAGCCTTTTCGCCGAGGGCAAGGCAAAGCATTATTTCCTCGAGACGGCGGATGGCAAGGCTGTATGGCAGTGGGACCGCTGGCAGCCCGCGATGGCCATCGTCGATTTCACGAATCCGGAGGCCGTGCAGTGGTATCAGGGCCATTTGAAGCGCCTGCTCGCGATGGGCGTCGATTGCTTCAAGACGGATTTTGGCGAGCGCATCTCAACGGAGAATGTCCGCTGGTTCAACGGCGCGGAGCCGGGTGCTATGCATAATTATTACGCCTACCTCTACAACAAGGTGGTGTTCGATGTGCTGAAAAAGGTTAAAGGTGAGGGGGAAGCCATCCTCTTTGCGCGCAGCGCGACGGCGGGCTCGCAGAAGTTCCCCGTGCACTGGGGCGGTGACTGCAAGGGCAATTTCGACTCCATGGCAGAGACACTGCGTGGCGGTCTCTCGCTGGGACTCTCGGGCTTTGGCTATTGGAGCCATGATATCGGCGGCTTCGAGAACACCTCGCCCGCGAGTGTCTATAAACGCTGGTGCGCGTTTGGCTTGCTTTCGAGTCACAGCCGCCTGCATGGCAGCCAGTCCTACCGTGTTCCCTGGGCCTACGATCAGGAGGCCGTGGACGTGCTGCGGCATTTCGTCAGGACGAAGTGCCGCCTGATGCCGTATCTTTGGACGATTGCCGAGGAGGCGCATACGCAGGGGGTTCCCATGATGCGCGCGATGCTGCTGGAGTTCCCGGATGATCCGACGGCAGCCTATCTCGATCGGCAGTTCATGCTAGGCAATGCCCTGCTTGTGGCTCCCGTGCTACGCGAGGACAATGTCTGCACCTACTATCTGCCACAGGGTACATGGACGCATTTCTTCACGGGTGAACAGAAACAGGGCGGCCAATGGTATACGGAGACGTTCGACTTCATGAGCTTGCCGTTCTTTATCCGCGAGAACACGATCCTCGCGTTAGGCAGCACGGATGAACGACCGGACTACGACTATCAGGATGGCGTCACGCTGAAAATCGCTGCGCTTGGTGACCATCAGCAGGTATGCACGGAGGTGCTCAGCACAGATCGTTCCAGCACGCTGCGCGTCATGGCTGTTCGCGAGGGCACGACGCTCAAATTGAGTTTTGCCGGCATGCAAAAAACGGCTTATCTCGAGCTCCCGGCAGGCTATCAGCTGAAGAGCGGTACGGCACAGGCGGGCAAGGGACGCTTCGCCGTACCGGCAGGTACGCGGGAACTGGTCTTCATGCAGTAAGGAGGCGGCATTATGGCTACAGAATCTGCAGTGGCTGCGGCGGCACCCGCCGAGCGTTTGCCGCTGCGCTCCCGTATCAGCTACGGGCTGTTCGATACGGCAGGCCAGCTGACCTGTTTCGTCTCGTCCTATCTCATGTATTATCTCACGGATGTCGTCGGCATCGCGGTGTTCTCCGTGGCTACGCTCATGCTGCTCACGCGTTTTGTCGATTTTGTCGATGCGCCGGTCTGGGGCATGATTATCGATCACACACATTCACGCTATGGCAAATGTCGGCCATGGTTCCTCTGGCTCGCCATTCCGTTCGCCGTGGTCTGCTCGCTGATTTTCTATGATCCGGGGTTCTCGATGGAGAACATGATCATCTACATCAGCGTGCTCTACGTACTCTACAACGTCATCTTTACGGGGCTCAATACGCCGATCACGGCTATCCTGCCGCTGCTCTCGAAGCTGCCGGATGAGCGCGTGGTGCTGAACTCGTTCCGCATGGTAGGCGGTCAGATCGGCGTGCTGCTCATGAATGCGACGGCGCTGCCGCTCGTCGGCCTGCTGGGCGGCGATGATGCGCACAAGGGCTTTTTCCTCACGGCGCTTATTTTCAGCACGGCTTTCGTGCTGCTGACATTCTTCGCCTTCGCCAATGTGCGCGAGGTCGATAGCGGCGAGGGAGGCAAAGAGCAGAGCGTGCCGCTGAAGGATAGCTTTAAGGCCATGAAAGGCAACTGGCCCTGGGTCATCATCGTCGTGGCCAATCTCGGCTTCTGGATTGCGATGATTTCGCGCAACGTGAGCCTGATCTACTACCTCACCTACAACATGGGACATAAGGAGCTCATCCCTGTCATGAACAGCCTCGGCACGATCGGCATGGTCATGATGGTGCTGCTGCCGATTTTCTGCCGCCACATGATGAAAAGCAACGTGTGGATCTGCGGACTCATCGCCTCGGTCATCGGTGAGATCGGCATGTGGGTCGTCGGGGACAATATCCCGCTCTTTATCGCGATGTTCATCGTGGTCTGCCTCGGCAACTCCGTGGCATGCTCGCTGCCCTTTGCCATGCTCGGCGCAGCCGTAGACTACGGCGAGTGGCACAATGGCATCCGCTCGGCCGGTTTCCTCACCGCCGTGGGTTCGTCCTTCTGCATCAAGGTCGGCTGCGGTGTGGGCGCGGCCATCCCGGGCTATATCATGGCCTATGCGGGCTATGTGGCGAATCAGGAGCAGACGGCGGAGGCACTCTTTGCGATTGATTTCTCGTTCATCTGGCTGCCTGCCCTGATCTTCGCTTTGTCCATCGTGCCACTGCTTTTCTACCGTCGTTATGAGCGGATGGAGGAGCGGATTCGCCATGATCTCGAGCAGAAGCATATCGCAGCGATGGCCGCTGAATCATAAATCGTCTTAGGAAAGGTTGTTTTACCATGAAAGGTATCAGCATGAAAAAGGGCTTTCTCTGGGGGGCGGCTTCGGCCGCCTACCAGATCGAGGGCGCCTTTGAGGAGGACGGCAAGGGCTGGAGTATCTGGGACAAGTTTGTCCGCATTCCCGGCAAGACCTTCAAGGGCACGAATGGCAACGTGGCCGTCGATCACTACCATCATTGGCGCGAGGACATCGCGCTTATGGCGGAGATGGGATTGAAGACATACCGCTTCTCCATCTCCTGGCCGCGCGTCATCCCCGATGGCGACGGTGAGCCGAATGAAAAGGGCATGCAGTTCTATGACAATATCATCAACGAGTGCCTGAAATACGGCATCGAGCCGATGGTGACGCTCTATCATTGGGATCTGCCGCAGGCGTTGCAGGATAAATACGAAGGCTGGGAGAATCGCGCCTGCGCCGACGCCTTTACGCGTTATGCGAAACTCATGTTCAAGCGTTACGGCGATCGCGTGAAGTACTGGATCACGTTCAACGAGCAGAATATCTTTACGAAATTCGGCTATGTGACGGCCTGGCACCCGCCAGGAAAATTCGATGAGAAGGCACTCTGGCTCAAAGCCAACCATCATGTCAATATCGCGCATGCGCAGACCGTGCTCGCGTTCCATGAGCTCGTGCCCGCAGGCAAAATCGGCGTGAGCTTCGCCTATGGCCCCGGTTATGCCTTTGACTGCGCGCCGCAGAATGTTATGGCCTGCCAGGACTACAACGAGCTCGAAAACTACTGGTGGCTCGATGTCTATTGCTATGGCGACTATCCTAAAGCGGGCGAACACTACTATCGCACGCAGGGCTTTATGCCCGAGGTCACAGCGGAGGACAGGGCACTCTTCAAGGCAGCGGCCAAAGAGCTGGATTTCCTTGGCTTTAACTACTACCACTCCAATGTCAGCGAGGCCAACCCGCTAGATGGTGCCACGCAGTTCGGTCATCTGAATACGTCGGGGGAAAAGGGCAGCGATGAGGTCACGGGGGTGCCGGGGCTCTACAAGAACCCGCCCAACCCGTACTTGCGCACGACCGACTGGGACTGGGCCATCGACCCGCTCGGCCTGACCTATGCCTGCCGCGTGCTCACGAGCCGTTACCATCTGCCGCTGATTATCTCGGAGAATGGTCTCGGCGCGTTTGATACGCTCGAGGATGGGCAAGTACACGACGGCTATCGCATCGACTACCTGCGCGAGCACATCGAGGCCATCGAACAGGCACAACAGCAAGGCTGTGATATTCTCGCCTACTGCGTGTGGTCGTTTACGGACCTCCTGAGCTGGCTCAACGGCTATCAGAAGCGCTACGGTCTCGTTTATGTGGATCGTGAAGAAGCGGAAGGCGGCAGTTTGAAGCGTTACAAGAAGGATAGTTTCAACTGGTATCGTCAGGTAATCAAATCGAATGGCATGGTGCTCTAAAGGAGATAACAGATGATTACTTTTCGCAAAGGACGAAGCCTCGCGTTGGCTTTGTGCCTGCTGGCCGGAGCCTGTTTTGGCAGTAATGCACAGGCTGCGGCTTTGACCGGACAGACCGCCGTGCAGACGGCGGAGGCGATGGGCCTCGGCTGGAACCTCGGCAACAGCCTCGACGCCTATGGCAATGGCAAGGCGGAGGAGACGGTCTGGGGTAATCCGGCGATTACGCCGGAACTCCTGCATGCGGCGCGGCAGGCTGGCTTTAAGACCGTGCGTATCCCCGTGACCTATATCGGCCGAGTGGGAGCATCGCCGGACTACAAAATCGACTCCGACTGGCTTGACCGCGTGCAGCAGGTGGTGGACTGGGCACGGCAGGAAGATTTCTACGTGGTCATCAACATCCATCACGACGGTGGTAACGACTGGGCGGGCGGCGGCTGGCTCAACTGCGAGGCCAAGGATCAAAAGGCTGTGCAGGCGAAGTTCCGCGCGATTTGGCAGCAGCTGGCCGCACGTTTCCGTGACTACGACCAGCACCTCGTGTTCGAGGCTATGAACGAAATCCACGAGACGGGCAACTGGAGCGAGCCGAAAAAGGCCGCTTCCATGCAGAACGTCAACCGCTACAATCAGATCTTTGTCGATACTGTGCGCGCCGCGGGTGGCGAGAACGCCGACCGCGTGCTCATCGCCTCGGGCTACAACACGAACATCCGTTATACGACCCAGCCGGCTTATGGCTGGCAGCTGCCCAAAGATCAGGCCAAGGCACGTTTGATGGTCTCGCTCCATTATTATGACCCTTACGATTTCACTATTAACAGTGATGAAAAGACGGGCGTCTGGGGCTGGGGGCGCGAGGCTCTAAAGCGCGGCGACAAAGTCCTGAGTTGGCATGCCGAAGAAAGCGTCGATCAGGCGATGCAAACCCTGCACGACAAATTCGTTACGCAGGGCGTGCCGTTCTTCCTCGGCGAGTATGGCGCCATCGACAAGAGCAAGCTGCATCCGCGCAATGCTGAGTACCGCGCGCACTGGTACCGCTACGTGACCAAAGCCATCAAGCAGGCGGGCGGCGTGCCGGTGGTTTGGGATAACGGTGCACCACATGAGGATACCTTTACCTTTATCAACCGCAAGACCAATACTGTGGGTGATCAAAAGCTCTTGCAGGCGGTGAAGGACGGCTATGCTGATGCCGTGGCGCAGCAGAAAAATAACAAGTAACAAACAGGTGATGGAAATGACAGCCCAATCAATACAGGAACGTCTGAACCTCCTCGCTTGGCTCGCAGATTTGCGGGCGGTGCGCACCGTGCGCTCAGGTCTGGGACTGGCAGGCACGCTGGCCCTGCCGGCCTCGGTGCTGCTGCTCGTGGCGGAGTTCCCCGTGCCGGGGTGGGGCGAGTTCTGGGCAGGTGTCTTTGGCGCAGGCTGGCAGGCACCGCTTTGCAAGGCGGCGCGGGCAGTCTTCAGCTTTATGGCACTGACGGCGGCCTTTGGCACGGCCTACCAGTACGCCAAGGATGACGCTCAGGAGCCTATGCCCGCCGGACTTTTAGGCGGGGCAGTGTTCCTCACGCTCGTGCCTTGGGAGACAGGGACGGCAGCTTCAGCTGCCCCCATGAGTGAGACGCTGCCTTTGCGCTATCTGGGCTTTGAGGGGCTTTTCGGCGCCCTCGTGGTCGGCTGTCTGACGGGAGCGCTCTATTGCTGGGCACAAAAGCATCCCCTGCCTTTGCCTTTTAAAGTATCCGAGGAGGTACCGGACGGCGTCAAGGGAACCTTCCGTGCGATTGTACCGGGCACTCTGGTGCTGCTGGTGGCAGCTGTACTGGCGGGTATTCTGGCGCAGTTGCAAGTGGAAAACAGCGTGGCGCTGGTTGCGGACTATATCGAAGGGCCGCTCATGGCCATCGTCGATACGGTGGCTGGCGGTGTCATCATCTTTGGCGCGGCGCCGTTGATGTTCTGGGCAGGCATGCACGGCCCCGCTATCGTGGGTGCCTTTACCGACCCCATGCTCACGGCGAATATGCTGGCCAATCAGGCTCTGCTCGATGCGGGTGGACAGCTGGCGGGCAACCCTGCCGCGCATATCGTGACGCAGCAGATTGGCGTCTTTGCCACGATGGGCGGCTGTGGCCTCGGCCTCGGTTTCCTTGTGGCGGTGCTGGTCGGTGCACGCTCACAGCAACTGCGTTCGCTCGTGTCGTATAGTGGTGTGCCGGCGCTCTTTAATATCAATGAGCCGCTCATCTACGGCGCGCCGCTATGCCTCAACCCGTATTTTCTGGTGCCGTTCATCCTGGCACCGGTGGCGGCGTTCCTGCTGACCTATGCGGCGATTGCTACAGGAGTCATGCCGCCGTTCTCCGCCGTGCAGGTGCCGTGGTGCACGCCGCCGGTCATCTCTGGCTTCCTTATGGCAGGACCAGCCGGCGCACTGGTACAGATCATTTGCATCATCATGGGCGGGGTGATCTATCTGCCCTTCGTCATCGCCCAGGACAGGGCGTATCAAAAGGAAGCACAACAGCAGTAACAGGATGAGGAAAATTGCATAGAGCCGGAGCACAGTCTCAGGGGAGGGTCCGTGCTGACTCTTTGTATGTCTTTAAAATTACAGAATTTACTGACAATATAAAGGAAAAGGGGTTTTAGTATGAGTTTCATGGCCAACAAGCAGCTGGTGCAGGCAGTGAGTATGGCGCTGTGCGGGGGCATTGCGTTTACTGTAGCGCCGCAGGTGGTGTATGCGGCGGATACGACCTATGCGGGATTCTGGTTCACCGAAGACGGCAATTATGGTACCTGGGGTAAGGGGGAGAAAAACTCGTGGGGCAGCACTTTGGCGGAGGTTGTAAGTGATGTGTACGCCAATGCGACCGCAGAGGCGCCGATTGTGCTCAACGTAGTTAACTCGGCCTCTGCGGATGGCAGTGATTTCACGACCAAGACGGGCAAGTCCTTCGGTGAACTGTTGGGGGCGGACAGTGTGACATTGCCGGCGGGGTCAGGTATCAGTATCAGCGACGGTGAGGGCAATAGTGTAGTGCTCACGGCGCAGACGGCGACGACTTTAAGCGGAGCGACGAGCACGACGACGGGCACGCTGGTCTACGATGGGGTACAGGTACAGGCGGCGGATGGTACATTGGCTAAGGTGGAGATTAGCAACGTGACCGTGACGACGACGGGTACGCTCAAGGCTACAGAGATTGATGTGAAGGGCACGGCGACGCTTACCTCCAGCGGAGCGACAACCCTGGCGGCGGACACGCTGGTGCTGGACAGTGCAGCTGCCAGCAGCCTGAACAGCAGCTATACTCTGACCTCGGCTTCGGGAGGCACGCTGGTGCTCAAAGACTCCAGTGGTAAGGCGCTGGATGACACGACGTTCCAGAGCCTGCTCGCCTATGTGCCGTCCACGGTCACGGTTACGAACAACGATACTAAAGATGAGTCGGGTAACGTCGCCACCTATCAGGGGACACAGGCGAGTACGACCAACAACTCCGGTAGTTCCAGCGGGAGCGGTGGCTCCAGTTCGTCTGGCGGCTCTAGTGAGTCCGGTGGTTCCAGCAGCTCTGGTGAATCCGGCGGCAGCTCCAGCACGACCACAACGGTGACGCCGGATGATGCCACAGCGGTGCATCAGGCCGAGGTGCTGGGCTATGCGATGGTTTATCAGGCCATGAGCATCGATACGACGGCACTCTCGGCTGCCGATGCCCGTGCCCTCAATTTGAGCGCGGATTTGTTCCAGAGTACTTTGCCGCAAAAAACCGATCTGGCTGTAGCTAAACAGCTCGATGCCTATGCCACGGCAAAGGCAGCCTATGAAAAGGCTTTGGCGGCCTTGAGCACCAACGATCAGGATATCGTCAGTCAGGCGGTCACGGGCACGAGCACCTCCACGACCAGCACGGAGACGGCGGTGGCCTCACTGCTCAGTGCCAGCCTGCTGGCGACTACGAGCACTACTACGACCACCACTACTACCAGTACGACCGATCCGACGAGCAGTTTGAGCGGCAGCGGCCTGACCAGCACCTCGGGCTCCTATGCGACGGACCTCGAGACGGCCATGCAGACGGCAGGGCGCACGACGCTCGCCCCGGTAGTGGGCGGCAGCCGGGCGGCTGCACTCATCGACGATGTCACGCAGGCCAACGTGGTGCGCCGCACGGAGGTACTGCGCAACCGTCCGCCCAAGACGGTGCGTCCGCTGGACGCCAAAGACCCACAGCAGGCGAGTGACAATATCTGGGTGGGTCTGCACCATAGCAGGGTTGATGTAGGCAAGGATGACTATGTCAGCAAGACCACGGTTGATCTCAACAATTACCAGTTGGGCTATGATACGAAACTCGGTACCAAGGATTATGTGGGTGCCTTTATCGGTATGAGCAACGGCAATGCTAGCTTCACCAGTTATAGTGCCAGTACCACTGACGGACAAGTGGAGCTCACGCATGCCATTGATGGTGGCCTCTATGGCACGCACATTTACCCGCGGGGCCGCTATGTGGACTACCTCGTGCATTATGGCCGTTTTGACAACAAATATCAGGATGCTCAGTTCAGCACGTGCGCGGTTAGTGCCATGCTGTTAGGCGGCTGGACGAAAAAGCTGCCGCATGGCACGGTCAACCCCTATGTAGCCGTGACGGGCAGCAAAATCACCACAGGCGACTACAACTGGTCGGGCAATACGATCAAGACCCAGCCACAGAAAAACTATGCGGTGAAGGTCGGCCTCGACTATGCCTATAACGGCGGCGTGTTCGGCGGCATCGCCTACAGCCGTGGCCTCAGCGGTGAGATCCAGTCCACGCTCAACGGCTTTGCCCTGCCTACGCTCGACTATGACACGCAGGTGCTCTATCTCAAACTTGGCTATCGGGGCAAGCTTTCCCAGCACCTCGCCTTTGACCTGCTCGCACAGGAATATCTGCTTGACTACAAAGGCTGGACAGTCAACGGCAAGCTGGAGCTGGGCTTCTGATACTTTGGTTTAAATCTTTTCTTTATGTTCCGCTGGGCTTTACTTAGTTTTGGCGGAACAATTTTTATGAGGTGATATAAAATGTATACTGTTCATGATGTAGCTTTCCGCCCCTATGGGCGGGTGCTGGCTTTACCCGTAGATGATTTTGTGACAGCTATCCGGCGGCGCCCGACCGTGGAGCCGGCGAATTGCACGGTTTATGAGCCCTCGGTACCGGAGTTTGAGACATTGCCGCTCTTTCAGCAGCTGCAGGCAGAGTGTTTTGGTGAGCTGCCCTGCGAGTTCGGGCATTGCAGTGGCTATAACCAAAAGTTGAATGCGCTCGAATATCACCGCTCGTCGGAAATCGATATCGCGGCGACCGATCTTGTGTTGCTGGTAGGCAGCCAACAGGATATTGACCTCGAGACGTATCAGTACGACACACAGCGGGTCGAGGCCTTCTTTGTGCCGCAGGGTACGGCAGTGGAGCTCTATGCCACGACTCTGCACTTTGCCCCCTGCGGCATCGGGGGTGCAGAGTTCCGCTGTGGGGTGGTGCTGCCGCGCGGCACCAACGCGCCCCTGCAGACGCAGCCCGTATCTACAGGCGAAAACCGGCTGCTCTTTGCCGTCAATAAATGGCTCCTTGCCCATGTGGAGAGTGGGCTGGAGCAGGACGGAGCCTTTATCGGTCTTGTGGGGAAGAATATCAAGGTGTAAAGTGTACGTTTAACCCTGCATGATTCAGCAAGGTTCATCAGAAACACAAAATATCAGCTGAAAATCAGCCGTAAAATCGGCCGTAAATAAATACGGTTGATTTTACGGCTGATTTTCTAAATGTTGCCTCAGATGGTTCAATATGAAATTGGATATACGAAAAGGCAGGCTGGTGTGGCCTGCCTTTTCGTGGTAGTAGGTGGTTTTTTATTTGACAAAAGGATTCTCTGTCGGATATGGCTGGCTGGCGGGGTGGTTGTAGTCGATTTCCGGCACGCCAAGGTAGCGCAGGATATCGAAGATGGTTTTACCGTAGTGACCAAAGGCTACGGCGCCGTGATGGGGGAAGTGCTTCTCGATGAGCACATGGCGGTAGAAGCGGCCCATTTCGGGGATGGCAAAGATGCCGATACCGCCGAAGGAGTGTGTGGGTACGGGCAGTACCTCACCCTGCGCGATGTAGGCGCGCAGCTGGCCGTCAGCCGTGCCCTGCAAACGGTAGAAGGTAATGTCGCCCGCAGCGATGTCACCCTCGAGCGTGCCCCGCGTGAAGTCCGGCGTCTGGCCCTGCTCGAGCAGGCGGTTTTGGATGAGCTGGTATTTTACGCCGCCTTTACGCAGCTTACAGAGCGGCGTGTTGCCGCAGTGGAAGCCCATGAAGGTGTCGGTGAGCCGGTATTTGTTCTCCGGGGCGATGTCGTGGTCGTAGAGATCCTGCGGCACGCTGTTGTTGATGTCGAGCAGCGTCACGGCGTCACCGGTCACGCAGAGGCCGATATACTCGCTGAGAGCACCGTAAATATCAACCTCGCAGGCGACGGGAATGCCGCTGGCTACGAGGCGGCTGTTGACATAGCAGGGCTCGAAGCCGAACTCCTGCGGGAAGGCAGGCCAGCATTTGTTGGCAAAGGCTACGTACTGGCGGGCTCCCATGTGTTCTTTGCGCCAGTCACGCAGCGTGAGCTCGTACTGGGCCATGCGCGGCAACAGGTCGGGATAGGGGTTGCCTTCTTTACCAAGTTCGGTGCTCATAGCGGCGACCACCTCGGCGATGCGCGGGTCGTCTTTGTGCGCGCGGTAGGCCACGAGCAGGTCGAGCTCGGAGTTTTCCTCGATTTCCACGCCGAGGTCGTAGAGTGGCTGGATGGGGGCGTTGCAGGCGAAAAAGTCCTGCGGGCGCGGGCCAAAGGTGATAATCTTCAGTCCCTGCAGGCCGAGAATGGCGCGGGCCTCCGGCTGGAACTCTGCCACCATGCGCGCGACATCTTTGGCTGTGCCTACGGGATAGGCGGGGATAAAGGCTTTGAGCTGACGCAGACCCAGATTGTACGAGCAGTTCAGCATGCCGCAGTAGGCATCACCGCGCCCGCTGATGAGGTCGTTGCCCGTCTCCTCGGCGGCGGCTACATACATGACCGGGCCGTGGAACTTTTGTGCGATGAGTGTTTCTGGCGTTTCCGGGCCGAAATTGCCGAGGAAGACGACGAGAGCATTGCAGTCATTTTCCTGTGCTTCCTGCACGGCAGACAGCATGTCCTGTTCATTTTCTACGGTTTGATTCACTTCATAGAGCGGCTTTGCCTGACCGCATACCTTGTGGTAGGCGGCAATGACAGCTGCCCGGCGCTTTTCCGCCAAAGAACGCACGAAGCAGTCCCGGCTCACGGCGATGATGCCGCATTTGACCTGTGGGATATTTTCCATCTTCATACTCTCCTTTGTAGATCAAACTTATTTCTACTGCTTAAACGTACCAGTTCAGAGGGATGGGGTCAATTATTGGAAATTATTATGGTTTATTCGTTAGCAAAGAAGCTTTATCTTGTGTTTGATTGTAACGGATTGTGCGCCGGGGTACATCTGTTTATCGTTGCCTGTTATGATAGAAGTGCAAGGATTATCATATGGAGGAGGATAAAAGATGACGTATCTTATCGGTGTCGATATTGGCACCTCGGCGACGAAGACGGTCTTATTTGATGAAAACATGCAGGTGCGGGCGGAGGCCTCAGCCAGTTACCCACTTTCTCAGCCGCAAAATGGCTGGGCGGAGCAGCAGCCGACAGATTGGGCACAGGCGGCACTGACGACGATCCGCGATTGCGTGACGTTAGCGCGTGTGCCCAAAGAGGAGATCCGGGGCATCGGCCTTTCGGGACAGATGCACGGTCTCGTCATGCTCGATGCGGCAGGGGAGGTTATCCGGCCCGCGATTATCTGGTGTGACCAGCGCACGGGTGCGGAATGTGAGGAAATCACCGCGCGC
>Ga0256406_1005507_pt1 | contig 13468 bp, 9 predicted proteins | sample RumenRJG_03DNA_FD_185986 | JGI IMG/M metagenome (GOLD analysis project Ga0256406, IMG submission 185986) | Bovine rumen microbial communities from Lethbridge, Alberta, Canada - RJG_03 | ecosystem: Host-associated > Mammals > Digestive system > Stomach > Rumen | place: Canada: Alberta | collected...
TTCTTCGCCCGGAATTTCTTCCAAGCGGCCGCTCATTTCACGCAGAGCCTGTGCCCAACGGGAAGTCGAGTCAGCCAACAGGAGCACGTTCAGGCCCATCTGGCGGTAGTATTCGGCGAGAGTCACGCCCGTGTACACGGAAGCTTCACGGGCAGCCACCGGCATCGAAGACGTGTTACAAATAATCAGCGTACGTTCCATGAGGGACTTGCCGGTACGCGGGTCAATCAGTTCAGGGAATTCGCGAAGGGTTTCCACCACTTCACCTGCACGTTCACCGCAAGCAGCCAAGATCACGATATCCACGTCGGCGTAGCGGCTCATGAGCTGCTGGAGCACGGTCTTACCGGCACCGAAGGGGCCCGGCGTACAGAACGTACCGCCCTGCATCACGGGGAAGAACGTATCGATAATGCGCTGCTGCATGGTGAGGGGCTTGCTCGGGCGCAGGCGTTCTTCGAAGGCCTTGATCGGCATCTTCACCGGCCAGGTCTGCACCATGGTCACGTCCTGGGTTTCGCCCTTGTCGTTCTTGAGCTTGGCGACCACATCTTCAACCACATGTTCGCCAGCGGCAGCGACCGATTCCACAGTCCACTTGCCGAGCAGGCGGAACGGCACCATGATGCGGTGCGTGAACACGCCTTCGGGAACGGTGCCGAGCGTATCGCCAGCAACAACCACGTCGCCCACCTTCGCGACCGGGGTAAATGCCCACTTCTTGTCGCGCGGGAGCGCCTTCAAGTACTTACCGCGCTGCAGGAAAAAGCCGCATTCTTCGGCAAGCTTCGGGAGCGGGTTCTGCAGACCGTCAAAGACCTGGGTCAAAAGGCCGGGGCCAAGTTCTACGGACAAAAGTTCGCCGGTGAATTCCACCTCGTCACCCGTCTTGAGCCCCGTGGTGTCTTCGAACACCTGGAGTTCAGCGTAGTCGCCGCGGATACGGATGACTTCGCTCTTGAGGGGGATAACTTCGGACTTGCCGTCCTTGTTTTTCTGAGTAAGCTTGGCATACGCCACTTCGTTCTGGGACACGGCGGTTTCGAACTTGACTCGGATCAAGTTTCCGTTCACGCCGATGATTTTTCCGATACTAGCCATTGAAAATGGACCTCCGGTCATTCCTGCTCCGCCGTAGAGGCGTATGCAGGATCGTTTGCATTAATAACATTCAACACGGCGCTGTCGCCTGCAGCTTCGGTCAGGCGAGCCCAGCGTTCACAAATTTTCAGTTTGATCGCATAAGCGTAAACATGCTTGACGGTTCCCTCGCCCACACCTGCAAGCGAGTCCACAAGCCAGAAACGGGCCTTGTCGATATCCTGCTCTTTTTCCATAGGATTCGACTTGGCAAACGCGTCCTGAATCATCTTTGCGAAAGTGACATCGTAGCCAGGGAAGGACTTGTCCGTAAAACGGACATCGGGACCCCACGCAGCAGCGCGGAGCCTACCCGAAACGTTCTTCATCTGGATTTCGTGGGCCTTGTAGGCACGAACGAATTCGTCGTCACATTCTTCGCATTCACCGTCATCGAGAAGGGCGTCCAAAGCGGAGATTTCCGAATCGGACAGCACACCGATGCAGCGGTGACGGAACTCTTCCATAGAGAGAGGCGGAACGTCGCCCATCTCAATCATCGGAAGAGAGGCCATCAGGTAAGAAGGAGAGCTCATCGCTAACCTACTTGGCCTGGGCAGCGGCGTTTACAACGCGGGAAAGTTGCGGACGGAGCAGGGCCGAGAGAGCATCGGCCATGGCCGCTTCAGTAAATTCGTGAGTGACTTTGCCGCCATCGAGCTTGACGCGGAAGCCGAACTTGACCCCCTTGTCGCTTTCGACCTTAACGCCGGCGGAAAGCTGCTTGGCAAATTCGCCCATCACAAAGGAGCTGAGCTTACGTGCATCGGCGTCAGAGAAATCCACTTCGATGTCAGAAGTATAGTTCTTAGCAAGGGTCAAAAGCATGGACTTCACGGTGGATTCGTCGAGGGACTTTTCCACCTGGAGGTTCAGCAAATCCATAATCATCTTTTCAAGGTTCTTGCCTACCGAAAGCAGGAGGTCGCGGGCAGACTGTTCCAGAGTGCGTTCGCTGCGTTCCGTAAACGCTTCGGCGTCCTTATCGGCCTTTTCGAGCTTGGCGCTCGCTTCGGCTTCAGCCGCCTTCACGATTTCTGCCGCTTTGTCCTTGGCGCGGGCGATAATTGCCGCAGCCTCGGTTTCTGCTTTATCGACAGCATCTTTCTGGATGCGTTCCATAAGGTATTGCAAGTCTTCTGCCATATATATCATCTCCAATACTATTCCGACGAAACCAACAGGCAAAAAACGCCCGAATAGCCCTTTTCGGAAAAATTTCGATAGTAATATACAAGTAATTTTGACAAAAAGTCGAAAAAAACGGCAAAATTTTTGAAATAATGGATAAAAATCACGTTTTGGGCGATAAAAACGCAAAAACTGCGAAAACTAAAATTTACAAGTAAAACTTTTGGATTTACAAGATTTGTTTTGGAGCTAAAACGATTTACAGAATTTGTTTTCTACGCAAAATTAGCGGTGTTCGTTAGTCGAGGGTTCAAGGCCACGGAAAAACGCCAAACCGTCAAAATCGTCCTTGAGAGCCTGCACCGTTTCACCAATCATATAGAGGCTACCGGTCACCAAAACGGGGACATTTTTATTATCCGCATAGGCTATCTCGGCAACCTGATCCAATAATTCGCGACTGAGTTCGCCTTCGCTAGCAACTTTCAAGCCCAAATTCGAGAGTTCCGAGCGCAAATCGTCCAGTTCGCGGAAACGCGGGTACGGGGTCTTGGTAATATGCCAGTGGCTTACAAATGGAGACATCAACTTAAGCATCTCACCCACATCTTTATCCTTGAGAGCCCCGAATACACAATGGAACTGGACTCCCGGATAATATTGAGCAAGCGTTTCGACCAGACGACGCACCGCATGGGAATTATGAGCACCATCTAAAATGTAGCGGACTTCTCCGTTCTTGTCGATGAGTTGCTGCATGCGACCCGCCCAGGAGCGTGTTTCAAGAGTCTTGAGGGCCAAGGCTTCGTCATAAGGACGGTCGGTGCCCTTCACAAAGCATTCGGCTGCAGCCAAGGAAAGACTCGCGTTTTCGATGTAATGGCGACCCAAATTCGGGAGTCTGATGTCAGTCCGAATTTCGGGAACAATACATTCCGCATCGTGTTCGCCTGCATAAGTACGGGCTTCGGTGAGCAACTCTTCGGAAAGACCGCCGACAACGAATGTCTTATTGCGACGACGATCCGCTTCGACAACCGCCATCTTTTCTTTAAGAATGGCGCTTTCGGTGGGGCCCAGAACTTCGGTGTGTTCAAGTCCGATACTCGTGAGCACCACGATGTTGCCGCATGCAACCGCCGTGCTGTCCAAGCGGCCCCCCATGCCCGCTTCCATCGAAACCACATCGACACCTTGTTCGGCATAATAAAGGAACGAGACGAGCGTCAAGACTTCAAAGAAGGTCGGCTCCACCTGCACCTGTTCGGCGGCAGCCTTCACCTGGAGGAGTAAGCGGTCCAAATCCGCATCGCTAATGGGATTGTCGTTTACACGAATGCGCTCGCGAAGGCTTACCAGATGCGGGCTCGTGAAAAGCCCCGTCTTAAAACCATGTGCCTGCAAGATGCCCGCAAGATAATAGCTCGTAGAGCCCTTGCCGTTCGTGCCGACGATATGGATTGTCTTGAAGGAGCGTTCAGGATTTCCGAGAGCGTTGCAGAGTTTTCGAGTCGATTCAAGCCCCGGCACCATGCCGAACATGAGCCTAGAATTCAAATAATCCATACCAAGCGATTGCATGCGACAAATTTAAAAAATGTGTAATGTGTAATGTGTAATGTGTAATGGAAAAACCACTGCCAACTGTCAACTTCCTACTGTCTACAATTCATTTCACACCTCACATTACACATTAGAATAGTTATCTATATTTCTTTTCGTTACTACATGGTTTTTATATGAAAAGTTTTGGATTATTACTGCTTCTGGCGGTTTTTATCGCTATTGCCTGGTCGCGCGTTGACCCGACAGCCGCCCCACAGCATTACAACTACCGCGACGCAAGCAAACAGCTGAGGCGCGTGTACTACGGGGAACTGCAAGAAACCCTTTACTGCGGTTGCAAATACGACGACAAAAAGAACGTGGATTTTTCTAGTTGCGATTTCAAGCCCCGCGAAAACCCAAAACGAAAAAGCTTCAAGCGCGCAGAACGCATTGAATGGGAACACATGGTAACCGCCCACAACATGGGACAACACCTCCCCTGCTGGCGCGACGGAGGCCGCAAGAACTGCAGTGCGAACGATACGACCTTCAAGATTATGGAGGGCGACATGCACAACCTGTACCCCGCCATTGGCGAAGTCAACGGGGACCGAAACAACTTTATGTACAGCCAGTGGACCAATGATCCTGAGCCCATGTACGGCAATTGTAAGACAATCGTGGACTTTAAGCAAAAAAAAGCTCAACCCCGCGAAGAAGCCCGCGGAATCATTGCCCGCGCAAGCCTCTACATGGAAAAAACCTACGGCGTTAATTTGTCTAAACAAGACCGAAAACTTTTCGAGGCTTGGGACAAGATGTACCCCGTCACACCCAAAGAATGCGAACGTGACCGCCGTATTTTTAAGGTTCAAGGGGATCATAACCCCTTTGTATACGAAAAATGCCAATAAATTCAGATTTCGGAGTTCATATTCCAGATTTTTCAACTCCGAATACCGATTTCCCAGTTCCGAATTAAATTTATTTATATATATTTACATTCGAGGTTAGTATGTATAGGACCCTATTCTTTTTTATTGCATTTTTTGCCGTATCGGTATTTGCCCAGGTGGAATTCCCCATGGCGTCTAAAATCGTTAATGTCACCAAGGATCCATACTATGCCAAGGGTGACGGAAAAAACGACGATACTGAAGCCATTCAGAGGGCACTGAACGATCACCCCGATGGTGACTTTATTATTTACTTGCCCCACGGCATTTATAAGATTACCGATCAATTGGTCTGGCCCAAGACTCAGAAACAGGAGTCTTCCAGCCGTCGCACTATTTTGCAGGGTCAAAGCATCGGCGGAACGATTATCCAGCTAGCCGACACCACTTACGGCTTCGACAACGCAGATTTCCCCAAAGCACTTATTTTTACCGGCGAAGGTCCGGGCCCCAAATACAGAAACGCTATCCGCGATATGACGATCCGTACCGGTAAAGGCAACCCTGGCGCCATCGGTATCCAGTTCAACGCCTCGAACCAGGGCACCATCCACAATGTGAAAATTTACTCCGGCGACTCTACTGGCGTATACGGCATTGACCTGGGCTTCACCGAAGGCATCGGTCCCCTTTTAATCAAGAACACAGAAATCCGCGGATTTAACATTGGTATCTACGCCAAGGGCGAAGCGGGCACAGCTACTCTTGAACACGTGACCATGGGTGGCCAGAGAAAATACGGCATCGAAAACGAAAACATGAACCTCGCCATTCGCGCCCTCCGCTTTAAAGGCCATGTGCCGGCCGTTTATAACCACGGTGAATTCGCCATGATGAGCTTGCTGGACGGCTTGCTGGAATTTGACAATGAGAACAAGAAAGTCAAAGCCCCGACCGCCATCGAAAACGAAAGTCACATGTTTATTCGCTCTATGAAGGTATCCCGCTACAAGACCATGATCCAGTCTAAGAAGAAGGGATACAACGAAGAAATGATTCAGGGCGAAATCATCGAATTTGCAACTCAAGAAACACCCCAGCTTTGCCACAGCCCCAAGCAGTCCATGCGCTTGGCCGTTGCTGAAACCCCGTCCTTCCCGGAACAGAAGGCCGACAACTGGATTACGGTTGCTGGTGACTACGGTGGAAAATCAAACACGGGTTCCGATGATTCCAAGGCCATTCAGGAAGCCATCGATGACGGTGCAGAAACGATCTATTTCCCACCCGGAGGCCGCTGGACCATTAACCGAGACATCTATATCCGCAACCGCGTACGCCAGATTATCGGTATCGAAGGCCGCATTGACGGCAAGGGCAAATTCATTATCGAAGCAGGCGCCTTCAACGAGCTCACTATCGAACGTTTCTCGGAATTCGGCAACGGCATCATCATGAAAGCCAAGCGCAACCTGCTGTTGAAAAACATGATGGTTCGCTCTCTAGAAACCGACGAAATTGGCGGTGGCGAAATCTACCTGGAAGACGTCACCCTCGGTACCATCCAATTGAATTACCAGAAGGTATGGGGCCGCCAGGTGGCCTTAATCGGCGATACCAAGGGTCCCAAGATTACGAACAATGGCGGTTCTGTCTGGATTCTTGGTTTGACTGCCAAGAAAGGCAACACCATCATCCAGAACTTTAACAAGGCCCACGCCGAACTGATCGGCGTAGAAATCGTTGCTAGCGACAAGGCGAAAGACCGTCCCATGTTCATCAACGACAATGCCTCTCTCTCTATTTCCGGCTTGCGTGAAACCCTGACTCGCGGAAACGCCTACCTCTCCATCGTGGAAGAATCCAGAAAAGGATCTAAAATCAAGTCTCTGTACGGAAAAGACCTGAAGCACACACCCAGCGGCGGCGTGATGATTCCGCTGTTTACCGGATACGCTCCCAGGCTTGGTGCCAACGAAAAACCGAAGGCATCGATTCCTCACGAAATGGTGCTGGTACAGCCGAACCTGCTCAAGATTAAGGGCTCCGTTGTTGACGACGGTCGCGGTGACGGCCTTTGCGAAGACCCGGTTCGCTGGAAGAAGGGACTCGGCCCCGGCAAGGTGGCATTCTCTGACAGTATGGCCTACGAGACCGACGTATCCTTTACCGCAAGTGGCCGCTACAACATCATCTTTACCGCCGATGACGGTTACCAGACCGGTTCCGATACCGGTAAGGTTTACGTGTTCGACAAACACTACACGACTCTCGATAACATCGGTGATGGTACAATCAGCGGAAAGGGTGCAGCCACCTGGATTTCGGAATTTGACAACTTCAGTCCTCACAACTCCGACCCCGAGATGCATGTCGCCAACAAGACGGGTGGGGCGTCCGGAAAAATCTACCTGCGCTTCGACTTGTCTTCGCTGCCAGGACCGCTGTTCGATGCGGCTCTCAAACTGGAATTCAACAAGGATTCCATCAAGAAACCAGTCCAGTTGAACATTTTCGGCTTGAAAGAAACGAGCAAGGACATAAACTTTGGCGACCAGAAACTGGGCATTGACTGGGCTCCCTACGAACTCACCTGGGAAAACGCTCCGGCCAACCTCCCCCAGCCGGGCGGACAGTTCAACATCCGCAAGAATTCCGGCGGTGGCGTAGATACCAAATACGCAGACTTCCTGGGCATTATTACAATCAACCCGAAGGCTCCTCTGGGCGCATTCCTGCGTACGCCGACGCTTACAGAATTCTTCAAACGCAAACACGCCTCCCAGCTTTACACGCTGATTCTTACAGCAGTTGAGCCCGGCGAAACGGTTCTTCCCAGCCCCGCTGCAGGCAGAGAATATGCGCCGTCACTCTACATAGGCTACTTCGACAACTCTCGATCTGTTGGTGGCGAAGCCATGGACGGCGGTTACACGCTAACCAAGGTGAACATTGACATTTATAGTCTGGACTGCGACTTTGACTTGACCGTAGGTTACCCGCAGTTCGTGCAAATCGAAATCATCAACGAATTCGGAAAGCGCATGCTGACTGTAGCGGCCCGCGATCTTGATGGTGAAAAAAAGACCCACTTTAAATTCAAGGCCTTCGCCTTCCCCACCGGCAAGTATACCTTGCGCGTGATTGGCGAAGCATTTACGGCCGAACAGAAATTCTATATCCTGAACTAGGAGACGCCCTATGCAATTCAAAAACTTTTTAAAAATAAGCGCCGCACTGTTTTTATCTGCGACCTTTATGGCCTGCGGCAACGCCTCCAGTTCTTCGGCCTCTGACGAAGATTCCAGCTCTTCGGTACCGTCCTTTAGGTCCAGCAGCTCTTTAAGCAATCGCGCTGACATCGATTACAAAGACACAGTAAAGTTGGGCGACACGCTCCGCATTTACCTGGAACTGTTCAAGGGCGACAGCTCCAAGATGGACGAAAGCGAAATCTACCTGGACAGTGCCGCAAACAGCATCCCCATGTACTTAGGCGAATTCCCCAAAGGAAGCCGCATCCAGGTATTCGCAACGACCTCGAACATCAAGAATGACCAGATTCTGATCAAGAGCGAGCTGGGCGATTACTTGCAGGCAATCAAGGCCGCCCCCAAGGATGCCTCTAGAAAGGATTCGGTTTACAGGAACGCATTGATTCCGAGCTTTGGCGAAGACACCAGCGCCACCTTCAGGGATTCCAACACCTTCGTCACCTTTAGCGACAATCATTACTACCTTGAAATTGCAGGTAAGTTCAAGGACGAATCCAGCTTGAGACTCAAGGTCCTCGTTGATTCCTCCTACTACAAGTACACCGGCGAAGAAGAAAAAATTTCCATGAAGATGACTGACACCTTGCGTGGCATCATGCTGATTGACAAGTCCCCCGACCAGGTGTCCATTGCATTCTCCGCAAAAGAAGGTTACAGTGTTAACCTTACTACAGTGGGAGAAAACATCATCCTTTATAAGCTCATGGATGGTGACAAGGAACTAGGGTCTTCGAAGACGAACCTGGACACCATGCTAGTGCCCAACGATTCCGTGAACTGGTCTATCAAGATCAAGCCAGAATCTTTCTCCAGTATCTGGACTGGCCCCTTCGCAACCTTTGAAGCCATCACCAAGGCCCGTGAACTGGAGCAGGGAGAATATTTCTCGAAGCCGGACTCCATCAACTACCCCGGCGAAGAATTCTTGCGTACACGCCCCAAGGACGACCTCGGCGTTTACAAGTACAACTTGCGCCAAGAACAGTTCGTCTGGATTGGAGACTACAAGAAAGGTGACTCGCTGATCGTAAAGCACAGGATTCAGAACTATAACGACGAAAGCTACGAGAACGTCCTATTGGAAATCTTGGACAAAGACAAGAAACCGAGAGATACCATCAGCGGTCTCTACGGAGGCAATTTCAAGATTGGAAGCAAATGGCCCGAAGGCCCCTATTACCTCCATTACCTGCGTTTGAATTCCTACCCCTTGGCTGGTGTGGTAGACAGTCTCCGATATGTGCTGCAGCTGTTCACCATGGTACAACAGCCGGGACTTTTGAAGACCATGAAATTCTATGATTCCGAAAAAGACGCCGTCATGAAGGAACAAATTTATACGGAAGGCGACACCATTCGATTCAAGGATTTCACTTTGCAGATGACCCAGCATTCCAGCAGCCCATGGAAAGAAATCGGTTCCGACATAGACTGGTTTGTTCCCTGTGCCTCACTGGAATTCTTGAACAACGGCAACAACAGCTACAGCTGCGACAACAATGATAAAGAACATAAAGAACAGGAAATTTCTTCGAACTACCTGATTGCAAAGAAAGTCAGCGAAAACAGCGACAAGATTGAACTGATTGCACAGAGCGTTGCAGACCCCTCCATGCGCGACACCCTGCAGATTTCGATTATTACAAAAGCCGACTAATCTTCCCAGATATTATTGGGAAGCTTACCGATATCGCGAAAATCTAAAAGGCCTGCCGTCGGAGCGTTAACGCTCACGAGGCGCGCCAGGGGTTTACCCGCACGTTCGATGACAATTTCTTCGTCCTTGAGCGAGACCTGGTTCAACATCGAGCCAAAATTCTGGCGGACTTCCATGGCTGAAACAACTTTAGACATGACCTAAAAATAGTATATTCTGCGCATGGAACCCGAAAACAAGTCCTACAGCGTCACGCAATACATGAAAGCCTTGAAGCAGAAGGTGGAATCGACCCCTGCCGTATGGGTGCGTGGCGTAATCACCCAGATTAACGAGAAATCAAAAGTCGTTTACCTGAGCATTGCGGACTTTGAAGAAGGGAACGTGAATCCGCTGGCAACGGTTCCATTGTACTGCTATGCAGCAAAATTCGCCGCGATTCGGGCGAAAGTGGAAAACTACCCCCAGCCATTCATTCTAAAAGAACAACTCAAAGTGAGTTTCTTGATTAAGGCCGACCTTTACGTGCCTTATGGAAAATTGCAAGCGCAGATTCTCGACATCGATCCGGTTTACACCCTGGGCGAACTGGCCCTCACCAAAAGCGCCATTCTAAAACGACTGGCGTTAGAAGGTTTGCTTGAAAAAAACAAGGCTCTTTCCCTAGCCGATGTTCCCATTCGTGTGGGCCTGATTACAGGCGAAGGAACCGCCGCCTACAAGGATTTTACTACCAAGCTAGCAGAATCCCCTTTCGCATTCAAGGTGAAAACGGCTTACGCCAAGATGCAGGGCACCGACACCGAGCCAACGGTTCTTGCAGCCCTCGAAGAACTCACCAAAGATTCGGAACTTGACGTGGTTTGCATTATCCGCGGCGGCGGAAGCAAAACAGACTTGAACTTTTTTGATAGCGAAGCTTTGTGCCGCGCCGTTGCGAATTACCCGCTCCCCGTATTCACCGGAATCGGCCACGAAATTGACCGCAGCCTTTTAGACGAAGTCGCTTACCAGTCCTGCATTACACCCACTGATACAGCCAAGCGCCTGATTGACCGCGTTGCCGACAATTGGAATAAGATGCTAGCTACTGCGCAAGGAATCGCTTTACAGACAAAAGAAGTAATCCATAGCTACAAGCAGGAACTTTCCAATACGGGGAACCGCTTACAGCAAAAGGTAAACGGACTTATCCAAAAAGAAGCCATGAAGCTTTCGCTCTACAAAAGCAACATGCAAAAGGATCTGCAATTTATCTTTAGGGGCGAACGTGAACGTATTGCCCGCGACACAGAAGGTCTACACCAAGGTTCACGCAAGATTCTGGATCTTGAAAAGTCAAAATTCAGCCTCATTGAACTCCGCGTCAAAAACGCCGACCCCGAAACCACTCTTTCTAAAGGCTACACGCTCACACTCGACGCAAACGGCAAGTTCGTGCGTAACAAGAGCCAACTCAAGCCCGGCGACACGCTGACCACAAGGTTTAAAGACGGCAGCGTACAGTCGAAAATAGTGTGAAGTGAAGAATGAGAGATGTGAAGTGTGAAGTGTATAATTACTCATTTCACATTACTCAAACTTCGGTAATTTCTCGATTTTCTGGAAGCGCTTGGTTACGGCATCCAATTCAAAATAGCGCACCGCATCGCCTAATGAAAGCATTACGTACTTGGGCGAAAGAATCTGCAAATACTTATTCAGCTGCACCTGCAGGGCCTGCCAGGTATATTCGCCGGGAGCCTTGCATTCCACCAGAAGCCAAGGGTGTTTCAAATCGCCAAAGGACTTAAAATCTTGCACCAGGATATCCACGCGGTCATCAGTCTTAGGCTCCACCATCGAAAGCGCAAACTCCACCGCAATCAGGTTCTGCGGCACCTTGACTTCATCGATCAGAAATTTGACAGTCGCCTGACGCACCCGTTCTTCGGGCGTATCGGGAACATCCTTTTTGCGGATCGGGTCATATATCATGCCGTGAATCATGTAGCGTAAAATAGAAAATATTCATTTTTCTCTTGACAACTGCCTAAACCTGAAAGTATATTTAGACTCATGAATAAAATCTTTGGACAGAACATCGCAGCAGCAGCGAAAGCAGCAAGCCCGGCAGCAGCCCGAGCTATTGTGGGGCTGTCCAGAGAAACAAAAATCTGTAAAGCGTAGCGCGAAAATCCAGATTAAAAGTTTCAAGGGCAGCCCCGTAAAAGGCTACCCTTTTTTGATTGCTCGTTCTCACGAGCTCACGATTTTTTTACCCTTTTTAACCATTAACCATACGGAAATTTGAAAATTCTTACAAAATTATATTCTATTATTATGTTGTAACATAATAAGAATTTTCGATCCATATACAGGAGCTTAAAATGCGCAGAAGACTATTGAGCGAAGGTGCCAAGGAACTCTCTTACGAAATCCGTGAAATCGTAAAGAAGGCAAACCAGCTCAAGGCACTTGGCCTCCCCATTCACTGGGAAAACATTGGTGACCCCATCGAAAAGAAATGTCAGATTCCTGACTGGATTAAGGATATTGTGGTCGACTTGGCAAAGACAAACCGTAGTTACGGTTATTGTCCGTCCAAGGGTATGCTTGAAACCCGCGAATTCCTGGTAAAGGAAAACAACAAGCTGGGTGGTGCTCAGATTAACGTGGACGACATCCTGTTCTTCAACGGCCTCGGTGATGCAATCGCCACCATTTACGGACTTCTGTCCATGACCACCCGCATCATCGGACCTGCTCCGGCTTATTCTACGCACAGTTCTGCTGAAGCGGCCCATGCCCACACGGCCCCCATTACCTATAGGCTTCAGCCCGAAAACCACTGGTATCCGGATTTGGAAGAACTTGAAAACAAGGTGAAGTACAACCCGAGCATTGCGGGCATCTTGGTTTTGAACCCGGACAATCCGACAGGCATGGTCTACCCGCTGGAAATTCTCCAGAAGATTGTAGATATTGCTAAGCGCTATAACCTGTTCATCATTTGCGACGAAATCTACAACAAGATTACGTACAACGGCGCCCACGCTTACGCCCTCGCCGAATACATTGGCGATGTGCCGGGTATAGCCCTCAAGGGTATTTCCAAGGAATATCCGTGGCCGGGTGCTCGCTGCGGTTGGGCCGAATACTATAACCGCGACAAGGACGAACAGTTCGACGCCTTCTGCCGCGCTTTGGATAACGCCAAGATGGTGGAAGTCTGTTCCACCACACTCCCCCAGATGACGATTCCCCGCGTGCTTGGTGACAAGCGCTTCAAGGAACACCGCGACGCCTTGAACGAAAAGATTGGCCGCCGCAGTGCCATCATCAATGAAATCCTTTCCGACATTCCGGAACTGTATTTCAACCCGACTTACGGCGCCTTCTACAACACCATCATCTTCCGCGAAGGCACGCTCAATAGCCACCAGACCTTGAAGATCGATAACCCGATTATCAAGAAGAAAGTGGAAGAATGGTGCAGCAAGACCAACAACCTGGACTACCGCTTCGTTTACTACCTGCTGGGCGCAAAGGGGATTTGCGTTGTGCCTAGCACCAGTTTCTGCACGGATTTGAAGGGATTCCGTGTGACGCTTCTGGAAGAAGATGAAGAGGAACTGAGGGAAGTGTTCACCACGATTCACGATGCTATCGTGGAATACTTGCACAGCTAGTTAACTCTACGGGGATTAGGAGGACAGTCAAAGAAGGAGAGGGTATGAAAAGATTGGTTTCACACATCACCGTTGCGATGGTCCTTCTTGCAACCGGGTTTTTCTGCGGTTGCGACAAAAAATCACAACAAACCCCTGTAAAGGTTACTG
>Ga0256406_1005508_pt1 | contig 13467 bp, 16 predicted proteins | sample RumenRJG_03DNA_FD_185986 | JGI IMG/M metagenome (GOLD analysis project Ga0256406, IMG submission 185986) | Bovine rumen microbial communities from Lethbridge, Alberta, Canada - RJG_03 | ecosystem: Host-associated > Mammals > Digestive system > Stomach > Rumen | place: Canada: Alberta | collected...
CCCACAAATGCAAAAAGCACCCACAAAAAGCGAGTGCCTTTCAACCGGAATCGATCCGGCTATCTCATGGAAAAAAGGAAGCCCCCACGGCCTCCCCTGCACTTCGGAGAACGTATGCCGGACCATTTACGGTGTGCTCCCGGCGCTACCTTTGCTATGATGGACTTCCTTATTCATTATACTATACTCTTGGTATAAAATCAAGATATTGCAAAAATGCACGCTGCGTTTCCTTATCCCTGAAATAAACTTTACGGCATAAAAAACGTTCATATATTCTTTCGAGTATAGGGTCATCTCGCCACTTCATAACTAACATACTCGCATTTCCGTTTGTGTATGATCCTATATCCAGGGCGTGTGTCTTTCCCTCTTGTCGTATCTTACCTATATATATGAGCCCGTCACGTCTGCGGTAATATACGCCGTACCCTTTATTATTTAACATGAGCCCTTCCATATATCGGCAATCTTTTGGTGTATCTTTGCATATGCTCTCATCGGCATATTGCGAATCTTTGCTCTTATTCTCAAAATTATATTCCTGTTCTCGCTTGCTATGCTGAGCGAGTTTATAGGCTACGCTTTCACGCTGCTTACGTTTGAATCCCTCGGTTGGTTCAATGAATTCTATGGCCCATTCTTCACTCTTAGGGGCTATCATGTGCGCTTCCGGACTTTGCGCTGTGTAAATATTTACACCTGTTTCGACTAATATAGGGTTGTAATCATGGCTCCAATTTCCCAGAAAGAAAAAATATACATCACTTAAAAATGGGTTGCCCTTTTCCCTTGCAACAGATATATATATTGAATAAATAGCCTCAAATTCTCTTTCGGGGGTGTCTGCGCTCCCTAAATAATTCGTGCCATGTGCCGCTATAAATTCGTCATATACTCCGAGCTTTACATTCTTGAATATCCCTCCTCCTGATTTAGCCTCTTCCTCGCCTGTGCTCAAAGCCATTGCGAGCCCGCACTCTTCCGCTGTTTTCCTTCTGTATTGTTTCAAAAAGTCCTCGCGCTTATCTTCTTCAACGTCTTCGATTCCAGGAGGGGTGTTATCTTCGTCAGCAAATTCTATTTTCATAAAATACCTTGTGATGCCGTTTAATGTCTCACATCTGAAATGTGATATATAAAAGAGATCTGAACAGACATCATTTATAATCTCAACTGCCGTGTCAAAAAAAGTCCACTTCGTACTATTTAGCAGCTTATCATTACGACGTAAATATAGCCACTTTTTGCCTGTACATATATATGTCGCAATAAACCTGCTCGCTGCCCTTGTACTCTTTCCATATCCTCGCGGACTTGTTTCATATAGCCAGTGTTTCCCTGTCGCTACTAACTTATTATCATTATACCATGCCCCCTCGGGGTCAGTCCGTTCAAGTATCTGAGCTGCTGTGAGGCTTTTCCTTATACTCATTTTGAGATCTCCCTTTTAAATTCTTCCCATTTCTTGTTATCCATCATCCTTGCCGGGCAATACTTTCCGTTCACGTCAAAATGCCGTATGATCGTTTTTGCGTTCTTGCAATATTTCTGTATGTACGCAATAGTCTTTTTTACTGCCTCTATCTGTTCGGGGCTCGGGTCTTTCTTTAGGTTGTCGCATAATTCAATAGATACTGAATTGCTGTTCATACACTTGCGGTAATACTTACCGCCCCCGGTCTTTGCGCAATCGTTCCATTTTTTACCGCCTACTGAGTATGCAACATGATCCAGACCGACGGACTTGACAATGTCACCATCACGGCCGATGAAAAAATGTGCACTTGACTTCGGGGAATGAGGGCGAGAAAAATATATACCCTCATTTTCTGCCGTGTCCCCGTTTCCCTTTGTATAGTGTATTACTATATACCTCACGGTAGAATGTGCACGCCATCCGCCGTAATTTGCTGCACTTGCTTTTATTGTTCTCATGTTGTCACCTTCGTTAGTCTGTCTATATTAGCAGTATTAAATGTAAACCTTCCTATTGTATAGTCAATAGACGGGTCATCACACAAAATAGATACGCTATTGACTCCCAGTACTATTTTTGATGTTGTCTTAGCCCTCGCCCATAAATTCGCGAATAGATAAAAGTTTACATTTTTCCCGTCAACTGTAATTTGAGCCGTGCTCATCTTCGCTACTTCAAAAAATGGGGAAAAGTATACCTGGGTCGTTCGTCCCACGATTACTCCTGACGGTCCGAATTCCATGCTGTAGTCTTTCCCGTTTATAGTAATATGCTGAGTCGTAAGGTATAGGTTAACCGCATATATATACTGCTCAAAATCAATATTGCTATCATTTTGATCTTTAGTAAACTCATGCGTGCCTGTAACTTCTAAGGAAGTACTTCCTTTTATCGAGACTCCCCCGCTTGCTTCTCCTGCCGGGCCCTGTGGACCTTCCGGGCCCCTTTCTCCCTGAGGGCCCTGTGGTCCTGGTTCACCCTGAGGACCTTGTGGCCCCGGATCGCCCTGCGGTCCTTCCGGTCCTATTTCTCCCTTAGGACCCTGAGGGCCCCTTTCTCCGGTATCGCCTTTTTCACCCTGAGGACCTTCCGGGCCCCTTTCTCCCTTAGGACCCTGAGGGCCTGCTGCTCCGGTATCGCCTTTATCGCCCTGTGGACCTTCCGGGCCTCTTTCTCCCTTAGGACCCTGAGGGCCTGCTGCTCCGGTATCGCCTTTTTCGCCCTGCGGTCCTTCCGGCCCTATTTCTCCCTTAGGACCCTGAGGGCCTGCTGCTCCGGTGTCGCCTTTCTCTCCCTGAGGGCCTGGGAGCCCCTGCTTTCCTTCTGGCCCCCTTTCTCCCTGCTCTCCCTTTATCCCTGAGAATTTAAAATCAACATTATAGCCTGCTGTGGTTACATCTACCGCCGGCGTGCCTGTCGTGTTGTCTACTGTTGCCGTTGCTGTCAAGTGTTCTGCGATGTCTTCATCAGCCCAGAATGGATGCTGTGCGATCGGTCGTATAGGCTTTTTATATCCATATGGGCTTGTTGATTTTACCTCTGTTTTGGCCATTGTAGTCTCCTTTCATCTTATTCAAGGTTGCTCAAAAAGCACGGGTCAAGCTGCTGCCTTAGCCATATCCATGCGTTGCTCCTCTGAATGAATCCCTGTGCTCTTGTCAGGAGGGTTGCCAAATCAAGGTCGCGCCCCGTAGAGATTTCACGGTTTGTGCTTTCCTCGCTTCCTGAGTCCTCTATTGATCCATGTGTGTGAGAGACCGAATCGTGTTTTGTATCGGACTCAATAGTGACATCTTTTCCGGAATGTATATCATTCGCGGCCTCTGTCTGTACGTCTTTTCTGCCCGTGAATGACCGGGTTTGTGTCTTTCCATAGATCTTTTCCTGTTTCTCATTCTCATATTCACGGGTGGCCGTATCAGGGTTGCTCTTGTCTCCGTTTCGTTCGGTTATGTCTCCGGCGCCATCGCTTCCGTATTCATAGCTTTGTTTGACATTTGACTTATCTACACCATACTCGCGGTGTCCATCCTGTGCCTGCGCGGTTGCCGTGTCCCATTTTAGCGCGGGCATATGCTGATATGCACGTTTATATCCGCCGTCGCCTTCTTCTATCCCCGTGCTTTCATCCGGCTCTATAAAAGTGCTGTATTCCTTTGACTGTGGAAGTGCTGCCTGTATGCTCTGATTTCCGGCCCATGCACTTCTATGTCCCCCGTTCTGTGTAACTACTGAGACGTGAGGACTATATTCTGACGTGTGCTTTCCTTCAACTTTTGTGTCCTTATATCCGCCTGTGTGCGTGTCGCTGTCGCTTCCAGAGTCCGCGGTCTGCTCCTGGCCCATATAAGTTTTCTCGCCGTTTTTTGTTCTGTCTATGATCTCGCCGTGTGTGAGCTCGGTTGTTTTTGTATCAGATATATTTCTTATATCTTCATCGGCGCCCTGACTCCGTTTGTTTTTTGTGTCACTTTTTAGTTTTATCTGTCGTTCTGTGTAACGCTGCACTGTAAAGTCATAGTCTGCGAATCCCGGCTGATTCCTTAGCAGCTGCATATACTGATCTTTAAAAGTCTCAATATTATTGCAAAAATAATATAAAAACTTCTCGGGATCTTTCCAACCCAGGCGCCTATATTTATATCGCTTTTTTATAAGCTCTGATAATATAGACCCGTCTTCATCAACAGTCGTGCCGTCTTCATATTTGTAATTAGTAGCACATGCAGCTTTTACTGCATCGGCGTTTTCTTTGTCTGATACAAAATCACTGTAAGTCTGAAATTCTTCCACCATTGTTTTCTCCCTCCTGAATCTGATCAGATCCGGTGACTGAGCTCTGGCGTCCTACTTTCGGGATTGCCTTTAAATGTACACCATACCACTTTGCGCCCTTGTCAAAATATAAGTTCATTGTATCAATTCTGCTTTGACTTCTTAAATGCTGATATTCGTCATTTACAGTGATCTCGGCTGAATTTACATTTTCACCTTTCTTGTCCATCTGCGCGTTGCTATCTATTCCATACTCTTCACGCATTTTGCTCTCAAACCATTCTATGAGACTCGTCACATCTTTGAGTGCCTGCCCGTTTGCATTGGTATTGAATACATTTGTTGCCTGTCCTACTCCGCTTATACTGTTTGCCTCTATTGTGTATTGCTCATTTGCGTCCATCGCCTCAACTACTTCATTTATACTGTCTACTAGCTCCGGCTCTGCCGTAAATATTACCGGCCTTTTTAACCAGAAGCGAGTGACATCAAGCGTCCGATATGCGTCAGCAATGCAGCTCGCATAATATATTATCGTGTAAATTAACGGTGTCCTGGCCTCATTTTCCCATACAATAAAACCGCGGGGCTCCTCATCTTCCTTCTGTCCGAATGAATACTGCAACAGAGGCGCGTCATCTATCCCCTCAATATATAACGGTATCTGTTCCGCTATCATTCCATTATACATTGACATCACTGTTGCACTTAACGGGTCCCCGTTTATATTCCACCCTTTCCCACTCGGGAAGCCGTACAGCGCATATTTCCCAGGGTAAAATGTATTATTCCATCTGAGGCCTTTTGTGAGCACACAACATGCATTAGTCAAAAAAGAGAATTTAATGATCCGCTCTGACATTCCGGCCGGAAGTCTGTCAGACTTTTCTCCCCATGGCGTCTCTGCCTGAATGCTGTATGTGCTCATATATACATTTATGAGCCGGTTTATTGTAATATTAAAGATCCAGTTATTTTTATATAAAGCCTTGATCCTCTTTTTTGACTTGTTTGTAAGTCCGTTCGTCGCTGTCGCTAAAAATTTATTTAGTGCTGCTTCATATATATACTGCATTGTTATCCCTCCGTCGTAACTACCGGGTTACAGTCTGCTGTGATCGGTATAGGCTTTGTGTGCCATATCCTGACGCCTCCGCTGATTTCCGCGGCTATTCCATCCGCAAGCCATTTCGGAAAACTTCCATTTTTCTTTTCAACTTCCACGCTTCCTTCAATATAATTGAATTTTTCGTGTGTGTTAAGTATCCTTGACGCGTCTCCTGTCGCTAAAATTGAGGTTTTCCATCCGTATGCTGTAAGTATCTGATCTATCCTTCTAAGATCGCTAAAACTATAACCGTAAAAATATATTACTCCGTCACCGATCATTTCGCGGAAAATATTTGCTTCGTATGGAAAACCGACCGTAGGAATAGATACCTGACTCGCCGTCATATACTGCGAAAGTTCGTTCGCTTTTTCAAGGTTATAGCTTTCACGGATTGCATTCAGCTTTTTGTATTTTGACGCTCCGAGTGCTAATGCTCCGGCTCCTACTGCGATCGCTGCGCCTACTGGAATCGCGGCGGCTCCTATTCCGGCCGTTGCAGCTGCCGCGCCTAAACCGCCGACACCGCCTGCTGACAAGCCTCCGGCTGCTCCTCCTGCTGCTGCTGCTGTTCCTGCTGACATTGCGATGCCTGCCTCTCCTAAACCGGCATTTGCAGCTCCTAAAAAATGTATCGCGCTTCCAAGCCCGGATATTCCGCTTAAAAGCGTCGCCTCGTCTCCGCTTCCTGACGCTCCCAGGGCGTCACCGGCTCCCAGAATTGCCTGATTTATGAAGCCACGGGTCTGCTGATCATATTCAAGATCTGATTTTGCCCTGCTCATATTGTAGTTAGCCTGCAAAATTTTTCCGCCTGAGACGTCAGTCCATAGTAATGGCACATTTTTCCACTGCGGCCCGGAGACTGATCTCATAAAGAATTTATCACTCGCCGCGTTTACCTTTTCCTGAGCCCACTGATTAAAACCATAGTATGCATGTCCGTCATATCTGAGGTCAGCGACTCCGAGCATATTAGGTGATGACTCATCGTGTATGTTTATTATATCCTGAGGCTCGAATTCTACCCGGTCACCTGTCGCGGTTAAGATTCCATACTTTGTATACGGGGAAAACTTGAGGATGTCTTTATTAGTACATTGTTCTAATTGATTTTCAATATACTCTCCGTACGAATTTTCAAGAATATCCTCTAATGTTGCCTCGTATGTTATAGCGGTCAACTTCGATACATAGTTATATGTTGCGGGGCTTTCTCCCTTCCATATTGCCCCCGGGTAGTCTTCTTCATTTATAGTCAGGCCTTTTGTTTCCATGCCAAACCAAGGATCGGGGATTGCGTAGCAAGCGACTACTGCCCCCTCTGCTCCTATTGATCTGAGGTTATTTATTCCATCTATGATAAAATTCTGGCCTATTCCGGCATATAAATTATAGGGCTGTGCGAGGTTGACTTTCACTCCCGGTCTCACATATATATCGGGTTCAGTTATTCTCGTTATTGTTTTGTAATATATCTGCCCCCCTGTCGTCGCATTCCCGTCTGCGTCTGTTGTTGTTAACTGAAAACCGTCAATATGCCCCTGTGCTCCCAGATCCGCCTGAGCTGCTATGAAAGAAGTCGCCCCGTCTTCATATTTAGGTCCGAAAGCGCCCGTGTATACGTCAGGGCTGTCTCCCGGGAGCATATATTCATCCCTAAATACACCATTGGCCCAAGCGGTCATATCCTTTGGACTTATTCGTGTGATCAGACCACTGATAAATTTTATTTTTGATATTCCTCCGCCTATCAGAATAAATATCGGGGTAAGTGATACCGTAGCTGCTTTTTTATTCTGCATTGTGAAAGTATCAATATAATAATACCATGTACCTATTTTTATATAGTCAACGTCTAAAATGGTCTCTCTGTTACATTTGAGGGTCACTGACGCTAACCATTCACACTGCAAAATTTCAAGGTCGGGAAGCGGTTCATATGAGGAAGCTGCGGCTGCTAGTGTTTCGGGGCTGTCCGGGATGTTAGTTGCCGTAAAACCTGTTTTATGATATATAATAACACTATAGCCCATTTATACCTCCTATAGTAAATATGCCCCGGTTTTTATCCGGGGCGCTTTTACTTATGCCTGTGTTCCGCCTTTTATTACTATAAGGTTATAGTAATAGTCGCTATAAGTTCCGTTCTGAGGAGCGCTCGCGATGATTGAGGTTGCAAGTGTACGCTCATTATATTTGCTGTTTATAATGAGGCCGTTCGGTGTCTCGTCGAAGATCCTGCCTTTCTGAACGATAAAGCCCAGAACGTCCGCATAAGGATCTTTAAAAAATACATTGGTCCCGTCGTCTACGATCTGCCCGGCTGCTCCGAACGTTGTGCCCTCTTTCGGATTCCATGTATTATCAATGACAGATCCCCATCCGTCATTTGAATATACCGGATAAAGGCGCTTTTTAAATTCGGAGTCAGCATACGCTTCGAGTTCTCCGAAATCATTCATTTCGGTGACCTGGTCGAATGGAAAACTGAATGCATTATCTCTGAAAAACTCTGTCGGGATTCTTGTGATTGCATCATCTTCAATCCCGGTCCTTAAAATGAGCGCAAAATCGTCTCTATTCCAGCTGCTCTGATACCCTGCCTCATTGAATTCTCCGGTTGTTCCTACTACTCCCTCGATCGTATGCACTGTTTTCCTTAATGCATTGAAAAGTCCTTTTGACTGATCCTGTGTCGGGGCTGTTCCATCTGTCGGGTAGTCAACTTTGAGTACCTGAGTTTTGCGCAGCTGATACTTATAGTTATCAGTGAACGCGTGCATGAATGTCTTCGCATAAAAGACTTCACGGTGCTGCCTGTATGCCTGAGTGATCGAGTTTATTTTGAGCATGATATAACTGCCCAGTCCGTAAGGATTGTTCACAATCGGACGAATTGCAAAATCCTGATACGTTGTCACTGCCTGAAAGTTGTCGTTACCTATTTTAAAATAGCGGTCTTCTACGTCGTCAACAAATCTCGGCTTATAAGGCGAGTATTTATCGGGGTCGCTGCTGTTTGCATTCTCCGGCAAAAATCCCGGGGTGACCTCGCTCGCGACTCTTCCGGCTCTGCGGATATAAATGCCGGCTTCAGGATGAGAATAATGTTCTACTATTCCACTATTCTCCCACTTTGTATTTACAACGGGAACATCGAATTTTTCGACTGCCATATCCAGGGCATTTGTCAGAAATTTACTGAAAAATGTTCCCCCTTCAAGATCTGCCTGTGTGAGTGCTGTCGATCCGTTCTCGCCAAACCATTTATTGGTCCCATTTGATACGACTCTGTTGAACTGTCCGCTCGAATAAGCGTTTGTCATATCAAAAATCTGCTGATTGGTAAATCCTTTGAGTACAGAAAATGGGATTTTCTGAGCTGCTATTGGTGATGCTGCCATTGGTTATTCCTCCTTTCCCTGCTCGAGGGTGCTTGCTTTATGTTCTGTTAAAAAACGGTCCAGGTCGTCCGGGGTCTGCATTGGATTCTCTTCTGGCTCATGGCCCTTTTCGGGATCTTTTCCGGTGATCTGCGACGCGTCAAGACGTCCGATTGCCAACTGCGCATAGTACGCGTTGCGGTCCTTCAGTCTTTTGTTCTCATCTTCGAGAGTTTTTATCTTATCTGCCATGCTGTCGCGGTCTGTATAGTCTCCGCGAAGTTTGTCTAAAAACTCATTACTCTTTGACGGGTCTGCTTTTTCGGGATCTGCAAAAAGATTAAGCAATCCCTGAGTTACTTCATCGTATGTCATCTCTGCTCTCCTTCCCATCATCTTCAAGGTGATTATCTAACTTATCTGTGAGTTTTGTAATAGCAATCTCTAACGACTTTAAAGCGTCGCTTGTCTGCTTTGTCTGCTCCGTTACATACTTTTTTATAAAGTCCCAAAATAGGAATGCGAAAACGATCGCAACTCCCAGATTTGAAACTGATGTAGCTATTGCATCCATGTTATTTCTCCTTATACATACTTTTTTATAGAGTCCCAAAATAGTAATGCGAAAACAACCGCAACCACCAGATCTGAAACGTTCATTTTTTCACATCCCCCACGATTATGCTGAGTATTTTGCTCGCCGCTTCGCTTGCGTCTTTGATCGCCCTGGCGTCGCACTGTCCTTTTATGTAGTTTACATTGTTTACAATTTCCTGAATTTCTGACTGTGTATATGTTAATTTCATTTTCGTTCTCCTATAATGCCGGGCCGGTAATAACCCGGCATTTTAAAAGGTGGTAGCTTATAAGATTGTTAAATATTTCACAATTTCATTATATAACAAAAAAAAAGGGTTGTCAACAGGCAACCCTTAAAAAATTATTTATTCACCTCTAATTTTTTACTTTCTTCCTCGGCCGGCTTGAATCTTATATCATGCCCCCCGTTTTCTTCGATTACCTTGCCTGCCATTTCCTGAATACGTTTTACGAGGGCTACCTTTTCGAGAATCGTGCTCTGCTTCATTCTTCTTCTCCTTTCTCATCGGTCTGTGCCTGTTCTTCTCTCTGATTGAACTCGATCTGATTTTTGAGAGAACTGATCAGATTTTTGAGTCTTGAATTGACAAGAGCCAGGTCAAAAAAAGTCGCATACCTGTTTTCGGATAATACAGATAACTTCTCGAGATTCTCCGAGATCTCATTTCTTTTTTCTTCCATGAGTTCCGGCCCGATCGATTCAAGGATTTCCCGGATCTGTTCCATTTCACGTTTTTTCATTGGTGTACCTCCTAGTTTTGATTGATGTATTTGCTCACGTCCGCAGGGTCAATGTTGTGGTATACTACCTCATTGCCATTGTCCCCTAACGTGATTGTTGCCCGTGGTATACAGCATCTGCAAATGATGATAATTCCAAAAACTAATGTCAGCCAGACGATAAAGAACTTTAAAAATCCCTCAAAAAAATCTTTCATTGGTGTACCTCCTGTAAATTTTTGAGTATTTCTCTTTTCAAGTATATTATACCACCCCCTGCATGGCTTCATCAAGAGAATCATTTTCATGTTTAACATGAATCATTTTCACTGTTCCGGTCTGTAACATTGAAGACAAGACATTGCATGCCTGGTCAAAACCCATGCCGCTTTTTTTATAAAGCCTATTGAATTCTCTTACGCATGCATGAACGTTCCTGCTATTTCGTTCAAGACGTGCGTCTCGCATCATTTTCCCGAATTCACGGTTGTCTTTCCATTCAAGGTATTTTTTAATATCTTTTTGAGTTTTATCCTGTTTTGGTCTTCTTCTTCTTCCGTCGAGTCTGCACGTCTGGTTTTTATAATATACTGTTCCGGTTTCGAGATCCGTTTCTATTTTCTGTACCGGGATCGGTTTCCGCCACAGTCTTCCTATGCGACCGGACTGTATGGCCTTTTTTATATATTTGTAATCTATGCCGGGCATTTTTCCATTCATCTTTTCAAGGCTGTCTTTTGGTGCTCCTGCCACAGTCAAAAATACATGATGATTTTCAAGTAGTATGTATTTTTTCCTTCCCTTATAGCTGCAACTTTCAAAGGTATGTTCTACCTTATATTGTCCCAGCTCGTCACCTATCTCCGCCCATTCAGGGATCTCTTTGCCTTTTAAATGTATAGAATCTGTGTCAGTATAAAGCCACCGGCTCCCGGACTTTTTTATATCTTCTATCATACGGAGCTTTGCCTCTGATACTATTGCGGAGTTGATATAACATAGTCCGGATGTTTTCTGTTTCTCCTCTTCATATTCATCCATGGTTATATAATTTTTTCTTTTATATATTACACCATCGTCGCCCATATCAAACCCTATTTCATCCGTATAAATTTGCTTTGCAAACGTTCCTATTAGACCATTCTGCATTAGTTTCGCCCATCCACGATGTATCTGATCAGGGGCCGCCTTTTTTGCCTCATATAGGGGTTTTAGGTATCCGGCGAACTGTGTATTTGACGCTCTAAATGCTAAATATGATATTATTTTGAGGTCTTTTACCTCATAGTTATCATATAGCATTTTTAGGTCTGCCTCTGTGAGAGTCATATTTCTATAAGTCAGCTTTATTGTTCCGTCAGAATTTTTTGACATTCCTCCCATTCTTTTCAAGTATGGTTGAGATATATAGCCACTATCAATGCATGGTATCCCGTCGGGCTTTAACTCTGCATTTACCTTTACCCGATATATGAGATAAAAGCGGTCTTTTCTTTTCATGAATGGTTTCGGGGGATTTCCTTTTCCGTATTTAATGAGCGTAGGCTCCGGTAAATATGCTGTTGTTGCGACCCATGTGTAAAGGCTGTTTTTGTCTAATACTATACCAGGGCCATGATAATTTTCATTTGTCAGGTCACAAAATCCGCCGTGCACCGTAGGCCTGCAAAAGTCCTCACATATTACATTAAGGGGTGTTTTCTTCCCATCATATATGAGCTGATATTTTCCTCTCATTCTTTGTGATGCTATGCTAAAATCAGGGCTGCTTCTATTAAACATTGTACGGGATATTGTGCCGCTGCTGTATAAAATTCTTGTTTCTGCTTTCTGAATTCCTTTCAAAAACTTGTCTCTCGTAAAATGATATAATTTTATCATTTCTTTCGCATCCGTTTTTGTTTCGGGAAGCGACTGCGCACCTATTACGCACTCTACGCTCTGCCATGTCACAAAACTTTTATAGCCGGAAGTCTTTGCCTGCATATAGAAAGTATATTTATCATTAAGGCTATATCTTACAGATCCCTTTTTCATATCATTTTTCTTGTCCACGGCTGCATAATCAAATCCCATTTTGTACAAATAATTTATTATGAGCCCGCTTATTTGAGACAGCCCCAGAGTATGAATAAAAACCTCTGCTTTTTTCTTCTGACTTTCATTTATCGCCTCTGTTATCATTGTCAGCAGGTCCGTTTTAGATCCGTCATATTCATATTCTCCTTCGCTTCCGTCTTTTGGACAGTATGCCACAAAATCGTGATAAATAACAACCCTTTCCATGGTCACACCACCTTATAATCTATTTTATGTCCACCACTTATAGATGCTATCTTCTACACCGAGCGCATCCATTAAATCGCCTACATCTTTTTTGAAAGCCGCAGCGGCTCCTCTTCCATCTCTTCCGTAGTAATTATCATATATACTGTTGGCAAGAGCCTCTATGGTTTTTTTATAGTCCGGAAATGCTTTTTTTATCGCCTCGTATATTTCCTGGTCTGTCATATTCTCTCGAGCCTGTGAGATAATATCATCCAACAAATTCTGGTTTTCTATTGCATCCTCACTCGTTCCACTGTATGCGTCCCATATTTTATCAATTATTGCATCGACCTCCTCCTCATAATTTATTGGTTCATAGTCGATCCCTGTGCCGCCCTCCTCGTCGATCCATTCTCCCTCTTCTTCTCCGTCCTTCCATCCGTCATCAGGGCCAGAGGTCTTTTCCTTTTCTTTTTCCTGCTCCTCCTCGTATTCTTGCCATGTTCTTATGGCATTTTTTACGAAATCACGTTTTTTGAAAATCTGACTTTTTGCTTCAGGGGTATTTAAAAATTTATTCACTTCTTTTATGACATATATGTGAATCTTCTTTTCTGCCCAGTCATAGGCCCCCTGTTGTATCATCTTCGCTGCAATTTTAGCTGCATATTTACGGGTTATCTTTCCGGCATATTTTCGAAGTAAGTAATATAATATTTCGTTAAATGTCATTTAATAATCTCCTTTCGGGTATACTTGCTCTCTCTGATACTGTCATAGTCTATCCCCTGTGATCTTAATATTAACCAGTCCTCGTATGCTTCTTTTTCGGCCTCTTCCATTTTCATTCCAAAGGCTTTTACCAAGTCATCTCTCATTTTAGAGATCCATGAACACGCTGAATACACATTCTCGATCTGTCCGGTAATTATTCTGTGTTTAATATTATACTCATCTTTTACAGCTTTTACAATAGCAATAGATACATTTGTGTCCCTGGCTACTCTCTGGTATGTAATCATTCTGTTATTACCTCCTCATCACAACTCTGATTCTGTATCTTCCTTTCTTATTATTATGATAGCATATCCATGTGAACATTCTGTGTCCAAATTATAAAACTTTTATAA
>Ga0256406_1005510_pt1 | contig 13464 bp, 9 predicted proteins | sample RumenRJG_03DNA_FD_185986 | JGI IMG/M metagenome (GOLD analysis project Ga0256406, IMG submission 185986) | Bovine rumen microbial communities from Lethbridge, Alberta, Canada - RJG_03 | ecosystem: Host-associated > Mammals > Digestive system > Stomach > Rumen | place: Canada: Alberta | collected...
TTCCGGAAACTGGTGTGCCATCTGCCTTGATTCCTTCAAACCATCCACCGTTTTTCTCATCCCTTGCACCTTTTGCAAGTCCTCTCATCGCATCAAAAGCCTGCTGCTCATACTGCTTTTTACCAAGAAGGCAGCCCAGCACATAGCTGTGGGCATAGCGTGCCGTCTCGTAGGTATCCCGGCTTCTGTCTTTCCATGGCGTCCCATCATCGCCAAGGTAATAAGCCGTCCCGTCCGGAGCTGCGAACTTCTTTCCAAATTCGAGAAGCGTATCCCGGACCTCCTTCAGGAATTTTTTGTTTTCTGCTGTATCCAGCTGATATTTTCTATCCATGTCATCCGTCTCCTGTTGATTTATTGCGTCTTTCTCTGGAGTTCCCGTCTTTCTCAGTGCCTCGGCACTGCAGAGTGTTTATTCAAGTATACAACAGCCAGTCTGATTCATCATCTGTATTTAGCCATTTAGCCTACGCACGTTGATATGCTCCCTTCGAGGTAGATAAACGGAATAATACATATTTTTTTCTGATGTACAGAGAAACAGATTTACAAACAGACGATAGAGAGCTTCTAGCATGTCCTAGAGAACCATTATTGTGAATGAATGATGGTTGTGACAGAGGGTGTCGCAGCCTTGTCACGCACCCTGATCTCTGCCTCACGATTCTTCCACTAAAAACACTCTTGCCTGCCAGTCTCCCTGTGGCACTGTTGAAGACAGTACACCACTGGCAGCATCGGACAGAAGCAACCCAATCTTCATAAGTTCATCTCCGTAATGGAACCCAGGCTCTTTTTCCATGGCCTTCCATGACCAGTCTGTCTGGTTTGCCTCCTTGACTATATAGCGGGTGTCTGTATCCAAGCCCTGCAATCTCATTCTACGAAATCCTGCATTCACTGGCTGCTGAAAGCGGAAGGCAAATACAAGTGCCTGCTTCTGATTTGCGGAGACAACCATCCACGCGGCGTCATTTCCTTCAAATGGGCTGACCAGCCGGTGCATGCAGCCTTTCTGAATAAAGCCTCTCCACCTTTTGATGAAAGCGACCTGCGCTTTCATCTGTTCCTTTTCCTCTATCTTCAGCTGTGTGATGTCCAACTCATAACCGAATGCCCCGAAAGCGGCTACTGTGCCTCTTGTAAACATCGATGTTATTCGATGTGTCTGATGGTTCGGTACTGCAGAAACATGATTGGATATACAGCTGAGCGGATAGACCAGCGATGTTCCATATTGAATCTTTACCCGCTCGGCGGCATCCGTGTCATCGGATGTCCATGCCTGAGGCGCATAGTACAGCATCCCCGGGTCGAATCTTCCACCGCCGCTCGCGCAGGACTCAAAAAGGATAAGTGGAAACCTTGTTGTCAGTCTCTCATAGAGCTCGTAAATCCCCAAAATCTGTCTGTGCAGAACCTTCCCCTGGCTGACTGCCCCCTGTCCTCTAGACCACGCCTGGCTGATGCTGCGGTTCATATCCCACTTTATGTAGGAGATTCTTGAGCTTTCGATCAGCTTTTCGAGCGTCTCGAATAGATAATTCACCACCACGGGTTTGGAAAGATCAAGGACTAGCTGGTGCCTTCCAAGGCACAGAGGCCTGTTCTCTGCTCCAAGCACCCATTCCGGATGCGCGCGGAATAGATCACTGTCCGGGCTTACCATCTCCGGCTCAATCCACAAACCAAATTTCATCCCCCGGGCTTCGATTTTCTCTGATAATCCCTGAATGCCATCCGGAAGCTTGCGGATATCCGAATACCAGTCCCCAAGAGATGACGTTGCGTCATCCCTGTGTCCAAACCAGCCATCATCCAGCACGAACATCTCCACACCCAGGTTCTTTGCCTGCTCAGCGATTTCCAGAACTTTTTTTTCATCAAAGTTCATATAGGTCGCTTCCCAGTTGTTAACGATAATTGGCCGCTCCCGATCGCGCCAGTATCCTCTAGCCAGTCTGGTCCGAAACAGCTGATGAAACGTCCGACTCATGCCATCCAGACCATGATGCGAGTATGTCAGAACGGCTTCTGGCGTACAAAACACACTGTCTTCTTCGCCCATCCCCAACGCCCAAGAAAACCCCTGCGGATGAATGCCAATCATCACCCGAGACACACCCATCGTGTCCACTTCGACCTGTGCTAGAAAATTTCCGCTGTAGACAAGGCTTATACCAATTGCTTCTCCGTTCTGCTCATCTGTATTCGGACGGGTCAGTGCAAGGAACGGATTGAACTGATGGCTGCTGTGCCCTCTCATACTTCCGATGCTCTGGATTCCCAGATGAAGCGGATGGCGATCCACGTAACGCTCCCTCAGAGAAGCCCCGGCCAGATCGATCATATCGTACTGGGAGTCTGGCAGATCCAGGTTCAGACTCATTGCCCGTTTCACGACCATGGACTTTCCTGATTGATTCCGGATTCTCACATGGCGTGTGATGACAGGCATATCTCTATAAATAGAGTAGTACAGATCAAGCTTTGTGCCATCCAGAGGATCCTCCAGTTTCAGGATCAGTGTCTGTGCTTCATCGGGCTGTTCCACGTAAGTTGCAGGAAGGCTAGGAATCCGCGGTTTTCCCTCCTGCACAAGAAACCCCTTATAGCAGAAATGGCTGAGCGTATTCCCGCCCTCTCTTTCGATCTCCAGCGCAGGCTGTCTCATATCGCCTGTTCCAAAAGTCGGATATTCCTGCCGGATATGCTCCCGCGAATAGGTGGTGCTGCCCCAGCAAACGCGGCCATCTCCTGCCTCCTCGTCAAATACACACGGTGCCATGTCTCTATGCGCCAGCTCCAGAAGCCATGAGAAACTTTCCCTATCATGCAGCCTTTCACCAAAGTAAATCTGTCCTATCTCTCCATCAGGAAGCACCATCATGATGTAACTGATCTGATCATTACACAGATGGAAAAAACCTGCCTTCTCATGTACGATCGTCGGCATGAACTGTATCTCCCGTTACTGCTTCATATGATCCAGTGCTTGTCCTAAATCTGCCTTCAGTTCCTCGATTTCTTCCAAGCCTGCATGCAAACGAATCAGGCCGATGCGTTCTGCAGGCACCTCCTGATCATCCCTGAACATGACAATGTATGGCTCGATCAGGCTTTCATATCCGCCCCAACTGACAGCTCGTTTAAATAGTTTCACCTGATTCGTCAGCTTCCGGATCTGTTCCCTATCGGTTGTTTTCAGTTCCACTGAGAAAAGCCCGCTTCCGCCCCGCATCTGTTTTTTCGCAAGTTCATATTGTGGAAACGATGGCAGCAGTGGATAGTTCACCTTCCTCACTTCTGGTCTGCCTTCCAGAAATTTTCCAAGTTCCAGAGCATTCTGGTAATGGACAGCCATTCTGATGTGAAGTGTACGCAGCGACCGCAGGATCTGCCACGCCATGAACGGATCAGGAACCGGCCCGAGCTGCATGAATTCCTGGTTGAAAATCACATCGATATCTTCTTTGCTTCCGCAGATCACACCCCCAATTAGGTCTGAGCTTCCTCCAAGGTACTTCGTTGCAGAATGTACAACGAGATCAATTCCGAAGTCGATCGGATTCTGGAAAATCGGCGTTGACCACGTATTGTCTATAATCGTTTTGATTCCATACTTCTTTGCCAGATCCGCAACTGGCCTGAGCGGCTGAAGTGTAAACGTGAATGTTGCTGGACTTTCCAGATAGATCAGGCGGGTGTTTGGTCGGATCGCCTCTTCAAACTGTTCGACACGGATCCCTTCCACATAAGTCACTTCTACGCCAAAGCGTTTCAGATACTGACCAAACAGTTTGTGGGCCCATCCATAAACGCTGTCAACACAGACAACATGATCCCCTTCCTTCAAAAACGCCATACTTGCCTGGGTGATTGCTGCTACCCCCGATGAGACCAGCTTCGCCCTTTCGGCATGCTCCAGCGCGGCTATCTTCTTCTCACAGAGGTTTACTGTCGGATTGTTTCCTCTTGAATAGATATAGTTGTCCTTCTCATCCTGCAGTGCTTTCTGAAACTCTTCAAAATTTTCAAAACAGAAGATCGATGTCTGAAACAGCGGTGGTGCCACCGAATGTTCCGGGAAATGATTTTCCCCCATGTGATGCAAGATCTCCGAGATACTTCTGCCTTCTCCCATTTCATTCATCCTTTCACTCCGCCGTCTGTCAGACCGGCGACAATATATTTCTGTCCGATCCCGAATACGATCATCGTTGGAAGCAATGATACCACGATCCCTGCACTCATCAGGTCCCAGCTGACTCCTGCCTTGGAGATGAATGAATTGAGTGCAACCGGAACGGTATATTTAGCTGCTTTATTGATCATCATCACCGCAATGAACAGTTCATTCCAGATATTTACAAAGGCAAAGCAAAATGTTGCTGCAATCCCAGGCATTGTCAACGGAATCACCACATATAACAACGACTGTCCCATGTTACATCCGTCTATTTTTGCGGCTTCCTCCAAGTCTTCCGGGATTCTGTCAAAAAAGCTCTTAGCCATCAGTGTGCAGAAAGCGACAACTGTTGCCACATAGATTGCAGCAAGCACCCCCAGATTATCCACCAAGTGACGCTTTGAAAAGAACATGAACAATGGCAGCATGATCATAAAGCTGGGCACGGTCTGTGTAAAGTATAAAAGAATCTGGACAAAATCCCTCATTTTTCTTTTTCGAATCCGTGACAGCGCAAAACCACTGATCAATGCCAGTATCATGGCAACTATGGACGAAGACAAGGTTACCATCATGGAATTTCCAAAATACTGGCCAAAATTCGCATACGTGAAAAGCTTCTGGTAGGCTGCCAAGGTCGGATGCCTTGGCCAGTAGACCAGTGGTTTCGCATACAATTCTTTATTTCCCTTAATACTGGTGAGGAAAATCCAGAAAAGAGGCAGCACCGCCATGAACAAATAAATAGCAAGAATAAGAAAACGGAAAACTCCTCCGGCTGTTCTTTTGATTTTTCTTCTACTCATCACATATCCTCCTTGGTTGCCTTGGTAACCCTCAGGTAGATAAGTGCATACACCAGCAGAAGCACCATGATGATGAACCCATATGCAGAGCCCTGACCGTAGTCAAATTCTTTATAGACTTTGTTGATCATCATTGTTCCAAGAATATGTGTGCTGTTCACTGGTCCTCCATTTGTCATCGCATAGATCAGATCCGGGAAATTTACGATCCACATGCTTCTGAGCAACACGGTACTGACGATAGTTGGCTTAATATAAGGGATAGTTACATGGAACAACTGCTGCCACTTCGATCCTCCATCTATTGTTGCCGCTTCATACAGTTCTTTGGGGACCGACTGGAGGGCTGCCAAAAGCATGATCCCAAAATATGGAATCCCATACCAGACATTTGCAATAATGACACTATACATCGCGATTTTCGGATCTGAAAGCCATCCAATGTTGCTTTGGATAATCCCCGCCTTCATCAACAGGTCATTGATCACTCCAAACTGTCCGTTAAACAGCCATGACCAGATCAGGCCGATCGCAAAACCACATAATGCCCAGGGGTAGAAGACAAAACCACAGTAAACGCTCCGCCCCCGGAAAGGCTTACGTAAAAGCAGGGCAAGGATGAATCCCAAAAGAAACTGAAATACAAGCGACAGCACCAGCCATTTGAGCGTGTTGAGCAAAATCTTTAGGAAACTCACACTCGTACTAAAGATGACTGCCTTTAGATTGTCCAGCCCGATAAACTTGATGTCCTTTACGTTGTACAAATTATAGGACTGAAAAGCCATCAGACCGCCCTTGATCAGTGGAGCAAAAATAAACAGCACAATTACCGCTAAAGTTGGCAGTATCATCAGCAGATACCATCTATCTTTTTTCATCCAATCTCCTTATCGAGAAATGAGCTGTGGTCTCCACCACAGCTCATTTCAAACATCTTCTATTTGTCTGACAACATGTACCGTTTCAGAGATGTCCAGAAGCAATGATGTTTATGCGTGATGATCAGACGACTCATTAATATCCCCAGTAGTCCTTGCAGGTTTTGATCATATCGTCTGCGGTACTCTGCCCTAGCAGGAAGCTCTGGTAAGCAGCAAGATGCACCGTGGAGCTGTACTCAGCAAATTTCGGATCATCCAGCGGGAATCTGGTGAAGACCGTTGCGTCATCGTTCATCTCTTCTGTCCATGCTTTATAAACCGGAAGTTTGAACATGTCAGAAATATCATAGGCCCCCTTATTCACCGGAAGTGCCCCATAAAACTCACATATTTTTGCGTTCACTTCAGCAGAAATCATATATTTTATGAATTCAAAGGCTTCCTTGGGATGTGCGGAATTCGCTGCAACTGCCAAGCCGGCAAAGCCATAATCCAGATAACGCTTTCCAGATGCACCAATCGGCATCGGGATGACCGTATACTGATCCGTGTCAAGAGAGTCTTTCACAGAGCTGACAGCATCCGGATCCTGAACCAGAAACGGAGTCGTCCCCGACACAAAACCGTTGATCTGTTCGTTGTAACCCCAGTTCACAGAATCTTCCGGACTGCACTCTGTGTAGAGCTCATAATAGTCTTTCATTGCCTTGCGTGCACCTTCCGTATCCATATAAAACTTTCCATCATTCGTAAGGTACAGATTGTCCGGACTGATTTCCGGGACTTCCGTTGCCCACATGATATCTGTCGTCTTGCAAGGTGACCCGGTTCCTCTCAGTGCAAAAGCATACTGGCCTTTTGACTTATCTGTAATCTTCTTGCAGACCTCCAGGAATTCATCTGTCGTCTTCGGCATCTCAGTAATTCCTGCGTCCTTCAGAATATCTGTTCTGACCATCATGCCTTTTACATATAGATATTGTGGAATAAAATAAGTTGCATCCCCCATAGAGGAACCAGCGAGCAATGCCGCGTCAACCAGTTCGTCCTTTCCGTTCCAATCTGATACAAGATCATCTAGTTTATATAGCCAGTCGTTATTGATCCACGCCCCAACAGTATTGTCACGAATCTCTACAATATCCACATCCTGGTTTGCCGATAGCATGGATGCCACTTTTGTCTCAGCAGACTCGTAGGGCGGCGAGACAAGTTCAATGGTCACGCCGGGGTGATCATCCTCATAAGCCTTGATGGTATCCTCCAGCACCAACGTTCTTTCAGGAGATGTCATCGTCTCCGCGAATGTCAATGTAACCTGGTCATCTGCATGAGCGGTTACCACTCCGCCCAAAGCGAGCACAGCTGTCAAGCCTACGATTAGTGTTTTTTTCATATGAGACCCTCCTTTTCTCCATTTTCAACCACATGTTGAAATATTTTATATAATTAAATATTAATAATCGGACATTCTTTTGTCAATATTGATTATGATCCACCTCCCAGACAATTTCTGTTTATACACTTGATTCCAAAAACAAACACAGGAAGCCAGAACGAGTGCTATCCCCAATTATGTATAACCATTTTTATGCACTATTTTCGCATGGAAATGATTTTTTATGTTGGAATGAGTATAGTATGATCATTCAAATCGGACAATGGATTATTAGAAATAATATTTCGGTTATTATTGAATATTCGTTAATTATTTCATGTTTATGTTATATTTTCCAAAATAATATTTGTATTTAAAGAAGGACAAAGAGTCTCTCCTCTTTCTAACTTAATTTCGTAACATTCATTCTCCAGGTCGATCATGACTTCCGTCCCGTCTGAGAAGACTGTCCGCTGCCTTTTCCAGTCCCCAAGGAACTCATGCCGGGTCATCTGTTCAAAAGCCACTTTCTTGTGAATCTTTGCAACGGCATCACTTCTGCTGATCTTCTGCTGCAGCGTGTACGAAACACCTCCATCATATGTGCCGTCAATATTCGGATAAGCGCCGTTGCGGATCAGATAGGGTGCTCCTCCGTTCAGAAGCGCATACAGCATTTGATCGGGCTGATCGTCCTGCTTGTCCATGATCCATGGCGTGATCACGCAGTCGTGATAGACCAGGTTGAACAATGGAACTGGAACACCCTTCTGCGGTGCGTCGGGTTGTTGAAGCTGGAAGTAGTATGGCGCATAATGGCAGAACACTAGGCTATTCATGGCCCAGTCCGAAACCTCTTCCGAACTCGGAATCACTCCGTGTGCTGTCATCCATCGAAAGCATTGTTCACGCCCCTGCAGGCAGTCGCGTCTCGTCATCCGGTGTCTTGGATTCGCACACTCGTCCCCTTCATTGCAGGTAAAAACATCTAGATAGGTACAGTCTGGATGAATGCCATGTGAAAAGACTTCCTGGTAATTTCTTTTCACATAGTAGACGGCTTCTGTCGCGGACAGATACTCCTGAGGCCCCCCTGCCCATCTATTATGCTGCGGAATCGTTCCGTCCATACTGATACATGCATAATCCTCATCAAAGGAAGGTGCATTCTTATAAAAATCGCGATACTGGTCATGCAGTCCGATCTCATATCCCCACGCGTGAACACTGTCTACGAGATTCTTCAGTCCTTCCCAGCCTCCGGCCTCTTTGCATGCCGGGATATAGTCCGGATGACAATTGTCATAACCAGGCTCCGCCCAGCCATCCAGATGAAGATAGAGATTTTTCACGCCCATGTCATGCAATCTGCCAATCTCCTGCCGTCTCTGCTCAAATGTGACAAGGCTGTTGTTCTTCTCGGGATTCTCCGGGTCGAAGAAATCAGACTGCGGGTTCACATGGGTTTTGATCCCCATATGGACAAACTCAGCCCCTGCAAGTTTCTTCAGACCTGGCAGGCGTACCTCCTTTTCCCGAAGTGTCGCCGCAAGGCCATTTTCAAACACATAAGCTCTGTATATTCTGCAAAAATCGTTGTAATCGGTATTCTTCCGGAACGAATATCTCATCACACGTCTGTCGCTCATTCGTCCTAGGCTCGGATCCCACTGCGTCCATATATGCATGTACGGACCGTTCGCAGGATGATCTGCCTGAACGCGCCCATTCCATGGTGTCAGAGCAATCGCTAGATATCCGCATGACGCGCGAACCTGCCCATACCAGGGCATATAGCTTCCCGCTGTCATGTACATGCCATCAAAATGAAGCTCCTTTATCTCCTCTTTCCAGTCATTCGGAATCAGCAGTCCCTGCCCCTCGTTCAGAAGCGTGTACCAGTCAGTTCGCTTCTTTTCAAATGCCATCGGCCCCGGCCAGAGAACGCACTTGACTGTATCCGGCCTTGGAACAAATGGATTTGGAGAGGCGACATCCGGAAGCGGAGCAGCCTCATCTTCACCCCTTCCGTCTTCCCGAAGCGGAATCCATTCGAAGTACACGTCCTCCGATGCATCCTCCACCCATACATAGGTTTCAAATGCGGGAATACCTGTAAGCCCCTCGTAGCGGCTCCTGATCCCACAGCCGACACCGTTCTCGACTGGTGTATGCCGGATCAAAGGTGCTTGATCAAAATATACAGTCTCTTCATTTGCAAGCTTCAGACAAGGCCTGTACCCTGCTGTCCATGTCCACTCTTCATCATCTGCGGTGATACTGATCTGAAGTGTTATTTCGTCAAGGCTGATGATTGTGCGTCCGCTTCTTCCTGATATTCTCATGCTATTTCTCTCTTTTCTGACTCTCTCACATGTCCGTCTGCGCAGTCCCCTGGCATGTTCCCTCAACAACCTGCGCAACTGCACCTGTTCTCTCTTTCCGATCTGTTTTCCGGATGATATAACTGTATTACACAACTTTTTCATGATATCACACAAGCAGAAAGGACATCCACATGAATATCATGAGTAGCGAACTGGAAGGCCGTCTGGATCATTGGATCCACACACTGCGTGAAGATTTATACACTCCGGCATTTCCTCTGCACTGGGAGGTCTGTCACCCTGATCATCCAGTGGGCATAGGCGATCTTAACAGCCAGGTATTTCATCCAGTCGAAGAAGGGTATACTTGGGGGTTCTCATACCAGTATGCATGGTTCCGAACCACTTTCAAAGTACCAGAAGATCTGGACGGGGCCTATCTGGTGATGGATCTTCAACCAGGCCATGAAGCAACCGTCTTCGTAAATGGAGAAGCCTTCGGCGCCTGGCGCGCGGACTGGATCAAATATCCCCATCACTTCATGGTTGACAACTGGCTGTCGGAGCATGCAAAAGCTGGCGATACATACACGATCTGCATGGAGGTCTATGCTGGCCATTATTACACCGGACAAGAGAGCATGGCCTGTGCGCCTGGTCCTCTTCTTCCTGGTCTTCATCGTGATCAGCTGAAAGAAGGAAACCGTGTCACTCTCGGCCACGGGACGATTGGTACCTGGGATGAAACCGCCTACCAGTTGTTTATGGACGTTGATGTTTTGTCCAGCCTTCTCAAAACATTGGATCCAGATTCCCTCCGGGCGGCTAAAATCGCGGATGCGCTCGAAGCGTTCACAATGACAGTGGATTTCGAGCAGCCAAAAGAAAAACGCGATGAAGACTACAGAAAGGCTCGAGTCGTTCTTCGCCCCGCTCTTCAAGCTGAAAACGGATCAACCATGCCTATTTTCTCAGGAATCGGGAATGCGCACCTGGATCTTGCCTGGCTCTGGCCGATGCACGAGACCTACCGGAAAACAGCGCGAACTTTCGCGGCACAGTTGCGCCTATTGGACAAATATCCGGAATACCTGTTCCTCCACAGCATGCCTGCCTGCTATGAGATGTGCCTTGAGAAATACCCCAAGCTTTACAATCGGATTCTGAAGAAGATACATGAGGGTCGCTGGATTGCCGAAGGGGCTATGTGGGTGGAGCCTGACACAAATATGGCAGGGGCAGAAGCACTTGTTCGACAGATCCTTTATGGCAAAAAGTACTACAAGGAGGAGCTCGGAGTGGACAGTGTCCTGCTCTGGCTGCCCGATACCTTCGGGTATTCCGCTGCACTTCCACAAATTCTGAAGAAGACAGGTATCCGATACATGGTGACCCAGAAAATTTTCTGGTCCTACAATGAGGGGGAACCTTTCCCATATCACTACTTCAACTGGGAGGGAATGGATGGTTCGAAGGTAAAAGCCTTCCTACCGACCAGATATGAATATTATCCATCTCCTGAGGAGATGAAAAAGGTCTGGAAGAACCGCACTCAGAAACGGCATCTGGATGAATTTCTAATGCCCTTCGGCTATGGCGACGGAGGAGGCGGACCGACCAGGGATCATATCGAGCTGATTCGCCGACAGACGAACCTGGAGGGAGATCTGAAGATGAAGATCGAATCCCCTATCCGCTTCTTTGAACGCATGGACGCGCAGGGCGGTCCGGTTCATACCTATGGCGGAGAGCTATATTTCACCGCGCACAGAGGAACCTATACGGGACAAGCGATGATCAAGAAGCTAAACCGACTAACAGAGATTCTGCTCCGGGATCTGGAATATTTCAATGTGCTTTCATCACTGCAAAAAATCGATCGTCCTGAGGCAGCTGCCGCCTCTGCTCACAGAGGATACATCTGTTCACAATACAAGATAGAGACCATGTGGAAAGAACTGCTGCTTCATCAGTTCCATGATATTCTCCCTGGTTCCTCAATCAGGAAAGTCTATGAAGAGGCCGAGTTACGTCTGACCCGTCTGGTTGATCAGATCAGAAACGAAATTGACCATATTCTGAACAGTCTGACCATTACCGGAGAGAGTGATCATTCAGATGACGATTCAGTCAGGCAGAATGCAGAATTTACTTTCTGGAATTCTCTTTCACATACAACCAGCCGCTTGATTCAGGTTCCGGACAATGTAGCCGGTACCATTGCAGCTTATGTTCGCGATGGAAAGGATGTCGAGCTGTTGTCTGACGACGGAAGGCATTTCCCAGTCTATGCAGAACCGGATGGAAGCTTTACTACACGGATTTCCGCTGATGGGCTGTCCAGCACGACTTGCCGTATAGCCGTCCTGTCTAAGGAGGACATGTCCAGTTCCGCTACAAGTTCAGATACCCGCAGCGCTGAAAAACCGGTTGCCCTTGCCCATTATGATGCACAGCAGAACAAAATTATCCTGGAAAACTCAAAAATCTCCATCTGTTTGAACAGCAATGGGGAAATCACTTCATTTGTGAGAAAGGAAACCGGAATGGAATTTTCCGGCGGAAGCATGAATCATTTCCGCCTTTTCAAGGATGTTCCAAGAAAATTTGACGCATGGGATATCGATTCGAATTACGTTCAGCAGGAGATCCCTGCTCTTTCCGGCGCACACCTCGTGATTGAAAAAAGCGGAGGCTCTTCAGCGGTTCTCAGACTGACAGGAATGATCGGTTCCTCCTCTCTGAATCAGACCATCGAGCTTCCTACCGATTCGGAGGTCGTTGTGTTTGATTCGGTAATTGACTGGAAGGAAACGCACCGGCTTCTGAAGGTAGAAGCACAGACAAATATCCTAGCAGAAAACGGAATCAACGAGATTCAATTCGGCTATCTCGAACGTCCCGCTAACCGGTCACGTATCTATGATCAAGAGCGGTTTGAGGTCTGCAACCACCGCTATTCTGTCCTCTGTGAAGAGCAACGTGGTTTTGCAGTGCTGAATGACTGTAAATACGGAATCAGCATGGATCATGGGGCTCTGGCTTTGTCACTCCTTACCGCTTCTGCCTGCCCGGATGATCATGCAGACCGCAGAGCGCATCACTTCCGCTATGCATACACAGCCTTTAACAGCGGTTTCAGTGAAAGCCGTGTTCCGATGTATGCAATGGAGCTGAATGAGCCCAAGCGAATCACGCAGGCAATCAGAGGAGATGGAATCCATCAGCTGCTTCGTATCGAAAAGGATGGCATCTTCCTTGAGTCAGCAAAGCTTGCCGAGGATAGAAGCAGAGATATCATCCTGAGGCTCTATGAAGGTCTGAAGACTTTGACCCCCTGCAGCTTCCGCACCGGTTTCCCGATCCGCAGAATTCAGGAATGTGATATGCTGGAAAATCCGCTTTCCGACATTCCTTTCGAAAAAGAAGGGTTCTGCCTTTGCTTCCATGCGTTTGAAATCAAGACAATACGGATCACTCCTGCATGATCTGAGCGGTCCGTTTTTGGTATATCACTGATTCGCAAGTGTGTAGATCGCCGCTGCTGTCATCTTCGCGGACTGCAGCAGGCGGTCCACCTGTGTCTGTGCGGCCAAAAACACCACAACAGTTCTGAACCATTTACAGTATTTTAACTTATTATAGTATAATGTTTTGTGATTATTCCATATATATTTCACAATTAATTTCACCCCCAGTGATGTCGGGTGTTTGACAGTTTTTATTATACGTACATTCCAGAAAGCCTATAAGGGCTTTATTTTTTTGTCCAATATTAAATTTATATTTGCACGTTACTTATTGTTACTGTATAATAATAGTGTCCACGACTAACTATGTCACAACTGTGAGGTAAACCATGGATTACCAGGAATACGAA
>Ga0256406_1005512_pt1 | contig 13453 bp, 10 predicted proteins | sample RumenRJG_03DNA_FD_185986 | JGI IMG/M metagenome (GOLD analysis project Ga0256406, IMG submission 185986) | Bovine rumen microbial communities from Lethbridge, Alberta, Canada - RJG_03 | ecosystem: Host-associated > Mammals > Digestive system > Stomach > Rumen | place: Canada: Alberta | collected...
GTGATGCGCCTCACCCCGGTGCGGCGCGAGTGCACCATCGAGCGCGACGACGGCATCGACCTCGACGCCCTGCTCACGCTGCACATCAGGCAATGGTATGCCCACCTGCTCGCCACAGCCCCGCCCCTGTGGCTGCCTGTCGACGACCTCAAGGACCACATCACCCTCACGGCCCGCGCCGGCGGCGTGGTCGAGGCTGCCCTGCCGCCCCAGTGCGTGAGGCCCGTGGAGTGGCGCCTGAGCAACTGGAGCCACAGCGTGAGCCACTTTCTCGACCCGGCCAGCCCCCAGGCCCAGGCCCAGTACAGCGAGTGGACCCGCGGCAGCAGCCAGCAGCCGGCCATCGTGGACCACGGCCGCCACCTCACCCTCTACTCGGGCCTTGCAGGCACCGCGCCGCAGCTCGAGATGGCCCGCTGCGTGACACGCCCCGAGCAGGGCGCCTACGTCTTTCACCAGGCCGCACTCTCGACCATCCCAGCCTGGGAGCAAAACGGCCCTCAATTGTTGTAAACGATGCAGTCAAAATGCAACAAAAAGGCAATTAAATTTTTCTGATTTACACAATTGCGACAAAAAAAGTTTGAAATTATTTTGAAACTACCAAAATTGTGAGTATCTTGCCACTCCCAAAGTGGTAGACTAAACTTTAGCATGCTTGCACCTCAAGCGAGAAAAAAAACTATTAAATTTCAAACGATACAATGACAAGCAATCTCTCTCCCCTCGCCAAGCGGGATGAAACCGACATCGCCAATAGCGAGCTGCGCGACCTCGACATTTCCATTGCCCGCTACGTGCTTCCCCGTCTCAAGGAGTTCAGGAAGCAAACCGACCGTGTGCCCAACAACTGCCTCACCATGGAGGAATGGACCGACATTCTCGACAAGATGATCTATGCCATCGACCGCGTGGCCAACGGCACCGAGGAAGACACGCCCGAGTACAAGACCTATGTGAAAGCCGTGTGGAACAACGAGCAAGACATCGCCTACGAGCTCGAGCGCGCCCACGAGTCGCTGCGCCCCATGCAGGAAGGTCTCGACCTGTTTCACAAATATTACCGCAACTTGTGGTGGTAGTGTCGGGAAAAATCGCTAACTTGCGCCTCACAATTACATGTTGAACGGCACTTGTGCCCGAAAAAAGAAAAAAGTGACAAGATGAAATGTTTTCAACACGTCGCCGACATAGGCGACCTGAAAGCAGCTCTCGACGAGGCGCTCGAGGTCAAGAAAAATCGGTTCGCCTATCAGCACCTGGGCAAGAACAAAACCTTGCTCATGGTGTTTTTCAACTCCAGCCTGCGCACCAGGCTGAGCACGCAGAAAGCTGCTATGAACCTGGGAATGAACGTGATCGTGCTCGATGTGAACCAGGGCGCCTGGAAGCTCGAGACCGAGCGTGGCGTGGTCATGGACGGCGACAAGAGCGAGCACCTGCTCGAAGCCATCCCCGTGATGGGATGCTACTGCGACCTGATAGGGGTGCGCTCCTTTGCCCGCTTCAACGACAAGCAGGAAGACTACGAGGAACGCATCTTTGAGCAGTTCAAGCAATACAGCGGCCGCCCCGTCTTTGCCATGGAGACGGCCACCGTGCACCCCCTGCAGGCCTTTGCCGACCTCATCACCATCGAGGAGCACAAAACCTGCCCGCGGCCCAAGGTGGTGATGACCTGGGCCCCCCACTGCAAGCCCCTGCCACAGGCCGTGCCCAACTCCTTCAGCGAGTGGATGTGCGCCACCGGCTACGACTTTGTCATCGCCTGCCCCGAGGGCATGGAGCTCGACGAGCGCTTCACCCACGGTGCCACCATCACCCACAACCAGGACGAGGCTCTGCAAGGGGCCGACTTTGTCTATGCCAAGAACTGGAGCGCCTACCGCGACCCCAACTACGGCAAAATCATCAACCGCGACATGAGCTGGACCGTGAGCGCCCAGAAAATGGCCCTCACCCGCAACGCCCACTTCATGCACTGCCTGCCCGTGCGCCGCAACCTGGTGGTGACCGACGACGTGATCGAGAGCCCGCGCTCGCTCGTCATTCCCGAGGCCGCCAACCGCGAGATAAGCGCCGAGGTCGTCATCAAGCGCATGCTCGAAAGCATGTGACACCCCCCTCTCTCTCCGACCAAGAGCAACCACACAATCGCTATTACAAAAAAAAGAAGAAACGTATGAATCACCTTATCCATCACCTTGCCGCCGCCGCCCTGCTGGCCGTCATGCCTGTGCTCGCCACCGCACAGACGGGCTATGCAAGCCTCGACGGCAACGCCGGCCAGAAGCCCGCCAGCCAGAAGAGCACCCCCGCCGACGCCATCCTGGTATCGAGCGACTACGACTATGGCATCTATCTGGGCGCAGGCGGAGTGTTTCCCACCAGCCGCACTGCCGACTACTTCAAGGGCTGCGCTGTGTTCCAGATAGGACTCACCGGCAGCTACGACAACTTCCGCCTTAAGACCGACGTCCACTTCGGCCAGCCCTCGTTCAAGCAAAGCAACATGTGGGACGTGAAAGACGCACAAGGGCACGACCTGCTGCACAACAGCAATGCCGATGCCAGCTACCTGGGCTGGAGCGCCCAGGTGGGCTACACCGTGTGGCAGGGCAACCGCGTGGCCGTGACCCCCAACGTGGGCTGCTACTACAGCAAGTACAGCTGGGACGTCGACAGCCTCAAGTGGGGCGTCGACGAGCAGGGCAAGGAGTTTTACCAGAAAGGCAAGACCTGGAAAGAGAAAAAACACAGCTGGGGCTTCATCGCCTCGGTCGACATCGACATCCAGCTCAACTCCACCGTCACCGCCACCCCCTTCATGGGCAACGGCGACAAGCGCTTCACCTCAAGCCTGCGCATCTCACCCTTCATCACCTATGCCAACTACAGCAAGCACACGCCCGTGATGAAAGGCTGCACCGTGGGCTTCACCGTGAGCTACCTGGGACTGCTGCGCAGCCTCAGCATGTGAGGCCAGGGGCCAGTCACACCACAACAAAGCGCGGCATCGCGATGCCGCGCTTCTTAATTTTTTTTTGCGCCCCGTGTGTCACAAGGGGACATAAAAAAAATCCCGGATATCACTATCTGGGATTGCTTAACTAATTAACCTTCTAATACCATTAACATAAACCTTAAACAAAACGAAATAAAAACCGTCTCACGACGCCAGGTATCTCGTAACTTTAAAAACTAATACCATGAAAAACCGATGCAAAAGTAAGCCATATATGTTTTACAACATAATTTTTCGACATAAATCTTGCACTGTTTAAACTTAATTAACATTTCACACCCACAAAACGGGCGTGTTGCTAAAGAAAAAAGCCAAGGCAGGGCAGCACGCCGCAGGTAAGCATGACTGCCCCGCCCCGGCCTCAATGGTTGGTCACAGGCCTCACGGGCACAATCATGATGGCCGCACCGCCGCTGGGAGCCAGATGCACCTTGATCACGTCGCCGCGCTTCACAGCCTGGGTAGTGAAGGTCACGGGGTAGGGATTGGTGCGGTAGTCGGCACCGGGACCGTCGGTGTAGATGCGAGCCGTATAGGACTTGCCCTGGTCGAGGAAGTCGAGCTTCAGGTCCAGGTCGCGTGCCGTCTCGTCGGTGGCACTGCCCACACACCAGTTGTCGCTGTCGCGGTCCTTGCGGGCTATGGTCAGGTAGTTGCCTATCTTGGCATTGAGCACAACGGTGCGCTCAAAGTTGGTGGGCACGTCCTCGATAAACTGGAAGGCGGGCTGGCCCTCATAGTTTTCAATCTCGTCGGCAGCCATCTGCCAGGGCGTGTAGAGCAGCACATACTCGGCCAGTTGCTTGGCCAGGGTGGTCTGCGGGTGAGTGCCCGGCATGGCCTTGTTGGCAAAGTTGAAGATGCCCGGCGTGAAGTCCATCGAGCCTGCCAGGCCGCGGGTGAAGGGCAGCACCGTCACGTGGTAGGGCGGATTGCCGCCATCGGCGCTCCAGGCATTCCACTCCTGCCCGCGGAAGCCCTCGCCCGAAATCAGGTTGGGATAGGTGCGGCACAGGCCCGAGGGCATGGCCGGCTCGTGGTTCACCACCATGATGTGGTGGCGCGCCGCAGCCTCTATCACCTTCAGGTAGTGGCGTATGCCGTATTGCGAGTGCTGGTCTTCTTTCTCGTCCATGAGCGGGTGCACATAGCCCGTCTTCACCGCGTGTATGCCCATGCGCTCATAGAGCGAGAAGGCGGCCTCGAGCTGGTCTTCATAGGTCTTGGCAAAGCCGCCCGTCTCGTTGTGGGCAATCAGGCTCACGCCGCGCGACAGGGCATAGCGCTGCAGGCCCTCGAAGTCGTAGTCGGGATAGGGCTTGGTGTAGTCAAACTTGTTGTCGCGGGCCCAGTCGCCGTCCCAGCCATAGTTCCAGCCCTCCACGAGCACGCCCTTCATGCCGTGGGCGGCGGCAAAGTCGATGTAGCGCTTGGTATTGGCCGTGGTAGCCCCGTGCTTGGGGCCCTGGCTCCAGGTGTAGTCCTTCATGTGCATGCCCCACCATATGCCCACATACTTGCCACAGGTGATCCAGCTCGTGTCGGCAATCTTGCACGGCTCGTTGAGGTTGAGCATGAGCCGCGAGGTGATGAGCTCGCCGGGCGTGCGGGCAATGATGCACGTGCGCCAGGGCGTGACCATCGGGGCGTGGCCGTACACCTTCACACCGTTTTTCCAGGGCGTGAGCGAGGCCACAAGCGTCACTGCAGCACCCGGCAGGTGCCGCGGCGTGTAGTTGAGGCTGGCATAGTCTACAAGCGCGGCGTCGTGCAGCACCATGTAGAGCGAGTCGCTCACCTCGATGGTCACAGGCGTGCTCACCTCGGGCTTCTGGCTGAGCGGCGCCTTGGTCCACAAGGCCTCATAGTAGGTGGTGCCCTGCGTGGGTATGGTCCAGGCCTGGGCATCGACTGGCATGGCCACCTGCGTGAGCTCGTCGAGTATCTGGAACTCGCCCAGCCCCGCCTGCTTGGGAAACTCGTAGCGCAGCCCTAAGCCGTCGTCAAACACGCGCAGCACCACATCCAGCCGCAGCTTGGCGCCACGCCGCTGCCGCAGGCACAGGCGCAGCTCGTTGTAGTGGTTGACCACGTCTTTGTCCTCGCCCCACACCTGGGTCCACGTCTCGCACTTGGTGTCGCGCTTGCTCGCTATCACCTCAAAGCCGTCTTTGAGCGAGCCCTTGTCGAGCTCAAAGCCCAGGTAGGAGGGGTTGATGACCGCGCGGCCGTCGCGCGCCACACTGTAGAAGGGCTTGCCGCCCTTGAGCCCGGCAGTAACCTTGATGTGGCCGTCGGGCGAGCTCACAACCTCGTGAGCCAGGGCAAGCGGCATGGCCACTACGGCAGCCGCCAGCACAACTATCAATTTCATTATAGTCATAGCTATATATATATATTGAATTTAGTTTATGAATTTTCCATCTCGTCGAGCTCCTGCATCAGCAAGGCGGGTACAGAGCGCCCGATCAAGGCAAAGTTAAAAAAATTATGCCAACTGGCACAGCTTTTCTCATCACTTTTTTAACCACCAGCAGCCCAGGTTGCACTATCTTTGCACTCGAGAAATCAACAGTAAAACTGCATAAAAAAAACATGGAAAAAAGTTACGTTCTTCTGGCCGATGGCTTTGAAACCATCGAGGCCTTGACCCCGGTCGACATCTTCCACCGCCTGGGGCTCGACATCGTGCAAGTGTCTACCACGGGCAGCCTGCAAGTGGCGTCGTCTCACCTGGTGCACGTCACGGCCGACTGCACCCTCGACCAGGCCGACATGAGCCAGGCCGCGCTCATCTACCTGCCAGGCGGCTACCCCGGCTATGTGAACCTGTGCAACAACGAGCAGGTGGTTGACCTGGCCCGCCGCCAGTACCAGAGCGGCAGGCTGCTGGCCGCCATATGCGGCGCACCCATGGTGCTCCAGACGGGCGGCATCGCCACTGGCAGCAACATCACCTGCCACCACAGCGTGAAAGACAAAATCAACGACTACAACATCGTCCCCGACCGCGTCGTGGTCGACCGCAACCTGGTCACCGGCGCCGGCGCCGGCCTCTCGCTACAGCTCTCAGTCACCCTGGCCGCCATGCTCCTGGGCGACGACGAGCGCATCGATCACCTCTACCACTCCCTCGAGCTCAAGTAGAGCACCCTAGGGGCGGGGCAGATGCTCTGAATCGGGAAAACATGAGAAAAAAAGAAATGAAGGCTTTCATTTGCATTAATGCATTTGGAAGCCTTCATCTGCCGTTTCCTTTCGATCTTCACATTCACATGCTACGTCTCAAGACCACGGCGTAGGGAAATTTAGACTAAATGATTTGTAAATAATGCAACGCGTCAGTTGAGCGGTGCATTATAAAAGAGTTCACACGCTTTTCTGGTTACAAATATAGTGATTCTCGGCATATAGTGGCAAACAAATTCACCTTTTTTTTTACCTAATCTCTTAAAAAATTGCAATTTATGCTCTACAACATAGTTGCACGACACATTTCTACCCCTCTCGGTAGGGACCACTCTCCCCCACCCTTGCCACATGCCCCCACACAGCTGCCCGCGAAACCCGAGACTGGGAGAAAAAAACGGGCAGTGAATTTTTTTTTTGCATTGTAAAAGAATTTGTACTACCTTTGCAACGCTTTCGGCGGCACAACAACACCGATAGCGGTCCCTTAGCTCAGTTGGTTAGAGCAACTGACTCATAATCAGTGGGTCGTCGGTTCAAGCCCGCCAGGGACCACAACAAAAAGTATTGCCAAGCAACTGTCATCCAGCTGTTTGGCAATTTCTTTTTCAGGACCATGCCACTCAAGAAACAAGCTCCTCTTGGGCACTAATTGCAGGCGCGCACGCTACTCGACGGCAAAGTCGGCACGCAGGGGGGTGTGGTCGGCAGCATCGCCCACCAGCAGGGTGCGCCGGCCGTGCGACACTTGCCAGCCGCCGCCTGCTTCGTCCCAGTACTGGAAGTCGCGGCCGCCCAGCACCACGCTCACCTCGCGGCTCTCGCCTGGCTGCAGCTCAACGCGGGCAAAGCCGCGCAGCTCCTTGACCGGCATGTCGACCGTGGTGCTGTGGTCGCTCACATAGAACTGCACCACCTGGGCACCTGCACGGCGGCCGGTGTTGGTGACCGTGACGGTGGCCGTGATGCTGTCGGGGGCGGCCACACGGCGCTTGTCGAGCCGCAAGCCACTCATGGCAAAGGTGGTGTAGCTCAACCCGTGCCCGAAGGCAAACAGAGGCTTCACGCGGTGCTTGTCGGCCCAGCGGTAGCCCACATAGATGCCCTCCTTGTACTGCTCGTCGATGATGTCGTGACCCGGGCGCCAGGTGCCCGGATAGGCACCCAGGGCGTGAGCGCCCACGTCGGCCAGGCGACGGGGCCACGTGAAGGGCAGGCGGCCCGAGGGGTTGACATCGCCAGCAAGCACGGCGGCAAGGGCCGTGCCGGTCTCGCTGCCCAGGTACCAGGCCTGCACGATGGCAGCCACCTTGTCGCTCCAGGGCATGGCCACCGCATTGCCCGAGATGTTGACAAACACCACATTGCTGTTGACCCGTGCCAGGGCCTCGACCAGCGAGTCCTGACCGTAGGGCAGGCCGTAGTCGAGGCGGTCGTGATCCTCGCAGTCCTGGTGTTTGCTCTTGTTGAGGCCGCCCACAACGATCACATAGTCGGCTCCCCGGGCCTTGTCGACGGCCTCGGCCACAAGCTGGGCCGCGCTGCGCGTCTCGGCAAGCGACTGCCTGGCCGTGACGCCGTTGTAGCTGCCTGTGGTGTCGCCCACATAGCCGCGGGCATAGTCGACCTGCACAGCACTGCCCAGACGGGCCTTGAGCCCGTCGAGAGGCAATATCTCGCGTTGCGCCTTGAGCGAGCTGCTGCCGCCGCCCACAGTCATCATCTTGATGGCGTTTTCCCCCACCACAAGCAGGCGCCGGGCGCCGACCTTCAAGGGCAGCACGCCGCGCTTGTTCTGCAAGAGCACGATACCCTGCTCGGCAATCGTGCGGGCAGCATCGTAGTGGGCCTCGCTGCACAAGAAGCCGTGGCCGCTCTTGCGGGCCATGGTGGTGCGGTAGTACAGGCGCAGCACGCGACGCACCTTGTCGTCGAGCTCGCGGGTGGTGTACTTGCCGCTCACGATGCCGGCGCGGTAGGCCATGGCCATGTAATACATGTCGTAGGCGTTCTTGGCCCCGGCGCTCAAGCCGTTGGTCCACGTGCCAAACTCCATGTCGAGACCGTTTTTCACAGCCTGGTCGGTATCGTGAGTGCCGCCCCAGTCGCTCACCACCACGCCGTCGTAGTTCCACTCGCCCTTGAGCAGGTCGACGAGCAGGTAGCGGTTGTGGCAGTTGTGCTGATCGCGGTAGAGGTTGTAGGCGCCCATCAGGCCCCAGGTGTGACCGCGCTCGACGGCGGCCTCAAAGGCCGGCAGGTAGATCTCGCGCAGGGCGCGGTCGCTCACGGTCACGTTCACCTTGAAGCGGTTTTTCTCGTCGTTGTTCAGGGCGAAGTGCTTCACGCAGGCAGCCACGCCGTTGCTCTGCAGCCCCTGAATGTAGGGCACCACCATGGCCGAGGCCAGGCAGGGATCCTCGCCCATGTACTCAAAGTTGCGGCCGCCCAGCGGCGTGCGGCACATGTTCACGCCAGGGCCCAGTATCATGTTCTTGCCGCGGTACAGGGCCTCCTCGCCCAGGCTGCGGCCATAGAGCCTGGCCATCGACGGGTTCCACGTGGCGGCCAGGCAGGTGAGGGCCGGGAAGGCCACACACGAGTCGTTGGTGTGGCCAGCCTGTTGCCACTCGTCCCACAGCACGTCGGGGCGCACCCCGTGAGGGCCGTCGTCGGTCCAGAAGTCGGGCAGGCCCAGGCGCTTCACCCCAGGGGCCGAAAACTTGCTCTGCGCGTGTATCACGGCAATCTTCTCGTCGAGGGTCATGCGGCTCAGGGCATCGTCGATGCGCTTTTCCACAGGCTGCCGCTCGTCGAGATACACAGGTAGTTGCTCGCCTGCGGCAGGCGCGAGGACTGTCGCAAGCAAGAGGCATAATGTAATGATTTTTTTCATGAGTTTATACTGTTGTTGTGTTGATGTTGCAGGTTAATTGAGCACGGTGGCGCAAATTTAAGCACAACGGACTCACTTTTGCAAGCCCCAGGGCGCCTGAACACAAGCAAACAGCTACTACAAAAACTCACTTTTGTGCAATAATGTATTTTGGCACAGCGTCTTGCACATTGGTGCCTATCACCTCGCTGGCTATGGCCTTCACCTCGGGGAAGGCATTGCCCACGGCCACGCTCCACGAGGCCGCCCGCATCATGGGCATATCGTTGCGGTTGTCGCCAAACACAACCACACGTGTAGCCTGCGTCGTGGCGGCCACACGCTCGATGGCCGCCGCCTTGCTCACGCCGGGCGCATAGATCTCGAGTATGCCCGACCGGGGGTCGAAGATGTCGTGATAGAGCACCGCCGTACACTCGGCCTGGGCCTTGACCTCGTCGCACACGGGGCGCAGCAACTCGTAGTCCTGCATCGAGAAGATGAGCATGGCCTCGCCGGCGGCACTGCTGCCCTCGCCGCACGGGTCGCAGTCGAGAAAGAAGCGCTTGAGCTCAAGCCCCGTGCGCTCGGCCACAAACTGGCGCTCCTGCCCCGAGAGGGGGCTGCCGTCGTGGCAGGCGTGTATCATGCGGCCGTGGCGGCGGTACACAAAGGGGGCGAGGCCGTGGCGGCGATACACCCCCACGACGCGCCGCACCGTGGCCTCGTCGATGACCTCGACGTGGGCATAGTCGCCGCGACAGTTGTCCCACAGGGCTGCGCCGTTGAGGCAGATGTAGGGCAGACGTGTGTCGACACCGCTCATGAGCGGCACCACGGTGGCCGGCGTGCGCGCCGTGGCCACCGTGAAGAGCACACCGCCGGCAATGGCGCGGTTCAACATGAGTGCCGACGCTGCCGAGAGGCGCGAGTCGCTGCCCAGCAGCGTGCCGTCCATGTCGCTCACATAGAGGGTGGAGGGCTTGATATTGTGGTTGTGCATCATTTCAGTGTGCAAAGATAGCACTATTTTTTGTTTTGCAATGCAGCACGCGAGCCGCCCGGCTGCACAGGCCCGCGGCACCATGTATATACAGAGCAAGCCCCGATGCCGCACTGGGCCTCGGGGCTTGTCTTAGTTATGGTTGCTTAGAAAATAATTCGCAATCCGAATTATCAGTGTGTCGCTATCGGCGAGCTGTATTATTTGAGCTCGGCGAAGTACTTGATGGTGCGCACCATTTGAGAAGTGTAAGAGTTCTCATTGTCGTACCACGAAACAACCTGCACCTCATAGGTGTCGTCGTCGATCTTCACCACCATAGTCTGAGTAGCGTCGAAGAGCGAACCGTAGCGCATGCCCAGGATATCGCTCGAAACGATTTCCTCGTCGTTGTAGCCGAAGCTCTCGTTGGCAGCGGCCTTCATAGCCTCGTTGATCTTCTCAACAGTCACATCCTTGCCCTTGACAACGGCATAGAGCAGAGTAGTAGAGCCATCGGGCACAGGCACGCGCTGTGCAGCGCCGATGAGCTTGCCGTTGAGCTCAGGCAGAACCAGGCCGATAGCCTTGGCAGCGCCCGACGAAGCAGGAGTGATGTTGCAAGCACCGGCACGGCTGCGACGCAGGTTGCCCTTGCGCTGAGGACCGTCGAGGATCATCTGGTCGCCTGTGTAGGCGTGGATGGTCTGCATGATACCGGTCTGGATAGGATACACGTTGTTCAGAGCCTGGGCCATAGGTGCGAGGCAGTTGGTGGTGCAAGATGCTGCGCTGATGATCTTGTCGTCGGCGGTGAGCGTCTTGTGGTTCACGTTGAAGACGATTGTCTTCAGGTCGTTGCCGGCAGGAGCCGAGATCACAACCTTCTTGGCGCCAGCCTTCAGGTGAGCCTCCGACTTGGCCTTAGATGTATAGAAACCAGTGCACTCGAGAACAACGTCGACATCGAGTTCTCCCCAAGGCAGTTCAGCTGCGTTAGGCTTAGCATAGATGGTGATCTCCTTGCCGTCGACAGTGATAGAGCCAGGAACAGTGACCGTGCGGCCGTCCTCAGCATACTGAGCGTCCTTGTACTCTACGGTGTGCTTCTTCTCGCCACCGATGATGCCCTGATAACCACCGTGAGTGGTATCATACTTCAAGAGCTGAGCCAGCATCTTGGGGCTGGTCAAGTCGTTGATAGCAACAACATCATAGCCAGGAGCTGCGAACATCTGGCGGAATGCGAGACGGCCGATGCGACCGAAACCATTGATAGCTACTTTAACATTTGCCATGATCTAAAAAATATTTTGTAAATATAAATAAGTTGTTTAAAACAATTCCAATATTGTTTTTGTTTTTTATGTATCTTTTATGTATCTTTGCGCTGGCCTTGTGTGTGTGTGGCCTGCGCCCCCAACCAGGTGCGTTGATTGTTAATCTCCGTTTCCCTTGTTTTCGGCTGCAAAATTAATACATTTTTTGGTAATGTGCTTGTGCCAAAGATAAAAAAGTGGCAAATTTTCTTTCAATTAAGATAGTTTAATATTTGCCTGTACAGGCAGATTTTTTCATAGATAATGACCAAATAATTAAACAATTGAAACAATGAGTAAATTTTTAACTGAATTTAAAGAGTTTGCCATGAAGGGCAACGTCATCGACATGGCCGTGGGCGTGATCATAGGCGGTGCCTTTGGCAAGATTGTGTCGTCGCTGGTCGACAACGTGCTCATGCCTGTGCTGGGCATGATCACAGGCGGCCTCGACTTCTCGAGCCTCGACGTGAAAGTGGGCGACGCCACCCTCAAGTATGGCATCTTCCTGCAAAACGTGATCGACTTTCTCATCATCGCCTTCTGCATCTTCCTCATGATCAAGGGCATCAACAAGCTCATGCACAAGAAGAAACAGGAGGAAGCCCCCGCCCCCGCCGAGCCCAGCGCCCAGGAGAAACTCCTGGCCGAGATACGCGACCTCTTGAAGCAGCAGCAGCAGCAGTGAGCCGCAGGGCCGCCACATTAAACCTTGGGGCCGCCGCAGGTGTCTAATCACAAAAAAACGGGCACGACTCTTGCCGCGCTCACCCATATTTTTCTTTAAAACGTTGAAACGATGAGAAAGAGACTACTACAATTGACGATGCTGGCCATAGTGGCCACACTGGGCCTGGCTCTCACCAGCTGCGAGGACGAGGATATCGCCTACACGCTCGAGGGCACGTGGGAAGGCAACACCTACATGTATTCCTACTACCACGATGCCTATTACCAGTCGACCTACAGCTATGTCGACTTCTCTCGCGACCCCTTCACCTACACCTCGGGCACCGGGCACTGGATCGACTACTACAGCAATGCCCCCTGGGACTACGTGGCCAACCACATCTACTGGCAGGTCGACAACGGGGTGATCAGCATCCACTTCGAGGAAGACAACTACACCATCTATATCGAGCGCTACCGCCTCGACGACAACCACTTCACGGGCACGATATACTGGGACCGCGACAACGACCGCAACTTCGACCTGGTGCACACGAGCTCGCCCAACTGGAACAGCTATACCTGGGGCACCGGCTGGAACTACTACTATGCCCCGGCCGCCAAGGGCGACAAAGTCAAGGCTCGCGGCAACGCCGAGCGACCGCAGCGCGTGTTCAACCCGCAGAACATCGACCCGGCCCGGGTGGTGAAATAGCGGCGCCACAGCCCGCACCCATCACTACCACAACGGGAGGACAGCCTCACAGCAAGGCTGCCTCCCGTTGTTTTTTTGCCCCTGCGCCATGAGAAACGATTTTCTCTACGCTATATAATGTACTGAACCACGGCAGGGCTCGCCTAAACATGGTGGCGGGCACGGCAAGGGGGGATGCGTCGTAATTGATGCTTACGACGCAGCCCCCCAATCCTTGTTGTAGTGGAATATGCTCTCTGACAAAATCTATGGTGGCTGGAATGTAAAGAAAGAACAGTCCTAATCCTTGTTGTAATGGAATATGGTCTCTGACTGGTGAATTTATGTCAAAAAGTGATTGTCACTATTAGTCTTAATCCTTGTTGTAGTGGAATATGGTCTCTGACGCCTGGAGAGAATGACATCATGCGTGCCAGAGTATAGTCTTAATCCTTGTTGTAATGGAATATGGTCTCTGACCAGACTAACTTGTTTGATGAAAGTCAAAATGTTGAAAGTCTTAATCCTTGTTGTAGTGGAATATGGTCTCTGACATGGGTAAGTTATACCCTAATTCGTTGGTTTTAAGTCTTAATCCTTGTTGTAGTGGAATATGGTCTCTGACGTGGAGCTGTTTAAAATCCACAATCATGGCAAATTCCAGTCTTAATCCTTGTTGTAGTGGAATATGGTCTCTGAC
>Ga0256406_1005514_pt1 | contig 13449 bp, 8 predicted proteins | sample RumenRJG_03DNA_FD_185986 | JGI IMG/M metagenome (GOLD analysis project Ga0256406, IMG submission 185986) | Bovine rumen microbial communities from Lethbridge, Alberta, Canada - RJG_03 | ecosystem: Host-associated > Mammals > Digestive system > Stomach > Rumen | place: Canada: Alberta | collected...
TCTGCGTGCGGCCGATCACCTTCCTTGCCGGCATGGAGCCGGAAGCTGCTTCCATGTGCATTTTCATGATGGGCTGGATTTCCGCCGTCAAACCGATCGTATGGGTCCCGGCCTTTATACCGGGATACGGACTTCGCGCCGCAGGAGATGTCCGATACTCCATGGTTATGGGAAGCATCGTCATGTGGGGCTGCAGGGTTGTCCTGGCTACCGTTCTTATCCGTGTCTTCGGGGCAGGTCCGATTGCGGTTTGGATCGGCATGTTTTCAGACTGGACCCTTCGCGGCATCTTCTATACGCAGCGTTATTTTTCCGGAAAGTGGCTCCGGCATGCCCTTATCAACTGATGCCGGGGCTGGACGCGGGGCAGGATTTCGGATTTTACTGTTCACACTTTTCAGATCCCGCAATTTGGGCCGGAATCTTGCGTATTTACGCGGGCTTGTGGTAGTATTTAGTTTGCATGTGTACGCCCGGGTTTTGGCGGATGCTGCATTGAAAAGATACTATTTAGAGATGAGGTATAAAAATGAGCGTTACAGTAGAGAAGCTTGAGAAGAGCATGGTGAAGCTGACCATTACCGAGCCTGCCGAGAAGTTTGAGGCAGCCATCGAGCATGCATACGAGAAGCAGAAGCATTCTATTTCCGCTCCCGGATTCCGCAAGGGCAAGGTCCCGCTGAAGATGGTCGAGAAGCTTTACGGCGAAGGTGTCTTCTATGAAGATGCTGCGAACGAAGTAATTAACACGACCTATCCGGAAGAGGCAAAGACGTGCGGCGAGGAGCTCACCTCCATGCCGAAGATCTCCGTTTCTCAGCTTGGTCACGGCAAGGAATTTATCTATACGGCGGAAGTAGCTGTAAAGCCTCCGGTGAAGCTTGGCGAGTATAAGGGCGTCGAGGTCACGAAGCCGGATGTCACGGCAACGGAAGAGGAAGTAAATAAGAAGATCGACGAAGAGAGAAATAAGAACGCGAAGTACAATGAGATCACGGACCGCCCGGTCAAGGACGGCGATGAGATCAAGCTCGATTTCGAGGGTTTTGTCGACGGTGAAGCATTCCAGGGCGGCAAGGGCACGGATTATCCGCTGACCATCGGTTCTCACAGCTTTATTCCTGGATTTGAGGAAGGACTTGTCGGCGCAGAGATCGGCAAGGAACTCGACGTGAATGTCACATTCCCGGAGAATTATCAGGAGAAGTCGCTTGCAGGCAAGCCGGCTGTGTTCAAGTGCACGGTGAAGAGCATCCGCGAGAAAGTTCTTCCGGAGCTGAATGATGAGTTCGCAGACGAAGTTTCTGAATTCAGCACACTTGAGGAGTACAAGGCTGACGTAAAGGCAAAGATCGAGGAGCAGAAGGCAGAAGACGCCAAAACTGCAAAGGAGAATGAGGCGATCGAAAAGATCACGAAGGATATGGAAGTCGAGATCCCGGAGGCTATGCTCGATACACAGGCAGATCAGCTTGTTGACGAGTGGGGCCAGAGATTCCAGGCACAGGGCCTTTCTCTTGACCAGTATTTCCAGTACACCGGTTCAAACCGCAAGCAGATGGCTGAACAGCTGAAGCCGGAAGCAGAGCGCCGCATCAAGACAAGACTTGCTCTCGAAGAGATTGTAAAGCTTGAGAATATCACGGCCACGGAAGAAGATTTCGAGGCTGAGATCAAGAAGATGGCGGAGCAGTACCGCATGGAGCCGGAGAAGCTCAAGGGCCTTGTCAATGACGAGGAAAAAGAGCAGATGATGAAGGATCTCGCTGTTCAGAAGGCGGTTGATTTCGTCGCTGAGAATGCTGTTGAGGTTGAGAAGCCGGCTGAGGAAAAGAAGGACGAGAAGAAGTCCGACAAAGAGGCTGCTGATAAGGTAGAAGAGAAAGCGGACGGCAAGAAGGACGCAGAATAATCCGGAAAGGATCTTCTGAACGGTTTTTATGAGGGAATATATCAGAAAGGCGGATTTTTGAATGTCGAATTATATTCCTTATGTTGTGGAGCAGACCGGCAACGGCGAGCGCTCCTATGATATTTTCTCGAGACTTCTCAAGGAGAGAATTATTTTCCTCGGCGAAGAGGTTACGGATGCCAGCGCAGAACTGATCGTTGCGCAGATGCTGTTCCTCGAGGGCGAGGATCCGGAGAAGGATATCCAGTTCTACATCAACAGCCCCGGCGGATCGGTAACTGCCGGTATGGCGATCTATGACACGATGCATTTCGTGAAGTGCGATGTTTCCACGATCTGCGTGGGCATGGCAGCTTCCATGGGTTCGTTCCTTCTTGCCGGCGGCACGAAGGGCAAGCGGTTTGCGCTTCCGAACTCCGAAATCCTGATTCATCAGCCGCTCGGGCAGACCGAGGGGCAGGCATCGGATATCGCGATTCAGGCAGCTCACATGGCACGGACCAAAGAGAAGATGAACCGGATTCTTGCTGAGAACACCGGCAGAACCTACGAAGAGCTTGTCCGTGACACAGACCGTGATAACTGGATGACAGCAGAAGAGGCGAAGGCATACGGTCTCATCGATGAGATTTATACGACCCGCAAGGAGATCAAGGCGGCGAAATAATCATCGCGGAACCGGATTGGCCTCTGAGATTCACTAATAAGGATACTATGTCAGATAATGTAAGAATGGATTCGGGACTGCGCAGATGTTCTTTCTGCGGCAGAACCGAGAACGAGGTAGGCAGACTGATTTCAGGACCGGACGGAATCTATATCTGCGAGGACTGCGTCGCGGTATGCAATCAGATCATCGAAGACGCAGACGGTGATTCCAGACGGAAAGGAACGAAGAATCCGGCGGCAAATATTCATCTTCATACGCCGGAGGAGATCAAGCATTTTCTCGACGAATATGTCATCGGGCAGGACGAGGCGAAAAAGGTCCTTTCGGTAGCAGTCTATAATCACTACAAGAGAATCAAGGCGCCCAAGAGCCGCCGCGGCGATGATGTGGAGCTGCAGAAGAGCAATATCCTTCTGCTTGGTCCCACGGGTTCCGGCAAAACATATCTCGCTCAGACACTCGCCAAGATTATCGGAGTTCCGTTTGCGATTGCGGATGCAACGACGCTGACGGAAGCCGGCTATGTCGGCGAGGATGTCGAGAATATCCTGCTGAAGCTCATTCAGGCGGCGGATTACGATGTCCCGAAGGCAGAAATCGGTATCGTCTATATTGATGAAATCGATAAGATTGCGAAGAAGGGCGAAAATGTCTCCATTACCCGTGATGTCTCGGGTGAAGGTGTGCAGCAGGCGCTGCTGAAGATCATCGAGGGAACGAATGCTTCCGTTCCGCCGCAGGGCGGAAGAAAGCACCCGCACCAGGAGCTCATCCCGATCAATACCGAGAACATCTTGTTCATATGCGGAGGTGCTTTTGACGGTCTTGAAAAGATCATCGGAGCAAGGCTTGACCATCGGAGCATGGGCTTTAACGCGGACGTTGCGGCAAAGGACGAGAAGGACATCAGCAATATGCTGAAACAGGTGATGCCGCAGGATCTTGTGAAGTTCGGCATGATTCCGGAATTCATCGGACGTGTTCCGATCACAGTTTCGCTCGACGGACTCGACAGGCAGGCACTCATACGGATTCTGAAGGAGCCAAAGAATGCGCTTGTCAAGCAGTACCAGAAGCTGTTTGAGATGGACGGCGTGAAGCTGACGATTCAGGATGATGCGTGCGGAGCGATTGCGGATCTCGCGATCGAGCGCGGCACGGGTGCCCGCGGTCTTCGTTCGATCATGGAGAAGACGATGATGGATGTGATGTTCACAATTCCGTCGGACAAGTCGATCGAAGAAGTCATCATCACGAAGGAATGCGTCGACGGGACTGGCAAGCCGATGATTCTGCGCCGTGGAAACGATGCGCTGAAGGAGAAGCAGGAAGCGGTCCTGAAGGAAGCAAAGTAAACAGTCATTAAAACCGTCAGGCCGGAACAGGACCTGGCGGTTTTTTATGCAGGCGTCCCATTTGGCACAGGTGAGATATGGTAATCAAAAAGGTAAATCTTGAAACGGTGTGCGGCGTCACCAGTACACTTCCGCACCACACATGGCCGGAATTCGCTTTTGCGGGAAAGAGCAATGTCGGCAAATCGACGCTGATCAACGGGCTGATGAACCGGAAATCCTATGCCCGCACCAGCTCCAATCCGGGCAAAACACAGACCATCAATTTCTACAACATTAACGATCAGATGTATTTTGTCGATCTGCCCGGCTACGGCTATGCGACTGCAAATGTGAAAGCAAAGCAGGCGTGGGGCAAGATGATCGAAAACTATCTGAACAACAGTCCGACACTGGAAGCAGTGTTCCTGCTCATCGACAGCCGACATGCGCCGTCGGACGACGATGCGCAGATGTACGACTGGATCCTGCAGACTGGACGAAGGCCGATCATCATCGCGACAAAAGCAGACAAGCTCAAGCGGTCGCAGGTGAAGGGACAGCTGGATCTCATCCGCAGTACGCTTGAGGAGAAGAGTCTGATCCGCGCCGGCGGGACGGCCGACATGGAACTGATTCCGTGGGGCGCGATGGAGAAGGGCGAAAACCCGACCGGAAAGAAGGAGATCATCGAATTGATCGATAATCTCTATGAAGAGAGCAGGAAGAAAAGATAAGTGCGGTGTGATCAGATGCAGCGGTAAGAGGTCAGCACAGATAGCTTTATTCCTTTTCCTGCTTCTTATGACTGAGTGTTCAGAAAATTTAATTCCTGCTGTATTTTTTCCCGGGATTACAGTCTATAATTAGATTGTCTAATCATTCGGAGCCGCTAAGGATGCGGCGGAAAGGATACTATGTCCAGGACGACAGATCTTGAGAAAGAACTGAAGAAAAGTGCGAGGAGAGCTCTGACGGAAAAGATCACAGCGTCGATTTTGCTGATTGTTTTCGGCGTGATTCTTCTTGTGTATACAGATGCGGCAGTTGAAATCGCGGTGAAAATCCTCGGCGCCTTTTTTGTCATAAGCGGAGCCGTGCTGATTGTCAATTTTCTGATGGACCGTTCAGGATGGCGCAGTGTGGCAAATGTCGTACTGGGGACGATTCTGATCATTCTGGGTGTCTGGATATTCATGAAGCCGCAGTATCTGGTCGCGGCATTCGGCATCATAGCGGGTGCGATTATTGCGGCAAACGGCGTCATTGATATCAAAGATACGATCACAATCGTGAAGAAGGGCAATAAGAAGTGGTATATCCCGCTGATCATCGGGCTCGCCGCGATTGTACTCGGCCTTCTGTGCATCTTCAAGCCGTGGGGAATCTCGAACATCATCGTGACATTTGTCGGTGTGATCATGATTATGACCGGCGTCACGGACCTTGTTGTCATCGGGACCGGTGTCCAGACGGTGAACGCGGTAAAGCAGGATCTTACGGCTGTGGATACAACCGCAGAGGAAATCACTCATGAGGAAGCCAAAACCGCGGACTCTGCGGCACCTCAAGAGGACAAAGGACCGACCGAGCAGAAGTAAGGGATGCGCGATGGGCTGCTGTCTTAAGGCAGGGTTTCAGAGGGAAGGACTGTTTGCAATATCCTGAAGGTCCGGAGTTTTCTGCCCCGGCCCGAGTTTATTTCGCTGCAGGTTCTGAACTGTAAAAACCCGCTCCGCACGAAGAAATTCGTGCGGAGTTTTTTACTGTGTGCGGTTTGTCTCAGGTCCCGTTCATACTTTCTTAATAAACTATTGCTTGACTATTTGATTGCATGTGTTATAGTACCAGTAGAACAAGCGAAACAGGGATTTGAAAGCTTGTTTTCTTTATGAGAGAATGAACGAACAGGAATTTGCGGGCTGCCGATCAGCCGGCATGATATGTAGGCGATACAGCCGGTATGATTTGTCGGCAGTGTCTGCCGGACAGATATGCCGGCACTGCCCGGAATGACCGAGGAGGAAGAATGAACATTAATAAATTTACACAGAAGTCAGTCGAGGCTGTGAACAACTGCGAGCAGCTGGCTTATGAATATGGCAATCAACAGATCGGGCAGGAACATCTGCTTTACTCTCTTCTCACGATCGAGGATTCACTGATCGCGCAGATGATCGAGAAGATGGGCATCGACGTGAAGGAATTCACGAACCGCAGCAAACAGTTGATTGAAAACCTGCCGAAAGTGCAGGGCGGCAATCAATTATACGTGAGCGGCGACTGCAACCGCGCACTGCTTGGCGGCGAAGACGAGGCGAAGAAGCTTGGCGATGAGTATGTCTCAGTCGAGCATTTGTTCCTCTCGCTCATCAAGAATGCAAACAGCGCAGTCGGCGGACTTTTCAGGGAATATAACATCGACCGCAACAGTTTTCTCAAGGTCCTGCAGACTGTCCGCGGCAATGTCCGTGTGACAACGGACAATCCGGAAGCAACATACGATACGCTCGAGAAGTACGGCGAGGAGCTCGTCGCCAAGGCACATGACAACAAGCTTGACCCTGTCATCGGCCGTGATGATGAAATCCGCAACGTTATCCGTATTCTCTCGCGCAAGACGAAGAATAACCCGGTCCTCATCGGTGAACCCGGTGTCGGCAAAACCGCTATTGTCGAGGGACTTGCGCAGAGAATTGATAAGGGCGATGTTCCGAACAACCTGAAGAACAAGAAGATTTTCTCGCTGAACATGGGTTCTCTGGTCGCGGGTGCAAAGTACCGCGGCGAATTCGAGGAACGTCTGAAAGCGGTTCTCGAGGAAGTAAAGAAGAGCAATGGTGAGATCATTCTGTTCATCGATGAGCTGCACACAATTGTCGGTGCGGGCGCAACCGAAGGATCGCTCGATGCCGGCAACATGCTCAAGCCCATGCTTGCACGCGGCGAGCTGCACTGCATCGGTGCCACAACGCTGAACGAGTATCGTGAACACATCGAGAAAGATAAGGCACTGGCACGCCGTTTCCAGCCGGTTATGGTCGAGGAGCCGACCGTGGAGGATACAATTTCCATTCTCCGCGGACTGAAGGACCGCTTTGAGGTATATCACGGCGTTAAAATTCAGGACTCCGCTCTGGTATCGGCTGCGACGCTTTCGAATCGTTACATCACGGATCGGTTCCTTCCGGACAAGGCCATCGACCTTGTGGATGAAGCCTGCGCAATGATCAAAACGCAGATGGATTCCCTTCCGGAAGATCTCGACGAGATGAACCACAAGATCATGCAGCTGCAGATTGAGCAGACTGCACTGAAGAAGGAAGACGACCAGCTCTCGAAGGAGAGGCTTGACGATATTAACAAAGAGCTTGCAGAACTGCAGGAGACCTTTACGGCAAAGAAAACCCAGTGGGAGAATGAAAAGGCGAACGTCGACAAGGTTCGCAGTCTGCAGGAGCAGATTGATCAGGTCAGGCACGACATCGAGATCGCTCAGCAGAAGGGCGACTACAATAAGGCTGCGGAGCTGCAGTACAGCACGCTGCCGGATCTGCAGAAGCAGATGAAGGCGGAAGAGGCCAAGACAAAGGACGAGGACCAGGCGCTGGTTCATGAGAAGGTCACCGACAATGAAATTGCGGCGATTGTCTCCCGCTGGACCGGAATTCCTGTGACAAAGCTGACGGAGTCTGAGCGCAACAAGACCCTGCATCTCGATGAAGAGCTTCATAAGAGAGTGGTTGGCCAGGATGAGGCGGTCAGCAAGGTTTCCGAGGCCATTATGCGGTCCAAGGCCGGCATCAAGGATCCGACGAAGCCGATTGGCTCCTTCCTGTTCCTCGGCCCTACGGGCGTCGGCAAAACCGAGCTCGCAAAAGCTTTGGCACAGGCGCTCTTTGATGATGAGAAAAACATGGTCCGTATCGATATGTCGGAATACATGGAGAAATATTCTGTATCCAGACTGATCGGTGCGGCACCGGGATACGTCGGGTATGAGGAAGGCGGTCAGCTGACAGAAGCAGTCCGCCGTCACCCGTATTCGGTCGTACTGTTCGATGAAGTCGAGAAGGCACATCCGGATGTGTTCAACATCCTGCTGCAGGTGCTTGACGACGGCCGTATCACGGATTCACAGGGCCGCACGGTGGACTTCAAGAACACGATCATCATCATGACTTCGAATATCGGTGCACAGGAGATCCTGGCAGATCTGGAGAGCCAGGAGACGGCGGCGAGCATGTCGTCCGTAGACCACAATAATGTCATTGAGGTGGACCCGGTGACCGGACAGAAGATTGTTGATTCTTCGGAGAATGTGGGACGCGGCGACAAGAGCTTCGTGATTTCCGATGCCTGCCGTGCTGCGGTTGAGGCGGAGCTTCATAAGCACTTCCGCCCTGAGTTCCTGAATCGTCTGGACGAGATCATCATGTTCAGGCCGCTCTCGAAGGAAAACATCAGTGCCATCATCGATCTGCAGGTGAAGGATATCAACAGACGTCTCGAAGACCGTCAGATCAGCGTCGAACTCACGGACGATGCAAAGAAATACATCGCAGATCAGTCGTACGACCCGTCCTACGGTGCTCGTCCTCTGAAGAGATACATCCAGAAATATGTTGAGACGATGGCGGCAAAACTGATCCTGGAGGATAAGGTTCATGAAGGAAGCATCATCCACATCGATTGTGTTGACAATGGCCTGACAGCAGAAGTCAGATAACGATCGGAGGACGGGTCCGACAGGATCCGGAACCGATTATTGAAAAAACGTGCCGTTCCTGTGCCGGATAACCGGCCGGGAGCGGCACTGTTTATATTCCCGGGCTAAAAAAGCCAGGTGTTTTGCCTCCACTCGTTATTTCTGCCTCACGCTGTATACGGAGTCGGGGACTTTTGGCGTTTTGCCCCATGAAGGCAATAAAGACAAAAAATAGGCTCCGAAATTACCGTATCTGCGGCATTTCGGAGCCATTTTTGGTGCTTAAGTATAGTAGCGGGAGGGAGACTCGAACTCTCGACACTGCGGGTATGAACCGCATGCTCTAGCCAGCTGAGCTATCCCGCCACAGCGGCGCTTTTTTCGCACTGCCTCACAAGTATATAAAAACGGCGGTTTCTTGTCAATCAGATTTTTTTAATAATTCTGCAAGGTCTTTTCACCTTTTCAGGACCTTTAAGACCGGATGCAGGGTGCTCTGCAGAATGCAGGCAGCCCTGCACTTTGTATTTTATTCTCATGGATCTGGTATGCGGTATAATTATACGAGTGGGAAAGAAGGAGAGTCTGGAATGCCAAGTATTGAAGCAATGCGGTTTAACAGAATTCTCGCGATGGCTTCCGCGCCGAAGAGCGTGGTGGATATTGATTTTGCGGCGGAGCGGGAGAAGAACAGACGGCGCAGGCTGCCGAAGTGTCCGGAAGGCATGAAGGTTGAAAGTGCAGATTTTTCCGGCCTTCATGCGGAGGTGATCACAAACACCACGGACAAAGCAAGGAAGGACACTGTTATCTGGTATATCCACGGCGGCGGCTTCACAACCGGGGCCGCCCGTGAGCGGAGGCAGATCACGCAGTATCTGTGCGGCAGTTACGGATATACCGTGGTTGCCAATGATTATCGTCTGGCACCCGAGAACATCATGCCGGCGGGTTTTGACGACTGCGTACTGTTCTATAAGGAGCTTGTGAACAGGGCAGGTGCAGGACACATCCTTGTGATGGGTGAGAGCTGCGGAGGAACGCTGGCACTTTCTGTCTCACTTGAGGCGAAGAGGGAGAATATCCCGCTGCCGTGCGGGATCGCGGCGTTTTCACCCTGTGTGAATCAGGCATATCGCTATCCGTCGCATCTCGGGAACGCAGGCACGGACTATATGCTTCATGACAGCGTCAACAGCGAGGGACAGTACGAGGTTGAGTTCGGGACAAAGCATCCGGACCCGGAGGTTCTGCACTCAATTTATGCATCGCCGATTTTCGGAGATTATAAAGGGCTTCCGCCGATCTTCCTCTCGGCGACGGACACAGAGGCGCTGTACGATGATTCGGTAGAGCTCTGCCGGAAATTGAAAGTCGGGAACCATCCCTGTGAGCTGGAGATAAAGAAAAATGTCTTTCATGCTTATCCGATGTTTCCAATCATTCCGGAGGCCAGGGAGACAATCGCGGATATGTTTGCGTTCTTCTATCGGCAGGGAGTGCTCGAGTGGCCGTGAAAAACCGCGCCGCATCGGCGAAGGCCGTCTCATCCGGGAGAGAATGAAGGCAGGAAGGCAGAGTTTTTGCGCACCGCGGCACTTTCTGGCATTCACGAAGCAGGGTGAACGTGCTATTCTTTGCGGTGGATGATCGGAAAAAGCAACGTTTGAAAGTCCTGCTGATGCAGGACTTTCAAACCGCAGCATCGGTGCTGCCAGTTGACAAGAAAGCAGCAGATCAGAAAGCAGAGGGAATGGAATAATGGGTATTCTGAAGTTAAAACCAGCCTGCAAGGATTATCTTTGGGGAGGCCATCGTCTGGTCGACGAGTATGGGGTCCAGTATGACGGTGATGTCTGCGCCGAGGCGTGGGTTCTTTCCTGCCACCCGGACGGACCGAGCACAATTGTGAACGGAAAGTATGCAGGCAGGACACTGCAGCAGTTCATCGATGCAGAGGAAAAGGAAGTCCTCGGTACGAACTGCCGCCGTTTCCGCGAGTTCCCGATTCTCACAAAGTTCATCGATGCAAAGCAGAATCTTTCGATCCAGGTCCACCCGGACAACGCGTATGCTCTGAAAAATGAAAATCAGTACGGCAAAACGGAAATGTGGTATGTCATCGACGCCGAGCCGGGAGCATTCCTGTATTACGGATTCAAGAAGGAAATCAGCCGCGAAGAATTCGAAGAGCGTATCAAAAACAACACACTGACGGAGGTTCTGAATGCCGTCCATGTGAAGAAGGGAGATGCGTTGCTCATCGAATCCGGCACGCTGCACGCAATCGGCGCCGGCATCCTTATTGCGGAGATTCAGCAGAATTCGAATGTCACGTATCGCGTCTATGATTATGGCCGCATCGGCAAGGGCGGAAAGCCGCGTGAACTGCACATCGCAAAAGCTCTTGATGTGACGAAGCGCGAACCGGCAGAGCCGAAGAGTTCCTATCCCCATATTGCCGACTGCGACTATTTCACGGTCGACAGAATCAATCTCAATGGAAGTACGACGGATAAGGTTTCCGGCGAAGTGGGAGAGGAGTCCTTCCTGAGCATTCTGGTTCTGGACGGCGAAGGAAAGATCAGCTGCGGCGACGACAAGATGGATTACAGGAAGGGAGACAGCTTCTTCCTTCCGGCCGGCAGCGGAAAATGGAAGATGAAGGGAAGCGCGGATGTTCTTCTCACGACGGTCCGCGCGAAGAAAAATCCGATTACGATTCAGATAAAGCTTTCTTCCGATCTGGCAGTTTCACCGGCAAATCTCACGGCGGATATCCATCTTGTGAAAGAAGATGGAAGTGAGGCCGGCAGAAAGAAATTCGTGACCGATGGAGAAAAGGGCTGTGCGGGAAGAGCGGTGGAAGCTGCCCTGAAGCTTCTGGATGAGACAAAGACCCCGCTTGACCAGTGTACTCTGATGGAGGTCTCTATTGAGGACGCTGCCATCCAGTCCCATGCCATCATCAAGGATTTTGATCTTCTCGAGAATGAACTGGGCAGGATTGCCAAAATTCCGGTTTCCGTAAAAGTTGCGGAATAATTCCGGCCGGGCTGCCGGAATTCCGGTTGGTGTTCAGGCAGCGGACAAAATCCGTAAAACAGATGTTCTTAAAACAGTGCGTCGGCGGGAGTTTCCGCCGGCGCATTTTTTCTTTTGTCAAAATCCTTGTTAGACTTGCGCCGGGCAGTATAATAAAAAGATACGCAGAAGTTTTGACGCACAGGAACAAGAAGAGGAACTGGAATGGACGAGAAAGTATTGAAAGAAGAGCAGAAACACCTGTCGGAGGTGTATCAGCAGCTTCTGATGATGAAAGTGGGACTCGAAGAGAGGTCGATGAAGCTCGATCAGGCGGCGTCGGAAGAGAAGAATGATATCCGTGACAATCTTCGCTTTGACACGGCGGACGATGAGGTAAAGACGGAGATGTACGCCGAAATCGAGACGTGGAACCGTTATATCGACAGTTACAACGTGCAGTCCGGAGTTTTGAGGGATAAACTGAAGAAGGTGGGGCTGCTGCTTGATTCGCCGTATTTCGCGCGGGTTACGCTGCAGTTTGAACCCGATGAGGAGCCGGAGAGTTACTATATCGGACGGGCGGCGGTCTCAGAGAAAGACGGGACAACTCCGATCGTCATCGACTGGCGCTCGCCGATTGCGGAGACGTATTACAATCAGGACAACGGAAAAACGTATTACACGGTGGATGGACGCCGGATTGATGTCGATCTCCTGCTGCGGCGGCAGTTTGACCTCGAGAAGGACCAGCTGAAATCGTATTTCGACACATCCGTAGCCATCGAGGATCCGATGCTGCTGCGTTCTCTCTCGGCGCGCCGCACCGATAAAATGCAGGCCATCACGGTCACGATTCAGAAGGAGCAGAATACGGTCATCCGCTATCCGGATGTGCCGGTGCTTCTGGTGAACGGCATCGCCGGCAGCGGCAAGACCAGTGTCCTCCTGCAGAGAATCGCTTATCTTTTCTATCACAAGCGCAAGACCCTTCGTCCGGAAAATGTCGTACTGCTCACGCTCAATCCGATTTTTGCGCAGTACATCTCCGGCGTGCTTCCGGACCTCGGCGAGCAGAATCCGACGACCGAGACGTGGCAGGAATTTCTGGCATCCGCAAAGGTTCCGGTCGGCGGCCCAGGTTACGACACGAAGGCGGAGTCGCTTCGGCTGATTGATGAAAAGCTCTCAGAGCTGAAACTTGAGGAAGAGGATTTAAAGCCTGTCACACAGAAGGGAACCCGCATTCTCGGCCGCGGGCAGATTTATGACATCATAGGGCAGTACAGCAGCCGGATCCCGCTGGGCGTGAGGCTCGTGCAGGTTGTGACGGAGGACCTCATTGACCGCACGAAATCTGCGCTGCGCCGCAGAATGGAATCGGCGAAGCGGGAGGAGAAAGAAAACGGATACGATATGAGTTTTGACGCTTCCGCAGACAGCGATGAGGCGGAAGAGGCACGGGAGCAGGAGAAGGAAGAGCGGCGGCTTCTCTCCATCAGCGATGCGGATATGACGGCGAAGGAGGAGAATGCGCTGCTGAACGACAACGGCGGTGCGTTCAAAACGATTCGGGAGTATGGCTGGCTCAATATCGAGCGGATCGGGTGCCGGCTGCTCGGGAAGGATCATCTCACCTCCATCGAGTGGCTGTATCTCAAGATGGCACTGACCGGTCAGTGCGACCGGATGGCGCAGTATGTAATGATCGATGAAGTGCAGGACTACACCGAGTCACAGCTTATGACGCTTGCCCGGTTCTATCCGACGGCAAAATTCATGCTGCTCGGGGATGAATTCC
>Ga0256406_1005517_pt1 | contig 13442 bp, 15 predicted proteins | sample RumenRJG_03DNA_FD_185986 | JGI IMG/M metagenome (GOLD analysis project Ga0256406, IMG submission 185986) | Bovine rumen microbial communities from Lethbridge, Alberta, Canada - RJG_03 | ecosystem: Host-associated > Mammals > Digestive system > Stomach > Rumen | place: Canada: Alberta | collected...
TATTCTATTCATTGGTGACCTCCTTTTGTATGTGGTAAACCATCCTGCTATGTTGACTGACAACCATAGTATAGTGGCGAATCCACGTTGCTACAAATGTGAGGTCACTTCATATTATCTAAAGCAACTGTAAAAATAAAACGTGCTGCGGCTAAGCAAATAGTCGATGGAAGCATGGAGGCTATAAAGGAAAAGGAGTCTCTCGGAATTCAGGAAGAGGAAACCTTGTCTGCGGCTGAGATTCAACAGGAAATCAATAACCTTCTTGAGGAGATCAGTGCGGCGGAGGATTCCCTGAAGCAGACAACACAGCATGATGAAGAAATCTCTGAACTGATCATAGGTCTGACCAAGAGTATATCGGAAAGCACGGTACTAAAAGGACGATATGACGCATTGCGCACCAGGTATGAGGCGGACATGCGCAGGCTGACATTTATCGCAGAAGCAGACTTTCATAAGGATAGTATTCCTAAGATTGAAAGATGCCCGTTTTGTAATGGGGAACTGCCTAAAGAGAAAACACAGTCTTGTCTTGACGCGGCAATTGCTGAGGCGGATAAGATAGAACTCCGGATTAAGGATCTGCAATCTGCAGACGAAGCACTAACATATGAGATCGATCGTCTTCAAAGAAGAAGAGACGGCTATGTCCGGGAGCAGCAACAGGTGCAATCTTCGATCCGGGGAGAACTGCGTCCACAAGTAGACGCTCTCCGGGAAAGACTGGTGAGATATACGGTGGCTTTAGAACGGGCAAAAGCCAAAGAAATGGTACGGTACTTCTCAGAAGTCTTAAATGATCAGCTTCTTAAGCTTCATAATGAAGATGGAGAACTTGCCCTGAATTTCGATGTCAGGGCAAGGATACGTGAAGTGCTGCAAAAACCGATGGAAAAGCTGCTGACAGAGATACTCGAAAAATGCAAATACGAGAATTATGTTGGATCGCGGTTTGATGAGGATCTTTGCGACGTAGTTGTAAATGGCAGCGAAAAGATGACGCAAGGACAAGGGTTCCGCGCATTCCTGAATACGGTAGTTGCGTTAGCTGTGCAGGAACTTATGAATCAGTTTAATCTGCATAAGACACATCTGCTGGTAATGGATTCACCAATCCTGTCATTGAAAGAACGGGGCGAGGATGTCGGCACTGAGATAACATCAGAGAGTATGCGCGGGGCCTTGTTCAAATATATGGTAGAACATGAATCAGACCGGCAGACGATTGTTCTTGAGAACACGATACCTGCAATTGATTATAAAGATGCCAACTTAATCCACTTCACCCGGACAGTCGGTGATGGAAGATATGGGTTAATCGAAGGATACACAGAATAATATTGATTTATAATGCGGGCCACTCCGAAAGGGGTGGCCTATTTTTTTTGCCCAACGTCTGAAAAAAGCGTGCAGATTTTACACCGCATTGCACCGCTTTGCCCGGATGTTGGGCTTTTTCTTTTTCTGTAAGCTATCACCATAAGAAATCTAATTTCAGAGATCAACCTGCATTTCACTTGATGAGTCTTGAGGAAAGCAGAAAGAAAAAATCTCAGAAAAAAGATTTCTAAAGGTGCCAAAACCTGTCGGGTTTAACCCGTAAAGTACAGCCAGCAAGGCAGAAAGGGGGTGAGAGATGTGAAAGCGACTGAACGGCGTCAGGCTATTTTAGACGCGTTGGTTCTCCGCAGAGAAGACACTGTGGAAAATCTGGCGCATGAATTTGGCGTTTCCGAACGCACGATTCAGCGTGATGTCGCAGAGCTTTCACTCTCTTATCCCATTGAGTCAGTGGCGGGTCGCTACGGAGGAGGAATCAAGATGGCCACTTGGTACCGTCCATCCCGAAGAACCCTTGCACCGGAGCAATCCAGTGCCATTCGGAAAGCTGCGCAGTTTCTGGAGGGCAAGGAGAAGCAGGCACTTTTAAGTGTTCTGGCTCAGTTTTCTGCTTCGCAATAAAGAAACAACGATCACAAAGACGAAGAGGCATAGCCTCAGAAAGGTAAAAGGTAATGGATATCAGATTTGTAATGACTCCCGAGGGAGCAGGAAAGAAAGCGGACGAAGAGGCGGCGAAGAGAGCATGCAGCTACTTCCGTATGGATGACATGCCGGTGAACCCGGTTCTCGCATTCAGTTTTCTTGAGGACAGAGACTGGCTGAATGATTACCTCGCTAAAGAGCTGCTGAAGAAGAGCAGCAAGGTTGCTGTGTGTGCCGATGAAGTGACAGAGAAGATGATCACTGAAATCAAGCTGGCACAGGAACTGGGACTTCCGATCAGGTTTTACGATGCCGACCTGCATGAAATTAATGTAGATGCTCTGGTCATCAATAAGCGGATCGGCCCGGGCCTGCGGAAAATGATCATGGATGTTAACGGGATTAGCTGCTCGACCGGCGGCTGCCCTTATGGCGCGGGCGAGGTAACCAAGGAACCTACTCCCGAAGAGACTGTTCCGGTACAGGAAATGGTTACTGACAGTGTCGCGGCACCGGAGAAGAAATCCATGCTGCACAGATTGTTCGTAAGACACTGATCGGAGGTGCAGCATGAGATACGAGAAAGAATATTGCTGCACCGACCTCAAATGCCTGGGACTCGTCCCGGGCGAGGAGGTCAGGATCATGGAAGGCGTCAAGCTGGAAGTGGAACCGGAGCGGGTGATCGTGATCAGGGAGTATCCGTCTTACGTGCTTCTCGACATGGAGTTCGTGAAGAGCTTTTTCTGTCCGGGCCTGCCGCCGAGGCACATCAAGATCGGCATCCCGAAAGGGTCGATGCTCTGCGGGGATGTCAAGCTGAAGCGCCTGTCGAACGGGGTGCTCCTTTGCGGGAAGGAGGTCGGACATTTTGAGTGGATCTGATCTGAAACTTCCGGTAAAGGTAGCTCCGTTTGATCACCAGAAAAAAGCCTTCGAGTTTGTGCTCTGGCTCTTCGGAATGATGGACGGGACGGTGCGCTCGACCGGGGCTGCGCTCTTGATGCAGATGGGTACTGGAAAGTCCTTCGTGAGCGTCGCGGTCGCCGGGTGGCTGTTCCTTCACAGAAGAATCAAGCGGCTCCTTGTCGTTTGCCCGCTCTCCATTACCGGCGTCTGGCAGGACGAGTTTTCCAAGTATGCGGATTTCCCGTTCTCCCTTACAGTGCTGTCCGGGACGCTTCCGAAAAAGAAGAAGCAGCTCGCAGAGCTTCCGGAGGATGGCCTGCAGGTGGTTGTCGTTAATTACGAGAGCGCATGGCGGATGGAAAAAGAGCTGCTGGCGTACCGGGCGGACATGATCATCTGCGACGAGGGCCACAAGCTGAAAGAGGGTAGGACGGCGCAGAGCAAGGGCATGCATAAGCTGGGCGATAAGGCGAAGTACCGGATGCTCCTGACCGGAACCGTGATTACAAACCGGGAGATCGATGTGTTCTCGCAATACCGGTTTGTGGCCCCGCAGGTCTTCGGCAGCAGCTTCTTTGCCTTCCGAAACAGGTACTTTTTCATGTCGGGGTACGGTGGCCATACACCGTACTTCCGTAAGAGCATGACCGACGAATTCCTGAAGCGGATGCACAGTATCGCTTTCCGGGTACGGAAGGATGAATGTCTGGATCTGCCCGAGGTCACCGAAGAAATCCGCATGGTGGATCTGGAGCCGGAGGCCGCAAAGCTCTATACGCAGATTGAAGAAGAATCCTATGCGGAGATGCAGGACAGCGAGGTGACCGCAGCCAATGTGCTGACCCGGATCTTACGGCTCTCGCAGATTACGGGTGGTTTCCTGAAGGACGATGACGGGAACGTAAACCAGGTCAGCACTGCAAAGTTGGAGGCGCTCTCGGACATCATCGACAGCGCGATGGAAGAGGACGAGAAACTGGTGATCATGGGTCGGTTTGTGGCGGAGCTCGATGCGATCGAAGAGATGCTGGAGAAGAAAAAGATCCGCTATGCCGTTGTCCGGGGCGGGATTGATGACCGGTCGGATCAGGTGTTCCGCTTCCAGAACGATCCGGAGTGTAAGGTATTCGTCGGTCAGCTGCAGGCGGCAGGCATGGGCATCACTTTAACGGCAGCCAGCACGATGGTGTTCTTCTCGCTTGATTATAGCATGGCGAATTTCGATCAAGCCAAGAGCCGCACGCACCGGATGGGGCAGAAACATAACTGCCTGTACATTTACCTGACTGCCCGAAACTCAATCGATAACAAGGTGCTGAAGGCTCTGCGTGAAAAGCAGGATCTGGCCCGGATGCTGGTGGACGATTACCGCGCCGGAAGGCACCCATTCAAATAAGGAGATAGCGATGGATAACAAACAGATTTTTGAGATGGCGGATGAACTGAAAGCAGCAAAGGAACACAAGAAAGATCTGGAGGCGCAGGTCAAGGACGTGAATGCTCGGATCGATGAACTGGATAAGGCACTCTCGGATGCCATGGCGGAGTCGGAGCTGGAGAAGTTTACGCGAAACGGCAGTACCTTCTACCTGAACAGCCGCCTGTATGCCTCCCCGCGTGCGGAGATGAAGGAGGCGATGTTTGCGGCGCTGATTGACCACGGATATGGCGACCTGATCACCCAGACGGTGAACGCAAACACGTTGTCGAGTTTTTGCAAGGAGCAGCGGGAGGCGAATAAAGATGTGATCCCTGACTGGCTGGCCGAGGTTGTGAATACCCACGACAAGATTACGGTTGGCATCCGGAAGGGATGATATAGATGCAGAGCACAAGGAAACACAGAAACAGAGCGTCCCCGGATCATGGAAACGAGGAGACATCGACGTTAACCATTATCGTAAATAAAGAAAGTGAGGACATGATTATGTCAGAAGTAAAGAGCAAAGAGCTCGCAGTAGCAACAACCGGTTTTACAGCACTTGCAAACAACAACCTGCTCGAAGAGGCCATGGCGGATGAATATGCCGGTCTTGAGTTTTCCATTGACCGCGTGAAGCTCCCGGCTGGTGGCGGCACGGCCTTCGAGGTTCCGGCTGAAGACGGGGAGGATACCGAGATGGTGAAGGATATCACCGGCGTGATCCTGTACAACCACCCGGCCTTCGCCTACTATGCGTCTGCTTTCGCAGGCGGCCATGCAGCCCCGGACTGCTCGTCCATCGACGGCGTGACAGGCGTTGGCACTCCCGGCGGGGACTGCCGCACCTGCCCGTTCAATAAGTTCGGTTCCGGCGACGGCCAGAGTAAGCTGTGCAAAAACAAACGGATGCTCTACATCCTCCGCGAGGGAGAGCTGTTCCCGGTAGCGCTGTCCCTGCCGACGGGGAGCCTCAAGACATTCTCAAACTATGTGAAGCGCCAGCTCACGAAGGGAAGAAAGATCTCCCAGATCGTGACGAAGATTTCCTTAAAGAAAGCGACCAGCGCGGCGGGCATTGCCTATTCGCAGGCGGTATTCACCTTCGAGCGCGTGCTGTCGCCGGAGGAGATCGCGGCGGTATCCGGTGTGGCGGAGAGTTGCAAGGCGTATGCCGCCAACCTGTCTCCGGCAGAATTCTCCGATGAGGATGTACCGTTTGTGGATGCCGAGACCGGCGAGATCATGGAAGCGCTGAACTAAGACACATTCCCGGAAGAGCCTGCCTTTACCGGTGGGCCTCTTCCTCCGGGAAGATTGGAGGACATTTATGTACGATAACAGAAGAGCAAAGATTGTGGACGGCAGGGCGTATACCGATGGTGATACGGAACTGTATACCGAGCTGCCGCATAAGGAGCAGGAGATCGTCCTTAACTGGATCAGGCAGAACATCCTTCCCCGGAAGACACCGCTGCTTTCGAATTCCAGTTACGGGCTGAAGCACATGCTGGAGCGGGATACCGACATCTATATGACCAATAACCAGTTTAAGGATGCAATGCTCGCCTGTGACTTCCTGCCGGTGAACGAGCGGGAACTGAACTGGCACTATTGCATCAGCAGAAGATCCCCTGCCTTCACCCATGTGGGCGGGACGTACGGAGGTGCCTGATGAATACAGATTACAAGTGTGTAACGGAAATCGGTGAGGTAAAGGAATACCTGGCAGGGCACGACCTTGTTTCCTTCGACTACGAAACCTCACCGGACGCGGAGTACCGGACAGAGGAGAAGGCTGCCCTTGACCCGGCGAAGGCCCATATCTGTACGATGAGCCTTTTAGTGAAAGAGCGTACCGCCATCATGATCCCGGTGGCGCACCTGACCGGCTCTAACATGGACTCCGCCACCTTTTACCAGTTCCTGCAGGGGTTCCTCACGGATAAAAGCATCACGAAGATCTGCCACAACTATGTGTTTGAGTCGAGCTTTTCCTATAAAAGCGGCATTGTGATTCAGGCACCGGTGTACGACACGATCTGCGCGGCGCAGATGACACTGAAGGCCCCGGGTACTTTCCGGAAGCTCTCGGACTCCGGCCTTAAGACGCTGGCCCTGAATCTTTGCAAGGAACCTCTCCCGTCCTTTACGGCGGTGACGGAAGGCAGGAACTTTGATGAGCTTGATCCGACAGACCCGGAGACCATCCGGTACTCCTGTGCCGACGCCGACTTTGCGCTGCGTCTCTACCATATTATGAACGGGTGGTTTGACCGGTACCTTCCGAAACACCGGTGGATTGTCGAGAACATTGAGTCCCCGACGTCGGTGTATCTGGGCATCATGAAATGCAATGGTGTCCCGATTGACGAAGGCTATATGGCGGAGCGGCAGCAGGAAGCGGAAAAGGAGATGGATCGGATCAGGGGAGAGATCGCTGCGATCATCGGGCCGGATGTCAACATCGGCTCCAACTGCTCCACGAACGACTTTAAGAACTGTCTGTTTAATACGCTGGGGCTGCCGGTCATGCGGGTGACGGCATCCAACAAGGAAGCAGCCGACGATGCGGTGATGATCGAACTGAAAGAGTGGTGCGATGTCCATAAGCCGGAGCTTTCCCACCTGTTTGAGCTGGTGCAGGAGTACCGGAAGTGGAACAAGATCGCCAGCACCTATATCACCGGGTACCGGAAGTATATAGATTCTGCAACCGGACGCATCCATCCGAATTTTTATGCCCTGTCGACGGACACCGGGCGCTTTAGCTGCAATAATCCGAATCTCCAGAACATGCCCAGAAAGACGAACGATCCGATTGGTGTAAGAAACTTTATTAAAGCACCGGAGGGGCAGCTTATTGTCTCCTGTGACTATTCCCAGATCGAACTTCGTGTCGGCAGCCAGTACTGCCGGGACAAGGTCATGATGGAAACCTACCAGAAGAATGGCGACATCCATGCGGCAACGACAGCGGCGATCTTTTCGATCCCTTATGAGCAGGCCCTTGATAAGCACGATCCGAATTATAAGGAGCGCCGGACGATTGCAAAGAACTGTAACTTCGGAGTTTTTTATGGATTATTTCCGAGGGGCCTGCAGAAGACCCTGAAGTTTAAGGCGGGGCTTGAGAAATCCGTGGAGGATTGTGAGCAGATCATCGCGAGCCTGAAGGCCGGATACCCGGCGCTGTCGGTGTGGCAGGAGGATGTGAAGGCCGATGCTCACTGGAAGAAATACACTGAGACGGCATTTGGCAGGAGACGCTACCTTCCGAACATCGATTCCGATGACTGGGGAAAGCGGTCTTTTGCGGAGCGCTGCGCGATGAACACTCCGATACAGGGAACAGCGGCGGATATTATCAAGCTGGCGATGGGCCGGATTCTTGCGGGCCTGCCGGAGAGGCCGTGGCTGAAACCGATCCTGCAGATCCATGACGAGCTGACATTTATCCTTCCGGAGGAGAAACTTACGGAGGCAGTAGCCTTTATCAAGGCGTGCATGGAACCGCAGCCCTATCCGGAATTCTCCCTGCCGCTGGTGGCAGAGGCATCCGCCGGTCGCTCGTTTGGCACCATGGAAGAACTGGAGGATCTGTGATGGGATACAGAAACGGCGAAGGCTATGCCGACCCGACTGCCGGGGCCGCCATGAGCCTTGTGATGAAGGAATACAGGCAGAGACAGAAACAGCGGTTTCTCGACCGCCACCGGAAGAAGGTCTACGTGGCATCAAAGTATGCCGGGGATGTCAGTGCCAATACGAAGGAAGCACTGAAACACTGCCGCTATGTGATTGCGGAGGGCTGCATGCCAGTGGCCAGCCATATCCTGTATGCGGCATCCGGGATGTTAAAGGACGATGACCCCGAGGAGCGGGAGCTGGGCCTTATGTTTGGTCTGGCCCTGCTTGGCCTTTGCGATGAGATTTGGGTCTTCGGCGATATTTCTCCCGGGATGGCGGCAGAGATCGAAGAGGCGAAGCGGCTGCATAAGCCTGTCATCTACAAGGAGGTTTCGTGATGGGATTTCCCGAAGAACTGAAAAAATTGAAACGCTGGGTTGGGTACCGCCTGGTACCGGACAAGGATGGCGGGAAGCCGAGAAAGGTGCCGATCAATGCCGTGACCGGGAATAACGCAAAGTCCAATGATCCGGCGACATGGTGCGATTACCAGACGGCGAAGGATGCGGCAGACCAGTACGGCTATAACGGCATCGGTTTCATGTTTGTGAAGGAGGACGGATTTGTCGGGATCGATGTCGACCACTGTTATGATTCAGAGACAAACACCTTCAATGAGGTGGCGACCGCAATCATGGGAAAGCAGCCGACCTATATGGAGTTCTCCCCGTCCGGTGACGGCATCCACCTGTGGTTTAAGGGTGAGAAACCGAAAGGGGCCAGCAAGAATACGGAAACCGGCGTCGAGATGTATGACTCCGTCCGGTACTTTACGGTCACGGAAAAGCCGCTCCCGGGCTGCCCGGATACCGTGGCCGAAGCCTTACCAGATACGCTCGGCTGGGTGCATGACAACTTCCTCAAAAAGAAGCAGAAAGCGAAGAAGAAAACCAGAAAGAAATCCGGTGAGAAGCTTACCGATGAGGAGATCATCGAGAAGGCCACCGATGCCGGGAACGGTGAAGCCTTCGCGGAGCTCATGGCCGGAAAGTGGGAAGGCAAGTACCCGTCGCAGTCGGAAGCGGACATGGCCCTTTGCATGAAGCTCGCCTTCTGGTCGGGGAAGGACAAGGAGCAGATGGATCGGATTTTCCGCACCTCGGGCCTGTTCCGGGAGAAGTGGGATCAGAAGCACCATGCCGACGGCGCGACCTACGGCGAGGAGACGCTGGAGCGGGCCATTGATAATACAGAGTCTGTTTATTCAACCGGCAATGATTCTCCGATTTTTGAGTATGAGGGCATGTACTTCCGTGTGAAGGGTGACAACGTCTATCCGATCACCAACTTTATCCTGCAGCCGGTGGAGATGATCGTTGCGGAAGAAGAGACGCAGATGACGGCGGATCTGGTGACGATGCGGGGGGAGACCTACCGGCAGACCTTCATGACGACCGATTTTGCCAACCAGCAGAAATTCAAAAACCTGCTGAATGCCAAGACAATCGCGCTCTCATGGTTTGGCAGTGACGGCGACCTGGAGCTGTTCAAGTCCTTTATTTCCGAACAGGAATGGACAACGAAAACCGGCGTCAAGGCAATGGGCATCTATGAGCATATCGGAAGGCCGGTGTTCGCATCGGCAGCTGGCTCCATCGAAAAAGGCGGAACGGAAGTAGAAGATCTTGTGCAGCTGGAGAAGTATGTCAGCATCAAATCCGGCATCCTTGATACCGATGTGATCGGAAAGGAAAAACTGCAGGATCTGGGGACGTTCATCATGGGGTACAACGAGCCGGAGAAAACGATCTCCATTTTGGCGTGGACTGCAGGGTGTTTTATCAAACCGCATCTGCGAAAGGCAGGGATTAAGTTCCCGCATCTTTTCCTGATCGGGGAAGCAGGCAGCGGTAAGTCAACGACCTTGGAGCGGGTGGTGCTGCCGGTCTTTTCATCGAGCCGGGTCACGGCTGCAACGCAGGTGACACAGTTCACCCTGATGAAAGAGTCCGCATCCTCCAATCTGATCCCGATGCCGCTCGATGAGTTCAAACCGTCGAAGATTGACAAGCTGAAGATCAATGCCCTGTATAACCATTTCCGTGACAGCTATGACGGGCATGAGGGCCTGCGGGGACGCGCCGACCAGAGCGTGGTCACCTATGACCTTCTGGCTCCGCTCGTGGTGGCAGGGGAAGAGTCCGCTGATGAAGCGGCGATCCGGGAGAGAAGCATTGAGCTTCTGTTTTCGAAGAAGGATCTGAAAAAGCCGGAGTACCGGGATGCCTTCCAGCGGGTGGCAGCAAATGAAAAGCTGCTGCAGGACTTCGGACGGACGATCCTTGATATGGCGCTCTCTGTCCGGGCAGCGGAGGTGGCGAAGTGGCATAAGGAAGGCGTCGGTAAGTTTTCAAAGGAGCTGCCGAGCCGTGTGGTCAATAACCTCGCCTGCTGCTTTGCGGGACTGAAGCTCATTGAATCCCTGTGTGCGAGAGCGGGGCTTTCCTTCTCCGATGTATTTCCCTTCGGGTTTGATGCCTGCATCCGGTACCTGGAGCATGGGGCAAAGGAATATTTGCTGGACGGCGGTACCAATAACCAGAGCGTTGTGGAACAGACCTTTGAGATCATGGCCCGGATGGGACTTGATGGGAAGACAGAATATAACTTAAGCGACGATAAGACCAAGCTCTTCATCCGGCTTTCACAGGTCTATGACAAGTACACCAAGTACCGGAAGGATTATGCGATCGTCGGAGAGGTGCTGACCTACGCTCAGTTCAAAAAGCAGCTGATGCACTCGGATGTGTTCCTGCAGCATAACGTACAGCACAAATTCAACGGGAAGAACTGCAAGTGCTGGGTGATCAATTACCAGACACTCCTTGAGCACTGTGATGTTTCCGGCTTTGACACAGAGGACGGAGACGAGGTGAAACCTCTGAACTGATCTCCACTATTATGATTTTCACAGACTGATTTCGGTAACCTTTTTATAAAGGTAACCTGAAAAACCTCTATTTTAGAGCTACGCGGAAAAAATCACCACGTGTATATATACGCGTGCGTGTGTGCGTATATATGTGAACCTCTACTTTTTGAGGTTGACCGGGTTACTGGTTACTGCTGTGGGAAAGGAGCACGACATGGCGGAAAGAGATGTGGTCGCCAAGATCAAGAAGTATCTTACAACTGTGCCGGACTGCTTCTTCTGGAAAGAGCACGGCGGCATGTACGGGACGGCAGGCATCCCGGATATCATTGCCTGCATCAGAGGTCATTTCTTCGGGTTTGAAGTAAAGACTGACACCGGAAAGCCGACGGAACTTCAGAAGGCGACGATCCGGAAAATCCTCAAATGCGGCGGGACAGCGGCAGTTGTCCGTTCTGTCGATGAGGTGCGTGCCCTGATTGAGGGTACCCTGCAAAGCAAAAAAGAAATACTGTGAATACGAAAACAATGCGACGAAGAGTCGATTTTATATAGAACAAAGCACAATGCCTCACTGCCACATCGCCTCACATCCATTTCCAGAGAAAGTGAGGATATCCGATGGGACTGGAAGAAAACTATCAGGAACTGGCTATCGCCATCATCAAGCAGGCCGCAAAGGACTGGCAGCTTGCCGCCAAGCGCCTGCGGAAGAACCCGAGGAATAAGGAAGCCGCAAGAGTGAAGGAAGAGACAGAGCGTTTCTTCCGGTCGGAATATTGCTACGGACTTGGCGGGGTTGATGGCAGGGCCATTTTGAGAAAACTGCAGGAGGTACAGTGATGACGACGAAGGAATATTTACAGCAGGCGTATCGCTTGGATAAGAGGATCAACAGCCATATCAAGGAGCTGGAGGAATTAAAGAGCATGGCGGCAGCCATTTCTTCCCCGCAGATCACGGCGGACAAGGTACAGACCACACCGAGCGGAGACCCGCCGTATGTGTCGGCCCTGATGCGGATCTGGGAGATGGAAGAGAAGATCAATGCAGAGATCGATCTGTATGTGGATCTGAAGGCCCAGATCCATTCGGTTCTCAAGCAGGTGTCGAATCCGGATTACTTGATGGTGCTCCGGTATCGGTACATCCACAACTACTGCTGGGAGCAGATCGGGGAAGAGCTTCTGGCCGACCGCAGGACTGTGATCCGCTGGCATGACGCGGCGATCAAGCAGCTGCTGGTTCCTGAAAATGCGATCGTCATCTGAAGATGCCACGGTTTGTCACAAAATGCCACTCTTATTTTCTGATATAGTTATAATCAGCAAAGTAGAATGATCAAGAGCCTCGGGGACAGAAGTCTTCCGGGGCTTTCTTCATGAAAGGAACTGTTTATGAAAATACTGACCTGCGAGCAGGTGAGCGAGGGCCATCCGGATAAGATCTGCGACCAGATCGCCGATGCCATCGTGACGGACTGCTTAAAACACGACCCGGATTCACGGGTGGCGATCGAGTGCCTGATGAAAGACCGGCACATCATTATCGCCGGGGAACTGACCAGCAAACATGAGCCCGATTACAAGAAACTCGTAAATGACGTCTTTGAAAAGATCGGATGGGAGAAGATGGGCTACGGGAATCCTGCCATGTACGCAGGGCCTGATATCGGCCTTCTGGTAAAGCGCCAGTCTCCGGATATTGCGCTGGGAGTCGATAAGGGCGGTGCCGGTGATCAGGGAATCATGTACGGTTATGCGACGAATGAAACGCCGGAGCTCATGCCGATTCCCTTTATGGTGGCGACGCGGTTTCTGCAGATCCTAAAAAACCATCCGAGCCGGATGTTCCGGGCAGACGCCAAGGCCCAGGTTTCCTACGATTATGATACCGGACGGATTACAACCTTCCTCTGCAGCGTACAGCATAGCCCGGATGTGGAGGTGGCGGATTTCCGGCATATCATCGAGTCGATCATGGTACTGGCCGCATCCGAGTATGTGCTGAATACGGATTTTGAAAAGCTGGTCAATCCGACCGGCAGGTTTGTGATCGGCGGCAGCTTTGCAGACTGTGGCGTGACAGGTCGGAAACTGGCCTGTGACACCTATGGAGGTATCAGCCATATCGGTGGTGGTGCCCTGTCCGGGAAAGACCCGACGAAGGTTGACCGGTCTGCAGCCTACATGGCCCGGAAGATAGCAAGGGATATCGTGCTTTCCGGTTATGCGGATAAGTGCGAAGTACAGCTGGCATACGCCATTGGCGTGACGGAGCCGGTTTCTGTGTATATCGATCTTTTCGGTACGGAGTTCCAGAATCCGGAATTCATCCGCCGGTACGTGCAGGAAAATTACCACCTGACGCCAAGGGGCATCATCAGGGAACTGGGACTGCTTCAGGTCGATTACAACAAGACCAGCACCTACGGGCACTTCGGGAAGCAGGGCCTTCCGTGGGAGATGTAAAAAAGAGCCTCAGCTTTCGCTGGGCTCTTCCGTAGATTTTATTGATTCCGGGTTCTTTTCGTTGGGAAATGCTGACAAAATCCTGCTATTC